>Ga0307445_10000882_pt1 | contig 16621 bp, 13 predicted proteins | sample SalMarSW160330MG_FD_202147 | JGI IMG/M metagenome (GOLD analysis project Ga0307445, IMG submission 202147) | Salt marsh sediment microbial communities from the Plum Island Ecosystem LTER, Massachusetts, United States - SW1603-30 | ecosystem: Environmental > Aquatic > Marine > Intertidal zone >...
GTCAGAGGCGAGGATCCGCGCATTGCGGCCGAGCTCGGTTTGGATATAGGTCGTCGCCGTCTTGTGTGCGCCGACATGCAGGTGGATCGTCGCGCGATCACAGACATTCCGCAATGCGGGACTCCAATTTGCCGATGGCGCGATCGACGCGCTCGATAAGCTCGGGAGCCATCATGCGGCGCCAGGAATCGTCCTCTTTCAATTCGCCGTTGCCGGAGAAGCGCATCGCATTGCCGGCAAGGTTATGATGGCGGAGGCGCGCCCAATCGAGCTGACGATCCTCGAATTCCAGGCCGAGCGGGTTTAGGATTCTCGACAGCGCGCGAGACGGATCGGCGGTGATGTCTTCATAACGCACCGTGACGAAGGAACGTCCCTTCAGCACGTCGAGGATCGCTTCGTTGGCGCGCAAATTGTCGATCAGAGCCCGATCCGGATTGCCGTATTTCTTGACCATCGAATTGATCTGGCCATGCGGCTGCCGGTAGAGAAACACCGGATAGAGCGGGTGTGTATCGGCCGCAATGAGCATCTTGAGCCGAGCCGCCGACTTGCTCGAATCGACGACGAACGTCTTTCCGGTCGCCTCCAGGACGGCGGAGTAGAGCAATCCATTGTCGCGGCGAAAGCGGCGCCGGCCGGTCGCGGTGACTGAGAGATCGCGCAGGCTCGAGCCCTGGTTTTGCAACGCCGCTTCGACCCTCTGCCAATGGGGGCACTGCCAGAGACTCGCGGCGCCGCATGTGCATTGCTGCTTTCTGCCGAGCGGGCCGCCACCCAAGGGGGCGTCCGCATAACGCTTCAGCTTGCTAACCTCTCCGAGACCTTCGATCTTGCTATGCGAGCCGAGGAGCAAATCGAGCAAGGTCGAACCGCTATGCGGCAGGCTCGCGATATAAATGATTCCGGGAGGCGCTGAAGACATCGAAGGAACTGCCGGGGATTGCAGGACTGATCCGGGCTCGCATGTTAGTCGAGGCGCCAGCACGGGGCTAGTTAATGTCCGTTCGCCGCCCGAGTGCGCGACAATCCGCGGCTTTTGCGTTATCTGCGGTCAGGGCCTACGCCCAAGACGGAGTTGATAGAGAGCGCGATGCCCCTGCGCGAGTCTACGCATCCATTGATAACGCGGCTCCTCGGCCCGTTGCGTGCAATTCGCGGCCGTATGGTTAAGCGCGCTCTTGTGCGCGCGATGTCGTCGCCTAGCGCTCCGCAAGCGCCGGCACGCGCGAGCTCCACTCCGCTCCACATCGCCTATCTCGCCAACTCGCCGGTCCCGACCAAGGCCGCCAATTGCGTTCACGTCATGAAAATGTGCGGCGCCCTTCAGAGCAGAGGGTATCGCACGACCCTGCTGGCAGAGAGGTCCGGTCAGCCTTTCGACGAAGCAGACCTGTTCGATGATTTTGGCGTTTCGCCGTTCGACATTTGCTTCTTCGATCGTTCACGCGGGTCTCTCGCCATGGAGGTCGAACGAATCGAAAAGAGTTTGCAGATGGGCGCGACGCATTTTTTCGGACGATCGCTGCTCGGCAGCTACGCGGCGTCACTCGCCGGCGCGCCTGCTCTGTTGGAACGTCATCTACCCTTGAAGAGGAGCGAGTACGCCGCCGCCGCCGATCTGTTCTCGCGGCCATCGTTCGCAGGCCTCGTCGTCATCAGCCATGCCCTCAAGCGGTGGTTTGAGGATCGCTTTGCCAGCCTCGCCGGCCGCATCCACGTCCTTGCCGATGCCGCGGACCCCCCGGCCGAAGGAGGAGGTGCGTTCGCCTTCGAGCCGGTCGAAGGCCCGTCGTTTCGGGCCGGGTACGCAGGCCATCTCTATCCGGGGAAAGGAGCGGAGATCATCGCAGGTCTCGCCCAATTGATGCCCGACGTCAGCTTTCACGTGCTCGGCGGCAACGATGCCGACCTTGCGCACTGGCGCGATAAAACCGCGGGACTGACGAATATCGTGTTCTACGGTTACCGGCCACCGCGCGCGGTGAGTGCGTTCTTGCGCGGTCCCGACGTGATGCTCGTGCCGTACCAGCGGCAAGTCAGGGTGCACGGTGGGGGAGAGGTCTCGTCTTGGATGTCACCGCTTAAGATCTTCGAGTACATGGCGCACGCAAAACCGATCGTGAGCTCAGACCTGCCGGTGCTCCGTGAAGTTCTGACCGACGAGGTCAACGCGCTTCTGTGCGACCCCGACGATATCGAGTCCTGGGTTAACGCCATCGAGCGCCTGAGAAAGGATCAGGATCTTCGTGCGCGCTTGGCCGAACGCGCCAGGCTTGATTTCGACACCAACTATAGCTGGGCCAAGCGCGCCGATAAGATCGCTGCACTTCTTGCGGCGGCGGCGGGTCCCGCAAGACAGAGGCCCTCCTATGATGTCGCCAGGATTTGACCAAAGCGGTCGACGATCGCCAGTTCGGTGCGAGCAATAGACTCATACGTCGCGCCCCCGATATGAGGGGTGATGATGACGTTATGGCCCTCTCTGGCACAGGCCAGCAGCGGACTCTTTTCGATCTCGCCGTGCTCCTCTCCGGAGAGAACGTCCACGGCCACTCCCTTGAGGTGCCCGCTAGACACGGCACGCGCCAAGGCCTGTTCATCGACGACGGAGCCGCGAGCGGTATTGATAACCATGGCGCCCGGCTTCATCCGCGCCAGGGCGGCATCGTCGATGAGATGCCGGTTTTCGGGAACCCCGGGGACATGCACCGTCACGACATCGGAACGGTGCAGCAATTCATCCAGACTGACGGGGTTCGCAGGCGCCCGGATTTTGTCCGGTGCGGTGTCGTATGCAAGGATTTCCATGCCCAACGCGCTACCATAGCGTGCCACCTTGGCGCCGATGCGCCCGTAACCGACGATGCCGAGGCGCTTGCCTGCGAGTTGACTGCCCCAGAAACGGTCCCGGTCCCAGCCGCCAGCCTCCACGTGATGGGCGGCCGAAGGGGTGCGGCGGGCAAGCGCCAGAATGAGGCCAAAGCAATGTTCAGCCGTGGCGGACACATCGACGATCGCGCCGGGGCAGTCGCGAAGACTAATCACGCGGACTCGGGCCCGGCGCGCGGCATCGACATCGATATGGTCCAGCCCCGTTGTCGCGGTCAGAATAAAGCGAAGCTTTGGCGCCTCGGCGAGAAGCGGCGCACCGATATAGCGGCCGAGCCGAACCATGAGGGCGTCGGCGTTTGCAAGCTTCTGAATGAGGGCATGATCGTCGAACGGCCCGTAGACGACCGTTCCCAGCGCCTCAAGCTGACGCTTGACCTCATCGGTCAAGTCTCGGGGCTCGGTTACGAGTATTTTCATGGATCGGCCAAGCCGCTCTCGATCAGAGCCTTTGCGATGAGGAGATCGCCCGGCGTATCGATATTGATCGAGCGCTCCCACGGCATCTCGTAGATCACGGGCTGGTCGCTGCGGAGCTTGCCGGTCGAGCGAAAAAAACGCGTTGTGACGAGGTAAATCGCGCCATTGCGCTGATAGATGGTCTCGAAGTCCTGGCGCCGCGACGCTCTTCCATGCTCCTGCGCGATGGCACTGCCGCGGCCTGCCTCTCCCATGCGGTACATACTTAGCGGATGCCGGACGCCCTCCGCGCGGCAGGCGCTGATCAACGATTCCGCGCCCGATGTCTCAAACAACTCGAAAGCGGCATCGATGTCCCCGGCGCGCCGCAGCGGCGTGGTCGGTTGGGCAATCATGATGATATCTGGCGCCTGATGACCGGACCCGTCCCATTCCGCAAGCGCGTGCGTGACCGCCTCGGCGGTGGTCGAATCGTCTTGCGCCAAGGCTGCGGGCCGCTCGACGACGGTGACCCCCGTCCTGTCGCGGTAGCGGCCGAGGATGTCGGGATCGTCGCTTGAGATCAGGATCGAGGTCACGGCCTTGGACGCCTCCAGCGCCGTTATCGTGTACTCGATCAGCGGCACGCCGCCGATCAGCGCCTTGTTCTTTCCTGGAACGCCTTTCGACCCCATTCGGGCCGGAACGATTGCGAGAAGCGTCGTCATCGCGAGTTGAGATAGTTGAGCGTCTTGTCGAGCCGTAAGGGGGCCGCCGACAGAATATCGGCAATGCGCTGTCCGGCGCGGCCATCGCCGAAGATATGCGAACCGTCATAGCGGCCATTCGCGAGCTGCCGCTCGATCGCGCTTTCAATGGCATCGGCCTCATGCGGCACGTCGATCACATTCCCGGCGCGCTCGCGGTCGCGCTGACGGCTGCCGATATTGACGCAAGGCGTGCCGAGAAAGGCGCCTTCGCGCAAACCGGAGGACGAGTTACCGACCAGGCAAGCGGCGTTGTTGATGAGACGCGCGTAATCCTCGACGGCGAAATTGCGTATCAGCGCGAGATAGTCGGGGTGTCGTGTCTCGCGGAAAACACGCAAGCCCTTGGCGACATCGTCCGAGCCCGCATCGGCATTCGGCCAAAGCCAAACAACTTGCATGCCCTTTCGTCCGATTCGATCGACCGCTTCGATCGTTTGGTTGATCTGATCGAGGCCCTCGCCATATTCGGTCGTCACCGGATGCTGCAACACGATCATGTAGTCCTTGGCCGGATCGATCCGCGCGCCGACGCCCCCGTAGCGCTGGAACAGGTCTTGGGGAAGGGACAGGTCGAGGTCGACCAGGAGGTCGATCGAGGGACAGCCGGTCAGATGGACCGTTTCAGGCTGCTCGCCCATCCGGATCAGGAAATCGCGCGCACGCTCCGTGGCCGGAAAATGAATGTGAGAGAGCTTGGTTATGGCATGGCGCACGTTCTCGTCGATCGAGCCGGTCACTTCGCCGCCTTGGGTATGAGCAACCGGAATGTTCATGTAGCTCGCGGCGACCGCCGTCGCGATGGTTTCGAAGCGGTCCGCCACGGTCAGAACGACATCGGGATTCAAAGATTGAAAATGCGTCGCGAGCTCAATCGTGCCGAGGCCCACCGACTTGGCCATGGTGGCGGGGGTCTCCCCTTCGACGATCGAATGAACCACGGCATCGGGTTCAAAGCCGTCCTGTTTCATGACGTCGATCGCCGAGCCGAAGCGATGGAGCAAGGCCGAGGCACCGACGATCAGCTGAAGTTGCAGGCCTTCATGACTGCGCGCCGCGCGCAAGAAGCTCTTGATGCGCCCGTAATTCGCTCGACTGTTCACGACAACGCAGACCTTGCGCCGGCTCAACCGAGACCTCCAATCATGATCAGGCGGAAAACGCCGAGCGATCCGTTAACCAAGCAACTCAAGATTATACCGCCGGTCTAACCGCTTTGGTCCTCAATGTCGCTCCAGCGAAGGATATGGTCGGGAGAGACATCGCGTGCCAGGCGCCGCCCGGTGATTTGGTCGAGCGCCTCCGGCGGGATCCCGCCGCCTGGCTTCTTCGGCACCAGCATCGCCTCGGTCAAGACGGTTCCCGCCCGAAGGTGGGAGGCTGGAGCCAGGCTTCGGCCAAAAATGGTACGGGTCGGCTGGAGCCGTTCGGCCATCAAATCCTTGTCGACCGGATGGGCATCCATCGTTGTGACAGCGTCGCGCATGGCGCACAGCATGCGCAACTCCTCGAAGGTCAACGACGAGCCGACGTCTGGACCGAAACTGTCGCGGTGGAGGATGACATGAACCTCGACGATGTCCGCGCCGCGCGCCAACGCGGTCAGGCCGGGGAAGAGGCTGCCGCTATGATCCGACAATCCGACCGGGCAGCGATAGTGCGCCTTGAGCTCGTCGATGACATTGAGGCCGACCTCCTCGAGCGGCGAGGGATAGGTGCTGGTGCATTGCAGAAGCGCATAAGGTACGGCACTCGACCGGAACAGCGTCACCGCTTGGCCGATCTCGGCGCGGCTCGCCATGCCGGTACTGAACAGGATCGGCAGCCCGGTCGCCGCCATCGCTTGCCAAAGATCCTTCGCGCCGAACTCCCCCGATCCAATCTTCCAGGCAGGAACGCCGATCTCCTTCAACAGGTTGACGGCAGCTAGAGAGAACGCCGAGCTCAAGAAGATAAGGCCGCGTTCTTTGGCGTGAGACGCCAGCGCCTGCCACTGTTCTGGCGAGAATTCCATACGCCGCCAATAATCGAACCGGGTGCGATCCTGGTCGGAGAGCTGCACGCGAAAGGGCTCATCGAGCGTCGATTCCTCGGCGGCAAGATGGGTTTGAAACTTCACCGCGTCAGCGCCGGCGTCCGCGGCCGCATCGATGTAGGCATGCGCCATGCCGAGCGAGCCGTCATGGGCTTGCGCAACTTCGGCAATGATGAGGGCAGGGCTGTTTGCGCCAACGTGCCGGCCGGCGATCTTGAAGCCTGTCCCGCTCGCGTCCGTTGCGGTTATCGATGCGGGATGCTCCATGCCTAATGCAGACTCCAGAGCCGGTCGCCGAGCCGCGTGATCTCCGGCACACGAGACAATATGCCGGCCTCGGTCCAAGTTTCCAGCGGCGCCCGGATGTCATCGTCGCCAAGTGCGGGAAACTTCTGTTTCTTGCGGCTCATGTTCGATGGATTCGAGAGGCGGGCGCGTAAGCTGCGCAACGGCGCCGCCCAACGGCTCATCGCCGATTGCTGCGTGCCGAGTTCGGCCAGGTTTGCCGTGGGCGCATCGAGCCGGTCAAGTTCGCCCAAGATTCGGTCGGCGGCGAGAGGGGGATCGACATTGGCGAGATAAGAGCGGAGTGCCGCGCGTTGCGGTGCGAGCGCTTTGTGCAGATCGGCCCGCGCCAGAGGGCTCAGCCGGGCAAGACCGGCGATCAACTCGTCGGCGCTCGAAATCCACTGGCTCACCTGGTCGGTCTGATTGACAAACTCGCTCTCCGGTTCCGCGACATAAGAGAACACCGGCCGGTCGAGCAGCAGGGCCTCGACGCCGGTGGTGCAACCCGGGTGGAGCACGGCATCCGAAGCGAGGATCCACTCGATGGCGCTTCCCTCATACCGGATCTCGATATTGGTGCCCTCCGCCCACTCCCGCCACATATCGTGATTTTCGACCGGGTGCGGCCTCACCACGATCTTTTCGACGGCGCCGGAGTCGTTCAGCTCTTTGAGCAACGCTTGCAGGCCGCGCATTTGACGGCTCTTGAATTCGATATGGCGGCGAATGAAATCCGCGTCCTTGCCTTCGTTTAGGATTCCGCGCGCGACCAACCTGTCGGCGGCATTCTCGCCGGCACGTTGCGGATTGGCCCTGCCGAAGGCCGTATTGACCAGAAGGAAGGGGCCGAGTTTCCGCCGTATCGCGGCTGCCTTGTCCTCGTACACGCAGCGAAGCTGCGGGGCGAGAACGTCGAAGCGAGGATTTCCGGTGACGGCGATCTTGCCTTGCGATTCCGGAAAATAAGTCCGGAGGTCGGATGCGTTTCGCTCGCCGGGGAGCAGGAGGCGATCCGTCCAATGAAATGCGTCGGTCCCCATCTTGCGGGCGCAATAGTCGCGGCCGTCGGGATAGAAAATCCCTTCCTCACACAGATTGACGATGCCGTTGCCGGCTTTGTGAATCTCTTCCAGGCGCGATGCCTTCTTGTTGGGGATACTGATCTCGACATAGATGCCCGGCGGATGCTCGCGCATAAAGCGCCGCGTCACGCCCTTGTCTCCCATCACCACAATCCAATCGCGCTCGACGGCGCGGGCGGCGAGAAAGCTCTTGCCCAAGAGCTCGCGCGCCTGGGTCTCGATCGGCAAATAAAGAAGCCGCCTGCGGTGATGTTCGACCATATTAGCGAGGCGCTACCAAGCGCCTCTCCTTAAGTCCCGGCCGCTCTTTCTTATCACGTCTATGCGGCCCTGATGGCGGCGCTCTTTTCGACCTTCAAGGTGCCGTCAGAGGCGCGCATCACATTCTCAAGCAGCCTGACCAATGAATAAACCGTTGCGACGGCGGGTGTTCGCGTCCCGGTGAGCCGTCCCAATTCGAGGATCGATCCGACCAACGCCTCGGTCTCGAGCGGACGCCCCGCTTCGACGTCCTGGAGCATAGAGGTCTTATGAGCGCCGACCTTCTCCGCACCGTCAAGACGCTTTTCAATGCTATGGCGGAACGCGATGCCAAGTTTCCCGGCTACGATCTCGGCTTCCTTCATCATGTCGGCGACAAGCTGCCGCGTCTCAGCACACTGGCAGATCTCCTCCATGGTCGCGTGGCTGAGCGCGCTGATCGGATTGAACGTCAGGCTGCCCATTGCCTTCAGCCAAATCTCCGGACGGATATCGGAAATCACGCGAGACTTGAGGCCGGCACGATTCAGCATTTCGCTGATGCGGCCGGCGCGATCGGTTTCCCGGCCGTCGAGCTCGCCGATCGGCAAGCGCTCGCCTTCGATATGCTTGATCACGCCAGGGGCGGCGATGGATGCCGCCGGATAAGCCACGCTCCCTATGATACGCTCCGCATCGACGGCACGAGCAAGAGTGCCGTTCGGGTCGAGCGTCTTGAGCGTTTTGCCGTCGAATTCACCACCATGCCGTTGGAAGTACCACCAGGGAATTCCGTTTTGAACCGTCATGACCGTGGTCCCGGGATCAAGCAAGGGCCCGATATGCCGGCTTGCCTCTTCCAAGTTATAGGATTTGACAGCAAGAACGACGAGGTCCTGCCTTCCCGCGTCGCCAGCGTGGTCGAAGGCGCGGACCTTGGCATTCAAGACCGCTCCGTCACTCGACCGCAGCTCCAATCCATTGGTTCTGATCGTACCAAGATGTGCGCCCCGGTCGATGACGCTGACATCTTCGCCTGCGAGTGCGAGCTTGACCGCCATCGTGCCACCGATCGCACCGGCGCCAATAACGCAGACTCTCATCGTTCTAGCTCCGACGATGTAAATGGGCCAATTGGAGACCCGACGACCCGCAACGGCCCTGGTGGCAGGTCGCAGCCGTGCCCTCAGGCACTGCCGTCCGCCACCGATTTGACTGTCACTCTTGCGGCCGACAGTGTCTTACAGCGATAGCAAATAGGCAACTCCTGGTTGACAAGGCTATAATTCGGCAAGCGAGGACCGGTCGGCGATGTCGTGGCGTAGGCTCATAGGCGGCGAGGGGGCGGCGGGGTCAGCCCCGGTGGATTTTCTGATCGCCGGTGTGCAAAAGGGTGGAACCTTCAGCCTTTACCGGCTGCTCGAGCGTCACCCGCAAGTCAGTCTGTCAAAAAGCAAAGAGGTGCACTTCTTCGACGATGAGGTAAGCGTCGATTGGTCGAGCCCGAGCTACCACCGCTACCACCGGAGCTTCCCGCGCCGGCGCGAAGGCAAGGTTCGCGGCGAGGCAACGCCCATCTATATCTATTGGCCAGGCGCGCTCGAGCGCGTCTGCGCCTACAATCCGGATATCAAGCTCATTCTGCTTCTTCGCGATCCGATCGAGCGCGCCTACTCCGCTTGGTGCCATCAAAGACGAAAAGGGAGAGAGCCCTTGTCTTTCTCTGACGCGATCCGCGAGGGCCGCGAGCGGGCGACCGATGCCAAAGGGTTTGGCAACCGGCATTTCTCCTATGTCGAACGCGGCTTCTACGAGGCTCAATTGCGGCATGCACTCGACCTGTTCCCGGCCGCGAACGTGTTGCTGCTCGACAGCCGTAAATTGAATAGGGACCCGGGATCGCTCGTAGTGCAGGCTGCGCGCTTTCTTGGCCTCGACGCGCCGGATGGATCTGTCGATCCCATTCATGCCAATCGGCGCGCGGAGCCCAACGGATCGGATTCTATCGAAGCCGATGATGTGGCGCTTCTCGCCGACGTCTTCGCCGGCGACGTTGCCGCTCTTGCAAAACGCGTCGACTTCTCGCTTGAGGATTGGCCCGTGTCGCGCGTGACGCAAGGGAAGGCTTCGGCCGGTGAGGTGGCGTCTCAGTTGGTCAAACCGGGTATATAGGGTCCGAGGCCGGCGTGCATGTGCGGACTAGTCGGAATTTGGCGGCGCGACGGCGGGGAAGCAGACCCCCAATCGATCGAGGCGATGCTCGCGCCAATTGTCCATCGCGGTCCTGACGGGAATGGGATTTGGCAGAGCGGCCGGGTCGCCTTCGGCCATGTGAGGCTGGCGATCATCGACCCGACCGAAGCCTCGGCGCAACCCATGCTGACCGAAAATCGCACTGGCGTTCTCGTCTACAACGGCGAAGTCTACAACTACCGCGAACTCCGCGCAGAGCTCGAGCGCGCGGGCGTACGGTTCCGGACTTCGGGCGACGTCGAGGTCGTTCTGCTCGCGCTGCACCATTGGGGCGTGGAGCAGAGCGTGAAGCGGTTCGACGGCATGTTCGCGTTCGCCTATTTCGACGGCCGCGACCAAACCCTATGGCTCGGTCGCGACCGGGTCGGCATCAAACCTCTTCTCGTCGCCGACACCGGGAAGGAGCTGTTATTCGGATCGGAAGCCAAAGCCCTTCTTGCTCACCCGCGAATGACGCCGCGTGCGGATCGTCACGCCGTGGCGGAGTGGATTTTTACCGCCGGGCTCGGCCCGCAAGGAAGCCTGTTTGAGGGGATCGACAAGGTCGAAGCGGGATCGGTGTGGAGGATCAACGAGCAAGGGATCGAGAGACGCCGCTATTTCCACATCTTGGACGCTCTCGACGTCGATCGCCTGGTGGCGAATGGCGCGAACGATCCAAATCGTTTCGTCGATAGTTTTCGCGAGCTCATCGGCCAAAGTGTCAAGCTTCACCTGGTCAGCGATGTGCCGCTCGCCGCGGCGTGCAGCGGCGGGGTCGATTCGAGCCTCATCGCGGCCGTCGCCAAGCGCGACGTACCGGAGTTGACCGGTTATGTCGCGGATGCCGCTGGGCGCGTTGGCGAGGGCGCCCAGGCGGAGCGCGTTGGCCGACATCTCGGTGTTCCGATCAATCGTGTTGAGGTCGATCAAGCGCGCTTTGTCGAACTTTGGCCGCGCAGCGTTTGGCACTCCGATGGGCCGCCAACGCATCCTAGCGATCCGGCGCTTCTTGCAATGGCCGGGGAGTGCAGGGCGGATGGCATCAAGGTTCTGTTGACCGGGGAAGGGTCCGACGAGTTGTTCGGCGGGTACGGGTATTTCGAGCAAACATACAGAACTTGGGTCCGGCGATCCTCCTGGCGTAGATATTTCCTCGGAGCCAGCGAGCGGGACAGGGCACTGCATCTCGTTCCATTTTCGACGATGCTCCACCCCAAGCTGCACAATCTCATGGCCATCGCCATGGATGCCGAACGCGAACTGCTGCCGCGTCGGCTTCTCGCCCTTTTGGCGCCGGTCACGCCCAGCCCGGATCGGGCGTTCCTGGCGCATTGCTTTTGGAGCCTTCACCATTACCTGCCGTGGATTCTCCATCGCCACGATCGCATAGGAATGGCGGCCTCGATCGAAATGAGGGTCCCCTTCCTCGAGAACAAGATTTTCGACTTTGCCTTCCACTTGCCGCGACGAGCAAAGTTTCATCGTGGCGACGGCAAGTGGGTGGTAAAGCAGGTCGCCGCCGACGCTCTGCCGAGAGATATCGTCTACGCGAGGAAGAAGGGGTTCCCGATGCCTGGAGGGTTGAGCTGGGGGACTGAGCGGCTTCTTGCCGGTGGTATGCTGGCCGAGTTGATGAAGTGGCCCAGGGACATGGAGCGGGAAATTATTGCGATCATTAACCGCAACAATCAGTTTCGATTTCAGGCGGTCAGTATGGAACTCTGGGCCCGGATCTTTTTCCGAGGAGAGGATCCGGCGGTGTTAGCCGATCAGCTTGCGGGCCTCGCTCGGCGGAAGGTGCGGCGCAAGACCGGGACGAGAACGAGAAGGACCGGTCTCGGTGCCTTGATGGCGCGTGCCGGCCGTACGCTGCAGGGAAGGAGTTGACTCCGGCGTTGATTTACAGGTCCTCGAAAAAAGCTTCCGTTGAACGGCTTGTCGCGAGGTCGGACACGGCTGCTGTCCGGTCCGAACACTTCGGTGGGATTCGGTTGTCACCGGCCGGGATTCTTGTTCCTGCGCGGAGCGTCAATTGTCTTACCTAGGCATGTATCGCGCGATGCCGGGCAGCCGTCTCAAACGGCTCGTGCGGCTTCTGTTTGTCATGCATTCCTATGCGAAGGAAATTCTTGCCTGCGTTGCCTCCTTTCCAATGCGCGACGTCATGTTCGGGCTCAAGCACGGCTTTGCGGCGGATCGCGTTTATCTCTATGGCCGAGAGGGCGTTCTTTCCGGGACGTATTTGTCCGATCTTCAAAGGCAACTTAGCCGCTTCATCAATCCAAAGCCTGCGCGCGAGTTGCTCGAGGACAAGCTGCTGTTCGCAGACCTTGCCCGCCACTACGTTAGGGTTCCGACGAACTACCTTTACGCCAACAATCATCGATCCGTCGTGCTGTGTGACGAATGGGAAACGATCGCCGGCAGCCAAGATCCCGAAAAATCCGTTCCGCTTGTTCTAAAACGGGCGCGCGGCGGCGGCGGCACCGATTTCCGTGTCCTTGAACTGCGGGGGGGCGCCGTGCGATGGGGCGGGGAAACGTTGAGCCTCCCGGATTTCTACCGCCGCTTTGCCCAGCGTGACGAATTCCTGCTGTGCGAATTCATCAAGCAGTGCGATTTCTGCCAAAAGATGTACCCGCATACGACCAACACCGTGCGGCTCATCTGCCTGCGCGATGATGACGGTGAGCCCTTTGTCGCAAGAGCGGCTTTGCGTCTGGGGACCAAGAGTTCGGATGGGGTCGACAATTTTGGGCAGGGAGGACTCGCCGCGGACGTGGATCTGGAGACTGGAATGCTGGGTGTGGCGGTCGAACACGACGCCGCTGCGCCGCGCGCGCCGAGGCACCATGCGCAGCATCCCGACAGCGGCACGCAGATTCGTGGAGAGGTGCTGCCGGACTGGGCCGGGGCCAAGGACGCATCGCTCAAGCTGATGCGGCATCTTCCCTTCATCAACTATGTCGGCTGGGACATCGTCCTGACCGACGCAGGCCCCGTCTTCCTGGAAGGAAACAACTACACCGGTGTGAGATTGGCCCAGATCCACTCAGGCCTTTTAAGCGACGACCGGATTCGTGATTTCTATATGCGCTACGGTATTTTGCGCGCAAACAAAGCGGCCTGAGTTCGCATCCAAGACAGCTGGCATCTTCGGAATGACCATTGAGAGGCTAAAATCGCAGGCCAAGATCACCTATCGGAGCGTCGTGGGGCCGCGGCTCTACGAACAGCTCGAGTTCTTTCGGCATCTCGGATATTGGCCCGACCTCGACAATCCGCGCACGTTCAATGAACGCGTCTGCGCGCGAAAGTTCCACCCGCCGAGCCAAGCTCCGATGTTCGCCGACAAGATCGCCGTTCGCGACTATGTTAAGTCAAGGCTGGGCGACGAAGTCCTGACGCGACTCTATTATGCCGGAGATCGCCCCGATCGCATCGATTACGCGGCGCTGCCGTCCAGGTTTGTGTTGAAAGGAGCGCATGGGAGCGGACGGGAACTGCGGGCCCTCATTTGGGACAAGTCCGCGCTTTCACGCCAAGCCCTCTGCGACCTGGGCTGGCGGATCTTGCGGCGCCGCTGCGGGCCGGAAGTCAACGAGCCCTGGTATACCGAAATACCCTCGCGCCTCATGATCGAAGAGATGCTGCTGGAGGACGGGGAAATTCCCCCCGACTACAAGTTCTATGTGTTCGCGGGGCGGGCCCTCTACGTCCAGGTGATCGATGGGCGGCACGGGGATACGCCGCGCAGCCGCTTCTACGACCGCAACTGGCGTATTCAACCCTTCATGCGGGAGGCCTATGGCGAGGCGTTTGACTTCGAACGGCCGCACAATCTCAACGAAATGACTTCTGTGGCCGAGGCTCTTGGCGCAGGGTCCGAATTTGTGAGGGTCGATCTCTACGCCCTGGGCCGAAGAATCGTCTTTGGCGAACTGACCCTTGCTCCGGGCGCCGGGTGGGTTCCGTTCCGCCCCCCGAGTTACGATCGGATCCTAGGCAGCCACTGGCCCGAGAAAAGCCAAATGAAAACTGATAGTTAGTAGCGTGGCAGTTATGACACAGGTGTGCACAAAACAACCCAGACCCTCCACTCGCGTCTTGAAGTGGCGTCGAGCCCATGCACACTAGATCGGCCTGCCCGTTCTTAGTCTCGCGTCACGGCAGGATCTACCTTGGCTTGAATGCCTGCTCGTTGGGGGCGGTAGGTTGCTTACGCGACGCGAGCAATATGATGGGGGCACGGAAGCGCCTGCCGGTTCGCCGGAGGAAGGCGGCACCGTCCTTCATGTCATTACCGACCTGGACAGGGGCGGGGCGGAAGCCATGCTTGTGCGCCTGGTGGTCGCCGCACAGCAGCGCGGGTCGGTGAACAACGTCGTTATTTCCCTGCTCGATGGCGGGCCCCATGTGAATCGTCTCCGCGAAGCGGGGATCGAGGTCCACAGTCTGGGGCTTGACCGATTTTCCCGCTTACCCAGCGCCTTCATCAAGTTGGTGCGGCTCATGCGGCGGGTCCGTCCAGACCTTGTCATGACGTGGCTCTACCATGCCGATCTCATAGGGACGCTTGCCGCCATGGCGAGCGGGGTCGGCGTGAGGCGGGTCATTTGGAACGTGCGCTGCTCCAATCTCGACTTTACGCGCTGCGCGCGGACCACGCGGCGCATCGTAAGCATCTTGTCCTGGTTGTCGCCGCTGCCGAGACTGGTTTCGGTCAATTCGAAAGCCGGACGGCGGGCGCATGAGACGCTCGGGTATCGTCCTCAGGGGTGGATGCTGCTCCCGAACGGCCTCGATCTCGACGAGTACCGTCCCGATGGACGAGACCGTGTCTTGGTGCGGAGCGAGCTTGGGCTTGATGCCACGACCTTTGCGGTCGGCGTGATCGCCCGTGCAGACCCGCAGAAGGATCATGCGACTCTGCTCGAGGCCGCGAAATTGGTGTCGGCAAGATGCCCGCATATTCGCTTTGTGCTCGTTGGCCGTAACACTGACGGTCTTCCGCGCTTGGCTCGGGTCATGGCTCTCGGCGAGCGGCCCGATATCCCGCGCCTGCTGCGCGGCATGGATGTCGTTGTGCTCAGTTCTGCCTATGGTGAGGGCACGCCAAACGTGCTGGCCGAGGCTATGGCGACAGGCGTTCCTTGCGTAACGACCGACGTCGGCGATGCGGCAGTCTTGGTGGAAGATTCCGGACTTATCATTTCGCCGCGTAACCCTGAAGAGCTCGCTGGGGCGATCGAGACTCTTGTCTCTGAAGCCGAGCAAGCCCGGTCCCTGCGAGGACAACGCGCGCGCGAGACCATATTGAGGTGGCATAGCCTGGAGCACGCAGCCACCAAATATGACGAGCTATGCAACATCGTGCTTCATCCGGAATCGGCGAAGCGGCGGACCGAGCACGGCGTGGCAGCCTAAGGCCTGCCCAGCTTTTCTAGCGAGACGCCAGAGCAATTGACATTCGACGGCGCCGACGTCACGGCGGCCGTTCGCTCCCGCACGGCCCCGTTTGAGTGATCTCTACACTGACTTGCGGCACCGGCCGTTTTTGTTACGCTAGTGCGTGGAGCATTACAGGGGATGATTGAGGCTGTGGCGAACAGCATGCGATCTGGTGAAGATCGTCCGAGGGTCTTTAGGAAGGGCAGCGGAGGCGCTTGCTTAATTCAAGCGCTGGCCGCGCGAGATCTTCCGTATCGTTGTGTGCCGCCGGAGGAAATCACAAATCCGGGATTTGCAAAGGCGAAAATCGCCGAATTTCGTGTCAAAGGGGCGACCTACTATTATGGCGGAGGGTGCCTGCATATCGCCGATCCCCGCGGAAATCTCGTTCCCAGCGGCTGGGGAATAGACGGTCCGACGGCGTCAATCGCCAGGAAGAAGGATCTGGTCAAAACCTTCCTGCGAAAGCGCGGCATCAGCGTTCCCGAAGGGACAATTTTTTTCGACCATGCTCGACGCGAAGCGGAAGCATACTTCGCCCGGTTATTGCAGTCCAAGGAGGAGCACGGGATTTGCATTAAACCGGGCCGTGGCATGTGGGGCTTCCAAGTTCATGTGGGCATTCGAGACGAACAGTCTTTTCGCGCGGCCTTCGCGGAGGTTGGCCAACACTATAAGCGGATCCTGGTCGAGGAGACGGTTCCCGGGTCGGTCTACCGGTTCACTTGCGTTGGCGGCCGCGTTATTGCGATGGAACTTTCGCGCCCGGCGAATGTCGAGGGAGATGGCATCCACACCATCGCTCAACTAGTTGAACTCAAGAATGCCGAGCGCGCCGGTCATCCGACCCATTCCAGTACACTCACGCTTGAAAAGCCCGAGCGCGAATTCCTTGAGCGGGCCGGCCTTCAGGTTGATGATGTTCCAGAGCCGGGAAGGCTGGTATTTCTGAGGAAACTGTCAAACATCCATCAGGGCGGCGAAGCCATTACCGTCACAGAGGAGGTGCATCGATCCTATGTCGAAGTGATCGAGCGTACGCTAAGCTTCCTGCCCGATCTGCTGGTTTGTGGAGTGGACATCGCAATACCCGATGCGGCAAAGCCGGCGACGGCAAACAGCTATCATATCCTCGACCTCAATTGCTGCCCCGGGTTCTCCACCGCTCACCATCCCTGGCGCGGGCAGCCAAAAGATGTGGCAGGAGCCATTCTGGATTACCTTGAGATGAC
>Ga0307445_10000883_pt1 | contig 16608 bp, 15 predicted proteins | sample SalMarSW160330MG_FD_202147 | JGI IMG/M metagenome (GOLD analysis project Ga0307445, IMG submission 202147) | Salt marsh sediment microbial communities from the Plum Island Ecosystem LTER, Massachusetts, United States - SW1603-30 | ecosystem: Environmental > Aquatic > Marine > Intertidal zone >...
TTATAACTATATTACAGAATAATATATCTGTATTGAATCAAGTCGTTAAGAGAAGAATCTATTAGAACTATAAAGATATAAGATAAAAGGAAAAAGATAAAGCTAATTATAAACTTAATGATTAAAAGATTCTAACCATAAATATTTGCAGAGTGACTACTTTACCTTTTTTGTTTGAAGCTTTTGAGAAATAGAATCTTGCCTTTGAAAAATATGATTTCTAAGTTTATGCGTTCGTGGATCTTCAGAATGAACAAGAAATTATATCTTTGATTTTCAAATAATATCCTGATGAATATCTGCTTCAGAAAGCAGATTATTACTTTGATCCTGTGTTTAATAACAATAAGTCTATTCCCTCAGGATGTCCCCCATCCCGTCAAAAACACCGGAGTATATGAATTCCTCGATGAACTGGCAAACAGCCAGATAACTACAATCAATTCGGCCATAAAACCTTATTCAAGATTGTTCATCGCCAACTGCCTGAAGGAAGCTGAGGAAAAAAAAGATATACTAAGTATCCGGCAGCAGAAGGAATTGGAGTTTTATATGATGGACTTCGGGAAGGAAACTATGGAAGGGTTCAATGGCGCACTCCTCCTTCGCCACCACCTTCACTACCCCGATTAATCGGGGCAGGCTGTTTCGGTGGTCAAAGAAGGCTACGGCGGACTAAGCCGTTAGCAGTAGTAAGCATGAAAAGCTCTTGGATGAATTATTAAAGAAACATAGGGAATATAGTTTGTTCTGTTTCACTGTAGTTTTTGCTTACAAGCCAGTATTGCTTCAGGCCAATACCGGTCGCGTTTTTTTCAAGTTTCTTTAAATCAGCCGGGGATGATTTCAGCTTTACTTCTATGGCAATCTCTTTGTTTAAAACAAAATCTATTTCAGCAGTATTTCTTTTATTGTAAAATGAAAGTTCACCATAATTACTCAACTGATTTGCTACAGCATTTTCAAATAATTGTACGTCATTGACTTTCCCTATTATATTTAAAATACCTGTATCGGAAAAATATACTTTCCTTCCTCCCGCAACGGTTCTGTCAATACTCTTTGAAAATTTAGGCAGAAGCCTTATAAAAAACAGACCCTGTAAAAGTTCCAGATAACTGTAAACCTTTACCCTGTTAATTGCCAGTTCATTTGAAAGTTTTGTTATATCAAGGATATTACCTGTCCTTGGTACCAGCAACAGAATCAAATCCCTTAATTCCCGGATGTCTTTTATATCTGTTAATACTTTTATATCCTTTTCAAAAAATGAAGTGAAAATATTTTCCAGAATTAATTTCTTTGTGTCAGAGTCTGCTGTGGTAACTACTTCGGGAAAACCGCCGTATTCCAGATAAATATGGTAGTCAGTTTCATATTTTTTATACTCAATAAGGGAGCAGGATGATCTGAAATCGATACCATTACCATAGTTGGGTCTGTCAATCCTGTCAGTAAAAAACAGGCACTCATTGAAACTTAAAGGCCGGAGAATAAATAAAAATTTCCTTCCGCTTAATGATTCAGGAAACAGGTTTCGTAAATAATAATTTGAAGATCCCGTTACTACATACTTAACATTGTATTTATCTATGTGATACTTAATGACTTTGGTTATGTCAGGGAAATTTTGTATTTCATCAATAAAAATATATAATCTTTTATTGCCTGCAGTAGCTTCATTCTTAAGCTCTTCATAAATTGAATCATAGTTTATGTTTTCAAATTGTATTAAACTTAGCGGATTTTCAAAATCGAACCACAACTTCGGTCCATCTGTCTTTTCATATAACTGTTTCATCAGTGTCGTCTTCCCAACCTGACGCATTCCGGTTATTACCAGGGCATTCTTATGTTTTAAATACTTTGACAGATCATTAAAAAGAAACCGTTTCTTCATAGTTGTAAATAATTTTTTACAAATATACGCCTTTTTGTAAATTATCCAATACACGGACTGTTCTTATTATAAATTACAGGTATGCGGTATGCGGTTCGTGGAGAGTTCCTTTTACTTTGACTTTGTCGAGCTCGTACCGCTAAGCGGTACTCGGTTCTTTTAACGCTAAAAGAACCGAGGCCTGATTTATCAGGCTAAGCTCGCGGCCGCAGAGAGCAAAAGGCGCCGGAATCGAGCCGAAGGCGAACTCGCCGAAGTCAAATGAACGAAGAAAGAACAAATAATAAGTGGGGTATGGGGCAGCGCCCCATTTTACAGAAACTGATTGCAACCGTGCGGCGTGCGCCTTGTACCCTGTACCCTAAATGCCAAATTCACCTGTATCAATCCAATCCATCTCCAGGAGTGACCAGAAGTCGAGCGCCAGACGGTTAAGCACATATTCATACGGGAGCCATCCGTAACCCTTTTCTCCCCAGGCGGCGCCCCAGGAGTTGCGTATTAACAATGCTCCTTTTGTCTCTTTGTCACACTTTGTATTCCTGATCTTCCGGCTGTCATCATAACCCATCGCAATAACTGCATGTCCCCATTGTGCAGATTCTCCCTTACAGGGACAGGGTATGTCGCCCGGCTTATCGGAGTCTTCAAACGACTGAAAACCCCAGAAGCCGAACATGGATGGTATGCCAGCCTCAAGATATTTCTTTACTGAATCAAGAACATCCTGTCTCCCGCTCCCTGCTTTGCTCTCCGTAGCTGTAGCGAAGGAGAGCGGATCATGACAGAAATATTTTACCGACTGGTAATTATCGGCCAGTGAATAGACAAAGCTGTCGGGCTCCTTATCATAGTCCGCGACATTATATGGCCAGTACTTTTCATCAGGCACTCCGCATAAAACAAGTGCACCCATCGTATCCCTGAGCCATGCGCCTGTATCGCCGGTGACCTGCATAAGGTTTCTTGTTGCTTTATATAAGAAGAGTCTTGAAGCTTCAATATGCTTTCCAAATGCCCTTCTTTCAAAATACTCGACTATGCCGGCACCTGCATGGGCAGTACATGACCCGAGACTAAGCTGGTCTTCAACCGGGGAGCACCACTCCCTGAGATCAACCATAGTCTGCTGTGTATGATTTTTACCTGTCAGACCCAGTTTCCTGTTAAAGACTTTAATTTCAGTGTGAGTGTTGGTATAATCGCGGAGGTCAGGCAGGGGAGAAAGCCAGCCGGTGCCCACGGTACGTGAAATTCCATCAATGGTTATTTTCCTGTTTAGAATGTTGGGATTCATAACGATATATTAAAAATTGCGGATTGCGGATTAATTCTTATTTAAGCGGAATAATTTCTTTTATGGTTGTTCCGTCGCGGCCGGGGATAATTTCATAAAGCTTAAAGTATGTAACGGAATCTTCCGTTTCAGTTACTCCCGGTCCGGTGAATCCCTGGGCAGCATAAGCGCTCTTTGAAAGCATGGCTGCAACGGCTTCAAGGGTCTCTGAGAACATTGATTCACTGACCACACCGTAAGAGGTAAGCGAGCTGTTCGTGAATGTCAGCTTAATATCATTTGAACCTATGCCGGTTTTAAACCCCAGATACTGGGGATTTGCCAGGTCCGGCAGATACACGACAGATGTTTTGACCGTATTGTCCTTCTCTGTCCTGTATTCCACAAGGAGGTAAGGTTTGAGGGTATAATAGCGCAGTCCCGTTCCATTCTTCAGATCAGGATCGGAGTAAACCTTTACTGTGGCACATCCTGTCAGGATGATAAAACTTCCGAAGATAACAATGTTGATGATACACTGTTTAAAGATCTTCCATGTGTGGCTTAACAAGTAAGCCGCCTGGTTTTTTGTTTTAACAATTTCTTTCATGATTATCAGACATATTATGGTTATTATATTTCCCATACAGATCGTACAGGTCAGGAAAAATAGCGGTATGATGAGGATTATTCATCTTCCGTATGCTGTTTATAATGTTTGTGCCAGACTGGCTTTCACAAGGGAAAGATAGGATTTTTTTGTATATTTTTCATTTATTTTATTCAAATAAATGGTACGAGGGGTACGGGGCAAAGAGCAGAGCCGGAGAATATTTTATGGAATTAACAAAATTCAATGTTCAGCGTATTCCCGTAAACGGTTAATCAGTTCGTCAAGGGATACAACATCAATATCTTTCCGGACTGCGTAACCTTCTTCGACAGGTGCAACAATAAAAGTATGTTCCGGCCTGAGATCGTTAATTGCTGTCCAGGTTCCCCTGGAGAGAGAGGGAGATTTTGAAGCTTTACATTCAATGGCAACAAAACTGTTTTGCAAAAAAAACAGGAAATCGAGTTCAGAACCATGACTTGTTCTGTAAAACCGGATATCGGAACCCGTAAAGAGACCCCTGATGTTTGCCAGGACAACTCCTTCCCATAAGCTCCCAAGGACAGGATGTCCGGAAAGATTCTCAAATCTTCTCAATCCGAGAAGAGCCGTGGTGATTCCCGAATCGGTTATATATACCTTTGGTGACTTAATCAGCCGCTTGCCTTTGTTTTCCAGGTGCGGGGGAACAATATCGACCATATAAGTCGACTGCAAAAGATCAATATAGTTCCTTATAGTGGTGTTGCTTACACCCAAAGAATTTCCAAACGCTGAATAATTGACTGTCTGCCCGTTAACATGTGCCAGCATATGCCATAATCTCCTTATTGCAGCAGGTGAAGATCCTGTCCACTGCATAAGGTCTCTTTCGATGAATGTTGAAATGAAATTTTCCTTCCACTCGAAAGATACAGACTCATTTTTTGCCAGAAATGAACCCGGAAATCCTCCATTTACAAGATAATGCTCAATGGATGTGTTATTCCTTATCTCATCCCATAGGAATGGCGTTAATCGTTTATATGCAATTCTTCCTGCAAGCGATTCAGAGCTTTGCTGCAAAAGATCTCTTGATGCCGAACCCAGAATTATAAAGCTGCCATTGGTCTGCCATTCATCGACAAGACTTCTTATCAGCCTGAATATTCCGGGTTTTCTTTGAACCTCATCAAGACATATTATTTTCCCCTTCTGCGAATGAAAAAACCATTCTGCCTCATCAAGTTTCCGCAGATCTGATTCTCTTTCAAGATCGAGGTAAACCATTTCCCTTTCACTTTTCAGTAAATGTCTTACAAGTGTTGATTTACCACATTGCCGGGGTCCGGTTATCGCGGCAACAGGAAAATTCCTGAGTGTTTCACTTATTTCATTTGTCAGGAGCCGGTCAATAAGTTTCATAAACAAATATTATACCGTGTAAATTTAAACTTATATTTTTAATATACACGGTTATAACAAAAGAATATTATTTATAATTTTTCTTTAAAAAGTTATTAATAAGCAAAAAGTCTTTATTATTGATCACTAGCCGCATACCATATTCAATCAAATTGACCTATTTTTACCTTCAAAAAATCATGAAAATAATCTCCGTTGTCGGTGCCCGCCCAAACTTCATGAAAATCGCTCCCTTTATCAGAGCTATCCGCAATTACAATATAAATCCTAATATTGGTTTTACCCCCCCCGGCCTCCGAAGCCTTGGCGAAGGAGGCTCACCCCCTCACCCCTTCTTCTGATAAAGAACAAATTACTCATCTATTAGTCCATACCGGTCAGCACTACGACGATCGTATGTCGAAATCATTCTTCGAAGAACTGGATATACCTGAAGCAGATATAAATCTTGGTGTCGGATCAGGGACACATGCTGAACAGGTTGGTCAAACAATGATCGAATTTGAGAAAGTTCTGAAAGCCGAAAAACCCGATTGGGTAGTTATCGTCGGAGATGTAAATGCCATACTGGCCTGTTCGGTTACCGCAAAAAAAGAACATATAAAATGTTGCCATATTGAAGCCGGTCTACGTTCAGGAGATATATCGATGCCTGAAGAGATCAACAGGCTCGTTGCCGACAGGATTTCCGACCTGCTACTTACACCAGATCTGATATCCTCCGAAAACCTCAGAAAAGAGGGAGTATCTGAAAACAGGATAAAATTCGTGGGGAATATAATGATCGATACTTTAGAGGCTAACAGGGTAAAAGCGGATAGACTTGTGATAAATGAGATTATAGGGAAGAATGGTATTCAAAATCAGAAGGCGCAGGGCGCAGGGCACAGGGCACAGAGCACAGGGCACGAGATGAGGGGCGATTATGCAGTTATGACTTTGCACAGGCCATCGAATGTTGATACTAAGGAGATCCTGGAGCCGATAGTAAGGTTCATTACGGATGAGGTTTGTGCTGAGAGAACTCTAATCTGGACACTGCATCCCAGAACACGCAAAATGCTTGAGACTTTTGGTTTATTTAAAAAATTAGTTGATAACAAGAACCTTATCCTTCTGGAACCGCTGAGTTACCTGGAGATGCTCAGACTTAACATTGAAGCCCATGTCATGCTAACCGACAGTGGCGGACTACAGGAGGAATGTACGGTTCTCGGCACCCCGTGTTTAACTTTACGGTGGAACACGGAACGTCCTGTTACTCTCCGCGAACATGGCGGAACAAGTGTTCTTGTTGGTAATAATATCGAAAGAATGCAGAAGGAATATTATATTGCCCTTGAAAAACCACGAAAACCGGTTAGACCGGAGTTGTGGGATGGAAAGACTGCGGAAAGGTGTTTAAAGGCTATTATTGAATATCATTCAGAATTTAAATAAAAATCTTCCTCGTTATATGCATCAACGAGTATTCACTGTATTATAATATCTTGTTCATTTTTTGCTCACCTTCTAGATTGTTCATTTGCCTTTGGCGAACTCCGCTTCGCTCCGGTTCTTTTGCTTGCCCAAAAGAACCGAGCAAATGGCACGGATTATAAATCCGCGCCAGCGGAGGTAATAAACCCATCATTTGTGAGCTCGGCGAAGCCAAACGAACCAAAGAAAAAGGCAGCCTCAAATCTTTTTTGGGATTGCCATTTTGTCGGTTGCCCACGCAATACAACTCGGGGGCCTCCAACCCTGCATGCTGGCTCCTTCGCTAAAATTACCCACCAGGCAATTTTTATACACTCGGCCCCCTCAAACAGTATTGCTTACTTAAGGCCTTACACCTTCGCAACCTCCAATATGTCACTCTTTTTCCAAAAAAGATTTGAAAGGCTTTCCTCGCCTTACGGCGATTAGGATTTAAATGAGGTGTGATGGCAATCCGAAAATGGTGCGAACTGTAGCCTGTTTGGTGGTGGGTAAAGGCATTGTGTAGCGGGCGGACAAACAGGCTGCAGTTGTCATTTTCGGCGCCTTTTGTTCTCTGCGTTCGCGAGCTCAGCCTGATAAATCAGGCTTCGGTTCTTTGTTACTTTGACTTCGTCGAGCTCGTACCGCTAAGCGGTACTCGGTTCTTTTAGCGTTAAAAGAAAGTAAATAAACAAGAAACCCTATCTTTGATTTTCAAATCATAACCTGATGAAGAACTCCTGCTTCATTAAGCAGCTTATTATATTGATCCTTGGATTAATTTCCATTAATTCAATCTCCCAGGATATCCCTCATCCAATCAACAATTCCGGAATTTATGAATTCCTCGACGAACTGGCAAACAGCCAGATAATTACAATTAATTCGGCTGTAAAACCCTATTCAAGACTATTCATTGCCGACTGCCTGAAGGAAGCTGAAGAGAAAAGAGATCAGCTGAGCCTGAGGCAGCAGAGGGAACTGGAGTTTTACCTGCTTGACTTTGGCAAAGAGCTTGATGATGAAAGGCGCAAAGATGTAAAGACGCAGTGGCTAAGCGGAAAAAGAATGGGATCCTCCTTTGCTAAAGCTTCGGAGGACAAAGGAGGGCGAGAGGGCGAGAAAACGGGAGGGCGAGAAAATATGAAAAGGCTGGATCTATTTTATTATCAGGATTCGTTGTTTTCATTGACGGTCAATCCGATACTGGGGGGAGAGGCATTTACAAATTTTGCCGGAAAGGCAACTTACTGGCGGAATGGAGCAGAAGCCAGGGCTTATGTCGGCAAGTGGGGATTTTATGCTTCTCTTCGCGATAACCATGAAAAACCTTTTTTGGGATTGCCGGAGTTCCTGACACAGAGAGAGGGCGGTCATATCAAAGGATCAACCGACTGGAGTGAGATGCAGGGTGGGGTTACCTGGTCATGGAAATGGGGTAATGCAGGACTGGTAAAGGATAATTTTGAATGGGGAAATAACTATAACGGGGCAAATATCTTCGGTGGAAATAATCCATCGTTTGTACATCTCAGAATACAACTTAATCCTGTAAAATGGTTTAATTTCAATTATATCCATGGCTGGCTCAATTCAATGGTCGTCGACAGTACACGGTCATTCTGGGTGACAAACAGTTATGGAACCGATTACAGGGAGGTTTATCATAGAAAATTCATCGCAGCTAACCTCTTTTCCTTTACCCCATTTAAATATCTTGACATCTCTGCCGGAAACAGTATAATATACGATAATGCAACTCTCAATCCGGCGTTCCTTATTCCGCTATTGTTCTATAAATCTGTTGATCATTCTGTTTCATCCGGGATTAATAATATGAATTCCCAGATGTTTTTCGATATAAGCTCACGGCAGATCAGGCATATGCATCTTTATGCGACTCTGTTTGTTGATGAGCTGTCAGTAAAAAGGATATTTAAAAAAGATGAATGGAATTTTGTGAGCTGGAAAACAGGATTCAGACTAAGTAATTACCCTGTACGGAACCTGTCCCTGACAACAGAATTCACTTATACATATCCTTTGACCTACCAGCATAATGTCCCCACAATAACTTTTGAATCAAACAATTATAACCTTGGCCATTATCTTAAGGACAACTCGCGTGAGTGGTATGTTGCATTTGATTACAGGCCATTAAGGTCAATGGATATAAAACTCTTCTTTATTGATGCGGTTCGTGGTCCTGATTATACAGAATCCGGAGGATCACGTCTTGGTAATCCGCCGCTGGATACGATAAACTGGCAGAATACTTCGATCGGAATAAAGGCTGCATATCAGATTATCAATGATGTATATGTTTGGGGATCATTTGTATATTCCAACATAACCGGTGATAACAGATGGAGTCCGGAGTACTATTATGATAAAAAAAATACTCTTAATGTTGGGGTGACAGTGGGGTTTTAAATAATTTTCTGTCTTTTAGCCTTTTCCAAAGAATCAATTCCGGCAAAGTCATATTTTTTCTTAAAATCTTTACAGCTTCAAAATCTTCGAATCAGCACCATAGAACATACTTCTTCTATCTATCTTGATATTCATGAGTGATATGTCAGTGATCCATCAAATATACAAATTATCATTTAATCTACAGTAGTAGCCCCCCTTTAGAGCCTGTCCCGATAGCTTGAACGTAGTGAAAGCGTATCGGGAGGGGTTGGGGGGTCATTAAACGGGAAGCGGGGGGATTGGGGGGTAAAGAAGGAGCAACCATCAACATAATTATTCAGTCATAACTGAACAATTTGACTGTATTTTTTACTTACTTCACATTCCCAAAGTTGATCACAGACTGAAATGGAGCAGCGTAAGTTCAGGATCATAACACTATTTGCCGATATTATCATCCTGGCAATATCGTTTCTTGCCATGGTATGGATAAAACCGGCCAGCCTGAAATCATATCTCCCGTCACACAGCATATTCTTTGTAAGTCTTGCATTTATCTGGATCATTGTCTCACTGATAAACGGGAAGATGCACCGGGGCAAGATCGTCAATTTTACATCCTTGTTTAACAGGGTGATCGTCAGTAATATTATCTCCCTGTCAATCACGGCGCTTCTGATGTACACTCTCAGGGATTACAACTATTCCAGGACAATCGTACTCGGAACAGCTATTGTCGCAACATTCCTTGAACTTATTATAGGATCAGTCTATATAGCATATAAAAAAGCAAGCATTCAGGACCTTGAGGATTATGAGAAGTACAAGTCATACAGGAAGCCGAGCGAATATGATCTTGTAAGTGAGATAAACGGCAACGGAAAATACCAGGAGAGAGTTACTGAGGTTCCTTCGGGAATTGCCAGCGCCATTGAAGATGAGGCGGGTCCCGAAATGGCTGAGGCAATAATTAAAATGACCGGACAGAAATTAACCAGACGTACTGCGGTCCTTTCCACTACAACTATATTTAATATAACCAGCCTCCGTGAAAATAAATACGAATATATTATAAACCTCCATAAGATCAACGACATAAAGAGGCTCGATGATTTTATTGATGCTGTCAGCCGGAAGCTCGAGAACGAGGGATTTTTTTTCTGCTGTGTCGAAACTAAGGATCAGCGCAAAAGCAGGATCCTGAAGAAATTTCTGCCTGTGCTGAATTATATATACTATACAGGCGATTTCATGGTGAAGCGTGTTCTTCCCAAATTAAAGTTCACACGCCAGTTCTATTTCTTTCTCACCCACGGGAATAATGCAGTCATCACACGTGCCGAGGCGCTTGGTCGTCTATGCAGGGGAGGATTCAGAATACGGCAGGAATCATTCCTGGGTAACTATCTTTGTGTTGAGGCAAAAAAGGTGAGAGAGCCGCTGCCAAAAAATGAAAACATATACGGACCCCTTATTGCCCTCATGAGGGTAGGGAAAAACGGAGAAATGATAAAAGTATATAAGCTGAGGACCATGCATCCCTACTCGGAATATATACAGGATTATGTTTACCATTTACACGACCTTGAGAATGGCGGCAAGTTTAAAAATGATTTCAGAGTAACATCCTGGGGGGCAGTCTGCAGAAAGATATGGCTTGATGAATTTCCTACGTTCATAAACTTTTTTAAAGGTAATATGAAGCTGGTCGGTGTACGTCCGCTCAGCAGACAATATTTTGAATTGTATGACCAGGAGGTCAGGGAAAGAAGAATTAAATATAAACCCGGCCTCATCCCTCCTTTCTATGCCGATATGCCGGAAGACCTTGATCAGATCCAGCTTTCAGAGCTTAGGTACCTCAATTCATACGACAAGCATCCGTTCCTGACAGATTTTAAGTACTTCTTTAAATCGTGGTGGAATATATTGTTTCACCATGCAAGGAGCCGATAAGAAATTCAAGATTCAAGGTTCAAAATTCAAGGTTCAAAGAAAAAAGATGATTTACATTTGTGAAATTATAAGGTTATTAATAGTTTAGCAGATGTCATAATGTGCATTTCTAAAATTAATCTGCTATACTATTATGAAAGTAACAAGGTTTGAAGATTTACCCTGTGAAATAGTAAAATGTTAAACATCATATTATTATTCAATAATCTTTTACCAGATTTGAATTATTTAATAAAATAAATATTTCACAGGGTGGAGATCTGGCAGGATGCCAGAAAACTCTGTAAGGATATTTTCATTATTACAAAAAATGATCTGTTTTGCAGAGATTATAAACTTTGTGATCAGATTAGAACTTCTTCAGGATCAGTAATGGATATTATTATCACAGTTTGAAAATCCTTTCGATGGACTGCCATTTCTCCGGCGTATCTGCCTTATCCCCTGCCTGCTGAAACTGAGATACATACTCTTCCCATTCCTTCTGACGGGGAAGTGATCCTAATTTCTTCATTGCTTTATCATGATCAAAATCAGGAACGGTATCCATTATCATGAATGCCTGGTTGCCATGAAGATATATTTCCATATCGATGATGCCGACATCCCTGATGCCCTTTGAGATCTCCGGCCAGGTGTTTTCGGGTTTATGAACGTCGATATATTTCTTTATCAGGTTCTTATTGTCCCGTAGTTTCAGTACTTTACAGTAACGTTTGTAGGTTGAATGAGTTGATGTTTTTGAAATATTTTTCATAACAATCCTTTTGTTAATATTTTTTATGAGATTCAGATTTAAATTTAATTAATTTAGGAAATGCCCTCCCTCATCCACCTTAATATTATTCAAATTCTTTATTCTTTTTAATTAAATTAAATATTGTATATCATTATTTTACTACTCGCCAATTATTGTGCGGGGGCAAACCGGAAATGGCGCGAACTTTAACCTGTTTAGTGGCGCCTTTACGGCTTTGTGTAGCGGGCGGACAAACAGGTTAAAGTTATCATTTCCGGCCTCTTTTTTTTTGGTTCATTTCTTTTGGAGGAGCAAAAGAAATGAACTAGAAAAATATCTACATTTGTTTTAATTGAAAAAATTAAGGGAATTATGTCATGCGCAGTATAAAGAAAAAAGTTTTCGTATCAGGATGCTTTGACATGCTCCATTCAGGACATGTAGCATTTTTAATCGAGGCAGCCGGATACGGAGATCTGTATATAGGACTTGGTTCAGACAAGACATTAAAGGAACTTAAGGGAAGAGAACCAATAAATTCCGAGGATGAACGTGCTTATATGCTCAGCGCACTGGCATGTGTCAGGAAGGTGATAATCAACAAAGGAAGAGGATTGCTTGATTTCCTGGGAACAATAAAAGAAGTAAAGCCTGATATACTTATAGTTAATGAGGACGGCCATACTCCTGAGAAAGAGAAGTTGTGCAGAGAAATGCATATTGAATATAAGGTTCTAAAGAGAATACCTCATACGAATCTTCCTTCACGCTCCTCTACTGCCCTCAGGACTATCAAGCCAATGCCCTACAGGATCGACCTGGCCGGTACATGGATAGATCAGCCATACGTTTCAAAATATTACCCGGGATCGGCTATTACAGCATCAATAGAGCCCACAATTGAATTCAATGAACGGTCGGGAATGGCAACGTCAACCCGAAAAAAAGCCATTGAACTCTGGAATAATCATCTCCCCCCGGAAAAGCCGGAAAAACTTGCCAAAACACTATTCAGGTATGATAACGACCCGGGAACCAAAGAAGTCAGCGGATCACAGGATTCAATAGGGATAACTATGCCCGGCATAAACAAATTCTACTATGAAAAAGGTAAATATTGGCCGTCAAGATTTGAAACTATCTCAGATCCTGATATTATAAAATGGCTTGAGGACAGACTATTTATGGTAACCCTTTGGCCACGTCCTGTTAATTTTGATGTACTTTCCAATACAAATATCAATACAAAGAATGTAAAACTCCTTACATCTGCAGCAGATCTGGCCTGGGAAGGACTTATTTCAAAGGACATTAACAAATTTTCTCAAGGATTTCTTGATTCATTTCATTCCCAGGTAAGAATGTTCCCGAAAATGGTGAATCCTAAAATTGCTCAAATCATGGATCTGTACAGAAAGAAAGCCATGGCCTGGAAGCTTTCAGGTGCAGGAGGAGGAGGATATCTGATACTTTTAAGTGAAAAGAATACACCTAATTCGTTTAAGATCAAAATAAGGCTGAAGGGGGCGGATATTTAAATCAAAGTTTCCTTAGAAAAGTCACCGGTATTGTCAGTACAATATTCTGTTCGAGCTTGTCAATCCGGATAATTACACGTTTTTTTCGTCCTATCTTTATCAGTTCTCCGGTCAGCCCTATCATAGAACCCATGATAACTTCCACTTCATCGCCTTTTTCGAATTTCTCAGATGTGACTTCGACTTCTGCATTACTGTCAATAAGAAGCCGCAGATTATCTATCTGTTTCTGAGGTATGGCAACGGGATGCCCTTCAAAGGAAACAAATTTAACAACACCTTCGGCCTTATACACTTTTGGAAACTCAACAGGTATTACCTTTACAAAGACATATGAAGAAAGCAGCGGTTTCTCTATCAGCTTTTTCCTGTCACTCCATTGGCGATAGGTCTTCTGAAGCGGAAGGTATGTTTCAACATCAACCTCGATAAGTCTTGCATGGACTTGTTTTTCAGCACGGGGATGGGTGTAGATGGCGTACCATTTTGGTACTACCTGCTTTTTTAATATATCGGCTTTATTTATTTCCTCCGGAGGTGTTTTTGTTGTCATGTTTGGAAAATATCTAAATGAATTCAAAGATACTTTTTTGTTTTTTCATTTCTTTTGCTCCTCCAAAAGAAATGAAACAAAGAAAAGGAGGCCGGAAATGACAACTGGTTTTGGGCCATAGTTCGGGCAAGCTTGTGCGAAACAAAATCATTAATTTTTCGTTTCCGGCGCCCTTTCTTTGGTTCTTTCTTTGGACGAACAAAGAAAGAACGTAAAAAAGGGTTCAGGGGAATTTCCCCTGCATTTTTATATTAATTAAATAATCCTACCTTTGCGGCATTACAAATACCGTTAGGTTATGGCGGAAAAGACACGATATTCGGATGAAGAGCTTGAGGAATTCAGGCAGATTATCCTTGCGAAGCTGGATAAGGCCAGGAAAGATTACGAGATACTGAAATCCAGCATAACTCACGAAGAGAGTAATGACACTATGGATACATCTCCCACCTTTAAAGTTCTTGAGGAGGGTGCAACTACTTTATCAAAAGAGGAGGCTGGCAGACTGGCACAACGCCAGCTGAAATTTATTCAGCACCTTCAGGCTGCTCTTGTAAGGATAGAGAACAAGACCTACGGAATATGCCGCGAAACAGGCAAGCTTATCTCTAAAGAGAGACTAAGGGCAGTTCCCCATGCCACATTGAGTATCGATGCGAAGATGAAGCAGAAGTAACCCCCGGTCCCGAGTACTCGGGACCACCCTCTGAAGGGGATTTAAATTCAATTCCTCACTTAATTACTTCTACAATTTAGTCCCGCGTTAGCGGGATGTTGGGGGGTTTATAAATCCCTAAAATACTCAATAGTCTTCCCCAATCCATCTTCCAAATCCACCGTTGGTTCCCAGTTCAATACTTTTTTTGCGAGAGCAATATCCGGTCTTCTCTGTTTCGGATCATCCTCAGGCAGAGGCAGACAGATAATTTTCGACTTTGAGCCGGTGATCCTGATGATCGTCTGTGCAAGATCATTAACTGACATCTCAATCGGATTGCCAAGATTCACGGGTCCGGTAAAAGTGTCGGGAGTATCCATGAGCTTAATCAGTCCATCAATAAGATCATCCACATATTGGAAGCTACGTGTGTGGGTGCCATCACCGAAAATAGTAATATCATTCCCCTTCAGTGCCTGTACGATGAAGTTTGAGATGACCCTGCCGTCATCAGAACTCATCCGCGGACCGTAAGTGTTAAAGATCCGGGAAATTTTTATTCTTACCTTGTTCTGATTATGGTAATTCATGAAAAGGGTTTCGGCACAGCGTTTTCCTTCATCATAACATGCCCGTGGGCCCAGGGGATTTACATTTCCCCAATAACTTTCCGGCTGGGGGTGCACAGCGGGATCTCCATAAATCTCACTCGTTGATGCCTGCAGTATTTTCGATCTGGTTCTTTTTGCAAGCCCGAGAGTGTTTATCGCCCCCATGACTGAGGTTTTTATTGTCTTGATGCCGTTATACTGATAGTGTACAGGTGAGGCAGGACAGGCAAGGTTATAAATCTCGTCAACTTCAAGATATACCGGCATGGTAATATCGTGACGTATTAACTCAAAATGATGATTATCAAGAAGATGTATGATGTTCTGTTTTGAACCTGTAAAGAAGTTATCAAGACATACTACCTCATGTCCCATGTTCAGAAGCTTTTCGCAAAGATGTGAACCGATGAATCCGGCACCGCCGGTTACTAATATACGTTTCATTCATTTATATTTAGATTAATACAAATTTAGCAAAAGAGTTCCAATAGTCATGAAAAAGAGACCGCCCTCTTTTAGCTTATTTTGCTGATACTCACTTTAATGACTACCTCATCAATCTTAACCTCCCTGACATCACTGCCGGCAAGCCTATCAGATAGTGATACTGCCGCAGCCAGGGTTTGTGATCCGATATAAGAAGCATGTCTCTTCACAGCTTCCCTTACAAACTCATGATCCTCGATCTGTACTGTTATCTTGTCGGTAACATCATAGCCGTTCTCCTTGCGGATATTCTGAATACGGTTGACAAACTCCCTGGCAACACCTTCGTAGCGAAGCTCATCCGTGACTGTAATGTCGAGGGCGACAGTGAGTCTTCCCTCATTGGCAACCTGCCAGCCGGGGATATCCTCAGAGATGATATCAACATCTTCGGTGGTAAGTATAATTTGCTGCCCGTTAATACTTATTTTATGTGATCCGTCAACTTCAAAGGATGCTATTTCCTGCTGTGACAAACCTGATACGGCATTGCTTATCTTCTTCATCAGCTTCCCATACCTGGGACCGAGTGTCTTGAAGTTCGGCTTGATCTTTTTAACAAGAATGGATGAAGTATCATCAATATATTCTGCCTCTTTGACATTCACCTCTGTAAGGACAAGGTCCTTAACGGCTTCAAATTTCTTTTTGAAGGTTTTATCAGGAAGGGGGATCATTATTTTTGCGAGCGGCTGACGCACTTTTATGCTTACTTTCCTTCTTAATCCAAGGATCATTGAAGATATAGTCTGTGCAATGTCCATCTTCTCTTCCAGATCCTTATCTATCAGGCTGTCATCATATTCGGGGAAAAGCACCAGGTGAACTGATTCTTCCTTATGCTTTCCGGTTGTGAGATTAAGGTCGCGGAAGAGCATCTCCATATAGAAAGGAGCAATAGGAGCCGCAAGCCTGCTGACTGTCTCAAGACATGCATACAGGGTCTGGTAAGCTGCTATTTTATCGTGGTCATAATCGCCTCCCCAATAACGTTTCCT
>Ga0307445_10000885_pt1 | contig 16604 bp, 9 predicted proteins | sample SalMarSW160330MG_FD_202147 | JGI IMG/M metagenome (GOLD analysis project Ga0307445, IMG submission 202147) | Salt marsh sediment microbial communities from the Plum Island Ecosystem LTER, Massachusetts, United States - SW1603-30 | ecosystem: Environmental > Aquatic > Marine > Intertidal zone >...
CTGCTGTACGACCGGCAGTACCAGCCCAAGCTTGCCTTCGACTATGTGATGAAGGCCGCTGCCGGGTCCGATTAGGATAAGTGCAGCCGGACAAATACCATAACTGAATCCAAAACTGATACGAATATAGAGATGGCCGAAAAGAAAACCACCCAGAATCAGGTACCCGGGGATGCCCCGTATAAGGATCCTTCCCTTCCGGTTGCCAAAAGGGTAAAGGACCTCCTGTCCAGGATGAGCCTCGAGGAAAAAACAGCACAGATGCAATGCGTCTGGAATGATAAGAACGAAACCCTGCTGGATGAACAAGGCCGGTTTGACCCCATGAAGGCCGGAAGACATTATTCGCAGGGATTGGGATTGGGACAGGTGGGAAGGCCGAGTGATGCCGGAGGGGGAAGGAATGCGAGGGAGAATGCAGAACTGACCAATGCAATACAGAAATTTTTCATTGAAAAAAGCAGGCTGGGCATCCCGGTCCTGTTCCATGAGGAATGCCTCCACGGACTGGCTGCACCGGGTGCAACCAGCTTTCCCCAGCCCATAGGCATTGCCTCCACCTTTAACCCGGACCTGGTCCGCCGCCTGTACGAAATGACAGCACTCGAAGCAAGGTCCAGGGGAACCCACCAGGCGCTGACACCCGTTGTTGACGTGGCGCGTGAACCCAGGTGGGGCAGGGTGGAGGAAACCTTCGGGGAGGACCCCTACCTGGTTTCACGGATGGGGATTGCAGCGGTTCAGGGATTTCAGGGGGATGGGCGGTTCAGGGAAAAGAAGCACATCATCTCCACCCTGAAACATTTCGCAGCTCACGGCCAGCCGGAGTCCGGCACGAATTGCGCCCCGGTGAACGTATCGGAACGCCTCCTGAGGGAAGTCTTTCTCTTCCCGTTCCGGAAAGCCATCCAGGAAGGAGGTGCCATGAGCATCATGGCTTCATATAATGAGATCGATGGTATCCCATCCCATGCCAATGCCTGGCTCCTGAGGAAGGTCCTCCGGGAAGAATGGGGTTTCAAAGGCTACGTCGTTTCAGATTACTATGCCATCCGTGAACTGCACGAACGGCCTGAGTTGTACGGGCACCACCTGGCTATTGACGGAAAGGAGGCTGCGGTGCTTGCAGCCGGGGCCGGCGTTAACATCGAACTTCCCGAACCGGATTGTTACCGGCACCTGGAAGAAGCCGTAAGGAACGGGGACCTCGACACCGGGCTCATCGATGAACTGGTTGGGGCCATGCTTGAGGTTAAATTCAAACTGGGACTGTTCGAGGATCCCTATGTTGATCCGGATGCGGCCGGGGAGATAGCCGAACGTGAAGAACACCGGCAGCTGGCACTGGAGGCCGCGCTTGAGACGATCATCCTGCTGAAGAACGGCGGGAACCTGGCCCCGCTTGACCGGAAGAAAATTAAGACCCTGGCAGTCATCGGTCCCAACGCCGGCCGCGAAATGCTCGGGGGATACAGCGGCAGGCCTTCCAGGGTAACAACGGTTCTGGAAGGCATCAGGGAATATGCAGGGGACTCGGTTGACGTCCTCTATCATGAAGGTTGCAAAATTACCATCGGGGGTTCATGGACTGAAGACCGGGTAGTCCCATCCGACCCGGAAGAAGACCGCAGAAGCATAGCCGAAGCGGTCCGGCTTGCTCTCCGGGCAGATGCAGTGGTTCTCGCCCTCGGCGGGAATGAGCAGACTTCGAGGGAGGCATGGGGACTGGAACATATGGGGGACCGTACCAGCCTGCAGATGGTGGGATTGCAGGATGAACTGGTCAATGCCATCCATGCCACCGGTAAACCCATCATTGCCTTCCTGTTCAACGGAAGACCCCTTTCAGTCCGGAATCTCAGTGAAAAGGCATCCGTGTTGTTCGAATGCTGGTACCTGGGACAGGAAACCGGTCCCGCCATAGCCAGGGTTCTCTTCGGGGAATACAACCCGGGCGGGAAACTTCCCATTACCGTCCCGCTATCGGTGGGACATATCCCGGCCTATTATAATCATAAACCTTCGGCAAGGCGGGGTTACCTTTTCGATACCACGGAGCCCCTGTATGCATTCGGATTCGGAATGAGTTATACACATTTCAAATTCGGCAAACCCGTTCTTGAAAATAGCGCCATACGGCCGGATGAAACAACCACCGTAAGGGTGGATGTTACCAATACCGGTACCCGGGCGGGGGACGAGGTTGTCCAGCTATACATACGTGACCGGGTAAGCTCGGTGACCAGGCCCGTGAAGGAACTGAAAGGATTCCGGAGGATCCACCTGGAACCCGCGGAAACCAGGAATATTTCCCTCGAAATTACACCTGAATCCCTCGCTTTCCATAACGTCGGGATGGACTACGTGGTTGAACCGGGCGAATTCGAGGTAATGGTCGGAAGTTCCTCCAGGAACATGGATCTCCAGACCGTATTGCTTACCGTACGATCCTGAACCTGTAAAATTCAAACCAATGACGAATTACCGGACACCCCTGAAGATAGCACGGCTCAGAGGGTATATCATTCCTTTCCTGTTCCTGCTTCTGCTGCTTAACGGATGCAAACCCGAGAACCAGGATCGCGGAAGATTCACGGGCAGGGGAGATATGCATGCAAGGGGAAGTACCCATGCAAGGGGAGGTGCTCCTGCAGGTGAAGATTCATACATCAGCGGGAGGCATATAGCCGGAAGTTTCCCCCTGTCCCGCAAAGGGCATTCAGCCCCTCTCTTCGTCAGCACCATGGATTACCCGGGTGTGGCCAGGGTGGCGGAACTGTTCAGGACCGACATCGGGCGGGTTACGGGCACCGTGCCTGAACTGCTGACGGATACCATTCCGGCGGCCAGGCTGGCCGTCCTGATCGGGACGGTTGGAAAGAATCCACTGATCGACCGGCTTGTCGAGCAGGGAGCCCTGGATGCGGGAAGCATTGCCGGGAAATGGGAAGCCTACCTGATCCAGGTGCTGGAGTCCCCTTTCCCGGGCGTCCAACAGGCCCTTGTCATTGCCGGGAGCGATAAGCGGGGGACTATTTACGGGATGTTTGACTTTTCTTCACAGATGGGGGTTTCACCCTGGTACTGGTGGGCGGATGTCCCTGTGAAACAGAAATCCACGGTATACGTGAAACCGGGTCCCCATACCGCCGGCGAACCCGCGGTAAAGTACCGGGGGATATTCATCAACGACGAGGCACCCGCCCTGTCCGGGTGGGTCGAGGAAAATTACGGTGCCTTCAACCATGAATTTTACGAGCATGTGTTCGAGCTCATCCTCAGGATGAAAGGGAACTTCCTGTGGCCGGCCATGTGGGGAAGGGCTTTTTACGATGACGATCCTGTGAACCCCCAGCTTGCGGACCTTTACGGGATTGTGATCGGGACCTCCCATCATGAGCCCATGATGAGGGCCCATGTGGAATGGAGCCGCTATGGCTCCGGTCCCTGGAATTACGAAAAGAACGAAAAGAAGCTGAGAGAATTTTGGACGGAAGGCATTGAACGGATGGGATCCAATGAGAGCCTCGTCACCATCGGCATGAGGGGTGACGGGGATGAACCGATGACCAGGGGGACCGCCATCGCATTGCTGGAAAAGATCGTGAGGGACCAGAGGGACATACTGGAGGATGTCACGGGTAAACCGGCAGCAGAGACCCCACAGGTTTGGGCCCTGTATAAGGAGGTCCAGGAATACTACGACCAGGGCATGAGGGTGCCTGAAGACGTAACCCTCCTGCTTTGCGACGATAACTGGGGAAACATCAGAAGGCTTCCCTGGCTGGATTCGGCGGACAGGCAGGGAGGCTACGGGATTTATTACCATTACGATTATGTGGGGGGACCAAGAAATTATAAATGGTTGAACACTAATCAGATAGAAAGGGTATGGGAACAGATGCACCTTGCCTATTCTTACGGGGTGAACCGGATATGGATCGTGAACGTTGGAGACATCAAACCGATGGAATTTCCTATCCAGTTCTTCCTCGATTATGCCTGGAATCCCGGGAAGTGGCCGGCGGAGAGATTGCCGGACTATTACCTGCAATGGGCCTGCCAGCAGTTCGGAGAGGAGCATGCCGGTGAAATTGCTGGGATGATCGCCCGCTATACCAGGTATAATTCGCGGAGGAAACCTGAATTGCTTTCACCGCGGACCTACAGCCTGATCCATCAAAGGGAGGCGGAAAGGATCGTATCGGAATACAATGAACTGGCCGGGGAAGCCGAAGAGCTGTATGCCATCATGCCGGTTAAATACAGGGATGCGTTTTTCGAACTGGTCTACTTTCCCATCATGGCCTGTGCCAACCTGAATGAATTGTACGTGACCGCGGGACGGAACCACCTTTACGCCGGGCAGCAGCGTGCTGCAACAAACTGGCTTGCGCGCAGGGTTGAGGAGCTTTTCGGACAGGATTCCATACTCACCGGCAGGTATCATACTGAGCTTGCAAACGGGAAATGGAACCACATGATGTCCCAGACGCACATCGGTTACACTTACTGGCAGCAGCCCGAGCGTAATGCGATGCCTGCAGTGGAGGAGATCAACCTGACGGATAAACCTTTGATGGGAGTGGCCATTGAAGGATCGGACCACTGGTGGCCGGAGGAAAAAGAAAAGGCTGTTCTGCCGGGCATCGACCCCTGGCATAAACAAGCGACTCACATAGAAGTTTTCAACCGGGGCAGGGTGCCATTTGAATTTACGGCTGAGCCGCAGGTGAATTGGATCAAGGTCTATCCCCTCACCGGAAAGGTTGAACGGGAAATCCGTCTCAGGGTGGAGATCGAATGGAAGAAAGTACCCGGGGGAGAACATCTTCCCTGGGTTTCCATCATTGGTCCCGGCGGGGAAACGGTTAAGGTATACCTGCCAGTCCGGCAGGCTTCCATGGAAGAATTAAATGGAGCAACCGGCTTTATTGAAAGCAACGGGTACATTTCCATGGAAGCGGCGCATTATTCCCGTGCTGTCGAAAGCGGGCAGGTCAGATGGAAGGAAATACCGGGACTTGGCCGGACACTTTCCGGGATGACGGCCTTTCCCGTGACTGCCCCGGCGCAAATCCCCGGTGAAGACAGTCCCAGGCTGGAATACGATATCCACCTATTCACCACCGGGAAGCTCACCGTCAGGGCCTATTTTTCACCTACCCTTGATTTTCATGGGACAGGGGGACTGAAGTATGCCGTTTCCATCGACGATGAACCGCCCGTGGAGGTTAACCTGCACGCAGATGAATCGGGTTATCTCTGGAACTGCTGGGTGAGCAACAACATCAATATCCGATCGTCCGAACATCAGGTCGATCAGCCCGGGAACCATATCCTGAAATTCTGGATGGTTGATCCGGCCGTAGTACTTCAGAAGATTGAAATGGTTACCGGTGATCCCGGCAGCACATACCTGGGACCGCCAGAAAGCCATTATGCGCAGGCCGGCAAGTAACCTGCTGCAGGCTGTCACCTTAGCATGAGCCCATCGGGAGATTTCGGATCACTGTGCCGACAGCCTCAGCATGAGCACATCATGAGCTTGAATTTCCGCTTCCAATACCTCCCCGGTCGTACCAAGGTTCTCCTTATTATACAGGTCCCTTATACAAAAGGTCCTCCGGCCTGTGTCAAGCCTGCGTGCGGCAAAAGAATCTTCCAGGGGATGGTAGTTCCAGTCCCATTTAAGCCGGAAAGTTACATCGTTCCGGTTCAGGAAACAGACGGCCCAGTCCCCTCCGCCGAGTGGCTTGACCCAGATTTCAACGCCTTGTTCGTCCATGAACATGAATCCCTGTATCCCCAGAGGATCCTGGTTAACCGCTATGATTTCCTCGCTGGTAAGAATCTCGAGGGTTTCGTCGCTGACAATCCTCAGGTCGTTTCCCATGATCAGCGGAGAGGCCATCATGCTCCAGAGGGCGAAATGCGAACGGTCTTCTGCCTGTGACATGCCGTTACCAACCTCCATCATATCCAGGTCATTCCAGTGATCCGGTCCCGCATAGATCCTTATCCCTTTGCGCATATGGGCGATCTTCATGAATCCCCACGAAGAATACGTTCCGTGGTCAAGCTGGCAGTCGAAGCAGTTGATGATATCGCCCGAAGTGCGCCACATATGCCCGACGTTTTTGCCCCAGAGCCAGGGATCGTTGTCTCCCCATTCACAGATGCTGAATACCACCGGCCTCCCGGCAGCATGCAGGGCATCCCTCATGGTTTTGTAGGCCTCCTCAGCATTCAGCTTTTCGGTACTGCACCAGTCGTATTTCAGGTAATCGACACCCCAGGAAGCATACTGCAGGGCATCCTGGTACTCGTGTCCCCTGCTTCCGGCATAACCCGCGCAGGTTTTATCCCCGGCGCAATTGTACAGCCCGAATTTTAGTCCCCTTTCGTGCACATAATCAGCCAGCGCTTTCATGCCGGAAGGAAATTTTTCCGGGTCGGGTACCAGGTTACCGTTCCCGTCCCTCTCCCTTAACATCCACCCGTCGTCGAGCACAATGTACCGGTAACCCGCATCCCGCAGGCCCAGTTCGACGAATGCATCTGCAATATCCCGGACAAGCTGTTCGTGGATGTCTGTTCCGAAGGTGTTCCAGCTGTTCCATCCCATGGGCGGCGTCGGTGCCAGTCCCTCGAATTTCTGCGCATGCAATTTCGCCGTACCCGCCAGGATCAGCAAAAAGGCCGCCAGGATCAGCAAATAATCTGCCGGGGCAGCGGAGGTCCGGGAACTGAAAAAGTCCTGTAATTTGATGTTTTTCATGGTTTCAGGCTTTTGTTTCTGTCGATGAGGGCGTTTATTGTCTGCACCGATGCGGCGGACCGGAATTTATCTTCGGGCGAGTGGATGCAATAATCCAGCAGCCGGTCAATGCTCGACTCGGCCACGTGCATGCGGGTATCGGATGAGGCGTAATAGATCAGCACCAGGCCGTCGTCATCCACGATCCAGCCATTGGAGAACAGCACATTGGAAACGTCGCCGACCCGTTCCTCGCCAAGCGGTCCCATCAGGTGCCCGTGGGGTTTATGGATCACCCTTGAGGGATCGTCCAGCGCGGACAGGAACATGTAAAGGGTGTATCTCAGTCCCGCTGCGGTATTGCGCACCCCGTGCGCCAGGTGGAGCCAGCCCTTGTCGGTTTTGATGGGAGGGGGACCCAGCCCGTTCTTGACCTCGAAGATGGTATGATAGGTTTTCGGGTCCATGATCTGCTCCTTTTTTACGATCGCTCCCTCGATCCTGTCCGACAGGCCGAAGGCAATCCCCCCGCCTTTTCCCGTGTCGATGAAACCGTCCTGGGGACGGGTGTAGAAAGCGTATTTTCCCCGGATGAATTCTGGATGCAGGACCACGTTCCGTTGCTGTCCCCCGAAGGTTACCAGGTCCGGCAAACGTTCCCATTCGACCATATCCCTTGTCCGTGCAATGGCGGCGGCGGCGACCGCACTGCTTGTATCCCCGGCAGGGGCATCGGGGTCCTTACGCTCGGTACAGAATACACCGTAGATGAAACCGTCCTCATGCTGGGTGAGCCGGATGTCATAGACATTCCAATCGGGATCCTCCGTCTCGGGCATCGTTACGGGCCGGTCCCAGAACCGGAAATGGTTGATCCCGTCGGGGCTCTCCGCCACCGCAAAGAATGATTTCCGGTCATTTCCCTCGGTCCGGACCACCAGCAGGTATTTGCCTTTCCATTTAATGGCCCCTGCATTGAAGGTGGCGTTGAACCCGTTCCGTTCCATGAACCGTGGATTGGTATCGCGATTGAAATCGTACCGCCAGTGGAGGGGGACATGGTCCCTTGTTAAGATCGGATACCGGTACCGGTGATAGATGCCATTATCGCTGTAGAGCTGTTCATTTTTCCGTGCAATGAGCTCATCCTGCTTGCGGGCCAGGTGAGCCTTCCTTTCCTCAAAGTGTTTATCTGCCATAGCTGTTCTAATTTAATGTGCTGTTTATCCTGCGGATAATTTCCATGCAGGCCCTGGAGTTGTGGTAGGGGCATTTCCAGAATCCGGCCTTTTCAGCGTCCGGGTAGGGGATCCCCTCGCGGTTCACCTTCCAGAACCATTCCCCGTATTCCCTGTCGACGATGTATTTCTTAATGAATTCCCAGCTCCCGAGGGCTTTTTCCACGAATTCCGGGTCGCCGCTGAGTTCCCATGCATTAAAATATCCCACGAGTGCTTCTGCCTGCTGCCACCAGTGCTTGTCGGTGTCCACACGGCCCTCTCCGGGGAACGCCTCGTTGAACAGGCCATGGTCCCCGTCCAGTCCCCCGAAATTCGCCCTTGCCACCTTCAGCGACAGGGGTCTCACCCTGTCAAGAACGGTCCTTTTTCCCAGGACTTCGGCTGCTTCATAAAGGAGCCAGGAACACTCGATGTCGTGCCCGTATGAAATCAGGTCCGACCTGAGGTTCCAGTCATCATCGAAGAACATTCTCAGGTGGCCGGTTGCAGGATCGATGAATTTATCGGTGAACAGGAGGATCACGTTCTCGAGTGCCTTTTCCAGCGCATCGGTTTTCCAGACCCTGAACAGGCTTGCGTAGGCCTCGAGGATATGCAGGTGGGTGTTCATGGTTTTAGTCTCGTTGGCATCCTTCTCGCTCAGCCGGAGATCATCCAGGGGCTGCCAGTCATAGCTGAATGCTTCGATATACCCGTTTTTCCTGCGGTCAAGGCTGCGAGCTTCAATAATCTCATAAAGCTGCACTGCCGTGGCAAGCGCATTTTTATCCCCGCAGGCGATGTAGTATTCCGTCATTGCATAGATGGCAAATGCGATTGCATAGATCTGTTTTCGCGTGTTGGTCGGATTGCCCAGGTAATCCAGTTCCCAGTACACCCCCCCGTATTCGGGATCAATGAAATGTTCCAGGAAGTAGTGGTATGCCCTTCCGGCCAGATCAAGGTAGGTTTTATCCCCGAGCATTCGGCAGGCAGCGGAAAATGTCCATAAAATCCTGGCATTCAGGACCGAACCTTTCGGCGCTCTGGGCAACGGCCGGTTCGTCCGGGTAATCTTTCCCACAAATCCGCCATGGGTAAGGTCGGGTGCATGCTGCATCCAGTAAGCGAGTATGTTCTCCCTGAGCTCTAAATCGAGTTCCGTAACCAGCTGCCTTAACTTTTCTTCCATTTTAATCCCTGTGAAAAAATGCCGCTTATGCACTGGCCTGTTCGGGCTGATCATCCGGCAGGGTATCCCACCAGGTTTTTTTCAGGATGAATCCGCATACCAGGATGATGAGCACGGTGATTACCAGCGGCCATTTCTGTTTCAGAATGATGTATATCGGGAAAATCACGAGTGCAGTCTGCGCAATCGTTCCCAGGAGAACGTTGAACATGTCGCGCCAGAAAAACCGGTTGGCCTGGAAGTCCGGATATGCTGCAACCACCTTTTCATGGATTGGTTTCCAGAATCCCCATGGCCTGACGTTCCGGTAGAATTCCATCAGTGTTTTTTCATTGGTCGGCTGGGCCGTGTAGGTCCCGATAATGCAGCCCGCCACCGAGATGACCAGGATCAGCGGGAAATAATACAGGTCAAGGGTATGAAAAATGCTTGGGAAAATCAGGGCGGGTATAATGCCCGTCACCATTCCCCAGAAAAACCCATTGCCGTTGAACCTCCACCAGTACCATTTCAATACATTCGATGCGATGTAGCTTCCCCAGAGCGCCGATACGATCCATTGCAGGATGCTGTTCACATCCAGTGCGAAGATCCCGAAGACGATGCTGATGATCACCACGATGATCCCGGTGGAATAATTGGTGCGGCTGACCTGTTTCTTGCTGGCCCCGGGGTTCATGTATTTCAGGTAAATGTCGTTTACGATGTAGGCCTGGGCTGCATTCAGGGTGCCCGCGAAGGTCGACATGAAGGCGGCCAGCAACCCGGCCAGCAGCAATCCCATCAGTCCCACCGGCACAAACTGGCTGATCGATGAGGGAAGGATCTGTTCAAAATCGATCCGGTTCCCCACGATGAGATCGAGTTTGTCATAATAGAGTATGGCCAGGACAGCAAACCCGGTGATCATGAAATACCTCGTCGGCATAAGGACAACGGATACAAAGCCGGACATTTTTGCGGCATCTCTGGGTGAGCGGGTGGACAGGATCTTCTGCATATCGTAATTAGGTGCGGGTCCCGCTGCGCTCACCAGGATCCCCTTGAACAGCATCATGGTGAAAAAAATGCTGAAAAGCGAATACCCGTCGCTTTTGATCTTGTCATTGACTTCGTCGATTATGCCCGTCCAGTCGATGTCAAGCCTTGCCCCGAAGAAGGGATTCATCCAGCCATCCGGAACGTTCATGGTATGGTCGGAGAGGGCGTTCATGGCAATGATGCCGATCACGATGGCTGAGAAGGTCATGATCGTATACTGTACAACGTCCGCCCAGACAATGCTGGTCATCCCCCCAAGCACGGCATAGAATACGGCGAACATGGTGAACACAATGCCGTAGAGGTGAGGCACGTATTCCGGGGCTACATGGAAGGGGATGTGCGGAGAGATCAATTCCCAGGGAATGAAAATCTCAACGAATTTCCCGAGCCCGATGAAACCGTAGGCAAGGAAACCCAGGCAGGAGATCAGGGCGAAAACCACCACTATGCCATGGGAGAGCCGGCCCTCCCTGCCCGTGCCGAAACGCGTGTTGATCCATTCGGCCCCGGTGGTGGCATTGGATCTCCTGAGCCATATAGAAAGGAACACCATCAGGAAGATCTGGTTGAAAACAGGCCAGAGCCAGGGGATCCAGATGCTTTTCAGGCCGTAGACAAAAGCCAGTGTGACCAGCCACATGGTACCTGAAATGTCGAACATCCCCGAGGCGTTGCTTAGTCCCAGCAGGTACCAGGGAAGCGTTTTGCCGCCCAGGATATAGGCTGTTTTGTCCTTCTGGGCCCTTTTTTTCAGGTAAAGGCCGATGAAAACCGTGGAAAGCAGGTAAATACCTATGATCAGAATGTCAATGGGAGTGAGTTTCATTCTTCGGGGGATTTGTAAAGGTTGTGAATATCGGAGAGGAACCAGGTTGCCTCATCTTCCCTGAATTTAATGAAATCGGGTGCACTGGGATGCCCGGGGAATGGGGCATAGAAATGGTCCGGCCTCCCGTTGCGCCAGAACAGGACCCAGCAGGTATTCCTGGTGGAAGCATCCGCTTTGATCACGGGCAGCACCACACCTGTGAACCATGTGGAATCAGGGATGGTCTCAAGGCCGGTTTCCGTCATGGCAAAAGGTTTGGACCGTACGGTTGCAATACTGTCGAGAATGTCAAGCAGGGCCACGGTCCGGGATGAACTTTCCCTGTCTTTCATTCCCCCGTAATCGTCGAATCCCAGTATGTCGATGTAATCGTCCCCGGGGTAAAAGGCCATATATTCTGCAGCCGTCTTGACGGCGTCTGTTGAATAAGCATATAGCAGGTTGTGAATTTTTTTAGTGTTCCGGAGGTAATCCTCCGTGAAACGGAAAAGGGATTTATACTCTTCCGGCGTGCAGGAATTCGTTCCCCACCAGAACCACCCGCCGCTCATTTCGTGCCAGGGTCGGAATATTACCGGAACGGGTTCTCCATCAGAAGTCCTCAGGCTTTGGAAGAATGCAGCGACAAGATCGAGTTTTTCGAGGAAAGCCGCGTGCCGGTCCCCCCCGGGAAGAACGGCCGCGACACATGGGGTGATGTCCCAGGCGTTTGTACCCGTGACAAGGTTGCGGACATGCCAGCTGCAGGTATTGATGCCTCCGCGCAGGTGGACCTCAATGGCCCATTGCCGCATCCGGTCGAAGGGGACCCCGTCGATGTTGACGGAGTCACCTATATGTCCCAGATCCCAGCCGAATACCGCCGGGAAATCACCGCATACGTCATTGATGTCGGTCCTGAATTCATCTCCTTTCCAGCCCATTCCGTATGCGAGGGCATCCTGGTGACCGATCATCGTTCCCTTGCCGGTCATCCGTTTGAGAAATCCGTAGAGATCAACAGCAGATTGAACAGCCTGGCTGTCGGCAGGCATATATTCCGCTTCCATTCCGGTTGCGGATGAATTCCGTCCCGGCCGGTTCATGCCCTTGCATGAGCACAGCAGGATAAGGCCCGGGAATAATAACAGAAGCAAGGCATTTCTGATCATGTCGGGTGATTGATTGGTTGGATTTCAGTAAAAATAGGAAATATTTTATGGCGGGCAAACGACCTGCCGGCAGCAGAAGGACCGAATGCATAATGTTGGCCGGACGGTTGCCTGAATCAGCGTTTGCATAATTATTCGAGGCTGATGATGGACCCTAATGCCGTGATCCCGTTTTCATTAAATGCATCGATCGTAAAGTAATACCGGGTATCCGCGTTCAGGCTGCCAAGGAGCAGGGAGGTGTAACCGTAGACCATGTGCTGGTGGTACAGTTTTCCCGGCTCAATTCCGTATCGAAGGTTATATCCGGTTGCGTCTGAAGATCCGGTCCATGAAACCATGGCCCGTGTCCGGTCTTTCTCATCGCGGGTGATGTTGAGGGACTGAATTTTCCGCGGTTTTTCATATTCTCCCGTCCCGAAAATGCGGAGGCCGGAGAGGGAGAAGAAATTTCCCGGGAAGCTGACATTGCTGAGCCTGATGCAGCGGGCCTTTAATGGCTTTTCCAGGGCCAGGTAATAATGCGGTGCATCGACCCCTGTGGCCGGTTTGTCGCCGGCAAGTCCGCGGCCGCCATTAAGTCCATGACCGTAGGGTCCTTCCTCCCGACCGGTCATGGACCGGGACTGAACCTCAGGTGTCTCCCGGTCCTGCAGGTCCACAGTCTCCCAGTTCTGCCCGTCCGCAGAATACTCAATGATGAACCGGCAGGGGTGCCCGCTATCCCGCCCGAACCGGTTGCCGTTCACATCTGCAAAGTTAACCTGGATGGCATTGATCCGGTATTCTTTTTCCAGGTCAACAGAGATCCACTCGTCAGCGGATCCGCTTTCAGCGCTCCATGAGGTTCGTATATCCTCGTCCACGGCATGTTCCGGTGGATGCTGGTCAAGTGATGAGGATGCCCGGACCGGTTTGTTAAAGCTAAGCAGCATCCATCCCGTGCGCAGCTCTTCCGGATGCGCGATTTTCCGGTCGGGCAGGATAAGGGGATAATCGCCGTATCCCGTCGCCGCATAAAGGATATTGTCCTCATCAAACATGGCAGGGAAAAGCGCCAGTCGCCGCTCAAACATATGGTTCACGGAAATGCTGACCGTGGCAATGTGCCAGAGATTGCCGTACCGGTCTGTAAAGGTGGATCCGTGCCCGGCTCCGCAGCTAAAGCCTCCTGCTTTCAGAGAGAAGGGATTGTGTTCGGAATACTGGAAGGGTCCCAGTGGATGCCCTGATGTGTACACACCGTCTGCGTAGGATTTGAACTCGGTACCGGGTGCCGCATACTGCAGATGGTAAACATCCCTGTGCTTGTTCATCCATGCCCCTTCGATCCAGGGTGCGCGCTCCAGCTCGTTGTGGTCACCGGGCCTTTCCCAGCCGTGGATATCCGGCCTGCCATGGATCATTTCGACCGGTTTTCCAAGGGGCCGGAACCGGTCCCTGTAATCCAGCTCTATCCCGTAGATGGGATTTGCATTCGAGCATCCCCAGTAGAGGTAAAGCCTTCCGTCGTCATCAAGGAATAAGGCCGGGTCCCACACCGGGAAAGGGAAGGTGTCGCATGCGATCTTCCATTCGCCGGAAACCGGGTCAGTGGATTTGTATATTGGCGATTTACTTGTCGAGGAGGCCATGAAATAAACCGTATCACCGATGGCAACAGCCGTGGGGGCATAATCCTCGACTGGAATAGCTGCGGTTTCCACCAGGTTCCAGTGACAGAGATCATCCGACCACCAGTAACCACCTGATTTCGAAGCGAATAGAAAATATTTATCCTGGAACAGTATTACGGTCGGGTCGGCGGCTTCACGACGGGAGGGAGGGTCAGGCTGGTACCGGTAATCCAGGTTAATGGGATTGCAGAAGGTGAGGGGAGGGAGAGGCTTTTCCTTCGCCTGCCTGCAGGAGCAGAGCATGACTGTGACCAGGAATGGAACCAGGACTTTGAACATGATTTTTTGGATTTTTAGTTGCATAGGGTATGAATCAGTTATTCATCCTGGAGAAAAGCGTCCTCAGCTGGAACATCATGCTCAGCGTGGACCCCTGAAGCGTGGAGGACCGTAAGGAAAGGTTGGCTTCATGTATTCCTCCAGGCTGCCTTCGGGTTTTTCCAGTCCCGGTGGAATCGGGCGCCCTGAAATGGACTGGAAATACAATACGCACGCGTTCCTCCAGAGTTCCGCCTGTTTCCTTTGAATGGTCAGGAAAGCGGATACCTCGTCAAACCTTTCCGGGTCGATCCTGTCCTTCTGCCCGGCCCATAACTTCTGCATCCAGACGACCGAATCGACGCCGCTGTAATAGGTGCGGCAAAGTTCTTCCCAGAGTGTCATGCCGGATCTCATAGGGTAATCCCAGGACAGGTGGTGGAACCACAGCAGGTATTCGTCAGGACAGGTAGCCAGGTCGGACCAGAACCGGTTCATTTCCGGGCTGTACTGTGCCAGCGCATTGCTGCCTGTGGAGGTCCGGTCGAACCCGATCCCGGCGGAATCGGCCCGGTGGTAATAAACGGAGGTCCAGTCGGCACGGCCCCTGCTTACCCATGGACCGGGACCGTAATGATGGCCCATGGCCATGATGTGATGGAGTCCCAGTGGAGTCATATACTGTACGGCTATTTCACGCGATCTCATCATCATCTGTTTTACCTCGGTGATGAAAACCGGATCATCTGTCCAGGTCATTCGGATCCATTCGCCGGCTATCTCCCCGGAGCCCAGTTCATGGTTCCAGGCCAGCCTTCCGAACGCATACCAGTTCGCCTGTCCGAACAGGTGCCCGGTCCAGTTCAGGTCCGTGCCGATGTTGGCGACCCCAGCCATGCAGCTTGTATGCAGGTTATGGAGGGAACCGTCTATGACCTTTGCGACTGTTGAATTTTTACCCATGGCATAGGTGTCTGCGTTGAGGCATTCCTTGTACAGGGGGGCCAGGTATACAAGGTCCGTGCCCTGCCCGAGGTATTCCTGGGTGATCTGGAATTCCATTCCGAGAGGAGTCCCGGGCATAGCCCCAAAAAGCGGGTGGAAGGGTTCGCGCGGCTGGAAATCAATCGGGCCGTTCTTGACCTGGATGATGACGTTGTCCCGGAATTTCCCGTCGAGGGGTACAAATTCATTATAAGCCTGTTTTGCCCGGTCATCCGGTACGTTGTTGTCGTAAACGAAAGCCCTCCACATAACGATGCCGCCGTATGGTCCCACTGCATCTGCAAGCATATTGGCGCCGTCGGCATGGGTGCGGTTGTATTCCTGGGGACCCGGTTGTCCCTCTGAATTGGCCTTGACCAGGAAGCCTCCGAAATCGGGTATGAGGCGGTAGATCTCCGCGGCTTTTTCCTTCCACCAGCCGATAACAGCCGGATCAAGGGGATCCGCCGTTTGCAGGCCGTCCAGTTCAATGGGGGCACTGAACCGGGCGGTAAGGTATACCCTGATCCCCCAGGGCCGGAAAGCATCGGCCAGGGCTGCCACCTTTTCAAGGTATTCATCGGTGAGGACATAGGAATTGGCATTGACGTTGGTCAGGACCGTTCCATTGATCCCGATCGAGGCATTTGCCCGGGCATAATCGATGTATCGCTCAGATATGTATTCCGGGAGCCGGTGCCAGTCCCATATCGAAAACCCCGCGTACCCCCTTTCAACGGTCCTGTCGAGGTTGTCCCAGTGATCCAGCAGCCGGTGCTCTATCAGCGGTTTTTCCGTGATGTCCAGGGAAGATATCTCGCCCCCGGTCTGCAGGATCCTCAGCATGTGAAAGACCCCGTAAAGGACTCCGGTGGGCTCACGGGCAAGAATGACGATGCATTCCGTTTTGCCGATGCTGGCAGTGAATACCGAGTAGCCCTCGGTGCCCAGTCCCCCGGCCCTGTCCCGGAATTCCTCCGTATTGAGCAGGGGATTGCTTTCCGGGGTCCCGGCAATCACTCCTCCCGGTCCCCTCACGGAGGCAATGAATGGAATGTCCACTCCCAGCAGGCCGGATATGCCCCGGGCGAACTCCTGCCTTGCTGCTTCGATCTGGGGTGCCGATCCCTCAAATACCGCGTACCGGATCTTCTCACGGTACGTATTGAGAAGGACGGGGTCTTCCACCTTCCTGTACCTCAGCCAGAGATCATAACCGTTCTCAGCAAGGAGGGTTGATGGATTCATCTCGCATGCCAGCAAAAGGAGAAGGGATGGCAACAGCAGCCAGGTAGGTCTTTGATGGTGGAAGCCGGCTTTTGCTTTCCTTGGGATTGGAATGTGCGGAGTGTGCTTCATGGGTGGATTATTTTACAGGTTCAGGGTAATCTTTTAAATGGTCCCGTTTAAATGGTCCCACATTTTCATGCTTTCTTCATTTTCATGGCCCCTGCATCTCTTCCAGGCTTTTCCGGACTCCTGTTTCAAGT
>Ga0307445_10000886_pt1 | contig 16601 bp, 1 predicted proteins | sample SalMarSW160330MG_FD_202147 | JGI IMG/M metagenome (GOLD analysis project Ga0307445, IMG submission 202147) | Salt marsh sediment microbial communities from the Plum Island Ecosystem LTER, Massachusetts, United States - SW1603-30 | ecosystem: Environmental > Aquatic > Marine > Intertidal zone >...
CGGTCGAATTATCGGGCGGGGTGGCGGTCTTCACGGTCACGCTCAAGACGGCCGGTTCCCACACCTTCACCGCCGACCTGGCAGGCCTGCCTTCCGCTTCCAGTTCAGAGGTCAGCGTGCTCTGCGGCCCGGCGGTGGGTTTCGAATTGACCGTTCCGGGTCCGATCAATCTGCTCGAGACGTTTTCGATCTCGCTCACCGCCCGCGACGCCTATGGCAATCCGGCGGCCGGTTACAGCGGGACCATTCACTTTACCAGCAGTGATCCGAATGGCGTCGTGCCGGTCGATACGGCTTACACCTTGAGCACCGGGTCTCAGACGATTTCCGGATTTGTCTTCCGCCGTGGCGGAGGGTGGTCGATCACCGCCTCGGATATTTACCATCCTGAAATTTCCGGCCTGGTATCCGGCACGCTTTCGAACGATCTGGTTGTCACTGGCGCGGTCACATTGCCAGCCGGAGAATATTTCTATGATTCCGTCACGATTCAAAACGGTGGAATCCTTTACCTGGTTGGAGATCCCACTACTGGCAACGGGGTGACGATCCACGCCGATAACATCATGATTGCGGCGGGAGGCCTCCTCTCCGCCGACGGACTGGGGTATTCCGGAACGCTTTATTCGGGAAATGGGCCGGGTGGCGGCACCGGAAGAGCCGCATACTCCGGCGGCGGCGGATACGGCGGCGCGGGTGGAATGGGAGAATCCACCATGCCGGGCGGCGGATCGTATGGTGATGTATATCAACCTGTGGAGTTGGGGAGCGCCGGTGGAGCGATGATAGATGCCTGGGGAGCCGTCTTTCCGGGAGGTGCGGGAGGCGGCGCCATGCACCTGGACGTCGGCGGAACGCTCATCCTCAACGGCAAGATCTCCGCGAACGGATCGATCGGTTTTTCCAAATCCTACGTGACCGGGACTTGGGGAGCGGGCGCCGGCTCCGGCGGCGCGATCTGGATCGAGGCGGCGGCGATTTCCGGCAGCGGCAGCGTGGAAGCCAGGGGCGGGAGCAGCACATACGGTGGCGGCGGCGGCGGCGGGCGGATCACCGTCGACGCGGATCCGGCCGGCTTCTCCGGATCGGTTGCGGCTTTCGGCGGAAGCGGCCGCCAGACCGGCGGCGCGGGAACGATCTACTGGACTAAAACCGGTTATTTGACGATCGACAACGACAACCAGTCCGGCGCCTCAGCCGGTCTGGTGGAGGGCGAGTATCAATTCGCAACGCTCGAATTGGTCCGCGGGGGGCATCTCTCGATTCTCGGCACCGGCTCCAGCCTGACGGTGGCAGGGGACGGCCTGACCGGGGACGGCACGGCGATCCTTGCGACATATGGCGGATTGAATCTACCGGAAACGTTTACGCTGACCAATTTCCGGATCGATGTCCGCGGAGCATTGAATGGTGTACAAAATTTGGTTCTTGGTGCAGGCGGCAAGCTGACGCTGCATGCCTCCACGCCGCTTTACACCGGGCCGTATTCCTTTGATTCTATCCACATTCTGACCAATGGAATCCTGGATCTTGCCTCCTATCAAAACGGCAACACTGTCTACACAGATGATATACCCTTCGAACTGCAGGTCGCGCAACTTGCGATCGATTCGGGTGGATTGCTTTCCGCGGACGGGTCCGGTTATCAAGGGACTCTCACCACAGGTCTTGGACCGGGCGGAGGCGCGGGCGTGGCCGGACGGGCCGGTGGCGGCGGTCATGGCGGCGCGGGCGGAATGGGCGATCCCACCATGCCGGGCGGTGGAACATACGGCAATGTCTATCAACCGGTAGAGCTAGGCAGCGCCGGTGGCGCCGGACAGAATATCTGGACCACCGTCGCGGGCGCAACCGGCGGCGGCGCGCTCCACCTCGTCGTCACCGGGTCGCTGACCGTCAACGGGAAGATTTCCGCAAATGGAAACAACGGCTGGTCCAGCGCCTACGCCACCGGCCGCTGGGGGGCGGGCGGCGGCTCCGGCGGCTCGATCTGGATCGAAGCGCCGGCCGTAACCGGAACGGGAATCGTGGAAGCCAGGGGCGGGGACAGCCTGTACGCCGGTGCCGGCGGCGGCGGACGGATCGCGGTGTATACCGAAGGCCTTGATCCGGCGCTGAACCTCTTGGCCCAGGGCGGGACCGAATCGGGAAATCCGGGCGCGCACGATGGGGCCGGCGGCACGATATTCACCGGCGAGGTCGACCCGGCGCTGTCGACGGTCGCGCTCTCCGCCGATCCGGTTATCTCGGACGGTACGCAGACGACGACCGTGACGGTTACGATACTGGACGCGTCCGGGATTCCGATTCCGGGCAAAACGGTCATACTGGAAATTTCCTCGCCGGAAGGGGTTATGGCAAACGGCGAGGCGGTTCCGGGCGACGGGCGGATCACACTTTCGCCGACGGATATAAACGGCCAGGCGGTCGTCACGCTATCGGCGACTCTGGCCGGGCCGCGGACGGTCACCGCCCGGGTCGGTCCGGTGAACATCGTCGCCCAACCGGTGGTCCATTTCGTCTCCGGCGTGGTCGATCCGGCGCAGTCTTCGTTCATTGTCAGCAGCACGCGCGTCCCGGCCAGCGGCGAGGCTTCGGCGGTCGTCATCATCACGCTCAGGGATGCCTACGGCAATCCGGTCGAGGGCGGGATGGCTGAGATTCTCGCCACCGGCAACGCGGCCATCACCCAGCCGGAGGCGACCGACGCCAATGGTGAAGCGGTCGGATACGTTAAAGATACGGCCGCCGAGACGGTGGAGATCAGCGTGCAGGCCGGCGGCGCCGCCATCGGCACCCCGGTGGAGGTGCAATTCAGCGCCGCGGATTTAATCCTTTCGATCGCGGCTCAATCGCAATCCAACGACGGCCTCTCCGGGACGAACGCGGTTCCCGGCCAGCCCATTACTTACACCCTGACGGTCCGCAATACCGGGATGATGCCGGCCGAAGGCGTGACGGTCACCAACACCCTGCCGGACGGTTTCACTTTCGATTCGCAAACCAGTGCGTTCCCGTTTGAGGTGAATGGGAACACCATCACCTGGGCCGTCGGCACGATCGGGGTCGGCGCTTCCCAACAGATCCAGTTCACCGCGATCATCGGCGCGGAAACGCCGGTCGGCAGTTACACCGACAGCGCGGCGGCGGCCACGACCACGCCGGAAGACAGCACCGCCAATAACCAGGCTTCCCTCAACACGCTGGTCGAGGATCCGGCGCCGCGCATCACCCTGACGCCCGCCACGCCCATGCTGACGGTGCTGCGCGGCGGGACAGTCACGCTGATCGCGACCGTCCGCAATACCGGGATGGGCGAAATGACAAATGTCGGCATCACCCTCCCAAGCACGATGCCCGATTGGGTGACGGTCGACACGGCGGCGATCGCCTCGATCCCCGCGGGCGGGGAGGCAACCTTTATCATTACCGCCTCGCCGCCTTCCGACCTCACGCCTGGATATTACAAAGATCTGATTACCGTCTCGGCCGACGGGTGCGCGGTGAAGCGGATCACGCTGACCGTGAGGGTGACGACTCCCGCGCGGGCGCTGACGTTAACGATCCAGAACGACCAGGGCGCGCTCGTCCCCGGTGCCAGCGTACAGCTGGTAAAGCAGGAAGCTTCGGTTAATATCACCCAGGGCGTAGAGACTCCCTTCCATTACAAGGGGCAGCTTGCAACCGGCTCCGGCGGGACCGCCTCCTTCGCGGCGCTCGAGGTGGGTGTGTACGACGTCACCGCCTCGGCCCAGAACCACGACGTTCTGCAAGCGACGCTTACGATCACGGAGGGGGAGGGGGCGCAGACGGCAACGCTCACACTGCACGCCAAACCGCTGATCGTGCTCACCCCGGCCAATCCTTCGATCGGGGTGATGGTCGGGCAGCTTGGGACGACGACCCTGACGATCGCCAATAAGGGCGCCGCCCCGCTGACCGGCATCACGCTGCAGAGCCCGTCAAACATCCCGTGGGTCGGTCTGGTCCTGCCGGAATCCATTCCGGACTTGGCGCCGGGCGAGAGCCTGACGGTTTCGATCTACGCCCAGCCTTCCGCCGAACAGGGTGAAGGCCAGTATCAGGGCTATGTGACCGTGAGCGCCGACGATGGAGATGACAAACAGGCCGCGCTCACCGTCGACGTTTCCACCTCCGCGCCGCGCGACGTGCGGATCGAACTTACCGAGGCGGATGGAGTACCGGTAAACGGAACCGGGGAGGTGGTCCTGGTCCGGCAGGAGCCGGGAAAGATCGTCCGGCCCGACGGAACGGAGATTGAATACAACCCGTATTTCACCATGCCGATCGCGGCGGACGGAACCGCGTTGTTTACCGGCCTCAAGCCCGGCACCTACAGTTACACCGCCTCGGCCGGCGGGTATGAAGCCGCCAGCGGGATGGTGTTCGTCACCTCGGGAGAGGGGATCCTCAGCCGGCCGGTGTGGATGAAAGCGGATCCGGTCGAGTATGCCTGGAACGTCGTGCCGAACCAGGACGCCTACGACATCACCCTGACCATGACCTACGATACCCTGACCGACGATCCGATCCTGAAAGCGCCCAACCAGTGCATCCTCGACAGCCGCGACCATTACAACATCCCGATCTTTAATCCAAGCGGGGTCCCGCTCTACATTGATTCGATCATCTTCCATGGAACCGGGCTGACCATCGGCGCGCACGACAACGTCGTCCCGGCGGGCGGATCGATCGTCGTGCCGGTGACGATCGTCTCCGGCGGCGGGCAGGAGGGCGGCAGTTTGGAGATCGCCTTCCACTCCAACCAGATTTCGGATGCGTTTGTCCCCATGACGCTCAATCCGAGCAGCGACACCTCGCCCGATCTTCCCCTGGGGACGACTTGGGAAAAGACATTCAAACTGGAAACGGGGGGGGGAGAAAATTACACATTGACGCTGGATACCGATGCGCTTCCCGAGGGGATCACGCTTACCGTCGATCCGATCAACCTTTCATCCAAATCGATCGACTTCTCGGGTTCGACCGAGATCCTGCAAACCGTGGACGTCGACAAATTGGGGCTTCAGGATGCGACCTTTGCCGTTCCCTTCACCGTAAGCAACGACGGGATCGTCTACCAAGGCGCGCTGCAATATGAGGTGACGAACCTCGGCGGCGCGGTCCGGATCCACACGTATTTCGAGCTTGGCGACCCGCCCACCGAGGAAGTTCCGGGCACGGCCACATCGCAGATCATCATCAGCGGCGCGTGCCGGGAGATCTCCTGGAGCAGCGGCGGAACCCCGTCCGGCGGAGTGCAGATCAGCGGCTTCGCGACCGGCGTTTCCGGCAACCCGTTCGGCATACCCGGCCAGGCGCCTTCCTCCGGCAACGGGCACCAGCAGTTGCGGATCGAGCTTTCGCAAAAACTCATGCTCAACGGCGAGAGCTTCCACGCAACGCTGGATATGGAAAACACGTCCGCTTCCACGCTGACGGACGTTTCGGTCGAGATGCGGGTGTTCCGCGACGGGGAGAACGTCAGCGGCGATTTCCTGCTCATCCCCGAATCGGTCCCCTCGGGGAGCATGGAGCCGGGAGGAACGCAGAAGGGAGATTGGACCCTGCTGCCGGTGATCGACGATTTGCCCGCGGCGGGAGCGCTGTATTATGTCCAGGCGCTGATCCATTACACCCTCGACGGGCAGGTCTACACGATCGAAACGTTCCGTGAGGAGATCACCGTCTTCCCCTCCCCGAGCCTGGCGCTGACCTACACGCTGCCCTTCCCCAACGAACCCTGCACCGAGTTCGAACTGGGGCTGGCGATCCGCAACTACGGGCCGGGGGACGCGCGCAACGTGCGGATGAGCATGATGCTGCCGGTTCTGCAGGATCCAAGCACCGGAATGCCGATCGCCTTCAATATTACGGGAGCGACCCTCTCGGTGCAAGGGAGCATTCCGGTATCCGTGCCGCCGCTCGATTTCTCGATCGGGAATATCCGGGCGGCCGCCTCCCCGGAGGATCCGGGCATCGCGGTGATCGTCTGGACGATCACGACCAGCACGCCGGGGAGGTTCGTCGAGTTCACCTCCGATTTCCAGCAGCAGGATCCGGCCTCGCGGTTCATCCCGCCGAAGATCGTCAAGATCGAAACCCGGTTCGACCGGAACGCCACCACCTGCGAATCGCCGATCGATCCGCTGGCCACAGCCTGCGCCGCCGGCGAGTGCTTCGGCTCGGCCTACAGGATGACCCAGGGCAGCGCGGGTGGTCCGATCAACACCCGGACAGGGGCCTACGACTACTCGGTCACGGATTTCTCGTTCCCGACCGCGGCCGGGCCGCTCACCTTCACCCGCTGGTATTCCTCGCTGGGCGCGGAGATCTACACTGAAACGCTCGGCTTCGGCTGGACCCACAGCCTGGAGACCTACCTGATCTTCCCCGACGATCCGGGCGGCAAGCCGCGCGAGGTCATCCTTAAGGGCCATTCGGCCAACCTGTACGAGTTCTTCGACAACGGCGACGGGACGTACACGAGCTACCCGGGTCTGTGCGGCGAGCTGGTGTTTGTGGAAGGCGACCCGGATACCTACGTGATCACCGACGACGCGCAGATGGTCTACACCTTCGACGCGGAGGGCCGGCTGATCTCAGTCGCCAACCCGCAGGGCGCGGCGCTGCATTACGAATACGACGGATCCGGGAAGCTCTTCAAAGTCCGCGACGACGGCGGCGGCCGGTTCATTTCCTTCGCCTACGACCCGCAGGGGCGGCTGGAGAGCGCGACCGACTTCACCGGCCGGACGGTGACCTACGCTTACGACGAAACCACCGGCGACCTGACCGCCGCGACCGATGTGCTGGGGAAGATTTGGAGCTACGAATACGACGCGCAGCACCGGATGACGCGGGTGATCGACCCGCGCAGTGTGACGGTGGAGCGCACGGAATATGATGAAGAAGGCCGCGCCGTGCGCCAGTACAACGGCATGGACCAGCTGATCGTGGAGCTTACCTATAATGCCGATGGATCCACCACGGTCGTGAACGGCGCCGGGCACGAACAGACACACACCTACGACGCGCGCGGCACGCTGGTCGACAACGAAAATGCGGCCGGCGGATCGAGCCAGACGGAGTATGACCCGAACTACCGGCCCGAAACGATCATCGATCCGTTTGGTTTTGCGACCCTTCTGGGGTGGAGCGGTGACGGCGGGCTGCTGACCGGGATCACCGACCCCTACGGGAATTCCACAGGCCTGACCTACGACCCGGCGGGCAACCTCGATACGATCACCGATCCGAAGGGGAACGCAACCCGCTACATCTATGAAGGCGTGCTGCTCATACAGACGATCGACGCGGCGGGACACAGCACCTTCTACACTTACACGCCGGAAGGCTGGCTGGAGACGGTGACGGACGCGCTCGGGAACATCACGCGCTACGCCTACGATTCCAACGGCCTGAACACCTCGATCACCCGGCCGGGCGGGCTGGTGACGCGGTACACCTACGATCCGCTCGGGCGGCTGCAAACCGTCACCGGGCCGGACGGGAAAACCGACTGGACCTGCTACGACGCGGCCGGCAGGGTTGTGCGGACGGTCGCCAACGCCACCGGCGACGGCAGCTCGCCGGCCAGTAACCCGTGCGACGCGGTAAATTATCAGCCGAGTTCGGATTCCGGTTTCGACCGGATCTCCACAACGGTATACGATAACGCGGGATATATCCTTGCGCGCATCGATCCGGAAGGCCGGGTGACGCGCACCTGGTATGATCCCGCCGGCCGCCCGGTGGCAGTGACGCGCAATTGCGTTGGCGCGGTGTGCCTCGACCCTACAAGCACCGAACCGCCGGCTTTCAATCCGGCCGATCCGTATCACAACCTCACCACCCGCACGGTCTATGACGCCGCCGGCCGGGCAATCGCGACGATCGGGGTGGATGGGAAGATATCGCGCACCTTCTACGATTCCGCCGGCCGCCCGTGGTTGACGGTCCGGAATTGTGTGGGGGACTCGTGTCAGGACCCCGCGAACAATACGCCGCCTTCCTATAATCCGGCCTACCCGGACAGGAATATCCGGTCTGAAACGGAATACGATCTGGCTGGGAACGTCGTCGAGACGCGGGATAATGCCGGCCGTGTCATCCATTACTGTTACGACAAACTCGGCCGCGTGGACCGCACGGTGCAGAACCCGACGACTTCCAGCCCGTGCACCGATGCCCCAAGCACCGCACCGGACCGTGACCTGGTCACCCGCACGATCTACGACGCGGCGGGGAACGCGATCGCGCAGATCGACCCGGCCGGAAGGATCACGCGCACCTTCTACGACGCGCTCAACCGGGCCTGGCTCACCGTGCAAAATTGTACGGGCGGGGAGTGCCTGGACCCGGACGCGACGACGCCTCCGGCTTACGATCCCGCGCATCCGGACCGGAACATCCGCTCCGAAACGCGCTACGACACCGCCGGGAGGGCGTTCGCAACGATCGATACACTCGGACGCGTGACGCGCACCTACTACGATATCGCCGGGCGGCCGGTTATCACGATGCGCAATTGCGCCGGCGGGGCATGCCTCGACCCTGCAAATTCAAATCCGCCGGTGTACGATCCGGCGCATCCGGACCGGAACATCCGCAGTGAGACGCGCTACGACGCCGCCGGCCGGACGTTTGCATCAATCGACGCGCTCGGACGCGTGACGCGCACCTACTACGATGCGGCCGGGCGGCCGATGATCACCGTCCGCAACTGCAAGGGCGATTCCTGCCTCGACGGCGCGAGCGGCATTATCCCATCCTACAACCCGATGTATCCCGACCAGAACGTCCGCACCCGGACGGCCTATGACGCCGAGGGACGCGCCTTCGCAACGGTGGATACACTCGGGCGGATCAACCGGACGTACTATGATGATCTTGGGCGGGCGTATATATCCATACAGAATTGCGTGGGCGAGGCGTGCCTCGCTCCGACAAGTACGACACCGCCGGAATTTAATCCGGCGTACCCCGATCAAAATATCCGGACCGAGACGCGGTTCGACGCGGCCGGGCGCGCGTTCGCGACAATCGATACACTGGGGAGGATCAACCGCACCTGGTACGACGGGCTTGGCCGTCCGGTGATAACGGTCCGCAATTGCGTGGGCGAGGGCGAGGCATGCCTCGCCCCTACAAGCACTGAACCGCCGACGTATGATTCGGCGCATCCGGATTGGAACATCCGCAGCGAGACGCGCTACAACGCGGCCGGGCAGGCGTATGAGAATATCGATAATGCCGGAATCGTGACGCACACGGATTACGATCAAACCGGGCGCGCGATTGCGGTCACCGTCAATTACGTGGCGGGCGGGCCGGTGGACGCCGCGACGAACCTGCGGACGGAATCCGTCTTCGACAAATCCGGCAACCTGATCTCCCGGACCGATGCGATGGGAATCGTCACGCGTTATGAATACGACGAACGCGGGTTGTTGACTTCTGTAATTGAAAATGCATGCACGGGCGAGGCATGCCTCGCCCCTACAAACGTGCGCACCGAATACGCCTATGATTCGTATGGCAACCGAACCGCGATTCATGATGCCAATGCGCATGATACGACTTTTACCTACGACGAACTCGGCCGCCTCCTGAGCGAGGCTGATCCGCTCGGGCATGAGACCTCCTACCAATACGACGCCGGCGGCCAACGGATTGCCGTATGGGATGCAAATAGTACGGGCGGACAGCCGTCCGCCCCTACAACCTACGCCTACGACGGGCTGGGGCGGCTGGTGTACGTGGATTATCCCGATCCCGATTTCGACGTCGCGTTTACGTACGATGGCTTGGGGCGGCGGTTATCAATGGACGACACCATCGGATGCGAGGGCGCGGCGTGCCGCGCTCCGACATCGTGGACGTACGACGATCTCGGCCGGGTGCTATCCGTCACCGATCCGTTCGGCGCGACGGTGCAATACGCATATGATGGAACCGGCAACCGGACGCTTTTAACATATCCGGAAGGCGCGGGCGGACTGCCATCCACCCCCACGGCGGCATATGCCTATGATGGATTGGGACGGTTGATTTCCGTGACCGCAAATAATATGGGTGGGATGCCATCCGCCCCTACAACGTACACGTATGACTCGGCCGGCCGGTTGGCGACCGTCACGCTGCCCAACGGCATCCTGACGACGTACACCTACGACAATGCCGGCAATCTGCTGGTGATCCACCATACACGGGGGGCGGAAACGGTCGCCAAATACGAATACACCTACGACCGCTCCGGCAACCGCACGCAGGCGGTCGAAACGGTTCTTCAGCCGAACCTCGTTCCGCCGGAAGGGTTGCTCGCGATCGATCCAAGCCTGAACGATCCGGGGGATGCGGGCACGATTGTGCTCTCCTCGTTCTCGCCTGAAACGGGCGGGGCGGATCCAAACGGCGTCGCTCTTGCTGATGTTCCGACGGCGCGGATCCCCGCCCAACTCCTTCCGCGCTCCCTGGCCTGGATGCTGGGAGGGCCGGATGCAGGGCTGTCATTGCTGATCCTTCCGGCTGACCCCTACCCGGCCTTCGGCCACCCTCCCCCCATGGGGGGAGGGCAGGGAGGGGGTCAGTCCTCCACGCTGCCGACAACCGACAATGTCAATCTGCGCGCATCGCCCACCGCCGTCACCATCACCGTGCTCGACACGGCCGGCAATCCTGAATCCGGGCTGAACGTGTACGCCTTCGACGGGACGACCTACAAGAACGTCAGCGGGACTACGGATGCGGCCGGGCAGGTGACGCTGACCCTTCCGGACGGCTCCTACCGCTTCCGGGCGGATAAAAACGGCACGCAGTTTTGGAGCGGCGCCGCCAACGATTGCACGACGCCGCAATGTACAGCGGCGAGCGTGACCACCACCATCCCGGTCGTCGTGACGGTACAGAACACCGGCGGGACGGCGGAAGCCGGGTTGAAGGTGTACGCCTTCAACGGATCCACCTACACCAACTACAGCGGAACGACGAACGCGGCCGGGCAGGTGACGCTGACCCTGCCGATCGGATCATATAGATTCAGAGCAGATAAGAATGGGACCCAGTTCTGGTCGGATTCCGTGAACGACTGCGAGATTCCGGGCTGCACCGAGGCGGACGTCACCACAACGATTCCCGTCGTCGTCACCGTCAAGAACACGGAAGACGCGCCGGAAGCCGGACTGAACGTGTATGTCTTCAACGGATCAACGTACACCAATTACACAGGAAAAACGAATGCCAGCGGCCAGGTGACGTTCACGCTTCCGCAGGGCTCCTACCGCTTCCGGGCGGATAAGAACGGGACCCAATTCTGGAGCGGAACTGAGAACCATTGTGCGATCCCGGATTGCGCCACCGTAAGTGTCATAACGACCATCCCGGTCACGGTGACGGTGACCGACACCGGCGGCGCGCCGGAAGCCGGGCTGAAGGTGTACGCCTTCAACGGGACGACCTACACCAACTACAGCGGGACGACCAACTCGGCCGGGCAGGTGACTTTCACCCTGCCGCAGGGCTCCTACCGCTTCCGGGCGGATAAGAACGGCACGCAGTTCTGGAGCGGAACCGAAAATAACTGTCCGATCCCCGGCTGCACGCAGGCGGAGGTGGTGACCACGACCGGGGTGATGGTCACCGTCCGCGACAGCGATGGGACGCCCGAGGCCGGGTTGACCGTCTACGCCTATAACGGATCGACCTATACGAATTTCAGCGGGACGACTGACTCGAGCGGCCGGGCCGTCTTTACCTTGCCGCAGGGCAGTTACCGCTTCCGGGCCGATAAAAACGGGACAGAGTACTGGTCCGGCGCGGAGAACCACTGCGAGGTTCCGGGCTGCAACACGGTGGACGTATTTACCACCGTTCCGGTGACCGTGACGGTGGCGGACACGGGCGGAACGCCGGAGGCCGGGCTGAACGTGTATGCCTTTACCGGTTCGACCTACACCGGCTACAGCGCAAAGACCAACGCCCAGGGGGAGGCGGTCTTCACCCTGCCGGGCGGCGAATACCGGTTCCGAGCCGATAAAAACGGGACTCAATTCTGGAGCGCCGTTGAAAACGATTGCTCCATTCCGGGCTGCACGACGGCCGGCATCACCACCACGATTCCAGTTGTGGTAACCGTCCGGGACACGAGCGGAACGCCGGAAGCCAACCTGAACGTCTACGCCTTCGACGGAACAACCTACAAGAACTTCAGCGGCAAGACCAACGCCAGCGGCCAGGTGACATTCACGCTCCCGCAAGGCAGCTATCGCTTCCGGGCGGACAAGAACGGGACCCAGTTCTGGTCGGATTCCGTGAACGACTGCGAGATACCAGGCTGCACGACAGCAATGGTCACCACGACGATTCCGGTCGTTGTAACCGTCAAAGATACCGCCGGCACGCCCGAAGCCGGCTTGCACGTCTATGCCTTCAACGGCTCGACATATACGAACTACAGCGGGATAACAAACGCAAGCGGCCAGGTCACCCTGACCCTGCCGCAGGGAGAATATAGATTCCGAGCCGACAAGAATGGGACTCAATTCTGGAGTGCCGCTGAGAACGACTGTGGCGTTCCGGGTTGCGTTGCAGCGACGGTCGAGACTACAATACCGGTAACCGTGACCGTGCTTGACATGGGCGGCGCGCCGCAGGTTGGATTGCACGTTTATGCATTCGACGGCACCACTTACACCAACTACAGCGCCGTCACGAATACTCAGGGGCAGGCAGTCATGACCCTCCCGCAGGGAGAATACCGTTTTAGAGCGGATAAGGATGGCACGCAATACTGGAGTGCCGCTGCGAATAACTGCACCGTCCCGGGCTGCATTCAGGCGGCGGTTACCCTGCCCGGCGGCGGTGCGGCGGCGGAAACCAGGACCATCGCGTATACATACGACGGCCTTAACCGCCTCATCACCGCTGACTATGATTCGGGTGAATATTTTCACTACACTTATGACGATGTGGGGAACCGTTTGACCGAAGAGAAGAAGACATCGCCGGCCGGATCCGTCGAATCCACGAGCTACACCTACGACGACGCCAACCGCATGCTTTCCGCCGGCGGCGTCACGTATGAGTGGGACAACAACGGCAACCTTCTAAATGACGGCACCAACACTTACACCTACAATCACGCGAACCGGTTGACCATAGTCAATGGTCCATCGTCCATCGTCAGCTTCACCTACAATGGCTTAGGTGACCGCCTTAGTGAAACCATAAACGGCGTAACCACAATCTTCACGCTGGATCTAAACACCGGTCTCACCCAGGTCCTGGCAGACGGGACGCATATTTACCTGTATGGTCTCGGCCGTATTGTTCAGGTATCCACTTCGGAAACCGTCTATTTCCTGGGAGATGCCCTCGGATCGGTCCGCCAGCTGGCGGACGGGCTGGGGATTGTGATCCTGGCGCGGTCGTACGAGCCATACGGGAGCGTGCTGAGCACGGCGGGAATGGACGCGACGAAGTACGGGTTTACGGGAGAGTGGCAAGAGAACGGGTTGGTGTTCCTTAGGGCGAGGTATTATCAGTCAGATATTGGTAAATTTATGTCTCGCGATAACATTGATGTTGATATATTTAATACTATTTTATTAAATAGCTGGAATTTTGCTTATGACAATCCAATATATTTTATTGATAGAAACGGAAACAATCCATGTGCTTCTGACGAAGGGACTATTGATATCGAATGTTTGAAAGAATATCAAGAAGCTCATCTCCCGCCTAACATAAAGTCGTATAATGAAATATTGATACCAAATAATATTACCTTTACTTCATCCCCGGTTGATTTACAGGCTCCTGATTTGTGGGAAAACGGACATTTAAAGAAACCAGGAATTCCGGGGTGGCAATATACTCAGGGAATGAGCGGATTGTGCGGACAGATATCAGTTGCTGCCGTATTAAATAGAATAATTGGCGGAGTAAGTGTAAATGACGTCATCTTGATGTGGAGATTGTGGAATGAAGAAACCAAGAATACAGAAGATGATATTGAATATACTGAGACAAATCAACTCGCATGGTTTATTAATGTAAAATATGGGGAAAAAGCACATGCATGGAATGGTGGTCCTCCAAATTTACTTACCGCAGCCGCTTGGAATGGTCAAACAGCCGTAATGGAATCATTGTTATCGAGTTGGTTTTCTCAAGGAACTTTTGTAATTACAAAAGTACGGATAGATCCTGGAATTCGAACTGAAAAAAACCCTATTAGTATTGATCATCATGGAGGTCATCTTGTTGGGGGGAGTTCTGTTAATCATGGTAAGACATGTACAAGATATCATTTTTGGCTAATGCAAGATTATGAAGCTTCATGCTATGGCGCTTTGCATTGGGTAGTAGTCACGGGGGTGTCTGATCAATGGATTAATGATTCAAGCGAGAAATCAATATGGAAATGGGTTCGGATATTTAATCCTTTTCAGGGGCAAACGGAATATTATTGGTGGTATGATTTTAAACAATCTTGGACAGGAGATATGCTGAGAGTAGATCCCGCCAACGCTGATGACACTTGCACAATTAGCGGTGGATATTGCACGAAATAATCAAGATAGAAAGAGGTATATAGATCATGGCGAAACATTCATTTCCCTTTTTTCTATTTTCAAGTATCTTTCTTTTTTTACTTGTTTCTTTACCGGGTTGTAAATTTCACGAAAACAACCAATTTGTTATCCCAACTACAACTATTTCGAGTATTGGCATCTCGACAATAATACCATTGACAGCAACTGGAATATCATCCTCTTCGGAAACATCAACTAAAATAATCCCTACATTAACTATGTCAACCTCGATTATTCTTCCTCCTTCAGGCGAATATATTGCGTATTCATTTGGAAAATTAATTAAATTAACGTCAATCACTGGAGAAGATGCGGGAATATTAATGGAAGGAGCAAATGAGGGAAGGAATTGGATCTCACCGAACCAAGAAATTGTTGCATATAGTGATATTGGTCATATTATTCAATTCAGGTTTTTATATACGGGAGAAATTATCGAAATACATGATCAAGAAACGTGTATCTTTGGTGTAACAAATCTTTCATGGGGTCCAGAGGGCGATAAAATAATCGTGGAATGCGGTTATAGTCCTGCAAGGGGCGATCTAAAGATTATTAGTTTTCCAGAAGGAGATATTGTTGGGGAGATTAATAAAATCATTAATACTAATGTAAATGGAGAAAATTACTTATATTCTCCAAAATGGTCACCTGATGGAAAATGGATAGCATATTTTATAAATGAGGCTTCTTGTATAACAGAAAATGAAAATTGCACAAAGAAGACTACTCAAGTCATAAATAAACCTTATGATTATATGCGATGGACTCCTGAAAATGAATTGTCAATATTGGATAGTGCTAATTACACTATTTCAATTTATGGAGTACCATCATTTGCTCTAAAAGAGGAGATAAAACTACCAGATGAATATTGGGGTGCAGATACTTTCGCGTGGTCAAGAAATGGCGAGATGTGTGCTGTTGCTACTATGGAAGGAATATTGATTATCTCTAGAAAAACTGGGGAGATTAGGCATATCAAAAAACAAGCAGACAGAATTCTTTTTTGGATTGAGGTTAGGTGATAAATCACAAAAAGCCAAATTCAATTAATGGGAAAATATTGTTTTAAAAATATGTGCATCACTATATTTTCCAATAATTGTGCTGGCTACTTTCCTCATCCGCCATGAAAATTAACCTGAAGGGGACTTGAAACTCGAGAATAGCCGTGGTGAAAGGTCAATATAGACGAAATTATAACTGCTCAACCTTAATGTGCTTTTAACAAACTTCTAGCCGCCCAACACCGGCTCCAGTCGGACAGCGGCTCCGCCATCGCCACCGCGGCCGCGCAGGTGACTTTCACCCTGCCGCAAGGCTCGTATCGCTTCCGGGCGGATAAAAACGGCACCCAGTTCTGGAGCGGAACAGAAAATAACTGTCCGATCCCCGGCTGCACGCAGGCGGAGGTGGTGACCACGACCGGTGTTATTGTCACCGTCCGCGACAGCGACGGAACGCCGGAGGCCGGGCTGAGCGTCTACGCCTTCGACGGGACGACCTACACCAACTACAGCGGGACGACCGACGCCAACGGTAGAGCGAACTTCACCCTCCCGGCCGGCAGCTACCGCTTCCGGGTGGATAAGAACGGGACCCAGTACTGGTCCGGCGCGGAGAACCACTGCATGGTGCCGGGCTGCAACACGGTGGACGTATTTACCACCGTCCCAGTGACCGTGACGGTGGCGGACACCGGCGGAACGCCGGAGGCAGGTTTGAACGTCTACGCCTTTACCGGCTCGACCTACACCGGCTACAGCGCGAAGACCAACGCCCAGGGGGAGGCGGTCTTCACCCTGCCGGGCGGGGAATACCGCTTCCGGGCCGATAAAAACGGCACGCAGTTCTGGAGCGGCGCCGAAAACGACTGCTCCATTCCGGGCTGCACCGCGACAAATATCACCACAACGATTCCCGTCGTGGTAACCGTCCGGGATACGAGCGGAACGCCGGAAGCCAACCTGAACGTCTACG
>Ga0307445_10000888_pt1 | contig 16600 bp, 11 predicted proteins | sample SalMarSW160330MG_FD_202147 | JGI IMG/M metagenome (GOLD analysis project Ga0307445, IMG submission 202147) | Salt marsh sediment microbial communities from the Plum Island Ecosystem LTER, Massachusetts, United States - SW1603-30 | ecosystem: Environmental > Aquatic > Marine > Intertidal zone >...
AGGCTGGCTGAGCGTTGCCAGGATGCGCAGCAGCGTCGTCTTGCCCGCCCCGTTCGGGCCGACGAGTGCCACGCACTCGCCCTCCCCGACATCCAGATCGACGCCTCGCAGGGCAAAGCGTGGGCCAAACCGCTTGACCAGCCCGCGAACACGGATCATCCGTCTTTCCTCGCCGAAGACTGTATCCGCTGCCGCCAGAACGGGTAGACCAGGGGCAGCCCGGCTAGTACGCTCCCCAACAGGATCCAGGGCAGCGCCTGGGTTCGCACCGGCTGGGTAGACTGTACGGCCCCCTGTCCCGCTGGTAAACGGACGCGTAGATCGAGCTGCTGGCCCGCATCCAGGCCGTGGGCCACGTAATTCAAGTAGGTCTGGCCCTCCGCCTGTCGCGTGCCTTCGAGCACGAGGTCCTGGCTCTCTACGGTCGCCCCCGTCTCCTCGATCAACACGTTCAAGTCCACGGTAGGGTGCGCCAACGTGCGCGACAAATCAGCCACTCCCCCTATCAAGTCAACCGTATACGAGAACAACACCTGTGTCGTACCGGGCCACTGCGGCTCTGTATCGACAAAACCACCGTCGATCAGCCGGAACCGGCCGTTCAGCGAGCCATCGTCAAAGATCAGGTCGTGGCTCTCTTCCGGCAGCAGAAACTTGGCCGTCCACCGCTGTCCGTCGCCCCCGTCTGCGCCTATGTAGGTTCGATCGGATGGGTTTTGAAAGACGTACAGCTCGGTCGCCGTCACGCCGCCCTCAGTGAAGGTGAGAAACAGGTGCGCGCGCTCGACCGTGATCTGGCTGCCATCGGTCGTGGTTTCGTACACCGGTACCTGGACAGAAACCTCCGCCTGATCCTGCGCAAAGGACACCATCCCACCGGAATAGACGACACCCTCGTAGATCACGCGCGCCAGGTAGACCCAGTCCTCACCTGTCTCCAGGCCCTCGAACCGAAAGGCCCCGCTCGCGTCGGTCACGGCCGTACGTGGCTCGCGCTCTTCCTGCCCCTGAAACGAGCGCAGCGTCACCTCCAGGCCCTCGGTCGAGCCGCTGCCAGCAGTGCCATTGACGACCGTTCCTGTCAGGACGCCCGCGCTCTGGGCACGAACGGGCGTGGGAAGCAGGACACACAGCAGCGCCACCGTAAGCCAGATAGGTCTCAACCTCCTCATGCCGGACTCCCTTCCCCTGATCGCGCGGGCGTAGGCCACCAGGCCAGCACGCCCCCGGCGAGCAGCACGGCGCCGCCGATCCACAACCAGACGACGAGTGGCTCGATCAAGATCTGAAAGCTCGCCAGGCCATCCTCGTCGACGCCGGACAAGATCAGGTAGAGATCTTCCCTTGGCGTCGAACGAATCGCAACCTCGGTGACCCACTGCTCCACGTTCCAGTGAAAGTCCTTCTGCGGCTGTAGCGTCGCCAACTGGCGATCGCCTCGGTTCACGTCGACGACGGCGGCAAAGCGCTGCCGGTCGGGCAGCTCTTCCGAGATCAGGTCCTGGTATTGCAGCGTATACGCACCGACGCTGACCTCCTCACCCGGCGCCAACGCGACTTGCACCTCTTGCTGGTAGAGCGACGAGCCGGTAATGCCGACGGCCATCAGCACGATGCCGAGGTGCACGACGTGCGCACCGTAGCGCCGCCGATGGCTCCCTATGGCACGGAAAAAAGCAAGCGGCACCGCCTCTCCCGTCCGCGATGAGCGGTTTGCCGTGCCCTGATAAAAAGTCTTGAGCAGGGAGAGCCCGACAAAGGCCGAGACGACGAAAGAAACCAGCGCCACCAGCTCACGTGCTCCCAGCGCAAAGGTGACGATCCCGACAACCAGCGCGCCAACACCAGGAAAGGTCAGCGTCCGGCGCAGGCGCTCGCCCGAGGTCACGCCCCATGCCAGCCAGGGACAGACGCCGATCAGCGCCGTCAACACGAGCATCAAGGGACCTACCGTACGCTCGTAAAAGGTCGTGTCCAGGGCTGCCTGCCGCCCCTGGATCAGCTCGACCAGGGCGGGAAACAGCGTCCCGACGAGCACGATCAGCGCCGCGCCGAGCAGGAGCAAGCTGGTCAGCAGCAGGCCCGTCTCGCGCGAGAGTAGCTCTCTGAATGCATAGCCGTCACCCAGCTTGCGGCGCCGGCGGCGCCACAGCAGGCCCAGTGTGACCAGAGACAAGCCGATGTAAACCAGAAAATACGTACCGATCGGCGAGCGCCCAAAGGCGTGCACCGACTGGATGACCCCGCTGCGCGTCACAAAGGTAGCAAAGAGGACCAAGGCAAAAGTCGCGCCGATGAGCCACAGATTCCACGAGCGGAAGGCGTTCCTGCGTTCTTGCATCATGAGCGAGTGCAGCAGCGCCGTGCCCACCAGCCAGGGCACGAGCGACGAGTTTTCGACCGGGTCCCACCCCCAGTACCCGCCCCAGCCAAGCTCAAGGTAGGCCCACCAGGCGCCCATCACGATCCCGACCCCGAGAAACAACCAGGCAAAGAGGGCCCAACGTCGCACCAAAGCCAGCCAATCCCGGTCCAGCTTTCCCGTCACCAGGCCCCCTATCGCCAGGGCAAACGGGACCGTGTACGCAGCATAGCTGAAAAAGACGACCGGGGGGTGTACGACCATCCACACGTTCTGCAGCAAGGGGTTCATTCCCTGGCCCTGCAGAGGTGGGCTGGACAGGATAGCAAAGGGATTCGAGAACAGCACCACGACCAGGGCCAGGAAAGCCTGCGTGACAGCCATCGTTGCCAGGACGTACGGCCCGAATGACGCCTTCCAGATCCGCTTCCACAGGATCAGGCTACCGGTGAGGAGGGCGAGAAACCAGAGCCAGAGCAGGAGCGAGCCCTCTTGGCCGGCCCAGAAGGCCGAGAATACATAGAGGCCCGGCAGCACGTTGTTGACGTGCTCAGCAACGTACTTGACCGTATAGTCTCGGCTGAACAGCAGGTAGAACAAGGCACCGGTGGCGACCGTGCCGGTCGCCGCCGCAACGAGGGCGCCGTTGCGCGCGCTCTCCCACATCGGGCCGTCGCGCCTGCGGCCTCCGAGCATCGACACGAACGCCGTGTACAGGGAGACGACCAGTGTCAACACGAGCGCCCAATAGCCGACGTCGGCCATCTACTGCGCCTCCTCGTACTTGGACGGGCACTTGAGCAGCATCGTCCGCGCCTCAAAGATACCCTCTGGAGTGAGCTTGCCTTGCACCACCACCTCAGCCCCATCGCGGAACATATCGGGACGCGAGCCGTGGTAAGAGACGGGCAGGAGGCCACCTTCATCCGTGATCTCGAACTGCAAGCGCTGGTCGCGGGGCTCCCACACGATGCTCTCACCGACCACGTTGCCCGCCACGCGTACGCTGCGCGTCGACGGGCTCTGGCCCGTCAACTCACTGATCGTCACATAGTAGGCCGTCGAGCCACGCGCCGCAGCATAGATCAGATAACCGATGGTCGCTGCAATGATCAGCCCACCGATCAAGAACTTGCGCTGTTTGCCACCAAGGCGCTTTTGCTGATGAGCGCCTTCGAGATCCTGCGCCTCGATCATCTTTTCTCCCAGCCGTCCGAAAGACCTCTTCACCGAAAGGCCCGACGAGTATAACAGAGAACGTAACCCATTTCAAGTCCATGTTGGCCGGTCGATGGACCCCAAAGGTTTCGGGAAACCTTTGGGGTCTCAGGCCAGAAAAGAGGAGCGAGCCCACGTTCCGGCCCGCTCCTCCGCGAACAGACGGATCTAGCGTACTCGTCCCACGAGCTTATTCGCCGGACGGAGCCAGTGCAGCGATCGATGCCCGGATCACGTCCATGGTGAACGATGGGTTGTGCACGCCTTCGCTGCCATCTCCGTGCAGCAGGAAGTAGTTCCATCCAGCCTTGATCAGGGGATCACCTGCAGCGATCAACGCCGTCTCACCATCCGTCGTGATGTCGCCCATCTGAACCTGCACCTCGCTCAGCGACAGCGTGTGCGGCGCTTCTCCCTCCGGCGCATAAGTCACCTCCACCGGATTGACGAACTTGAGGATGTAGCCCTGCTGCCCGTGCGGTTCCGTGGGCTCGGCCGAGACGATGTTCGTCACAGCCACCGTCACGTCCTCGCTCTTGACGTCGTACGCCACCCCGTCGAGCTCGTGCGGCGTATAGTCCTTCACGTGCACCTGCGCCGGCATCTGCCCGATCAGGTACGTACCCATCGCCGCACTCATCTCGTGCAGCATCGCCTCCACACTCTCCTGCAGCGTCCCACCGTCGAACGTGCCGTGGCAGTTGCTGCAGATCGCCGTGCTGGCTTCGAAGGTGTGGTTCGTCCCGCTTCCTTCATAGCTGTACTCCGGCGGCGGCGGCGTCAGCTCCATGTGGCAGTTGGTACAACTGTCCTCGATGAAGGAGTGGCTGGCACGCTGCCCCACCGGCACAAAGTATGCGTTCTGCCCCATCAGCACGTCCGCCTGTGCGGCCGTGTGCGGTGCCGAGTAGCTGGTCGGGTCGCCCACGGTATCGTTGTGCGCGCCGTTTCGCGAGTTGTGGCAGGTCATGCACAGCGCCCCACGCCCCACCCCAACCGCCTCAAACCCAGCCGGCAGCATCCCCGTGTCGTCCGTGATGCGCACGCCTGCCGTGTTCGGCTCTCCAGAGACCGTCCCCTGCTCGTGCGGGTCGTGGCACACCGTGCAGGTCTGCGAGTGTACCGTGTCCACCGTCAGGCCCAGTGCCGCCAGCTCTTCCGCCGTCGCGTTGCCATCCGCCCCCTGGATCCGCTGCGTCAGGTCGCCCTGGCCGATCCAGGCGATATAACCTTCCCCAGAGTGGCAGCGCCCGCAGTGCCCGGCCGTTGCCCCCCGGTTCTCGACCGTGGCTTCCTCGATCGCCAGCTCCAGGTTGGCGTGCCCGCTCTCTTCCCACTGCTGGTAGCGCCCGTGCCGCGCCGGCTCGCCGTGGCAGCTCCCACACAGCTCGGACGAGATGTTCTGGCGCACAGCCCCCATCGTGTGGGCGTCGCTGTCTTGCGGGCCGTGGCAGTTCTCGCACTGAACGTTGGCCAACCGCGCCGTCTCTGGATAGTCCACCAGCATCTGCGCATAGTTGCCTACCGCGCCGTGTGGCACCTCCCACCCCTCTTTGGCCATGGCGTCGTCAAAGCCGCCATTGTCGGCCGCGGTGTCATAGCCAACCGTATGGCAGCTCGCGCAGCTCAGGCTCCAGTGCCCGCTGGGGTCGTCGATGTTCTGGGTTAAGATCTCGGCGTGCCCCGAAGCGGCCCACGTAGTGAACTGGTCGGGCGCGATCTCGCCGTTGTGGCAGGTCGTGCAGGTCGGGTCGGCTTCAGGTCGACCGTTGGCATCTAGCCCCACGATCACGCCCATCCACGTCCCGGCATAGACGTCAAAGCTCGCCCCGCTCGTCGCTTCGGTCAAGGTGTACTTGCCCTCCACGTCGGGCGTGAACGACGGGTACTGGCTTGAGGCCTCGGCCAAGCTCGCACTCGAGCCGCTGGGCCCGGCCATCGTCCAGTCGTAGGCATCCTGTGCCGCACCGCGCAGCAGCACCGGCACCTCGATGCCGACGTTGCTGACTCCTGCGCTGACCACGTAGGGCATGTGGGCCGAGACGTTCACCGAGTCGCTGTAGCTGCCGCTGTCGGTGGTCACCGTCAGCTTGAAGGTCGCCACCTCGGCTGCCTCCAGCGCGTGCGGGTTGATCGCCTGCACCCCAAAGCGGTCGACTGGATGCAGCGCCGCGACCAGCGCCGCCTTGTAGGCCGCGGCATCGTCGAGGGTGACAGTCAGCGTGTCGCTGTCGGCGCCGCCGAGCGACGCCGGCACGCCACCAGTCTGCTCCCACTGGTAGCCCGTGACCTGCGAGCCGTCGGCGGCATCGACCGTCGCCGCGAGGGTGACGCTTGCGCCGGGCTCTTCGCTGACGTCCTCACCGGCATTAACCGTCACGGTCTTGGGCGCCTCAGACGTGGTCACCACGCCGGCCGGGCCTTGCGGACCTGCAGGGCCTTGCGGGCCGGAGGGACCCTGCGGCCCCTCAGGACCAGTAGGGCCAGCAGGGCCGACTGGCCCTTGTGGGCCGGGGGGACCTTGCGGGCCCTCAGGCCCTGTAGTTCCACCGCAGCCGGCCATCGTCGCGACGGCCAGCAGCAGGATCAGGATGGCCCCGATCCAGATGCCAAGCTTCTTCCTCATGCGAGTTCTCCCTTCTGCTTCGGTTGTAGCGCTTGTCTTCAAGCGACGCAACCGCGTTGTCTGCAACCGCGTTGTCCTCGATCGACACAACCGCGACTTCCGTACCCTATCAGCAAGTACGATGCTCAATCTACTTCGGACGGCTCGTGACAGAGCAGGCAGGACGCCTCGGGCCACCCGCTGTGGCTGGCCGGCTCTGGAATCACCCTGTCCCGATCGTGGCACGCCAGGCAGCGTACACCCACCTCGATTGCGTGCGGGATGGCCGGCACCTGGGCGACGAACGTCGTCTCGTGGCAGCGAACACACGACACCGACGGGATCCCTTGATGGTCCGCCGGCTCGGGACGCACACCACCCGCCTCGTGACAGACCAGGCAGTCCACCGTTGCGATGCCATGTGGGTTGTTCGGCGCGCTCGCCACGCGCGACGCGGCCGACTCGACCCAGCCCTCCGGCGTGTGGCAGTTGGCGCAATCAGGCCCAAAGTGCGGCATCTCGGGCGGCTGGTGGCAGGTGGCGCAGTCCGCTATGTCCAGCTCCCCTGTCCCCTGGTGGCACTGGTTGCACGTCGCTTCCGCGTGCGCGCCCACCAGCTCCACCGGGTGCTGAAAGCCGACCGCCTGTACCGGTTCGGGCCACTGTTGCCCATGACACACCCCGTTCGCACAAAAGCTCGAGTTGTCTGTACCGTATTCGATTCCGTTGTCTCCAACCGCCGTGCTGTGGCACTCGCTGCACGAGTCGTTCGCCATCAGACGATGGTCCCACATAAACGTCGCCTCGCGGTGCGAGTCTGGCTCTGGCAGCTCCAGCACGGCATTCACTACCTCCGAGGACACGACCGGCTCGCTCGCTTCGCGGACGATGGGCACCGAGTGACACAGCGTGCAGTCGCTCGAGATCGGCTCCCCCTGCGCGTCCACGTGCTGGCCGTCGTGGCAGCGGAAACAGCCCGGAAAGTCGGTGTGGCCCAGGTTGTCGGGGTAGACATCCCACGTCAGGTTCATACTGGGAAAGGTGGTGTGCTCGTACACCTCCTGCAGGGCCGTCACGGCGTCCTGCACCGCCTGTCCCTGATCGGCATAGACGGCGGGGTACTGGCTCTGGTAGAACTGGGCCAGCCCGTCCATCGCCGCCAACCCAGCCTCCTGCGTCTCGTAGGGCGTCGTCAACAGCCGCACCGCCTCGCGCTTGACGTAGGGCAGGCTGCTGTCGATCTGCCCGGAGGCCATCAGCTCGTTCACCCACGCCTCGGGGTTGCGAAAGTCGTGCGTCGCCCGGTTGTGGCAGTCGAGACAGTCCATCTGCCGCTGGGGCAGGCGTGCCCGCTCCTGGGCAGTGAGCGGACGGTCATCTCCAACCGCATTGTCCGTCACCTGGTACTCGGTCACTTGCCCGTCGGCGCCCGTCACCGCTACCCAGGGAATGTCCTGCTTGTCGGCATCGCGTGCGATGTACGAGACCGCATGGTCGACGTGCCAATGAGCAGCAGAGACCCCGGAAGTCTCGGTTCCACCTCCGACCCGCACGACCAGGTCGATCTGGGTCTCGGTGTTGGCCTCATCCTCGGCAAAGCGGGCCACCCGCGCGATCTCGTCGTCGTAGGGCAGCGTTGGGGTGTGGCACTGCTCGCAGATCACGTCCGCCCCCTTGAGGTTGCTGACCGGATGCTCGATCGGGCGACCATACTGATTGGTGACGAGCAGCCACAGCTCTTTCGCCCCGGCGATCTTGGCCTGCACCTTGGGCAGCAGGCCAGGGCCGATGTGACAGGTCCCGCACTCGAGGTCGGCGTGGGGTGAGACTTCCTGGGCCACGTACTCTGGACGATTGGGATGGCACAGCACCCCGCAGAAATAGCGCGACTCTGTGGCGACGTCAAAGTAGTATGCCGCGGTGATCACCACCACCGCGCCGACCACGACGACGGCGGCCCAAAAGAGCACGCGCAGCTCCCAAGGACGCTTTCCCCCACCACTGTTGCGCTGCAAGTTACTCAACCCGCCCATACCTGCCTCCTCCTCTGGAGCATTGGAACGCGATATGCGCGCCGAACGTGCGCTATCTATCGGTCTCGAATGATGACGTACTCTGCCAACCTTTGCAGCTCGTCTCGAGCCTGTGAGTCGGGCAAGACAGCAAGCGCTGACCGCGCCCGCCCGATGAAGGCGCACGCTGTCCGCGCTGCATACGCCAGCGCACCGCTGTCCTGCAGCATACGTGTGATCTGCGCCCTATTCCCGGCGCGTAGGATTTCGACCGCACCCGCCTCGCGCTCGAGCGCGTATTGGGCGGCGAGACCTACACTGCCGTGATCGAGATCCAGAAAGACAGGCTTGCCAAGCACCTCCTCCTGACCTACTAGATCTAGCGTATCATCCTGGATCTGGAATGCGACCCCCAGGTTCTCCCCATATTCGGCAAGGGCCGCGATCTGTTCCTCCGTACCGGCCGCAGCGATCGCACCCAGTTCACCGCACGCGGCAAACAGAGACGCCGTCTTTCTGCGTGCGATCGCCAGGTAGAGGGCTTCGTCCATGCCCCAGTCGCCCCGGTGCAGCATCTGCAGCGTCTCACCCTCTACGACCGCCGTGCAGCAATCACCCAGGATCCGGATCTCGCGTGGACTGCACGTGGCGAGCAGTCCGAGGAGCCGGACAAAGACGAAATCGCCGACCAGCAAGGCCAGGCCATCGCCCCATCGAGCGTTGATCGTAGCCTGCCCGCGACGCAGCTCGCTCTTGTCGTTGATGTCGTCGTGGACGAGCGATGCAGTGTGCAACAGCTCGACCGCCGTTGCGAGCGACACTGCCCCCCGGGTGTCTTGAGCCGCTCTGGCCTCACCCCCACCCGCCGCGTGGTAGGCGAGCAGAAGGATCGTGGGCCGCAGCCGCTTTCCGCCAGCGAGGATGAGGAGGTCTGCAGCCGTACGGAGCAGACCGACATCGCTCGAGAGCACGCGGCGCAGGTTGCTCTCGACCAGCGCCAGTTCCCGATCTAGCATCGCTGCTTTGCCTGGACCGCCCTGCCGCGACCGGCGCTTCCCGATCGCCACGCCGCCACCGGGATAGAGATGGTCAAGTTCGATCTGTGTCAATGGGTCACCTGTGTGATGCGCGTTACTTTCAGTCCCCCGCCGCCTCGCCGTTCGACATATGGCCGGCTCAGAAGAGCCGAGCCAGAATATAGCTCACACACATCAAGATACCAGTCCCCATATGCAGTTGGATCGTCAGTGCGTTCGTCGGGATCAGTTCTTGCGGCTGATCATAGTGATGAAACGCTCCCCAGATCGCCGGGACAACTAGCAAGAGGGGAAGAGCGGCGAGCAGCAGGGCAAGGGGAAGGATATGCGCTGCCACCCCTACGCCGATGGCCAGGTAGGTCGTCACGAGCAGCGCCGCATAGCCCCACACGGCACGCTTGCGCCCCAGCGTAACGACGATCGTCTTCTTGCCCACGGCACGATCGGCGACATAGTCCGGAAACTCGTTGACGTAAAGGATCGCGGCGACGAGCAGGCCCATCGGGATAGACGCCCACAAAGCCTCCATGCTCAAGCGCTGCGTCTGCACGTAATAGGAACCGAGCACGACCAGCGGACCACAGCCCAGGCCAGCAGCGATCTCGCCGACCCCGGGCGCCAGGTAGTACAGCTTGAATGGAGGCGCGTTGTGAAAGAGCGCAAAGAACACACCGAGCGCGCCGATCCACAACAAGGCCGGCCCTCTGGCCCAGACCAAGTAGAGTCCGATCGCGATGCCGGCCAGGTAGAATGCGATCGACCCCGCCAGCACCATCTGCGGTGGCAGCACGCCGTTCTGGATGACCCGGCTGCCACCACTAAAGGGCGTCAGATCGTGGTTCCGCTCGTCGTTGCCAGAGAGGTGATCGAAATAGTCATTGCTCATGTTGAGCCCGGCATTGATGCAGACGATGCCGAGCAGCGTCAGGACCAGGTATCCACCGTGGAAAGCGCCTTCTTGCCAGGCAACTGCTGCCCCGACGAGCGTCGGAACGATCACCGCCGTGAAAAAGGGCGCCCGCAGGGTCTGCACTGCGGTCTTGAGACGAGCAGCAACCATCAGTATTCCTCCGGGAGGGCCTGCAGCTCGGCGTAGCTGAACACAGGCCCGTGCTTGCACACGTAGGCGGGCCCAATGTTGCAGCGCCCGCACTTGCCGAGGCCGCACTTCATCTTCATCTCTAGCGTGGTGATGATCTGTTCCGGCTCGAAATGCATGTTGGCCAAGGAGAGCAGCACGAACTTGATCATGATCGGAGGCCCGCACGTGATCACGGTCGTGTTCTCGGGCGAGGGCTGCACCTTTTCGAGCACGGTGGGCACGAAACCTACCTCGCCCGTCCAGTTCTCGTCCTCTCCGCCCGGGTCCACGGTCAGCACAGCGTCGACGTCCTCCATCGTGTTCCACTCTTCCAGCTCGGGTTTGTAGACCAGGTCGGCTACGCTCCGCGCGCCATAGACGAGCGTGATGTCGCGAAACTCGTCGCGGCGGTCAATGCAATTCCAGAGCAGAGAGCGGAGCGGGGCCAGGCCAATGCCGCCGCCCACAAAGACCAGGTTCTGGCCGCGCATCTCCTCGATCGGGAAACTGCGTCCATACGGGCCACGAAAGCCGATCGTGTCGCCCGGGTTGAGATCGTGGAAAGCACGCGTGACCTTGCCTACCTCTTTGATGCTGCACTCGATGTGAGGCCCCCTGGTTGGCGAGTTGGCGATCCCGAAAGGGGCCTCGCCCTGGCCAAAGACCGAGAACAGGCCAAACTGCCCGGCCTCGAAGCAAAAGTCCCTTCCGTCCCCGTTGTTGAACGCCAGCCGGAACGTCTTGACGTCGGACGTCTCCTGGGTCACAGCCTCCACCGTCATCAGGCGGGGTTTGTAGATATTCTCCATCGCTTTACCTCATCCCCTGACTGCCTCGAGTACCACCCGCAGATCGATCCGGACCGGGCAATACTGGATGCACCTGCCGCACCCGACACACAGGACCTTGCCCATGTTCTCAGGGTAGTAGCGAAACTTGTGCATGATCCGCTGGCGGTAGCGGCGATAGTGCGTTGGCCGGGGCTGCCCGGCGTGCGTCCTGGTGTACTCGTAAAAGGTACACGCATCCCACACGCGCACCCGCTCGCCCTGGTTGGGGTCACCCTCATCTTGGATGTCAAAGCAGTGACACGTCGGGCAGAGAAAGGTGCAGATACCACAGTCCACGCACGCCTGGGCCAGCGTCTCCCACACCGGGCTCTCGAAATCGGCCATCTCGATCTCGTCCAGGTCGACGGTTCGCTCGATAGCTGCCTGCCACTCATCCTCGAGAAGAGCACGTTCGCGGTCGTGCGCCTGATCGCTCGCTCTGAAAAAGCGCTCGTACCGCTCCACCAGCGACCGGCCCCGCTCGCTGATCACCTGAACGTGATAGTTGCCTTCGCGCAGCGGCGTCAGGAGCAGGTCCGAGCCCTCGATCCCGGCGGGAGAGCCGCCTACCGAGGTACAAAAGCACGTCTCGCACGGCTGGTCGCACGCGATCGAGACGACGGTCGTGTGCTCGCGCCGCTCGAAATAGGCGGCGTCGACGTCGTCCCAGCCGAACAAAGCGTCGATGACCGGGAAAGCAGCAGCGTCGCAGGGACGTGTGCCGATCAGGACCCGATCGACCGCTGCGGGGGGCGGCGGATCGTCGAGTGCCACCTCGTCCCCTGCCAACGCGTATCGCAACAGGACTTCGCGCTGCGGAAAGACGAGCTCTTTGGGCGATTTTGCGGGTTTGAGCTGGGCCAACTGCATCTCGCCCGCCGACGCGACCGCGCTGAAGGATGATTCGTCCGCAGGCGCAATCACCTCGCAATCGGCAATGAGTGCATCTACCAGCCGCAAAAGCTGCTCCCGCTCTAGCAACTTGGCATCCATATCGGTTCTCCCTACACTCACCTGATGAACCCTGCCGTGTCACCGGGCTGAAACGCAGCCAGGGCAGGCTCCGCGTCGGGGTCCCTTCCCGGAACAAAGCCAAAGGCGGCCTCGACCTCGTCGAGCATCCTGCTGTTGATCAGGCGAAGCGGGATCTCGACCGGGCAAACCCGGTCGCATTCGCCGCAGCCCGAGCAACGGCCCGTCAGGTGATAGGCGCGGATCAGGTTCCAGCCCATGTTGTTCCATAGGGACGGCGACCGCTCGATCCACTGCGGCTGGTTCTCATCGGCAATGCACTGTTCGCAGTAGCAGAAAGGACAGACCTGGCGACATGCATAGCAGCGAATGCATTTGCTGAACTGCTCGCGCCACCACTCGCGCCGCTCGGCAAGCGACATGCCGTCCAGTTCCTCGGTCTGCGCGCGAATCTGCTCTTCCTTGGCCGTGTCCGCAGCGATCCGGCCTACCTCGACGTCTGGCTCGATGCCGACCGGTGTGCCGTCCACAATCCCGAGGAGGATCAGATCGGCGCGATCGAACTGGTACTCGCGCAGCAGGGCCACGATCGCCCGCAACGTCGCCGGAAGCGCCACCAGGGCCACGCGTACAATCTGATCGGAAGGCCTAAAGCGTGAGGTCAGGTATCCCTCTCGCCCGACGAGGTACTTGGCCAGGTTGTGTGTACAGCGCTCGTTGTAGACGAGCTTGTCCACCTCCGCCGCCTGGTCGACAAAGACGGGCACAGGCTGTACGCCATCCCAGCCCGGTTGGTAGCCGATGACGACGTCGACCGCCTCCTCTTGCAGCAAGCGGCGCGCTTCTCGCCGTATGTTTTCCGTAATAGCTTCCATCTATGATCTCCTAGGCGCGAAGCGGCCCCAGCGCCTTGACCTCGTTCGTCACGTCAGTTACCACCTGCGCCCACTTGCTCCCTTCGCTCGCCGAGACCCAGCTCATCTGCAAGCGACGCGGATCGATGCCTACGAACGCCAGCAACTTGCGGAACATGAGCATCCTGCGCCGCGCATAGAAATTACCCTTGCTGTAATGACAGTCGCCGGGATGGCAGCCCGAGACGAGCACGCCGTCTGCGCCGCGCTGAAAGCTCCGCAGGATGAACATCGGGTCTACCCGCCCGGTGCACGGCAGGCGGATGATGCGCACCGTTGCCGGATAGATGAGCCTGCTCGTCCCTGCCAGGTCCGCACCGACATAGCTGCACCAGTTGCACAGGAAGGCAAAGATGCGCGGCTCCCAGGTGGATGGGTCTACCCCCTCTGAGGCGCTGAGGGTCTCGACCTGGTTGCTAGATAGCATGCATCACCTCTTCATAGACCTGCTCGTCGGTGAACCCGAGCACAGTGACTGCCTTGGAGGGGCACGCCGAGGCGCACAGGCCACAGCCCATACACTTGCCCTCGTTCACCTCGGCGATCACCTTCACCGCCTTGTCCCTGCCGACGCGCCGCACGAGCTCGGTCTCTTCGATCGCATCGTACGGGCAGACCATCCTGCAGAAGAAACAGCCGTTGCAGACAGAAGGATCGACAGAAGCGACCAGCGGCTCGCGCTGCAGTTTGTCGTCCGAGAACATCTGCAGCACCTTGGCCGCAGCTGCCGTGCCCTGGGCCACCGTATCGGGAATGTCACGCGGCGACTGGCAAGCACCAGCCAGGTATACGCCCGCGGTATAGGTCTCGATCGGGCGCAGCTTGGGATGGGCTTCGTTAAAGAACCCGTGTTCATTGCTGGAAAACCCGATCTTGGTCGCCAGCTCGGCGGCGTCAGCACGTGGGACGACCGCGGTTGCCAGGACCACCAGGTCCGCCGCGATCTCGACAGGCATGCCGGCCAGGGTATCCGCCCCACGGACGATGATCTTGCCATCCTTCTTGAACAGGCGCGAGACCCGGCCGCGCAGGTACTGCACCCCTTCCTCTTCGATCGCGCGCCGCACGAATTCGTCATAGCCCTTGCCGCCAGAGCGGATGTCCATGTAGAACGAATAGGCCCGCCCGTGGTGGACGCGATGCTTGTACAGCATGGCGTGCTTGGCCGAGTACATGCAGCAGATCTTGGAGCAGTAGGGCATCCCGTGTGCCGGATCGCGAGAGCCAACACAGTGGATAAAGACGACGTCCTCAGGCACCTTGCCATCGGAAGGCCGGCGAATCTCGCCGCCGGTCGGACCCGAGGCAGAGAGGATACGCTCGAACTCGAGCCCGCTGATCACGTCGTCGTACTTGCCATAGCCATACTCGGCCAGCCGGCTCTTGTCGTAGAGCTCGTATCCTGTGGCCATCACGATCGACCCCACAGGAATCTCCATCACCTCGTCTTGCATCATGTGGTCGATCGCGCCGGGCGCGCAAGCCTTTTCGCACTGGTAGCACTCGGAGCAGATGCCACAACGCAGGCAGCGCAGCGCCTCCGCGTGGGCCTGCTCTTCACTCAAGCCCAGTTCGACCTCGCGAAAGTCGCGGATTCGCTCCTTGGCGGGCGCAGTGGCCGCGCGCTCCCGCGCGCCCACGTTCACCACGCCGCGCGCGATCACGGCGTCGATCTCTTCCTGCGTTGGATGGGCGACCGGCAGCGGATTCAGATCGCGTACGTTGAGCAGCGGCTCCCCGCATAGGTAGCGATCGATCGACAGCGCCGCACGCCGTCCATCTGCGATCGCCTCGATCAGCGCGCCGGGCCCACGGGCCGCGTCGCCGCCAGCAAAGACGCCGGGCCGGTTTGTCTCGAGCGTACGCTCGTCGATCTCGAACGTGCCCCACGGCGTGATCTTGAGGCCGTGGTCTGGCTTGAGGAAAGAGCTCTCTGGCGCCTGGGCCACGGCAGCGATCAGGGCGTCGGTCTCGATGGCGAAATCGGAATCCGGGACCGGAATCGGGCGGCGGCGACCGCTCTCGTCGGGCTCGCCCAGGCGCATCCGTACGCAGCGTACGCCCGTGATCCGCCCGTTCTCAGAGAGCACCTCGACCGGCTGGGTCAGCAGCTCGAGTTCGATCCCCTCCTGCTCGGCCTCCTCGATCTCCCACTCGTTCGCCGGCATCTCGGCGCGCGAGCGGCGATAGAGCATGGCCACGCGTTCGGCGCCGATACGCAGCGCCGAGCGGGCAGCGTCGATGGCGGTGTTGCCGCCGCCGACGACCAGGACGCGTTTGCCGATCTCGACGCGCTCGCCCAGGTTGACCTGCCGCAGAAAGGGCACGCCGTGGAACACGCCATCCGCATCCTCGCCAGGGATGTTGAGGCGCTGGGGCTCGTGCGCACCGATGGCCAAAAAGACAGCCTCGTATCCTTGTTCAAACAGCTCGTTGACGTCGCTGATCGGGTGATACAGCCGCAGGTCGACGCCGAGGGCCAGGATGTTGCCGATCTCGCGCTCCAGCACGTCGCGCGGCAGGCGGTAGGCGGGAATGCCCACCCGCATCATGCCGCCGGGCACGGGCAGCGCCTCGTATATGGTCACCCGGTACCCGGACCGCGCCAGGAAATGCGCGGCCGTTAGCCCCGCCGGGCCACTGCCGGCGATGGCGACCCGCTTGCCCTTCCCCTTACCGGCATCTGCCCCATTGCCATTGCCACCAGCCTTGGCCGTTTTCGTGCCCTGCTCGTCTCGCTCCACGTACACACGGTCGGCGACGAATCGCTTCAGTGCACAGATCGCCACCGGGCGATCGATCTCTCCCCGGTTGCACTCGCCCTCGCACGGATGCGTACACACGCGGCCCACCGTCGCCGGGAATGGGTTGTACTGCATCACCACGTCGAGCGCTTCCTCGTAGCGGCCCTCGGCGATCAGGGCGATATAGCCTTGCGCGCTCGTCTCTGCCGGGCAGGTGGCCTTGCAAGGAGAGATGCCCCGTTTCGAGATCGTGAACCGGCTGGGAACCGCCTGCGGGAAGGGGCGATAGATCGCAGTGCGATCCGACATGCCCATGTCGAACTCGTTTGGAACCTGGATCGGGCACACCGCGGTGCACTCGTTACAGCCGTTGCATTTGTCCCAATCCACGTAGGTCGCTTTGCGACGGATGGTCGCCCTAAAGTTACCGACGAACCCGTCGACCTTTTCGATCTCCGAATGGGTAAGGAGCGTGATCCGCTCGTTCTGCGCCAGCTCGACCATCTTGGGCGTCAGGATGCACTGCGAGCAGTCTAGTGTGGGAAAGGTCTCGCCCAGTTGCGCCATGTGCCCGCCGATCGACGGCTCGCGCTCGACCAGCACGACCTCCTGTCCACCTGCAGCGATGTCCAGCGCAGCCTGGATGCCGGCTATGCCCCCGCCGATGACCAGCGCGCGCTTGGTCACCGGGATGTTGATCATCTCCAGCGCGGCATTCTGGCGTGCCTTGGCAACCGCAATGCGCACCGCATCGATCGCCTGCTCGGTTGCAGCAGCACGATCCTCGTGCACCCAGGCGCAGTGTTCGCGCAGGTTGGCCATCTC
>Ga0307445_10000889_pt1 | contig 16593 bp, 16 predicted proteins | sample SalMarSW160330MG_FD_202147 | JGI IMG/M metagenome (GOLD analysis project Ga0307445, IMG submission 202147) | Salt marsh sediment microbial communities from the Plum Island Ecosystem LTER, Massachusetts, United States - SW1603-30 | ecosystem: Environmental > Aquatic > Marine > Intertidal zone >...
CGAGAACGCGTATCAGAACGTAGTAGCTTCCCTGATCTATCAGAGCGGAAAGAAATGCCGCTGAAGAAGACGGAGCCGCAGTGTAAGCATCGGGTAGCCAGAAGTGGAAGGGCACAATTGCCGCCTCAATGGCGTAGCCCGTGGCAATTAAAATAAACGCGATCAACAAAAGATCCTTATTCGCTAAAACCATCAACGCTTCGCGTACAGCCCAGAAATTCAAGCTGCCCGTTAAACCGTAAACTATGGAGAGCCCAAAGACGATGAAGGCTTACGCTATTATTATCATAACCAGATACTTCAGCGTGGAATTCAAAGACACTGGATCCTTCTTGTAGATCATCAGGAAACTGGAGCCTGCGGCTGCCGCTTCCCAAAAGATGAAGAGCGTTAGAAGGTCTCCGGAAAACACGGCACCCATTAAGGCTGCGGTTAGAATCAACATGATTGCGAAGTATCTTTCTGAGGGTCTTTTGCTTGAGTCCATGTAGAAAATGCTGTAAATCAGGACAACCGCGCTGACAGCGACGACCATTATCGCCATGTAGATTGAAATCCCGTCTATCATGAAAGCGCTGGAAAAATCGGCTGATGACGGACCTGTTAGAGTAATGTTGAGAAACGGCAGCGGTGACGGCGACGGTGCCAGAGCGTAATATTGTAATGCTAAGTTAGCCACGGCGGCACCTGAGACCAGAAAAGCTACTGAAAACCAGATCAGAGTTAGGCCGGTTTTGCGCTGGGTTTTGCGGATGACTTTGAAGACGGGAAGAGTCAAAAGTGCAAAAACAACCAAACTGACTATAGGTAAAACAACGTCAACTAGCCCAACCATAAGCATGTCACGCCTCAAATAAACAGTACTGTCTGAATCAAGTCTATAAAGAACCTAGGATAAATACCGAGAACAATCACTAGAACCACCAAGATAGCCATCGCCGCTTTCATGTAATTGGGAACATCCACAATCTTCTTTTCACTTTCACCTTTTGAGTGTCCCAGAAAAACATGAGACAGATACCTCAGTGAATAAGCAAGCGAGAGAACCGTGGCTATGAGCATGAGCGCGGTTGGCAGCAGGAAGAAGCCGTCATTTTGTATCACTTCAAACGCACCCACGAATATCAAAAACTCGCTGATGAAGCATGCGAACGGTGGCGTTCCGGCTATGCTCAACGCTGCAGTAGTTGAGGCAACAGCTGTGAACGGCATTTTTCCGGCGAGTCCGCCCATGTCGCGGATGTCTCTGATTTCAGTTTGATGCATGATGGCTCCTGCGGAAAGGAAGAAAAGCCCTTTGCTTACCGCGTGGCTCAGAAGGTGAAGCACTGTCCCTGTTATAGCCGCTGTGATGGCCACTGTGCCAACTATAGCTGAGGATGGAAAGAGCGACAGCCCGAACATAACGTAGCCCATGTGGGCAATGCTGGAGTAAGCGATTATTCGTTTTATGTCGGTTTCCACCAGCGCGATAAGTGAACCGAAGAACGCTGAAATCACGCCGAAAATGGTCAAGCCATGCAGGAAATCGATGCCGAAAGTGGTTCCGGCAACCGCTGGAAAAACTGTTCCCAAAGACAAACGCAGGATAGCGTAAGCGCCGGCGCTGATTATGACCCCGCTTAGAAGTGCCGACATGGGTGATGGGGCTTCGGAGTGAGCGTCAGGTAGCCACATGTGAACTGGAACCACAGCCATTTTGACGGCGAAGCCCGCGGTGAGGGCGAGCAATATCCACCTTACGATGTCGGGGCTAACGCTCATTAACGCGGCTTGCGCATTGAACATGTCTGTGGTGCCTGTGACCATGTAAATGGCGCCGATTCCTAAGAGTACGAAAACTGCTCCTGCATGGGTGAATATGAAGAATTTGAACGCTGCGCGGTAGGGTTCTCTGTAGCCCCATCCGCCGATGATGAAGTATGCTGGGACAAGCATCAGTTCCCAACAGAAGTAGAATAGCAGAAGGTTAGACGTTATGAAGACGCCTACAAGACCTATGGAAAGCAGCGTTAAAAGAGAGTAGTAAACCGCCAAGTTCTTCTTTTCTTTCATGTAATTAATTGAGAACAGCGAGGCTACGATTATGAGCACCGAGGTAATTATTGCCAGCGATACGCTGATGCCGTCTGCAAAGAGCGTAAACTTGGACTCCAAAATTGGAATCCACTCGTAGGATTCTATGTACTCATGGCCTGAACTGTTGAGTATTGTTGGGACAGTGGTGAAAAGCAGCGCCATGTTAACGAGCGCGATTAAAGCGACGAGAACCGCTGCTGCCTTTGGAGATTTTTTTCCAGCCATGTAAACGAACGGAACGCCCAAGGCGGGCAAAGCAAAGACTAACAAGAGAGCGTACGCCATTTTACAACCCCACCGTGAGTATTATCAGTATCAGAATCAATATGAATCCGAGTAAAGCTGCCGCTATGTAATGCTGCAGAGATGAGGAAGGCACTTTCTTCATGTGTGATGCTCCGCGCATTGTTCGATGCGCTATCACACTTAGCAAATCATCGGCTAAAACGTCAAGATACTTCTGAACGCTGTGCGCCAGTTTGACCATGGAGCTGGCTATAGCCTGAGGCACACGCCCAGAGAAAAACCCTTCAAAGACGCGAAGGTGGTCTGCAAAGCTCACTATCCCTTGGGCAGGTTTTCCTACGCTGCCCATCACAGTTTCGTTGGCGCGTCGGACTCCGTCCGAGATGGTCATTATTCCCCTGCCTGTGATCCTCTCGTAAAAGTCATCAAAGAAGTAACCGTGCTTCAAGATGGTCTTTAAAGGATTTGGGCTGTTTCTGATTCTCATCATGACTTCAGATTGTTTGTAGTAAGTTAGATATATAATTAAGCCAGCGGGAACCAGAATGGCGAAGAAAATCGGCGTTTCCAAGCTGAAAAACGCGCCCAGCAAGCTCACTTCACCTTCAACCTGCATGAAGCCGCCCAGCCAAGGTCCAATAAAGCCCCATGCAACGCAAAGGACAGCAAGTACGGCGGCAGGGTACAGCATTATTTTTGGTGCTTCGTGCGGGTGAAGTTTCTCTATGTGTTCGGACTCCTTGCCCATGAACGTTAACGTCAGGAATCGGATGCTGTAAGCGAATGTGAGAGCTGTGGTGACGTAAATCAAAATCACCTGCCAGAGGTTTCCAGTTTCCGTTAGGCTTGTGATTACGAGACCTTTGCTGAAGAAGGCTGCGAAAGGCGGCAACCCACTGGTGGTTAAAATCATTATTATGCTTAATGCAAAAGTGATTGGCATGGCTTTCTTCAAGCCTCCCATCAACCTCATGTCACGGGTTCCAAGCGCGTGGATAATGCCGCCTGCCAAGAGGAAGCCCAATCCTTCGAAGAAGGCGTGGCTCATCATGTGGAACAAGCTGGCGAACCAGCCTAAGGAGGCTGCAGCCGCTACGGTGACGCTGCCCAGCGCAGCCATCATAAAGCCTAATTGGCTGATTGTCGAGTACGCAAGGACCCCTTTGATGTCAGGAGTGTAAAACGCCATGGTCGCGCCTACAAACGCAGTCAACACGCCAATCCAAGCTACGGCGGGCAGCCAATAAGGAAGTAAAACCACAAGCGGACCCAGAATGAGGATGAGTCTTGCGATGAGGTAAACACCTGCCTTAACCATTGTCGCGGCGTGCAAGAGCGCGCTGACGGAGGTTGGTGCTTCCATGGCGCTGTACAGCCACGTGTGCAGGGGAAGCTGAGCGGACTTGGCGATGGCACCGCCCAACGCGAGAAAAGCTATTGCGGTTAAGGTGGGTGTGGGTATGTTTCCGATGTTAGCGATTGTTTCGGTGAAAGAGAACGTGCCCAATTGCGAGTATAGAAGCCCAATGGCAGCTAGCAGGCTTACGTCTCCTATGCGCGTCATCAGAAAAACTTTAGCTCCTGCGCGGACGGATTCGGGGCGTTTGTACCAGAAGGAGATTAGCGCGTAAGAGCAGAGACCCACCATCTCCCAGAAGATGAACATTTGAAGGAAGTTATCCGCGATGACAAGCCCTATCATTGAGCCTATGAAGAGCAGCAGGAAAAAGTAGTAACGCGTTAACCCTTCTTCGCCCTTCATGTAGCCCAGAGAGTAAATTGCTATTATCAAACCGAAGAAGGCAACTAAAACCGTGAACAGGACACTGAGCCCGTCAATGAAGACGCCCGCGGTTATGGAAGAAGAAATCCAAGCGACAGGTGACCCGAGAGGTACGGAAGATCCGAGTACGTCAGGCACAAGGGAAAACGCCAATATGGCCGTAACCAAATTCACTAGGACAACAAAATAGTTGCGTGCTTTAGCGCTGAGACGCGCGATTGGCAGAACGAATATGCTGGAAACTAAAGGAAGTATCCAAACTAGCCATGATGAAATATCAGATAACACTAATGTTCAACCTCACTTTCTCTAACAATTTCTTCAACAACTTCTTCTTTTTCCTGTTCCATTTTCACTAAATCGCCGATGTCGCTTGTTCCATATCTCTTGTGGACAATCACCAACAACGCCAAGATTACGCCGCTCACGCAGGTGTCCGTGGAGAAAGCCAACACCAGAAAAGCTTCTCCTAAACCCTTGCCTAGAGACGGTACAAGCATCACAAAATTCAGCGTGGCAGCCGTTGCAATCAACTCAACCGACACAAACACTTTCAACAGGTCACGTTTAGTTAACAAGCCGTAAATGCCAATCGCCAGCAAAATCAAGGATAAGATGACGAAGTCCATCACTTTTCACCTTTCCTCTTCTCATGTAAAACTATGACCACCCCTAAAGCCACAGTCATTATAACGAAGCCTTGCAGAACAACGTCCACAGCCCTCATATCCCACAGTGCTTCTCCAAAAGAGATTCCAGAAAGAGCAACGGGCATCTCAGAAATTGAGAGGAATATTGCGGGCAACGATAATATTATTCCTGCCACGGTGATTAAGAGAAGGTTTCTCTGTGAGGTTTTGGCTGGTTTTTGACTCAGCATTTCTCCAGACAAGAACAGAATCGCCAGTGTTCCCGCGCCTACTGCAAACTGAAAGACAGCAACGAAAATAGCGTCACTGAACGCGTACAGCAGTGAGGTTGAGAAGAACATGCCTGCTAGGGCGGCAACGGAGTAAACTGCTTCGTCAAGAAAAATCGCTAAACAAGCCGATATTATTAGTCCTGCAGACAGAATTTCCAAGATCATTGTTGCTCACCATTTCCTTTTTGAACTTTTTCTTCGGGTTTCACCACCAAAGACGATTTATCGGTGGTAGCTAACTCAAAAAACTTTGAACTCATTATGGCGTTCCTCGGGCAGCTCTCAGCGCACTGGTAACAGAAGATGCATTGGTCCAGATGGAATAATGGCCGCCGTTTCCCGTCAACCTCAATCATTTCAATGGCTTTCGCGGGGCAGTCTCTGGAGCACAAGCCGCAGCTGATGCACAAGTCAATATTGTACACTTGTCTGCCTCGGAAGCCTTCGGGAACTTCAGCTTTTACAAAAGGGTACTGGCAGGTGGCTGGTTTCTTGAAGAGGTTAGATAGCAGTGCTCTAACCATAGGCCTTACAGATGATTTGCTTTTCTTTCCGTTTTTCTTTGCCATTGTTTACGTCACCATAGGATAGATCCAAGTAGCAACTGCAATTGTCAGCGTAAGTGATAGCACGGAAAGAGGCAGCAACACTTTCCAGTTTGTCGTTAACACTTGATCAATGCGTAGCCTCGCGAACAGGCATGTTACGTACTCGGTTATTACTACGACAGCTAACAGTTTAAGCACGAACCATAAGAAGTACCAAGGTGCGGCTGGACCGAAAAACACTGGGCCGTACGGTCCTCCCAGAAACAGTTCAACAACAAGGGCGGCTCCAAAAACGATTTGTGTATCTCGGGTGAGGCGCAGAAAAGCCAGTTTGCCGCCGCAAAACTCGGTTTCTAACCCGCCGACCACTTCGCTTTCTGCGTGCGGAATGTCAAACGGGTCTTTCTCCAACTCCGCTTGAAGCGTTATTATGAACAGCACGAAGGCCCAAGGCGCTAAAAGGATGAAGGGAAGATACTGGTTCGCGGCTATGGCTGAAATAGTCAAGCTTCCAGCTAAAAACGCGGGCGCCAACGCCAGAAGGAATAAGGGAATATCGTAGCCGAGAAACTGTGTTAAAACTCTTGCAGCTCCTATGTCGCCGTAAGGATTCGCAGAGGCCCAGCCTGAAAGAAACAGGAAAAAGTTAGCTAAAGTAATTAACGCCATAATAAAAATCAAATCTCCAGAAAAGCTTGAGTTAGGTATTACAGCTGCGCCGTCAATGGGTAAAAAGGACAAAGCAAAAATTATAATTGAGAACGAAAGGATGGGCGCAAGCCTAAAAACGGTTTTTTTTGCTCCACGCGGAACAATGTCCTCTTTTGTGAGCAGCTTCACGACGTCAGCGAAAGGCTGAAGAATGCCTGCTGGACCCGTAAATGTGGGACCCATGCGGTTCTGCATTCGGGCTTCGATCTTTCTCTCTATCCAATCGCAGAACATGGTGAAGAAAAACAAGAACGTGAACCCTGGAAAGACAAGCACACGGAAAACAAACATCACGTCCAAAACCATTTCTTCGTCCTACCTGTCAGTGCATGAGAAGCAAGGGTCTAAACTCACAAAATTCGGGGGTACATCCGCGATGTTGCTTCCGATAGCAGTTGCTAGAAAGGCTGGAATGTTGGCGAATGTCGGTGTACGTACCTTAACACGTTCAGGATATGCTGTTCCGTTGCTTTTGAGGTAGTAGAAGAGTTCGCCTCGCGGGGCTTCCACGCGGTTTACGGCTTCTCCAGCTGGCACAACCCTTGGAACTCTGACCCTAAAAGGACCAGTGGGTAGATTATCTAAAGCGTACTCGATTATGTTGATTGATTCTTCAACTTCATCCATGCGAACATTCATCCGAGCCCACGTATCACCCTCATTGTAGGTTATCATTTTGAAAGGAATTTCCCCGTAGGCTTCGTAGGGCTCATCCTTTCGAACGTCAATATCTACGCCAGAGCCTCTTGCGGTTGGTCCGACAATGCATAATTTCAGAGCGTCTTCTCTCTTTAGCGTGCCCACATCCTTCATGCGCATCCTTATCGACGGTTCGTCCTCGTAAACTTTTTTGTAGAAGGGCAGTGTCTTTCTCAAGGTGGTTAACATGCCTTTAATTTTGGGGATGTCCGCCTCGTTAATGTCGCGCCTCACGCCGCCCACTGTCATGCCTGACGAGATAACTCGATTACCAGATATGATTTCAGTTATGTCCATTATGGGCTCGCGGTCACGCCAGAAATACTGGAACAGAGTCTCAAAACCAATTTCGAGCCCCGCATGTCCTAACGTAAGGAAGTGACTGTGCAACCTGTTAAGCTCTAAAAGTACTGTTCTTATGTACTTGGCTCTCAGCGGCACCTCGGTTTCCAAAATTTTCTCAACCGCTTCAACGAAGCACGTAGCGTGGCACGCGTTACATATTCCGCAGATGCGCTCAACTAGGTAAACGTCCTGCAGGTAAGTTCGTGATTCAGCTGCTTTTTCTACGCCTCTATGCACGTAGCCAATACGTGGCTGAACGTCCTTCACGATTTCGCCTTCCACTTTGAGCGCGAATTTTTCAGGCTCCAGCAGTGCGGGATGCTGAGGACCGACGATTATCTTCACAATATTTTCGTTACCTGCGGGTTCAGTTTCGTTCGGAGGCGTCTGTTTATATTGGAGGTTGTCAAGTTTCGCGTCTTTTCTCAGCGGAAAAACATCGTCGGGCCAGTTGTCAGGTAAAACCAATCTGCCAGGACTCGGATGGCCCTCAAAAACCACGCCCACTAGGTCTGTGACTTCCATCTCGTCAAAAGCCGTTCCTGGCATCAAGTCGCTTATTGTTTTGATTTGAGGTTTTTCTTTTGGAACTTCCACTTTTATGGTGATTATTCCGGCTTTGGAGGTTCGGATGTGGTAGAAGACGCCTAGGGTTGCGCCGAGGTCAATTCCAGTTATGGCGATTACAGCGGTTTTTTCGTCCGCTTCCAGCATCGCTTTGAGAACGTCTCGGTTCGTCGAAGCGTCAGCTATAATTGCTGCCTTTCCAAGCTGCTCAGGCTGCACTTGGACTGATGTACCTTTAAATTTTGCCTGTAAGATACTTAACATATCGATTTTTTTTGGGCTCATTTTTTCTTCTCTTCTTTTGATGGTTTTTCTGGTTTCAATGAGTTAAGGAGCTTCACAACGCCATCGATTATTGCTTCTGGCTTAGGTGGGCACCCAGGAATGTAAGCGTTAACGGGGATTACTTTGTCCACGCCGCCGAGCACATCATAGTTTCCTCTGAATATTCCGCCTGAACATGCACAGGCGCCAATAGCCACTACGAATTTTGGTTCGGGCATTTGGTCATAGATGCGTTTCAATCGTTCGGCACATTGTTGTGTGACAGATCCCGTCACTAGCAAGACGTCGGCGTGTCTGGGTGAGGGTTCAAGTTTTATGCCGAAGCGTTCAACATCGTACTTCGGCGTTAGAAGGGCGACGAGTTCGATGTCGCAGCCATTGCAGGCGCCAGAGTTAAAGTGGAGAACCCAAGGAGACTTAAGCCGTGCCCATGTGGCTAGTTTACTCATTTGGTTTGCCTCCTTCAATAAGAATCAGACTCGACGCCAGCATTACGAAAAGGTAAAGTATAAGCAATACCACGTTGACTCCTTCTGCAGGAAGCGCGGCAAAAGCTAGCAGCAAAACTGAGGAGTCAAAAATCGCGAAGTATATGAGATACTTGTACAGTGACACGTTGATTTTCAGCCTTTGAATGGGCGCTTTTTCTCCGCAAGCGTATTCTGACAGCTCGGCGTCACTTTGCGCATGCTTAGGTGCGGCACGTCGACCAAGCACATAGATGAATAAGGCACTGGCAAAGATTAACAGGAAGGCGATTAGAGTCTCAACAACCAAACAATTTGCCTCCCTGAACGATTTCGTTATTAACCATCAATTCTGCCTCAAGAGCTTTTTTACACGGGGCACGTTTAATGCCTGTGCCTTTTTCACATATGTTATAACAACGTGATTTTTCATGAACATATTTAAGGATATCGCCATGTCTGCTAGGCACGTGTTCACTGTTCTTTAAAACTAAGATAAACCCATCTAAAAGAAGGTCCCACTCGCCGTCGGAAATAGTAGTATGTCTATGTGATGAATTTTTTGCCGTAACCATTGAACTCCGAGCTAGTCTTTATGAAAGACGCAACATAGATTTAAATCTTAACCAACGAAACCAAAATGATTGATGGTTTAATGCCAAAGAGGTTAATTTATGTCGGAACTTGCTCCAAGATACAAGTTTATTCCGTTTCCGTCCCGCCGTGCCATCTTCTTTCCAAGTACAGGATTAAGCTGAAGAGACCTCTGCTGAGGATGATGAGGATAAGCACTGAAAATTCTTCCCATGTCCTTGTGGTTGTCGTTTTTATGATTTCAGCGCCTATGAAAAATTCAAGACTCAGCGTCAAATATCCAGATAGGTAGCGAGTAACACAGGATGGCTTGTACGGGTCTCGCAGCTTACATTGAATAAATCGAACTGTCACGAGCAAGGCGCCAAAGGACACCACCAGCGCACCTAGTAGGTATAGAACGTTGGTTCCTACGGTGAGCAGAATGTACATTACCTCGTAGACAGTTCCTCCGGGTTGATAAGTTGTGTCTCCCGGTTGGAACACGGTACCTATATTTCTGTAGCCGACGGTAATCGCGACGCTTAAAACTACCACAACCGCGATAACAGCTAATATCGTAAGAGTTAAGGGGTCTATCCTTTTTGTTGATGTCGGTGCAGTACATTCTGCCATCTGCTAGGCACCTTTGCCAATGCCATATGGATTGAATCACCTAATAACATTTGTTCTGCACGCGCCTTAAGGCATAGTGGTCAATGATTGGAATTTGAAGTGGCTTCGCAGTGTTATTTTATCAGCGTATGCATCAAGTCTGTTTTAGTAACTATGCCCAAAAGTTTTTTGGGATTCTCGCGGTCAAAAACAAGGACACGACCCGTTTCGTTTTCACTCATTTTCTTGAAAGCATCCAACGCGGTTTCGTCAGGGTAAACGACAACAAGTTTCCGCCGGGCTATTTGACCGACAAGCATGGTGTCTCTCTTGGTTTTTGGAACGCTTGACGCTTCTTCCAAGGTAACCCACCCAACAGGTTCACCCTTTTCATCTACTATCGGATAGCTGATGTGGTGATGTTTAGCCACGTAATTCAAGAATTGGCTGATCGTCATATCCTGCGGCACGGTTGTGATGTTCTTAGCCATTATCTCTTTAATCTTGATGTCAGCTAGAGCGTCTGTTTCTCTAAGCATCAGAACCGGCAGATAGCCATAAACCTCTTCCATTTCCTTAGCTTCCTTAAGCGCTGCCTTTCTCTTTTGCATCGCCGCTACCACTATTCGCTCGTAAACCTTCGGCTCCTGCTCGATGACCCACGTGTTAATAACACCGTTTGCAACTGCATCATAAAAGAAGTCTTCTCCTGCTTTAGTTCGGATTATAACGGTTGACCAGTCTGGCAACGGGTAGGCGCCTCCAACCGATATGTCCGCAAGTTCGGAGGCAAAGTCGGTGCATGTGCGGCAGCTAGGCAGAATGTGTTTTTCAATTTCACGCATCGGAATTTGGGTGACACCGTTTTCAGTGTGAACCTCAAACTCGGAAGCTACCCTGAGTCGTTTGATGTCTGAAGGCTCGATTTTGTATTTTTCTTTAATGTAATCCAGCAAGGAACTTAACGAAAAGGTTCCGAAACAGAAAAGACCAATCGTTATCTTCAAATGGTCAATAATCTTATGCTGCCACGCCTCCATCTTGCGGAGCGCCAGCACATGGCAAGGTACCCCAATGAACGCTATTGACGTTTTTCCATGTCCATACACAGCTCTTCCGTAAGCCTTGGCAACTGAGGAGGGAAAGAACTTGCTTCCTATAGCTGAAAGTATGTCATCGGGCACTAAGGCTACCGCAGGCTTGGGTTTAGCTGGGTTCTCAGGTTCGGTCTGAGAGACTATAGCGCTGTCGAAAAATTTAGTTTCGATTCCATATTTCAGGAGCGAAGTGACCACGGCGCCTCCGTGGCTTTGTTCCCTTAGTTTTGGGTCTACCGCTTGGGCAAGCACTATTTTTCGGTAATAGCCCAATGCCTCGTTCTTGATTGGTGCGTCTGCAACGAAACTTAAGCTCCTTAGTAAGAGGGCTTCGGAATGGGGACATATTTCGTAGCAGATTGGGCAGATGTCTATGTCTTTCGAGCAGTCATGCAAACGGTGTACCTTTTCATCCTTCACATGTAACGCGCTGGTTGGGCAGGCGGCTTCGCATGCTCCGCACAACGTGCAAAACCCCGAATTGATAATTCTCTTCTCCAGAACATTGTATGCTATGAGCGAATTACCGTTGGAGACCACAGGCATCCTCACAAAATTATGATGTTTTGCTGCTTAAAAAGTTAGTCACTGAAGACTAGGGTAATTGAATGGCTGAGGTTTTTTCAGATCAACCAGGCGGGGATATTTTGAACATAAGTTGTAATATTTAGCGTGGATTCATAAGATACTTATTAATTCAATTCATATTATCTATCAAAATTCAGACTTGAAATTAAGAAACGCTTAACTGTTGAAAGGTAATTAAATAGTAAATAGAGAGGAGAAAAACTTGCCAGCTATAGGACTATTCCGCAAATCAAGGAAAGAAGAAAACGAAAAAGAAACTGCACCGCTTTCGGAAGCCAAACAGGATTCGGACAAAGCCTACCTGAAAGCCATGCCTCTCCGTGACTTATCAGACTTGGAAAACATAAAAAGCGAAGTTAAAAAAGGCAACATCCTTATTCTCCGCATAACCCCCCTCGCCAGCAAAAACATAGAAGACGTGAAACGCGCGGTAAACGAGCTATATGAGTTCGCTGAATCCATCAGTGGAGACATTGCCCGTCTAGGTGAAGAACGAGTAGTTATTTGCCCCCACAACATAAGGATATGGCGAGAAAAAAGACGAGTCTCAAACGAGCCTCTGCCTACAGCAGCCTAAAAGTTTCTAAAATAGCCGGAACAATAGTAGGCATACCGGCTTTGTGGTCAAGGAAGCTAGCCATGTTCATTATTTTGCTTTTTTCTCCGTGGCACACAAAAACTCTCTCAGGCTTGGGCTTAAGATGGGTTAAATAGTTGATTAGCTGCCGTCTGTCAGAGTGTCCTGAAAAGCCTTCTATGGACTCTGTTTGCATTTTAACTTGTACGACCGCCATTTTGCCCTCGTTGTCCATCATTGTGACTTCGTTTACTCCTTTCTGCACTCTCTTGCCCATGGTGCCCTCAATCTGGTAGCTGACGAAGATTATGGTGTTCTTTTCGTCACTTGCCCAGTTTTTGAAGTATTCTATCACGGGTCCGCCTTCCAGCATTCCCGAAGTGGCTAGAACGATGCAGGGCTCGCCTTCGATTATGCCTTGCCTAACGCTCGGATGCTCCACGATCGTGAAATAGTCCGACTGGAACGGGTTAACCTCTTCGTGGAGGATGCTGTGCCTGACTTCCCTGCTCAAATACTCAGGGTACGCAGTGTGAATCGCCGTGGCTTCTGAAATCATGCCTTCAATGAACACGGGCGCCTCCTTCATTAACCCGCGCTTCATATAACCGTCAATAATGAGCATTATCTCCTGCGCCCTGCCCACCGCTGGCACTGGAATAAGCACTTTGCCTTTCCGTTCCAAAGTTTCGTTTATAACATGGGTCAAGTTTTCCTCTGATTCAACTCTGGAAGGCATGAAGTCTTCTTGTCCGCCGTAAGTGCTTTCCGTGATTACGGTTTCAATACGCGGAAACTCTGTTGCCGCTGCCTCCAGCAACATGGTTCTTCCAAACTTGTAGTCGCCGGTGTAGACAATGTTGTGCAAGCCTTCGCCGATATGCAAGTGCACCATGGCAGCGCCAAGTATGTGCCCTGAATTGTGCAGGGTTAAACGAATATCGGGCGCTATGTCGGTGACGACGCCGAATCTAAGCGGTATCGTATGTAAAACGCATTCGCGAACATCCTTCTGGTCGTAATGCGCTGTGACTCCCTGCTTGTTCGCCACATCCAAATAATCCAACTGCAGCATGGTCATCAAATTCGAAGTCGGGGCTGAACAGTAGAGCGGACCATCATATCCGTACTTGTAAAGAAACGGCGCCAAGCCGCAGTGGTCAAGATGAGCATGGCTTATAACCACTGCATCCAACTGGTCAATTTGAAATTCGGGAGAGTCAAAACGTGGAAAAGCCTCAAAAGGCCTCTGTGAGCCCGGGTTGATGCCACAGTCCAACAGGACGCTGCTTTCTCTGGTTTTGACTAGAAATGCGGAGCGACCTACTTCTTGAGCGCCTCCAAGCACGGTCAGTCTAATGTCGCCCACATCGTAAACTTTCGGTCGGAAAATTCTTTCACCCACAGTGCGAAGTATTCTTTCCCGTTCTTTGCTTTCAGAATGAAGGTAATGACGCATGTGAGTCACAATCTTGGATTTGATTGGAGGACTTCTCAAGACACGAGGACGCCACTTTGTTTTCTTGATAATCTCTTGCAGGACTGCGCCATTTCTTCCGATAACTAAGCCTGGCTTCTTTGTTTCGATTATTATTTCGCCTAGGCTCGGATCGAAGTTTATGTCTGTTATCTCTGCCTCTGGTGAAATTAGGTCCCGCGTTATCTTTTCTGCTTCTGTTTCTGGAAGCCTCACTGATGGGTCTGGGCGGACGACTATTCTTTTTCGTATTACGCCGACGATTTCTGCCACTATGCTGCTTTGATCAACTAAAACATCCGGTTTTTTGGTGTAAACGGCCAGCATTGGTCCTTCGTATTCTATTCTGGTGACTTCTGCTTCTCTTGGAACTTTTTCAAGTATGTACTGGCTTATTTCGATCTTATCTTTGTCTGAGTTTCGCGCCACGCCTTTTAACTTCCTCAGCTTGTCAGAAGTTTAGTCTTCTCCTCTTTTGACAACTCTCGGTAACCGTTGTTGTCTATTACTGTGACGTTGTAGCTGTCGCCGCTTGCAATATCGCGTTTCATGGCTGCATTAACAGCTTTAACAATTATCGGCAGCAAATCTTTAACGGGCATGTCCTCTTGGTACTTGTCTTCTAGGACACCGTAGGCTATGGGTGAGCCAGAACCAGTTGAGACGAATTTCTCCTCTGTTAAGCTTCCAAAGGGGTCCAAATTGAAAACGTGGGATCCTGTATCGTCTACGCCGCCTATTAGTACCTGTGTCGCAAGCGGAATGTATCTGGCGGAGAAAAGCAGGTTCGCAATTAGCCTAGCCGCAGAGCTCACAGGTATTGGCCTGTTCATGTTGATTTTGTAAAGCTTGGCGTTGGCGATAAGTATGTCGACGACTTTTTGAGCGTCGGCAACGGTTCCTGCGATAGTCATGCCTAGGTGGTCGTCTATTTTGTAGACTTTTTTCCCGGCTTTGTGAGCTACGTAGTAGCCCATGGTTACGCGGGTGTCAGAGGCTAAGATTACGCCGTCTTTGCAGACGACCCCGATTGTTGTTGTTCCTTTGAGGACTAGTTGGCTAGCTGCATTGTTCTGTGCCAAATTTTTCTGTCTCCCTAAAACTTGGATGTACGCAATTTCCACTGCTAGGAAGTAGCATGATGTAATCTTCACGTGAGATTTATTAACTTTACGGATTCTGGCGACATTACCCGTGCAACTTGCCTTTTTTGTTTGATTTAACCAGGCTCTGGATTAAATTGGGAAATGTTTAGCCACTGCATTCAACTCGTTGCTGGCGGTTTTTAGAGCAGTTCCTCTCGAAGAAGCTATCGCTATCGTTCCTCTTTTGGTACTATTGTATGACCTGAATTCCCACTTTTTGCATCCATATGCAATGAGCGAAGCATAAGGTTGCCGAACAATAAGGCACCACATATATGACAACAACTCTTTCTGAAGTTTTGAAACAAATAAATCTATTGAAAGGAAGTTAGAAAAACTTACTGAATAGTTAATCTTCGCCATTTGAAGTTAGAAAGCAGCTTATGGATTTTCCATAATAACTGAAATTTGACAACATTAAACAGTGTCTTAATTGTCCTATGTGTGGAGGAGAAATAACTTCGTGAACAACAAAAAAATGGGGGAGTCAAAAGACACTTCTTCAGAGCTTATTCTTCTGGTTCTGGTGGAGGAACCCACTTCTCTATAAGCAAATTTTTGCCACCCAGCTTGAAGCTAACTTTGACGAATATGCTGTCTGCTCCCTTGAACGGGAACATGCTGTCCTCCGCCAAGTCCTTCGGCAAGTAAATCAGGTACTTACCATCCTTTCGCCTAAAAAGTCGCCCTCTCCCTTCATTAACCATAAAGTCACCACCCGTTGAATTTTTGATACAAGGTACACTTTTGTACATGTTAGCTAATAAAACTTTACAATTTTCTCGCTGAAAAACATAGGTAATATACTTTAACTCATACTTTACAGACATAGGTAAACATAGCACGGCGTTTGTCAAAAAAATTGAGACTAAAAATCTTAGCGCGCGAAAAATCAACCTGAGTCATCAAAAAGTGGCTGAGGTGAGGTATCTCGGTTCGTTTTTAGGATTTTTTCCATGTCACACGTAAGCTTTTCTCTTTCTTTTTTGTTGAAATTCTGAATGAATTTGCTAAAATATACGAAAGGTAACGTTTGTTTAACTATCCCATTGCTTAAAACCCAAAAAAGAAAAGAAACAAGAATTAACTGTCTCTTGTCGGTGTGGCGTACCAGTCACAAGCGTTTATACCGCACGTAGAGTATATTGTATATTAGGACATAATATTGAGGTTTTTGAATGTTTTGGCAGGGTCTCAGGAAAGTACCGAACAAAGTCAATGAAAGAATTTCAAAATCAAAGGGGTCTTTCGCCATCCGAATCGGCAATCGTATTCACAGGAGAGTAGTATTCGCCTCAATAACGTGCATATTTCTGGTCGTTATTCTCGGCTTCATTAATAATGGAACTTTTGCTTATGCTGGTTCCATTAGAGGGGTTGGAGTTGGGATTTACTGGGACCAAGCCTGTACAAACAGAACTCTTTCGCTTCACTGGGGGCTAATCAACCCAGTTTCAAACAATACCTTAACAGTTAACATTAGGAATGAAGGAAATTCACCGGCCTCTTTGTGGCTGACAACGTCAAACTGGACGCCATCAGCCGCCTCGGACTACATGACTCTAAACTGGAACTACTCAGGTATAACCCTCAGCGCAGATGAAGTGATTCCTATGGAATTAACGCTAAGTATCTCCCCCACCGTAAGTGGAATAACCGATTTTAGCTTCGACACAGTCATAACCACAACAGGCTAGTATTCACCTACCCACCAAACTGCGCCAAGCAGCTTAGTTGCGAAAAATATGGAAAGACAGAAAAGAGCGCTACAACGAAATCAACTGATTTTTCTTTCTACAACGAAAGCGATTTTGACCACAGCCCTGTATTCAACAATCTTGTTGTTCTCTACTTTTGCAGTACACCGTT
>Ga0307445_10000895_pt1 | contig 16559 bp, 15 predicted proteins | sample SalMarSW160330MG_FD_202147 | JGI IMG/M metagenome (GOLD analysis project Ga0307445, IMG submission 202147) | Salt marsh sediment microbial communities from the Plum Island Ecosystem LTER, Massachusetts, United States - SW1603-30 | ecosystem: Environmental > Aquatic > Marine > Intertidal zone >...
ACACGTTTGGATGCCTTCGCCATGTTTTTTCCAGCTTACTTTAAACCCAGCGCCTTGGCGACTCCCTTGCCATAGGCCGGATCCGCTTTGGCAAAATGCGCGACCATTTTTTCCTGAAGCTCTTTCGGTACTTTCCCCAGGCTCCCCGCAATATTTTGGGCCAGCGCCTTTTGCTGCTCGGGCGACATCAACCGGTAGAGGCTGCCGGGTTGAATGTAATCGTCGTCCACGCCGCGCTTCTGTTCGTAGCGGTCCGCATCCCCGGAAATCCGCAGGGGCGGCTCGGCAAAAGCGGGATCGGCCACCGGGCCGCCCGTGCTGTTCGGTTCATAATTCGGATCCGGGCCGCCATTTTCGTCGAATCGCATGGCCCCATCCCGCTGATAGGTATTCTGCACCGTAGTGGCGTGCGGGCAGTTTATCGCCAACCGCTCGAAATTCACTCCGAGGCGGTACCGGTGAGCATCCGCATAAGAGAAGATGCGCGCCTGCAGCATTTTGCACGGCGAAAAGGAAATCCCCGGGACCACGTTGGCCGGCGAGAAGGCGGATTGCTCAACCTCGACGAAATAGTTGGCGGGATTGCGGTTAAGCTCCAACACGCCCACTTCCATTAATGGGTAATCCGCGTGCGGCCATACCTTGGTGAGGTCGAACGGGTTCCAACGGTACGTTTCGGCGTCTTTTTCGGGCATGATCTGCACAGAGAACGTCCACTGGGGAAATTCCCCACGCCGTATCGTCTCAAACAACTGCACGGTATGGTAGTCGGGATTCGCCGCGACCAGACGGTCAGCCTCTTCCGGCGGCATGCATTGGATGCCCTGCTTGGTCTTGAAATGGAACTTGACCCAGAACCGTTCGTTCTTGGCGTTGATGAAACTGTACGTATGACTCCCGTACCCGTTCATGAAAGGGATGCCCATTGGAATTCCGCGATCCGAGAACAGGATCGTTACTTGGTGAAGTGCTTCGGGCACCTGCGACCAGAAGTCCCATTGGGCGAAATCCCGTTTGGCATTCGTCTGAGGATCCCGCTTCTGGGTGTGGATGAAGTCGGGGAATTTTATGGCATCGCGGATGAAGAACACGGGGGTATTGTTCCCGACCATGTCCCAATTGCCTTCTTCCGTATAAAACTTCAGCGCGAAGCCGCGGACATCCCGGACCGTATCGGCCGAGCCTTTCTCCCCCGCCACGGTCGAGAACCGGCCGAACATTTCGGTCTTCTTGCCGACCTCGGAGAACAGCCTGGCTTTGGTGTAGCGCGTGATATCCTGCGTCACCGTGAGGGTCCCATGCGCGCCCGCCGCCTTGGCATGCACGATGCGCTCGGGAATGCGTTCCCGGTTGAAGTTGGCCAGCTTTTCCAGCAGGTAATGATCCTGCAGGAGTGTGGGACCGCGTTCCCCCGCGGTCAGCGACGTTTGGTTATCCGGGACGGGAATCCCGGCGGCAGTGGTCAACGTTTGCTTTTTGTTCATTTTGCTCTCCTCTCCTCTTAATCAGGAAATCCTCCAAGGACCAACGGATAGCGCCTCCTTGACAGGCCAAAATGGGACTACTCTTCATTCTACATGAGAACTTGGCAAGGGAAATTAATTTTTTTACGCTTCCGTCTTGGCCTTTCCGCTTCACACGCTGGATTAGCCGCTTATAGTCCTGTTCTATACCGGTAAATAAGCAATCCATGCCCAAGTGATGGGAAAAGACTCTTCCCAATCTTATGGAACACTTCTTGGAAATCCCCAGGCATTCTCAATGGCGGTAATACCGGCAGCAGTATCCACTCAACCTAAATCCATTTGTACGCGGATTACACGGAAAATTCGGATTACGCGGAGATGCGGAATAATTGAATTATTACCTACGGACTTTTTCTCTCGACTCCATGCAATCCGGAATTTTCTGCAATTTCCGCGAATGAATTCCCCCGGGATTGAGGTTATCTCCGAGCCGTCACGCTTGTTCAACAATACCGATCTAATGGTGTATGAATCTCGCAACAAGGAAACTACGAGCGGTAAATGGAGCGCGGCAAATGGCGCCGCCATGCGCCCCGGATTGGTGCTCAGCCGCACAGGATAAAGCCCATGGATTACCGCGCAGAGAAAATTTATTACCCGCCGGCCGATCCGTCACTCGGTAAGTGCTTATTGATGGGGATGATAAACACCGGGCTGTCGGTCAACTGGACCACCTGCTGGGCCACACTGCCCATGAAGAGCAGGTCCAGGCCGCCGCGCCCCTGCGAAGTCATCATGATCAGATCCACGCCTTCGCGCTTGCCCACATCGACGATGGATCGGGCCGGGTAGGACCCGGTCACGATCGTGCGGACGGTTAACCCGTCCGCCCGCAGGCTTTCCGCTATCGCCGCCAGGTACTTGCGCATGCCGGTTACGGCCTGCTTGCGGATGGCCTGGATGACGCTGTCCGGAGCGCGGTACTTTCCGCTTTCCGGCACCGCCGGAACACTAATCAGCATCAACTCGCACTCCAATTGCTTGCCGAGCACACGCGCATAGGGCAGAAGCTGCTCGGCAAAAGCCGAACCGTCCAGCGCGACCAGGATCCGGCCGAGATGGGGCGCTTCCGCCGGGCCGCTCTCGAATACCTGCACCAGCAAAATGGGGATATCCAGCAGATGGATCAGCTTGCTCGACAGCCCTTCGCGCAGCCAATTTTTCTCGCCCGAGCCCCCGCGGGTGGTGATGATGACCAGATCCACATCCTTTTCGGCCACCAGTTTGTATGTGGTCTTGGCGGGGGAACCCGAGCGGACGGCGCAGTTGACCTGAATCCCGGCGGCGTGGATCTTTTCGGCGACAGAGGTTAGGTATGCCCCGGCTTCAAATTGTTCACCGTCTTCCTTCTGATACCTGCGTGAAGCGGACAGGAGGGTCAACTGGGCGCCGGTGGTCTCGCAGATGAACTGAGCCATGGGCAGCGCCTGGGCGGCGTATGCCGAGCCGTCAAGCAGGGTGAGGACGTGCTTGATGTTGACAGGCCGCGTGAACCTGTGGCGGGCGAGGATAGGCTCGGGCATCCAGCCCAGTTTGAGCGGGGCTTGTTCCGCCTTTGCGGCGGCCTGGGCGTGGAGTTGTGCCTGGCCGAAACCAAAACCGGCCAGCAGGCTGGAATCAATATGACCGAGGTAATCCATCTCGGGCGAAGGCGCGCCGATGTGCCGGCGGAAGTAGGAAAAGGCGGCATAGAGAATCGGGATAAACAGGAGGTATGCCCAGGCGCCTTCCAGGAAACGCTCTTCGAAGATGATTAGTGTGGCGCCGGTTGTCAGCAGGGCGGCGATCCCCGTACTGGAGACCATGGCCGCCTTGCGGAGGGAGAACCGGCCGGATACCTCGCGCACCAGGCGCTTGGTCACAGCCCAGCCGGTCATGCTCAGCAGGATGAAGACGCCGGCGGCGTACAGGGCCAGGTAGGTTTCCTCACGGGTGCCAAATAGCAGGAAGCACAAGCATACAATCCCGACTTCCAGCCAGACCGGCTTATCGGCGACTTCATAACGGTTGAGTGCGCCCAGCGCGGGCGGAATGTAGTGACGCTCCGTGAGCCCCAGGGCCAGATTTTGCAGGCCCTGGGCGCTGGCCGCGGAGGCCGACATAAGCACGAAGATGCCCACCAGCGAGCCCAGATACGGCAAAGGCGCCGGCAGAAGCCGGTCCATCGTCTGAGTGAAGACCGACACAAGCCCATTGGACGGATCCGAAAGGGAAAAGATGGCCGGTCCGACGATCAACATGGTGACCGCGGTTGTGGCCATGATGATCAGCAGGCTTTGAAAAGCCTTGCTGCTCTTCTGCTGCGGCGTTCCATCGAAGGCGGCCACCAGGTTGGCGAACACTTCGATGCCGGTCATCACCGCCAGGATGCGGACAAAACCGCCGAGGGTGAAATGTAAATTGGGCGGTAGAAAAGCCTCCATGGACAGTACCGGCAGGTGGAAACCGGTCCGGATCAGGGTCGCCAGGATCATCATCCACAGCAGGATCAGCACGCCGGCGGTGGCCGGGCCGAAGGCGCGTGCGGCCACCTTGGGGCCGCGATTGACCAGCCAGCCGGTGAAGAGACTGAGCCCGATGGCCACCAGGGCGCGGTACTGAATGCCAAGGAGGTATCCGTCCAGCAACGGGAAGCGGTCGGCGATAAAGGTGACCATCGCGGCCATACTCACCAGGAAGGTCAGGGTGTATTCGACAAACGTAATCGCCGCATTGACTTTAACCGCCCACCCCCCAAACTCTTCTTCACTCAGGCCGCTCCCGCCGGAGCCGTCGGTGACCCATTGCATAACCAGCCGGTACATGGCCGAGACCACGGCAATCGTCAGGACGGCCAGCCAGACCGATCCGCCAAAGACAACCCGGGCCACGCCGGAAGCCATGATGAGACTTAAAAACGGTCCGAAAACGTACAACGGGGAAGTTGCCGGATCCCCTCCGCCGGCCAGCGCGCCTTCGAGCGATGTTTTAAGTTTGTTGGAAATGCGAGCCATCGTATTTACCCTTTTTTCCGGCACTCCCGCGCAGGGTCGCTCAAGATCAGGCGGGGCAGCTTAAAGCCCAAGGCGGGATATCTTCGTTCGATACGCCTCAAGCATCCGGGGACACCGATCACCATTCAGCCACAAAACCCGAACGGAGCGTACCCCCTGCGCTTTATCGGCCGCACAGAACCGTACTTCCTTAATGAGGAAAGCCGATTGAGGCAGATTTCCCCATTATTGGCGGCTGAAAACCAGCTGTATATTATCTCACATGCTGAGAAGGGTTTTCCGTGCGAAGGACACGGCAGATCGTCGGTTGCCCTATTCCTGAGGCCGTCCTGCGGCTGTGGATCAGGTATTTATTACGCTGGCATTGATAAAAAAGGCCGCGGCGGTCTTGATAATTTCTACGGTCTTTTCTCCACAAATTCCCGGAGGGCGTCCAGCGCTTCCTGATTAATGAGCTTGTAGTCTTGGGCTTCCAGTGCGACCTTTTCTTCAGCCAGTCGCGCCTTGATAATTCCCAGCAGGGCGCGCGTGAAATGACGGCCGATCTTTCCCACGGTCCGGATAAGCCAATCTGCAGACCCCGTCTTGGGTACCGGCACATTCTCAAGATGCGGACTCCGAAGGACGGGGTGCGTATACCGTTGAAGTGTTTCCGCATTCGGCGAATCGACAATAACGCAAGTCTCATGCAAATAGAGCAGACGATCGGCTTTCGAAAAGAACGGCTCGTATTGCATTTGCGACTTTTCGGGCAATGGCGTGGTTGCCCAACGGGAACTTTTTTCTTCCCTGAGTCGCGGCCAATCCTGGTCGAGCATTTTCAGGGCGGCGATATTATTGTCGTGGAACTCTTTGGCAAGTTGCCTGCCGCGCATGAGGCCGTTGAGTGTGTGTACAATTTCCATCTGGATCCGGTCAATCTCCAGCAGAGCCGTGATCCCGTACAGTTCACACCCGCGCGGCACAGTATTAATTGAAAGCAGCAGATGGATGGTCGCCTGGACCGGGTCCGGTAAATTCTGGATGCATTCAATGTGAGGCTGTGCAATTTCCCGCAGGGTAGCCAGGATAGAATCCGCCGTTTCGCCCTCATCCAGAAGATACGGGACTTTGGCCGAGGAGTCGCCGCCCTTTCTTACCATTTCGATCATCCGCGGATCGTTGTGATATTCCAACGGAAGACTGTCAATTCGCGAATATTCCCGCCGGGTAATCGTCATGGACTGCAGGATGATATCGAAGAAGGGGAGAATGGGGGAAAGAACGAAGTACCGATCTGTATCAACTTTCAACGGCAGATGTTTGCGATTTGCCATTTACCCTCCTTTATATTGGCAATAAAATCAAGTTCCTGTGGCAGTCAACATTGACCCGAAAATTTTCGAATGCCTGGTGCGCCAGGCCGGTCCACGGCCAATCCGCCGGACAACCCGCCCCCAAGAAGCATTTTACCCGAAAGTCGATATTTGAATCATGGGAACTACCCGCTCGCGCTTTGCGCCCCCGGGGCAGCCCGCCCCGGTTGGGAGCCTGTCTTAAGCGAAGCGAAGGATGGGCCGGGTTACTAAAAAGAACTGAAAACACCGGTTGGCAGTCGGTTCATCCTTCTCACTATTACCCGCCGGCTTCTGCGCAATTTCCCTCGGTGTTTTCGGATTTTATCGATATATCGGTGTACGTTTTTCCAATGTACGCAGTTGCGGATCGCGTAATACACCCCAACATCGCCCGGGCAGACGCCTTTTCCATTTTGGAAAGAAGCCTGCCGCCACAGGACCGGAAGGATATGCGTGTCGAATTACGATTCACCGGCGATCCTTTTCCTATACCGGTCGGCTTCCATGGCAATTCCTGCGGCAAAGAAAATGAAAAAGACGGTGCTTAGGCCGAAACCGATCCAGGCATCTCCCAGCTTTTTTGCGGGAGTGCAGGCGCCGCATAAGTACATCACGTAGGCTTCCGGATATTGTTGAATATGGTTCAGGTTCTTTACCCAAACCTCGGTCTCTATCGACGCCCTGTCTTTCGAGATGATACCGGTCATTGGCTGGGATCGGATCGTTTCACAGGCCGGCCAATCCTTGACGTTGACTCTCAGAACCGCCGTCCCATCGGCATTGGTGATTAACAGAGTCGAATATTTGGTTTCGAAGAAGAAATTCGTTGTGACCTTCCAGTTTTCGATGGAATGACAATCCACGTGTCCGTCCAATACTTCCGCCCAGATATCCACGGGACGGCTCATCATCCGCTGCTTTATTTCCGCCATTGTCAGTTTTTCGGGTTGTCCGGGAAGATCCTTTGAAACCTGAAGTTGCTCCACCGCAAGATACAGGACGGCCATGGACAACAATAAACTCAAGACACCCATCACCGCGGGAAATTTCTTGAATAACGAGACCATATCTTCCTCCCTGTTGGGTGGATTTCCTGCATCCGGCGGCTCAGCCGCCCGTCCGCCCCCGCGGGTTTTTCCCGAGGACAAGGGGAGAAAGCGAGGCGGTCAACCGCGGGCCGGGTATGCACCGTCCCGCTCACTCATCCGATTATCATCGAAGCCGTATTGCTTTTTTAGGCTCGGCACAGGGCCAAGCTTGCGGGTTAATGCTTGCCCCTCACGATTTCCTCGATCCTATCCGAGAGGTGAAGCGCGGGCCTTTCCTGCGGACCGCGGGCGGCCGCTTCCCACGCCAATCCGGCCACGTCGCAGGCTGCGCGCGGGTATCCGAGGCTCCTCGCGTTCCGGCTGCGCCGGGCCAGCATATCGCCTCCATCCGCAAGCCAGTGACTGATCGTCTCCAGGCCGTCCAGCGGATTGCGCACCAATTCGCCCGCGCCCCCTTCCACAACGTATCGCACGTTGCCCGTCTCCTGGCCTTCGATGTAATCCGTGAGCAGGATCGGCAGTCCGCATGCCAGGCTTTCGGTGACGATCAGCCCTCCCGCCTTGCAGGCGATGAAATCCGAAGCGTGCATCAACACCGGCATGTTTTCCACAAAATTAAGCACGCGGGCCGGCACGTGCCATTCAACGGCCTGGAATTCGCGAAACAGCGCGTCATCCCCCCCGGCGACGACGGTCAGTTGGAGTGGAAGGCCGGAATGGTTCACCGCGCGCAGGATGCCGGTTAGGTTCTTGACTCGTTTGCCGCCGACAACCAGCACGCTTCTGAGTTCCGGCGGCCAGCCCAGTTCGGCGCGAACGGCGGCCGGCCCCCGGTTTTCTTCCCCCAGTTTCGGATGAACCGGTATCCCCGTCACAACCACTTTCTCCGGCGAAAGGCCGCTTGCGATTGCCTCATCCCGCGCCGCCGGCATCGAAACCAGGCAGCGGTCCGCCGCGCTGTGGAAATAGATCCGATGCACCGGCGCATAATCGGTGACCACGTTAAGCAGCGGGATGGCGCAGTGATCGAGCGCGAACACCGCGGCGAGCGGCGCCTGATAGATCGGGTACGTCGTGACGATGGCATCCGGATTAACACGCCGGACAAGATCGTTCATCACCTGGAACAGGACCGCCGCCAGGGCGTTTTGGATCATGCGGGTGGTCGGCCCCGAATCGGACACCTCATAATTCAATTTGTAAAAATGCGGAATTTTGCGAACTATCCAGTCATAACTCGTCCCGCTCCGGCGCAGGAGTGCCGGGACGCGTTTATCCTCCAGCGGATTGACAATTTCAACCGCGCACGCATCCGCATGCGCCTCTTTCAGGGCCTCGGCGACGGCCATGGCGGCGCTGCGGTGGCCGTAGCCCGCGTCGGCGGTGAGGATGAGGATGCGTTTTATGCCGGTCATAGGATAGTCTCCTGCCGATTCGTCATCGAAGAACACACCAACAAAGACCTCAAGCTGAGAACCAACGCCTGCCCCCGCGCAATAAAACTGCCCGCCTTAACGCTTTATGCGGTTTTGGTTCCGCGGCGGAAAAAGCAGGTTCTCTGTTTCTTTGGGAACCCGCGTGATTACGAAACCGCCTCGGGAGATCCATTCGATGCGTCTTTATTCGAGAGAGCGGTCAGGCGGTCCAGGCAAATTCGCAGCGCCGGGAATAAGGGACGATACACCTCTTCGAACAGGCGGGTGTAAACATCATGCCGGGAAGGATCGGGCTCGGCCGGTTGGGGGAGGATGCGGGTCATTTCACGAGCCGCCTGACGGACATCCGCATGGCATTCCGCGGCGGCGGCCGCCAGAATACCGGCGCCCAAGGAGGCGGCCTCCGTTATCGCCGCCCGGAAGACCGGTTTTCCGGTAACGTCCGCGATGATCTGGCGCCATACATCACTCCGCGCCCCGCCGCCGATGGCGATGTACCGGTCAACAGGCCGGCCCAGCGCTTCTTCCACGCCCATCGTTCCCAAGCACTGTTCGAAAGCCATCCCTTCCAAAATCGCCCGGTAGAGGTGCGGCAACCCGTGAACTCCGCGCCAGCCCACGACGATCCCGCTCGCAGCCGGATCCCAATACGGGCCAAGCACACTGCTCCAATAAGGAACCGCCATCAAACCCTCGCTGCCGGGCGGCACCGCGCCGGCGGCTTGGTCGTAGAATTCCTGCAACTGCGCAGGATCCTGCCCGGGGCGGCCCGCCATTTTTTCCAGGAACCAGGAGACGGTATACCCGCCGCCCAACAGGACGGTTTCCAGCAGGAAGGATCCCGGGATTCCGCCGGTCATTGTCCGGAAGGCGGGATCGATTACGCAGTCATCGCTGTACGTTCCCGAAATCACCGAGGTTCCCAAAGACAAATAGGCATCCCCCGGAGAGGTGATACCCACTCCCAAACCACTGGCTTGCCCATCGCCAATCCCCGCCACCACGGGCAAACCGGACGGCAATCCGCATGCTTCCGCGGCGGACGGCAGAAGGGTTCCCACAATCGTTCCCGGCGCGCAGACTTCGGGAAGCTGGTCCGGCCGAAGTCCGATCCGCTCCAGCAATGCCTCGGCCCATGCGTGGCGCGCGATATCGAACAATCCCGTCGGATCCGCGGAACCCCACCCGGTGCGGTAAAAACCCGTCAGTTTGTGCGCCAGGTAACTATGCACATCCAGATACTTGCATGTTTGGGCGAAGATCTCCGGACGGAATTCCCTGAGCCAGGCGATCTTCGCGATGGTCAGGTTCACCGAAAGCCGTTTGCCGGTGAGACGGTGGAATTCCCGGCCTCCGATGGAAGCCTCAAGACCCGGCAGAAGTTCGCGGGCCCGTTCGTCGATCCAGAGAATGCCATTGGAAAGCGGCCGGCCCCGGTCATCGACCGGAACAAACGTCTCGCGCTGGTGCGCAATGCTAATGGCCTTCAGCCTTCGTCCGTCCACCCCGCCCGCCGCTTCGCGGATCGCCTCGTACGCCGCCGTCCACCACGTTTCGGCCGGCTGTTCGTGCCAGTTGGGATGGGGCGTGATCAGCGACAGGGGGCGATAGCCGCAGGCCACGGCGGTACCGCGGCAATCCCACACGATCGCCTTGCAGGCGGACGTGCTGCAATCGATTCCGATGACCAGCGGGGAAGAATTATCCATCGACGGAATTTTTCCTTTGCCTTGTATCCGGTTTTACCTGGCGCCGGGCTTGGTGGATGGCACACATCGGCGGAAAGCTGGTCGCTAATATTATCGAAATATTACATCCTTTTAGCATTTGTTGCTCATTCCGAAAGGCTGCCTTTATATTTATCCTCATGCTTGGTCATCCGCTTAATGTGTGCCGGAGATCTTCCGGTGCGACGGTTGCGCGAGCATGGGGACCAGCACCGCCTTACTCTTTGAGCGGATTTATTTTCGTTTCATCAATCCCTTACAGGATGATCCATTGGCAATATAGCAAGTATATCCCGCCCTATTTGAATAGCCTGGCTTTAATGCATATGAAAAGTGGAAACCGCATCAGTTCCCGATAATCTTCCGGATTATTTTTTTCAAATTCTTTTGTCGGCTTGGGCTCCAAAACCCGCTCAATGAGGAATCCGTTTGCGGATAGTGCTTCACTGATCTCGCCCAGGCTGTGATAATAACTTTTCATGGATACCTTTCCGCCAAAACCCGTCCAATCGCAACGGACTTCCCGTGTGTCAAAATAATTTTCAATATTGAAATATCTATACGAGAAGAATGGGTGCTCCGTCGAGAAGACAAACCAGCCTTTATCCCGGAGAACTCTTCCAAACTCGGCAAAGAGCGCTTTGTGGTCTCGGACATAGGTGATGGCCAGGGCGGAAAGTATTCCATCAAAAGCATTATTCCCGAGGAAGGTTAACGGCTCCTCCATGTTGGCAAGGTGATACGTCGCCCGACCGCCGAGCCGGTTACGCGCATGAGACAGCATCTTTTCATTTGCATCCACAGCTACAACCTGAGCGCCTCTATCAACCAGCCATTCCGAGTAAGCGCCCGGCCCGCAGCCTATGTCTAAAATGGTTTTATTTTTTACGTCCCCAATTAGGGATTGTGTAGCCGGTCGTTCATAGTAGGCGTTATGCGGTTTGGTATCCGTTATGGCGGCATACGCATCGGCTATCTTGTCGTAAGCGTCCTGCGGAAGCGCGGTTTTCAACAATGCTCCTTTTTGTATGTATAAACCCGACGAGGAAGAAAATGTTTTTTCCAACGGTCTACGGTTCAGCCGCCCCGATCCCCGCCCTGCGGGCCGCGGACGCCCGGCCGACCGCGCCGACAGGAGTGCAATAGGCCTGTTCCTTCGATCAACGACTACGGAATACCCAGCAGAATATCTTCCCCTTCAACCTTGATCGAATAGGCTCTTTCATCTTTTACTTTCATTTTAATAAATCCCAACTTGGCTTCACCGACATTCTTTCCGGTTTTAACATCAAATTCTGCGCCGTGCCGTGGACAGGTTATGACATTGCCGGATAATTTCCCGTTTCCGAGGGAACCCCCGGCATGGGAACATTTATTTTCAATGGCATAATAGGCGCCTTCCAAATTTACCAATAGTATGTCCTTCCCGCCGGCAGATACTACCTTCAATTGATTATCGGATAACTCGGCTTTAGTTAACACTTTTACAAATTCCATTTTTTTCCTCCTGTCGAGCGACGAATACATTGAAGGACAATCGTTGCCGCCCAGCATAAGTCGGTTCAGCCGCCTGGCCGCCGGCAACCGCGGATCGGTTGGTACGCGAGTTTCCGTTAATCCATATGTTCCAGCATGTGTCGGCTGGGCTCCTTGCCATAAAGTATCATGCCAAATTGCTCATATTTATAATTGCTCTCTGTATCCAGATCATGCCAACGGGCCAAAAATTCCTGCTCTCGAAGCCACGTCCTGCGAAACGATGATGGATCTTCGAAGATCAGCGCCTTCTTAATGTATCCAATAACAATGGCATAATGCCCGTCATCATAATCCTGCTTCCAATCCTTTAACGTCATATAGCGTTCCGCCCACGCCTGCACGAGAACAATAACCGGATTCCCATTATTCAGATATTCCTTAAGATCATCCAAAGTAAGGTGTTCCTTTGTTTCCACTCGGAATCCATTGGCTTCGGCAAGCGATACCATCTTGCTGACACGCGTGCCGTCATCGCCGACCCCCAATTCCGTAATAAGTTTATCCTCGCGTATATACACCCCATAATAGGCCATTACCGTTTGTAAAGCCTTCGCCCCACAATCAAAATCATACGTTTGCCGGGTTATATGAAGATTGATAAGCCTTGCCCCTCTACCCTTGCTTTTTGGCATGCTTCCTCACATATCTTCTTCGACATCGCCCAACGAGTAGATGCTTTACCGCGCAGCCAGACGCCGTAACCCATCATTTTACTCTGAATAATCGAAATGGCATATAAATTATTATCACCCATCTCTTGCCAAATCCCGCCCCCGGGCCTGGCCCCTCCGCCGGGCCTCGCGAAGCGGACCCGCTGGGGCTTGCATCATGCGCGGGGCCTGTTGCGAAACGAGGGAGCGGTGAGTGCCGGAGATCCTTCCGGGGCGATGGTTTCACAAGTGGGCGGAGCATCACCACCCGGTGCTGTTCTGTGCGTGGTGATGTTGTCGAAGTGCGGGGTTAATCAGCGGGGATCGATTGGAACCGCTTGTCCGGCACAAAGAGTCATGCTTTATCCCGGTTTTGCTTTCCCGTCTGGATTAATTTCAAGCTGAATTCTTGTTTCTTGCCCCTCTTCAACACAGTTACTCTCCCTTGTATATCGACGTTGGCTCCGCTTTCCACCTCGATATCACCACGAATCTCCACATTTGAATTCTTCCCGAAGGATACCCTTGCGCCCTTATTGATCACAAGACTGGGTTCACGGGTCAGCACCTGGAACAGGCTGCCGCAATGCGTGCACCGGGCGCGCTTCGCGCTTACGTCTTCGAAATCGGTTGATCCGCATTGTGTACATTCGTAGGGTTTGATCATGGCGGCTATTTTACTCCCTAATTACGCGGCCAAACGGAAGGTGCTTCACCCGCTCGCCGAGCAAATTCATATCAGTATTTTTCGAAAAAGGGATGGTCGGATTTTCGCGAAAATTGTAGCCGCGGCATGCCCTCCGCGGCACACTCGCGGAGCGCCGTTATGCCATTGCCTTCAGGGAGAAAATGCGTTGCGAAACAAGGATGGGCTTGGCGGGACGGCCGCAAGTGCCGTTTGGGACGCTATCCTTTATCCTCCGTCTTTTTTTCCAGATAATCAAAAAGCGCCTTGTGACTCCAGACCTGTGCTTCGATGTAGGGTGCCAAGTCACTTCGGAGTTTTATTTTCCAATCCTCCTCAGGCATTCCCTTCCTCGCCACCAATGCTAGTATTTCGGATAGCGTGAAAACGACTCCATGTAGATGGGGCTGATAATATTCGGCCGGCTTTTCCCGTTCAAAATAGAAGGAAACCATGCTATCGGGGTATGTAAAACTGACATCGGATTCCGTGAATACTGCGAGCGGGATGCGGATTTCCTTTCCAACGCCTCGTTCCGGGGGATTCTCTTCCAGCCATTTCGAGGATCCAAGCACCATGGGTATGGGATAGTCATCTTGCGGCTTCCCGCCCTTGGCGACGAACCCTTCCCGAACCCAGGATTCGGTGGCCTTTCGATTTCTCAGGTATTGCGCCGGATCTTTGAATCTTAATCCATAAAGCGTGTCCTCATAGTGCGCTTCCATGATTTTAATTGCGTCTTCATCCGGCAGCGCGGACAGACTCCTAAAAGGTCCTGTCTCATCAAGATAATAATGGGTTAGATATTCAACCGCGGTCTTCATGAATTGCCGTCCAATGGCCAGTGTTTCCTGTCGCCTCTTACGCGCTCGCCTTGAGCTTTTCCTTCCGGTTCACCAGCTGGATTGTGTATCCCCATGGATCACGTATCAGAATCTTTTCCCCCTTGGAACTGTTGCGCGGGGATTCCCCCAGGCGTTCGGCTCCTGCACGAATGAGGCGCTCCGCCTCGGCGCCGGGATCTTTGCACGCAATCGCGACGTGAAGTTGAAGCGGCCGCAGTGTCCGGATATCAAGGGGCATTTCTTCCGTCAGCCGGAACAACTCCAGAATCGAATTATCTTCGCCATCCGTAATAAACGAAACGCCGTCCACATCATCCCCCGCTGATTGGATTATCCGGAACCCGAGATTATCGCGATACTACGCGCCCATCGAAATGGGCGCCGTCACGCCAATACCAATATGTTCAATATTCACTTTACGCACCTCCGGAGTGCCGTCCAGCAGCGTGCAACCCGGCCGATTTGCCGCGCCTGGTATTACCCCGCCATTTTAGCAGGCTATCCGAACAGACAAAAGCGTTCTCTCGCGGGGCTTTGGGCGAAGCCTGCGGAGGCACGCTCCCCGCGTTTATTGCTCGCGCGGTTTTTCATGCGAAGCAAGGAGGTCCGCCGACGCGCATCGCGCAATGAAAACCTCAAAGGCGAATTCCCAATCCGCCGCAACTCTCATCGAGCGGGTTTACTAAAATTTACTGCCGCTATCTCGTGAGAATCCGTGCGTTCGCGACTGTATTCTACCTGAGCATTTCATGATTCCGCAGATAGTATTCCATTTCTTTTTTACGGTCGTCAAGAAATGCCTGAAAAGTCATATTGTTGGAATTCCGTTCTTTGTTATGGCCGTTTTCCGAGTAGGTGATGCACGATGACGCCCACACAAGTTCTGTAAGATCCTTCTTTATTTCATGCAAGGATATGCTTAATCGCTGCACGGAATCATTTCCTTTAACAATAAGGAATTCAATCACTGCGGGCGGGGTATGCGTAATGATTGTTTGAACCGCTTCGATCCCGTCCGGTTCCCGCGTGAGAAATACCGCGTTTTGTTCCGCCTTTCCCGAATTTGAAAAAACCATTTCGCACTCCCATGCCGGATACCAAGCATATTCCTCCACCGGGCACAGCAAAGGGAATACTTCTGCCGCGCCGAACTCCAGGAGGAATTTTCCGGTTATGGTATTTTGTTTTCCTTGTCTCCATGGAACAGTTTTTTTGTTTTTCTCCATCATAATCTCCTGATTAATTTTTGGATATGTGTATCAACAGCCACTTTGAAAGTCGTTGTACTTGCCCAACCTTCCAGCGCACAGTCGTTTGGTCGGGCTTGGTGGAATATGCAATTTTTGAGGTTTGTTCTGGAAACGAATTTCCGGTTATGCCTGCCGAATGTTGTTATCGGTGTTGTGCCCGCGATCGCCAAAGGGTTGAAGTTTCTCGACCCATATCTGTTCCAGCAGTGCCAATTCATCTCTCAGGTTGAAATTTGGATCATCCTTTACCTTTGCGACTTCCAATATCTCGAAGACAAATTTATCCGATCCATATGCGTCCCATTCCTGCTGAAGCATTTTATTATAATGACCTCCGGTTTTCAGCATGAACTTGTGGCCGTTTAAAGGTCCTTCCAGGTTCAGGCTGCTTCCCAGAAGGACTTTTCCGTTTTCAATTTTTTTTACCTGAAAGACGCCGGCGGGTTTCTTTCGCTCTGTATATTCTCGATTAAGGTCCTTCCTGGATTTCATCTTCCTTTCCCTCGATTCCAAACACCCGCAATGAAAAACGCGCCCGATGAACAGCGCCAAGCTGTCCGGCCGGCCGCGCAAAACCTGATTCATTTTACCCAAATCTCTTCGAAACGCATACCCTGAACGACGCCAAGCTAAAAGCCAAATCCGCTGCAAGCGGAGACTGTTGAATATTATTGAATTAGTCGGTAGTCCATGTATATGAAAGAACGTCCTTCCCCTCCTCTCAGGAGAGAACATGAAACATATCGAAGGGATCGGCCACAACCAGATTACTATCATACCGGATGCCGTCGAGGACTATTTCTCCAAGGAGAAGCCGGTTCGGTTCCTGGACGCGTTCGTGGAAAACCTGGATCTGGCGAAATTGGGATTACAAGGAGTGGGACCGCCGACTGCGGACGCCCGCCCTGCCGCCCCGGCGATCTTCTCCGTCTCATCCCGGCCTACAACCCAAAGCGAGCAATCAATGTTCTTGGAAGGCAATCGTAATACCACGCGGCAAACCGCGCGGTATTACGATTGTGGGGTAGCTGTATATAAAATAAGTTCCTTCACATACTATCCAAACATTCTCTTTCTACCGTTCCTGTCCTGCCACGCACCTCCTTATCTGCCGCTCATTGCCATGTCGGGTAACTTTTATGATGTAATTTCCATCAGACCAGACCCCCCCAATATTGAATTTTACATTTAGCACCTTCGGGAGTGGTTGGGCGATTCCGATTCAGTTGGGAGGAGCTAAACAGTCAATTTAGTAGTAAGCTGTTTTACACCTCCCTGGTAGGAAGCCTTGCTCGTTAGCGCAACCTGATTGGTGACCTCCCAGAACGGGATGAAACCACAGCTAGAGATGGATACAGATTTTGAGTTTTTTACTCTCCTGTACAGATAATGGTGAGGCCCTTGTATCTTCGCTTCTATATAAGTACACACAACCGATGCACTACTTGTAAGGTTAATGACTGCAAAGTGTCCAATTGGTATGCCGAATGGGCCAAAAGCAGGAAGCGGAAACCAATTCCAA
>Ga0307445_10000896_pt1 | contig 16550 bp, 15 predicted proteins | sample SalMarSW160330MG_FD_202147 | JGI IMG/M metagenome (GOLD analysis project Ga0307445, IMG submission 202147) | Salt marsh sediment microbial communities from the Plum Island Ecosystem LTER, Massachusetts, United States - SW1603-30 | ecosystem: Environmental > Aquatic > Marine > Intertidal zone >...
GTGGAGTGACGTTCAGACACGAACTCTATTCCGACTACAAGGCGAATCGAAAGGAGATGCCGGTCGAGCTCGGGACGCAGCTCCCCCTAATTCAGGATCTGTTGTCGGCACTGGGAATACAGACGATCTTCGAGGAAGGGGTGGAAGCGGACGACATCCTCGGGAGCATCGCCGTCCAGGCCGAGGGGAAGGACGTCCCGGTCTTAATAGTAACGTCGGACAAAGACCTGGCACAGCTAGTAGACGATCACGTGCAACTCGTCCGGCCGAGCGGGCGCGGAGCAGGCGGCGGGGTGGACGTTATCGATTCGGCTGGAGTAAGAGAATGCTACGGTGTATCCCCCGGGCAGATCGTAGATCTGCTCTCGCTTGTCGGTGACACTTCAGATAATGTGCCCGGCGTTCCCTCGGTGGGCGCGAAGACTGCGTCCAAGTTGCTTGACGAATACGGATCTCTTGACGAGATCGTTAGACACGTCGATGAATTGAGAAACGGAAAGGTGCGCGACAACTTGCGGGAACACGTGCAGGACGCCCTACTCGCACGTCGCCTCGTATCCATCCATTCGGACATCGGCGTGGGCGACGTTCCACAGGAATATTCCCTCGGCGCGCCCGATGTCGAACGTCTGCAACAGCTTCTCACACAGCTTGAGTTTGACTCGGTCCTGAAAAGCCTTTCCCTTGCCCCTACAAGTGGAGGAAAGAGTGCTCCAACTGATCAGAAGGCTGATTACAAGACGATCTTCACACGGCAAGCTTTGGAAGAACTTGTGCGCGAGGTATCGAACCTTGATGAGATCGCGATCGATCTTGAAACGACCAGCCTCGATCCGATGCGAGCGCACATCGTCGGCATATCAATCTCACCGCGTCCTTACGTTGGTTACTACATCCCGATCGGGCACGACTATCTTGGCGCCCCTGAGCAACTCGATTTGGACATCGTTCTCTCTTTTCTGCGACCGATTATCGAGGGTGAAAGGCCACGCCTAATCGGACAAAACCTGAAGTACGACCTGATTGTGCTCTGTCGACACTCCCTTGCGCCTTGCGGAGTGAGCTTCGACGCGATGATCGCATCTCACCTCGTTTCACCGGAAGAACGGCACCACAACCTGGAGCAGATCGCCAAGACGTATCTTGGCTACAATATGCTCTCCTATACCGATGCCTTTGGGAAGAATGGGGAGATCGCACAGGCCCCTGTGGACAAAGCGTCATTCTACGCCGCCGAAGACGCCGAGATCGTGTGCCGCGTCAAGGAAACGCTGGTCGACAGTCTGGAAAACGCCGGCGCTACGCGCCTATTCAACGAGGTGGAGATTCCTCTCATATCCGTACTATCGCGCATGGAACGGCATGGCATTCTCGTTGATCGTGCCATCCTTGCAAGTCAGGGAAAGGACCTGCACGCGCGACTTGACATCATCGAGAAAGATCTGTTTGAGATGGCGGGAGAGACGTTCAACGCCAATTCGCCCAAGCAGGTGGCAGAGGTGCTGTTCGATCACCTCGGCCTGCCTGTGATCGAAAAGACGAAGAGCGGCCCATCAACGAGTGCGCGCGTTCTGTCGGAGCTCGCGATTCAACACCCCGTACCCGGAAAGCTCATCGAGTATCGCGAATTGCGCAAGCTTCTCACAACATACATCGAACGTCTTCCGGAAGCGATCAACCCCGATACCGGCCGCATCCACACATCGTTTCACCAGACATCGACGGCAACCGGAAGACTCTCGTCGTCCGATCCCAATCTGCAGAACATTCCCATAAGAACGGAGATTGGGGAACGGATCAGGCGCGCGTTTGTTGCGCCGCCCGGCTCCCGGCTGATCGGAGCGGACTATTCGCAGATCGAGATCCGGCTATTGGCTCATCTTTCCGGCGATGAAAACTTGATCACGTCATTCGCAGAGGGAAAAGATCTTCACAGCATGACGGCGAGCCGCATCTTCGCCATCCCCGAGGCGGATGTCACTGACAGGCTTCGCATTACAGCCAAGCGCATCAACTTCGGAATCATCTACGGAATCAGCCCATTCGGCCTGGCGCGTGACCTTGGTATCTCGCGCGAAGAGGCGCGCGCGTACATCGATCGCTTCTTCGCAGCTTATCCGCAAGCGCGCGCTTACATCGACAAGATGGTCGAACAAGCAACGGAGAAGGGGTACGCAGAGACGCTACTGGGGCGCCGCCGCCCGCTGCCGCAGCTTGCGTCCAAGAATGTCCCGTTGAGGAATTTTGCGAAGCGGAACGCAGTCAACACGCCCATTCAGGGGAGCGCGGCCGACCTGATCAAGCTCGCCATGCTTAAGATCGATCGTGAGATAGAGGCGAAGAAACTGAAAGCAAAGATGCTGCTGCAAATCCACGATGAACTCATCTTCGAAGTAGCGGAGCCGGACTGCGAAGCAGCGATGACCGACATCAAGCTGGCAATGGAAGGCGTCATGGAATTGCGCGTTCCGTTGGAGGTGAAGGTGAAATGCGGAGACAACTGGAGCCAAATATGAAGGAAGGCAAGGTCTTGCGACTAGGTTACTGGTTGATGATCGTCGCCGGATCCCTGTTGGGGGGATCCGCGGCCTATTTTGTGATCCGAACAATCGCAACCGCCCCCGGGCTGAGCACGTTTTTCAAGGTCGTGATTCTCGTCGGCACCGCCGGGCTACTGATCACGCTTGTTGGCCTAGTTATCGAACGGAGGAGGGAATCAGATGATCCTGGTGACAACGGAGACAATTGAAGGACGGAAGATAGAACAAGTGTTCGGCCTAGTACGCGGCAACACGATCCGAGCCCGCAATGTGGGCAGAGACATCATGGCCGGATTGAGAAACATCGTCGGGGGCGAGATCAAGGACTACACGCGTATGTTAAGTGACGCCCGTGATCAGGCGCTCGCACGGATGACAAAAGACGCCGAGGCTCACGGAGCAAACGCCGTAGTTGGGGTTCGGTTCACTACTTCACAGACGATGGCCGGTGCAGCAGAGATCCTCGCCTACGGAACCGCGGTGCGCCTCAAGGACTGAATCCATACCCGCGATTTGCGCCGTTATCGCGGGCGTTATCCACCCAATGCTTCAAGGATCAGTGTGATTGCGGTATCAACGGCCTTCTTCTTGTTCTGGATGCGATCCCCATTCCACTGGTACCGATGCGCGACTACACCGGCATTGGTGGCGAGACCTATATAGACTAGCCCGACCGGCTTCTCAGCGGTTCCTCCGCCAGGGCCGGCCAGCCCTGTAATCGCGACGGCGATGTCGCTTGCAAACAGCCGGCGGCAGCCGGCGGCCATGGCCGTCACTGTCTCTTCGCTGATCACACCGTGTTTCGCAATTACTTCGTGCGGCACACCCAGGATCCGTTCCTTGACGTCGTTCTGATAGGCGACCACGCCGCCCCGAAAATACTCGGAAGATCCAGGTATGTCGGTAATCCGGCTCGACATAAGCCCGCCGGTACACGACTCCGCTGCGGAAAGGGTTAGCTTTCGCTCTGCAAGATCCTTTCCTAGTTGTTCTTCAAGGCTGCCATGCGCGCCCATTGTCTCCCTTCCCGCATAGTGGAATCATCTGCTTATATCTTCCCGGTTCGGGGTCGAGAAGGCAACGCCTGTTTCGTCTCTATCTCTTCAGCATAATACGCGCATCTTTCACTGAGTGGACAACGATGGCACTCCGGCCGGCGCGGATGACAGATCTCTCGCCCAAGACGGATCATCTGAAGATGCAGCCTTCTCATGAGCGCGGGATCGGGGGGAAGGAGTGCATTCATTCTCGCATGCGGATCTTCATTTGGGGCAACGATCCCGATCCGCCGTATGATTCGTCTGATATGTGTGTCGACAGGGAAGTATGGCTTGTCAAACGAGAACAAGAGTACAATGCCCGCGGTCTTGTTCCCGATTCCGGGTGAGGCGAGCAGCCAAGTCAGCGCCGCGTACAACGATAGGCCATCAAGAAACGAGAGATCGAGAGATCCACGCTCGTGCATGATTCTCTCAAGGACCTGCTTGATCCGAGATGCTTTCTGTCGATGCAGTCCGCCGATCCTGATTGCTTGTGCAATCTCCTCCACTGGCGCGTCGTTCACCGCAGCGAGGCTTCCGAATCGAGCGACGAGGGACGCATAAGCGCGATCACGGTTTGAGTCGTTCGTGTTCTGGGAGAGGATTGTTCCAATCAACGTCTTGAGTGGATTGTGCGCGACTGCCTCGACTTTGCCGTAGAGCTTCAGCAGCTGATTCGCGATCCACGCTGTTCTGTTTTCCGCATCCATCTTCGACACTGAGCATAGGGGACTCTGTTACATACTTCAATCGGCGTATGACATGTTCTGCAAGCACATCTGGATTGGCGGAAGCGTTGGCGCTACGATTCCAAGAAAGGAGGATGAGATGATATCGATAGAGAAGAATGGAAAAGTGATGCTGCGCCTCAAGGATGGCGAGGAGTTGATGCAGGGACTGAAAGGTCTTTCGATCGATTCCGGCGCTATCTTCTGCGGGGTGGGGATGCTGCGCGAACTCGAACTCGGCTATTGGAATGGAAGCGAGTACGAGATCGAACGCATCGCCGAGCCGGTGGAGCTTCTCAGTCTGCAGGGAAATTTCGCACGTCATGAATCAGAGGTGGTCGTTCACTGCCATGTTGCAGTCGCAAAGCGCGGCGGTGCTGCGCTTGGGGGGCACGTGCTGAAGGCAACCGTGCACAACACAGCCGAGATTGTCATCGATCTTCTCAACGGGATTATCCTCACACGCAAGCTGGAAGATAACGGCTTGGCTGGTCTCTACCCGCAGGTCAGCTGAAGGAAGTCACCCCGCGGAGACCGTTCAGAAACGCACTTCCGTTTGTGCGCGGCCGGCATTCACGTTGGATTTCCAGGATTTCAAGAAGCTCATCGCGTGTTGCCACAAGCAACCGCCCGGTCTCAGGGACGGCGATCGCTCCTGGTGACAGATCTCCGCGTCCGACGCCCGATAGCGCAGTGCGATGCAACTTGATCAGTCTTTCATCACAATGCGTGAATGCGCCCGGCCACGGATTCGCCCCTCGCACCAAGTTGTGAACCTCACGCGCGGTTGCCGACCAGTTGATCGTTCCATCCGCGCACGAAAGCGTGGGGGCAAGAGTGGCATCCTCCTCGCACTGCGGCGTGGGTTGCAGAGATCGGTCGGCCAATCCGCAAAGCGTATCGACAATCGCCTCAGCGCCGAGCTTTGCCAACCTATCGTGCAACTCTCCCGCAGTTTCATCCGGTCCGATCGCGCATTCGCGCTTTAACAGAACCATTCCCGTATCCATTCCCTTGTCTATGAGAAACGTGGTAACGCCGGTCTCCGTATCGCCTCGGATGATCGCCCAGTTGATCGGCGCTGCTCCCCGAAGTCGCGGGAGGAGAGAGGCGTGAATGTTGATCGTTCCCAGCGGCGGAAGCGCGAACACCCGTTCACTGAGGAATTGGCCGTAGGAGGCAACAACGATTGCGTCCGGAGCTGCGTCGTGCAATAGCCCTATCCCATCCGGATTGTTGATGCGCTCGGGCTGGGCGAGCGGCAGGTTAAGGTGGATGGCCGCTTCCTTGACAGCCGACGCTCTTGGCTCACGCTTGCGGCCGGCCGGCCGGTCCGGTTGGGTGATGACTAGAACCACATCATGCGCCTCGGCAAGCGCGGTTAGCGCTGGAACAGCAAATGATGACGTACCGAGAAAGACGAGCCTCACTCGTCCTTCTCCTTCTGCTTGCGGCGGTATTCGGCAAGAATGTTTCTTCGTTTTGCAGCCCCGAGGTGGTCGATGAACAGAACACCGTCCAGATGGTCTATCTCATGCTGAATCGCCCGTGCCATCAAGCCGTCGCCTTCGATGTCGATCGTCTTCCCATCAAGGTCCAATCCGCGCACATGCGTCCGCAGCATGCGCGTTACCTCGGCGTCGACTCCCGGGATGCTCAAGCACCCCTCGAGAATTTCTTCCGATTCATCGGATGACTCAACGATCTCAGGATTGATGAGGATGTGAAACTGCCCGTTGAGGTCGAGCACTATGATTCTCTTCGATAACCCGATTTGGGGAGCGGCAAGGCCGACCCCGTTGGCTCGGATCATCGCCTCCACCATTGCTTCACACTCTTGCTTCGTCTTGCTATCGATCCGGGTGACGGTTTGTGCCTTCTTCCGAAGCACCGGATCGCCGTATGTTCTGATCACAACGCTCATTTCCCTTGTTTTGGAGTACTTGCGATTATATAGTAACCATCGGGATGCAACAAGAAGACGGGATTACAATCGATCAACTCGCCAAGGTCTTTCGGCTGGAGCAGACACGGGGGTTCAACGATAACGCCATTACATGTGGCCTGGAGGAGTTTGTCCGCCGACACTTGTCAGGAGCGCTTCCGATTGTCGTCGGTTATCAGGAGAAGGAGCACTTCGAACGGCAACGCGCAATAGGCGGATTGCTCCAGTACCTAGAGGATGGCACAACGGATGCTGCCAAGATGGCAAAGCCGGAGGATCTCTTCCTGCCGATCAGCAATGCCCGCGGAGTCGGCGGCAAGCGCGCCGCGCGTCTGGAAAAACTCGGTATAGTCACAATTGAGGACCTGCTAACATACCTTCCCCGCGCGCTTGAAGACCGGACCCAATACAAAGAGATCGGACGTCTGCGCCGTGGAGAGTCGGTTTCGGTGCGGGCACGGATCAGCGGGGTCGATCAATCGCGCATAAGCAAGCGAACTACCTTGGTACGGGCGACGCTGGCAGATGGCACGGGCTTTCTGTATGCCACGTGGTTCAACCAGCCGTGGCTTGCCGATCAGTTGAGGGTCGGCGAAGAGATCGACGCATATGGCAAGATAGAACAGCACTACGGCCGCCTCCAGATCTCTTCACCCGTCTGGGAGCCGGCGTGCGAGATGACGGAGATCGGAAGGCTTGTTCCCATCTACCCTGCGGCAGAAGGCGTAAGCGATCGTTTCATACGCTCGTTGATAGCGCGAAACCTGCCCGCATATGAAAGCGCGTTTCAAGAGTTCATTCCGAAGACTATTCGAGACGAACACCGCCTGCTCTGCAAGTCGGAGGCAATCCACATGCTTCACTTCCCGCGCGACGTGAACTCGTTCGAGCACGCCCGGCGGAGCCTTGCCTTCGAAGAGCTCTTTCTCCTGCAGATTGGCATGAGCGAGCACTCCCATGCTCTTTCGGGGAGGTCTCATGTGGGACAGGGAGCGCTCATGGACACGTTTATCGCCCGTCTTCCGTTCCGTCTCACAAAGGCGCAGCAGCAATCGGTGCGAGAGATCGTTACGGATCTTGGATCGGAGAGGCGGATGATGCGCTTGTTGCAAGGAGACGTTGGTTCTGGCAAGACGATCGTCGCGCTGGTCTCCGCTTTGGCCGCGATTGAAGCGGCCTATCAAGTAGCCGTAATGGTCCCGACTGAGATCCTCGCCGAACAGCATGGCCTGAGCATTCAGGAACTACTGGCTGGCTTGCCGGTATCGGTGTCGGTGCTGACGAGCGACACAAAGGACAAAGATGAATTGAAGCAGGCGATATCGGACGGCTCGATAGACCTGATCATCGGAACTCACGCCCTCATCGAAGAGGACGTCAAGTTCCATGCTCTCGGTCTTGTGATCATCGACGAACAGCATCGCTTCGGCGTCGTTCAGCGATCGCTGATCGAGAACAAGGATGATGACGTCGATCTCCTTGTTATGAGCGCTACTCCAATCCCGCGTACGATAGCGCTGACACTATATGGAGAGTTTGAGATATCTCTCATCGACGAGATGCCTTGCGGGTCAAGAGACATCCACACCATCTGCATTGCCGAGACCAGGCGTGATGAAGTCTATCAGGACGTAGAGCGCCGCCTTGAGGCGGGGGAGAAGGGATACGTGGTCCTGCCATTGGTAGAGGAGTCGGAGAAGCTGGATTTGAAGGCGGCGACGCAGGTCGCGCGGGAGCTCTCATCTACGTTCTCCCGCTTCGGAATCGGGCTGATTCACGGGCGTCTTTCCTCAGCGGACAAACAGGCGGCGATGAAAGACTTCGTCACAGACCGGGTTCGGTTGCTGGTTGCAACGACTGTGATCGAGGTGGGAATAGATATTCCCGATGCCACGTTCATGGTGATCGAGCATGCGGAGCGTTTCGGGCTTTCGCAGCTGCATCAGTTGCGCGGGCGAATCGGCCGCTCCGGGCAGCGGGCGACTTGTTATGCTGTCGCCGAGGCAAGGACTGAGGATGCCGAGCAGCGCCTAGCCGCCTTCTCCGAATATGATGACGGCTTCTCGATTGCCGAAGCGGACCTCTTGATTAGGGGGCCGGGAGACCTTCTCGGAACAAGGCAACATGGATTCTTGAGCAAACTGCGTGCCGTAGATCTCATGAGGGATATTGACGTGATGAAAAAAGCGCGACAGGCAGCGCACACGCTTCTTGAAGATGGAGCATCAGCCTCTCTCAGCGTGGAGGCACACCGCCGATTCGGCGATGTGTTCCAATGGCTGCAGGTATGAGACACGACGCTGCTCGGATGGATCTCAATGGATGAGTGTCCCGACCTTTTTCCCTGTCGTGATTCTGACTAATGCATCGCTATCCGAGAAGTCAAACACGATGATGGGAATGGCGTTCTCTCGGCAGATCTCCACCGCTACCTGATCCATCACCCCGTATCGGGCGGCGAGGAAAGAATCATATGAGAGTTCCTCGATGAGGCGGGAAGCTGTCTCCGTGGCCGGATCGCTGTCGAACACACCGGCCACGTTTGAACCTTTGGCGAGCAGATCGGCGCCAATTGAAACAGCGCGTACGGCGGCGGCGGTGTCGGTAGTGACAAGCGGGTTTCCTGTTCCGCCGGCGAAAATGACGATCCTCCCTTCAGCGAGCGCCTTGCGCGCCTTGAGCGGAGATACCGGATCGGTTAGCTCGGTTGTTATTGCGGATTGAACGAGCGTATCCCGCCCTGCTCTCTCCAGATATGCCGCAAGTGCGAGCCCGTTGAGCACCGTGGCGAGCATTCCCAGTGAATCAGCATCGATACGGTCAAGCCAAGGGCTCCGCGATCCACGGATAATGTTGCCGCCGCCGATAACTATCCCGATCTCAACGCCGGTGAGAGCAACAATCCGATCTGTAATACTCCGAAGTGATTGAGGAGAGAACGCGCCTTCTTCTCCAGCGAACGCCTCACCGCTCAGCTTAAGAAGAAGGCGCGCGGGGGGCTTCATTCCTCTTCTTCGCCTATTGCATAGCGAGCAAACCGCTTGACGAAGATATTCTCGCCTGTTTTTGTGCGCAGATCGGCGAGCAGGTCCTCAATTGAAGTGGAGGGATTCTTGACGAACGGCTGCTTCATCAGACATTGTTCGGTGTAGAATTTCTCTATTCGACCGTCGATGATCTTGTCCATCATTCCGGCCGGCTTGCCTTCCTTCTCCAGTTGTTTGCGGTAGATGTCTTTTTCGTTCTCCAGGTCTTGCGCCGGAACATCCTCGGGGTTGATATAACGAGGAGCGGCCGCAGCGATATGCATGGCAACATCGCGTGCGAATGTACGGAAATCCTCGCTGTTCGCTGCAAAGTCGGTATTACAGGCAATTTCCAGCAGAACTCCTACCTTGCCACTGTGGTGGACGTACGCCTCGACACGTCCTTCAGTCGCCTCCCGGCCCTTGTGGGCGAGGAGCTCGCGTCCCTCTTCGCGCAAGATCTGCTTTGCGCGTTCCAGGTCGCCGTCCGCCTTCGTCAGAGCGGATTTACAATCCATAATCCCTACGCCAGTCTCCGCGCGCAGGGCTTTGACGTCTTCACTGCGTATTGTCATTTTTCTTCTGTTCCTTCGTCGGTAGCTTCATCATCCTTGCCGGTTTCCTCTTCCTTTGAGGGCTCTTCTGCCGGCGATTCATCGTCCTGCAAATGCTTAGCGTCCTTGCCCTCCTCGACCGACTGTTCTTCAGCCTGGGCTGCGACGGGAGCGGACGCAGGCTCCTCGGCCTTGGCCACGGGAGCGGATGCAGGCTCTTCGGCCTTGACCACGTGAGTGGACGCAGGCTCTTCGGCCTCTGTCTGTCGTCCCTCATGTCCTTCCAGGACGGCGTCGGCGATGCGTGATGTGATCAGCTTGGTCGCCTTTATTGCGTCGTCGTTGCCCGGAATCGGGAAGTCGATCGGATCTGGGTCGCAGTTGGTGTCGACTATAGCGATTACCGGGATTCCGAGGATGTTTGCTTCGTGCACTGCATTCAGCTCAACATCAGGATCGATGACATACAGCAGGTCGGGGACTCTTTCCATATGCCGCAATCCATCAAGATTGCGCTTTAGTTTGGCAAGCTCGCGGCGTATGCGCGCGGCCTCTTTGTTGGGGAAGTGCTCGATTGAGCCATCCTCCATCATTGTTTCTAGGTCCTTCATCCGTTTGATACTGTGTTGAACGGTCGTGAAATTGGTGAGCGTTCCACCGAGCCAGCGACGGTTTACGTAGTGCGCCCCACATCTCTTAGCTTCTTCGGCGATCGTCGACTGCACCTGTTTCTTCGTGCCGACAAACAGGACTTCTTTGCCTTCCAATGTGCGATCGCGAACAAAGAAGTATGCCTTCCTGAACATGTCCACAGTCTGCTCAAGGTCCACAATGTGAATCCCCTTGCGTTCGGTGAATATATACTGGCGCATCTTTGGGTTCCACTTACGTGTTCGGTGACCGAAATGTACGCCGGTCTCCAGTAGCTCTTTCATTGTCAGTACTTCCACATCACCCTCCCAATAATGAAGCGTTGGCTCAGAGTATAGCAACCAGGGAAGATCTCTTCAATACAGGAGATACACCAAGAGAAACGCTTTTGCATGGGGAAGTCGATCGGTTGGCCTCCCTCGAGGGCCGGCTTATAATCGTATGCGGAGGTTGACAGGGATGAGGGAGCAGGAAGTGGTTGCACCGGGTAGTGAACACCTACGCAGCATTCCGAAAAACATTGAGGCGGAACAAGTTGTCCTTGGATCTGCCATCCTCGAGCCGGAAGAAACGATTCCTGTCTTGATCGACAAGCTACGGCCCGAGCATTTCTATCGTCGTGCGCATCGTGTGATCTTCCGCACTATCCGCGATCTTTTCGACCGTGGAGAACCATCCGATATTGTGTCGCTTGCTAATCGTCTTGAAGAACAGGGGAACATGACGAAGGTAGGCGGAAGGATCTATCTGAATGAACTCCTCGATCGGGTGACGACAACGGCGAGCCTAGATTACTATGCCGATATCATCCGCAAAAAGGCGACTCTGCGCGCGTTGATCGAAGCGGGCGGACAAATCTCCGAGTTCGGATACGACGAAGCGCGCGATACGGAAGAGATACTGGACAAGGCCGAAACGATTATCTTTGACATATCTCGCAGTGAATCGGCGGGAACCTACTTCCTCGTCAATCAATTCCTCTACGAGCACATCGACAAACTGGAGGAATTGCATCGTGATCCGAATCGCCATACGATTACGGGTTTTTCCACTGGGTTTCCCCGCTTCGACGAGATGACGTCCGGCCTACAGCGCTCGGATCTCGTAGTCGTCGCCGGGCGCCCGGGAACGGGAAAGACGAGCCTTGCGCTCGCGCTGGTGCGGCACGTGGCAATACGCGAGAACGCCGCCGTTGGCATTTTCTCTCTAGAGATGACAAAGGAACAGATGCTTGAACGGCTATTGTGCGGTGAAGCGCAAGTCAGCCTGCACCGATTGCGCGGTGGGTATGTCCCGGCAGCAAAGTGGAGGGACATCGCCAACGCGGCGAGTAAATTCCAGAAGGCGCGCGTCATGGTCGACGATTCTCCCGGCTCGACGGTGTTGGAGATTCGCGCCAAGGCACGGCGCATGGCCGCACAGCACGGTCTGGATTTGCTGGTCGTCGACTACCTACAATTGCTTGAAGGATCGATCCGTACCGATGTGCGCGAACAGGAGATCGCTCATATCACCCGCTCACTCAAGAAGCTGGCGCGCGAGTTGAATATCCCCGTCATCGCCATCTCGCAGCTGAACCGCGCCGTCGAGCAGCGGGAGAGGCGCCTACCACGTCTGTCCGACTTAAGAGAGAGCGGCGCAATCGAGCAGGACGCTGACATTGTCGTCTTCATCTACCGTGCCGACTACTACGAAGAGCCAAGCGACGCAACCAAGGATGGCCAGGGCGCGGGAGCCGAAGCCGAGATCATCATCGCGAAGCAGAGAAACGGACCTTTGGGTAAGGTCCCCGTCATCTTCCACAAGGCTTACGCCAGCTTCTATCCGTCCACTCGTGAAGAAGCGCCATTCTAGTGTGGCCGATCGGGAAGCGCACGCGTATAATCGCAGACAACGTTGCGATAGGTGAGAAGCAAGAAAGAGGGAGGAATAATGGGTTATCCGACGCAGTTTCGTTACAGCAAAGAGCATGAGTGGATCGACCTGGCAGGAGACCGCGCCAAACTGGGAATCACCGAACATGCCCAGAGCGAACTGGGCGATGTTGTGTTTGTTGAGCTTCCTGCCGTAGGAACCGAGTTTAAGCAAGGTGATACTCTGGGAACAGTGGAGTCCGTCAAAGCGGTGAGTGACATATACGCACCGGTAGGAGGCAAAGTGGTCGAAGTGAACTCCGATCTTGAGGCTTCTCCAGAGACGATCAACCAGGATCCGCATGGTACTGGCTGGTTGATCGTACTGCAGCTCACCGATCCGGGCGAGGCGGACGCGCTTCTCGATGCCGCCGCCTACGAAAAGTTCGTTAACGAAGAGTAGAGGTATGCGCTATATCGCCAATTCCGATGCAGATCGACGGGAGATGCTCTCTGCGATCGGACGTACTTCTCTCGATGACCTGTTCAGCGATATTCCGCAGCCGGTTAAGGACAAGTTTCAATCGCTTGGCCTCTCTTCTGCAAGCGAGATGGAGGTGTCGGCGAAGCTCGAACGGCTTGCTAGTCTCAACAATATCTCGCAGGGAATATCATTCCTCGGCGGCGGTGTGTACGATCACTACATCCCGAGCGCAGTCAAGCATGTGACGGCCCGTGAAGAGTTCTACACGGCCTACACACCCTACCAACCCGAGATCAGCCAGGGAACGCTCACGGCGATGTTCGAGTTCCAAACATTGCTATGTGAGCTGACCGGGATGGAAATCGCCAATGCGTCCATGTATGACGGAGCGACCGCACTCGCCGAAGCTGCGCTGATGGCGACGCGGGCCACAAAGCGGAAAGTTATCGCGGTGACGCACGCATTGTTCCCTCACTATCGGCGCGTCCTCGACACGTACTGCTGGGCGGCGGGGATAGAGATAGTTGAGATCCCTACCGGAGCCGACGGCCGAGCCGAGCTGTCTCAGTTTGCACCCGGCATAGCCGGCTTGATCGTGCAATCGCCGAATGCCTTCGGCATCGTCGAGGAACTTGATGGTGTAAAGGAATCAATCGGCGACGCGCTCTTGATTGTCGCTACCAACCCCATATCTCTTGGCATTCTAACCCCGCCTGGGAGTTACGGAGCCGATATTGTGACCGGAGAAGGACAGCCACTCGGCATCCCGGCCTCGTTCGGCGGCCCGCTCCTCGGGCTGTTCGCCACCCGCAACTCATATCTGCGTCAGATGCCGGGACGTGTGGTGGGGCAGACGATCGATGCCGATGGAAATCTAGGCTATACAATGACTGCACAGACGCGCGAGCAACACATTCGCCGGCAGAAAGCGACATCGAATATCTGTACAAACGCTCAGCTGTGCGCACTCACTGCAACCGTGTATCTTGCCTCTCTCGGCGGAGACGGCCTGCGACAGCTGTCTATTCTGAACCTGAAGAACGCACACTATCTGGCCGAGCGGCTGAGCGCAATTCCCGGTTGCTCTCTTGCGTTCCGCTCACCGTTTTACAACGAGTTCGTGCTCCGCGTGCCTGCTGACCCTCGTAAGTTATGGCGAGGATTGAAAGAGAACGGAATCTTGGTGGAGGATCCCCGCTTGCTTGCTTCTCTTGGAATAGGCGACGGGTTGCGTATCGCGGTGACAGAGAAACGTACGCGGGAGGAGCTTGACCGCTTGGTGGATCTGGTGGGGGGGATGCGATGAGAACGATATTCGACTACGAGGACCGGAAGACTACGGGCGCAATCGTCCCCGATCCTGACCTTGCCGGAGGTGGGACGGAAGCGCTTATGCCATCCACGCTTCTCCGCAAGGTGAAGCCGCGCATCCCCAATCTGAGTGAGCCTGAGGTGATTCGGCATTATACCGGCCTGTCAAAACTCAACTATGGTGTCGATGACGGCTTCTATCCGCTTGGAAGTTGTACGATGAAATACAACCCGAAGCTGAACGAGGACCTGGCTCAGCTTCCGGGGTTTGCGGACCTGCATCCGCTTGTGGACGCAGATTTGGCCCAAGGCACCCTTGCCGTCCTTGCTGATATGTCCCGCCTGTTGCGGGGAATATCTGGCATGGCGGAGGTAACTCTTCAACCGGCGGCCGGTGCCCATGGCGAAGTTACCGGCATGTTTCTCATGAAGCGCTATTTTGAGACTCGCGGAGAACTCGGGCGAACGCGCATCCTCCTCCCTGATTCCGCTCATGGAACGAATCCTGCTTCGGCAGCAGCGGCTGGGTTCTCGGTAACGGAGATCCGTTCGGGTGAAGATGGTCTGGTCGACCTCGGTGTGCTGAGAGAGGAGTTGGACGAGACGGTGGCCGGCATCATGCTTACTGTGCCCAACACACTCGGAATCTTTGAAGAACAGATACTTAAGATTACAGAGATGGTACATGCATCCGGCGGGCTGTGCTATTTCGACGGTGCGAACCTAAATGCCTTCTTGGGGCGCGCGCGCCCGGGAGACATGGGGGCCGACATCTTCCATTTTAACCTGCACAAGACGCTTTCCACGCCGCACGGCGGCGGCGGGCCGGGATCGGGTCCGGTCGCCGTGAGCGATAGTCTCGTTCCATTCCTCCCTATTCCTCGTATGGAAGAGGCGCAAGGATGCTACTCACTCAATTGGGAATATCCTCAGTCGATCGGATGTGTCCATTCTTTCTACGGCAACTTTGGCGTGATCATCAAGGCGTACGCATATCTCCTCACCCTGGGCGATGCAGGTCTGCGCGAGGTAAGCGAGAATGCAGTACTGAACGCAAACTATCTCCAAGAGAAGCTCAAGCGCACCTACAAGCTTCCCTATGACCGCCTCTGCAAACACGAATTCGTCCTATCCGGCGACGGCATGGGGAAGGATGTATCGACTCTCGATGTCGCCAAGCGACTTATCGATTTCGGATTTCACCCTCCTACGATCTACTTCCCGCTCATCGTCCATGAGGCGCTGATGATTGAACCGACCGAAAGCGAGAGGAAATCAACCCTCGACCAATTTGCCGCAGCGATGGAAAGGATCGCGCTGGAAGCGAAGGAGAGCCCAGATCTACTGCGCGAAGCACCGCACAATGCGGCGACGAGGCGGTTGGACCAAACGCGGGCCGTACGCCAGCCGGTCTTTACGTATCCGTTTGATCAAGAGCAGGAATAGATGTCGTCGATCTATTGGCTACCGTGAGTCTAGCGTGCTAGAGGCCTCGTTAATAGTGGCGACGAGATGCGCACAAATCGTGTCGCACAGCTTCCTATCCGACGCTTCCACGAGGACACGCAGCACGGGCTGCGTTCCTGACGGGCGAACAATGATCCTCCCTTTTCCCTGCAAACGGTGCTCGCCATCGGCGATTGCGTCAGCCACCCGGGGCTGCGAGGCAAACTCGACAGGCTCTTTTGTCGGGATATCAACGCGCACTTGTGGGTAAAGCGGTATCTCTTCCGCCAAGTCGTGTAACGGAGTATCCCGTTCATGCGAGATCTCCAGTAGCTTCACCGCAGTAAGGATCCCGTCTCCGGTAGGGCTGTGGTCGGAAAAGATTATGTGACCGGATTGTTCTCCGCCCAGCTGAGCGCCATGGGCGAGCATTGTCTGCGCGACATGCCGGTCACCGACCGGGGTGCGGATCATGCGCACCCCGCGATCGGCAAGGGTCTGTTCCAACCCCATGTTGCTCATTACCGTTGCTACGACGATCTCCGGATCGAGTCGGCCCTCCCGTTTCATGTGCAGTGCAGCCACGCCCAGCATGCGGTCGCCGTCGATGACTTCTCCGGTGGGCGATAGGAGAAGAACACGGTCGCCATCACCGTCGAATGCGATTCCCAAGTCGGCTCGATGCTGAAGTACCGCCGCTCGCAGTGGCCTAAGGTCTGTTGACCCGCATTCTTCGTTAATGTGTTTGCCGTCAGGGGTCGTGTGCAGCTCGACGACACGCGCGTTGAAGTGCCTGAGGACATGAGGCGCAATCGCGCCGGTAGCGCCGTATGCGCAATCGACAACGATCGTGCAACCGGAGAGATCTATCTCCTCAATCTCGATCGTTCCAGTAAGGAAGGCGGCGTAACGCGTCGCCGCTGCTTCCAGTGGCACAATCGATCCCACTGAATGCGAGCGGGCGGGAAGGTT
>Ga0307445_10000897_pt1 | contig 16546 bp, 12 predicted proteins | sample SalMarSW160330MG_FD_202147 | JGI IMG/M metagenome (GOLD analysis project Ga0307445, IMG submission 202147) | Salt marsh sediment microbial communities from the Plum Island Ecosystem LTER, Massachusetts, United States - SW1603-30 | ecosystem: Environmental > Aquatic > Marine > Intertidal zone >...
TCCCATTCCCGTTCATTTCTTCTTCGGCCTGGGAGATTTCGGCCTTGCCGGTATTTTGCCGGGGAACTTCTGATTTTCCGGCAATTTGCGGGGAAATTCCGGTTCCGGGGGAAATTCCGGTTCCGGGGGAAAAACCTTCCGGAGATTGGGTCTTCCGGGCAGTGACCGGGGTGGATTTCAACCCGGCCGGTGGATTGCTTTTGCTTACCCGGTTCCGTCCCGGTTTTGACCCGGAGGCTGAGATCTGCTTTGATTTCGCCATGATGTCAGGGTTTAAAAAGGTGGAATACCGTGTTTTTTGTTGGGAAGGTAAACTGTCTTGTTCTCGGACACCTCGATGGCATGCAGCAAGATCTTCCTGGTTTCCCTGGGCTCGATGACCGAGTCAATGTACCCTTTGGCTGCCGCCACATAGGGATTGGCGAACTTGTCCTTGTATTCCTTCACCTTCTGCCTTCGCATCTTTTCAGGATCTTCGGCCGATGCGATCTCTTTCCGGAAAATGATGTTGGCCGCACCTTCCGGTCCCATTACGGCAATCTCCGCGCCGGGCCAAGCGAATACGAAGTCGGCCCTGAGGTGTCTTGAGGCCATGGCAATGTATCCTCCGCCATAGGCTTTGCGGAGGATCACGGTCATCTTGGGCACCGTCGCCTCGGAATAGGCGTAGAGGACCTTGGCCCCGTGCCGGATCACCCCGGCATGCTCCTGGTCCACCCCTGGAAGGTACCCGGGCAGGTCGACGAGGGTCACGATCGGGATGTTGAAGGCATCGCAGTAACGGATGAAGCGGGCTGCCTTGTCGGATGAATCCACGTCCAGCACTCCCGCCAGTACGAGGGGCTGGTTGCAGACGAAACCAATGGTCTCCCCACCCAGTCGGCCAAACCCGATAACCATGTTCTGCGCCCACATTTCCTGTACTTCAAAAAAGTCCGAACCATCCACGATGGCCCGGATGACGTCACGCACATCGTAAGGTTGCTTGGGATCACCCGGTACGATGTCTTCAATATGGTATTCGGCCGTGGGTTCCTTGGGCGGGAATTTCTTGGCTTTCCTCAGGTTGCTCCAGGGGATGAAGGTAATGAGCTTCTTGATCTGCTCAAAGCATTCCACTTCGCTGTTGGAATAAAAATGCGCATTCCCCGTGATCTCGCTGTGCACCCTTGCGCCTCCCAGGTCCTCCATCGAAATCTCCTCACCCAGGACGGTCTTGATCACCTCGGGACCCGTAATGAACATCTTGGAGATCTTGTCAACGACGAACACAAAATCGGTCAGCGCGGGTGAATAGACTGCACCCCCTGCGCAGGGACCAAGGATCACCGATATCTGAGGTATGACACCAGAGGAGAGGGTGTTCCGGAAAAAGATCTCCCCGTAACCGGCAAGTGAACTGACCCCTTCCTGTATCCTTGCGCCACCCGAATCATTGATGCCGATCAGGGGCATTTTCATCTTCAGGGCATGGTCCATGATCTTGGTGATCTTCCTGGCGTGCATGTTTCCGAGTGATCCCCCGGCCACGGTGAAGTCCTGCGCAAAAATGCAGATCGGGGCCCCGTAGATGGTCCCGGTCCCGATCACGACCCCGTCGCCGGCCAGCACTTTTTTATCCATGTCGAAATCCTTGGCCTCATGCTCCGCGAACAGGTCGTATTCGGTAAAGGTGTCCCTGTCCAGCAGGCCTATGATCCTTTCCCTGGCAGACATTTTACCCATGGCTGCCTGCTTCTCGATTGCTGCATCCCCGCCGCCTTTCAGGACCTCCTCACGCTTCTTCTGAAGTTCCTGGATTTTTCTCTTTAAGGGCATTTCTGAAGGTATATTTTTTGGATGGTATGGGCTACAACATTACAAAATCCCGGAATATTAAAAAAATTTTTCAGGAATATTGTAGGGTGTTTGATTTAAATCCGTGATCATTTTGGGGCCATCCGGTACAGGAAAATCGCGATAATTATATAGACGAAGTTCGGCAGCCAGACGGCCAGGGCGGGTTGCAGGTTCCCGCTGATGGCAAACTGGGAGGAAAACTGCATAAACAGGAGATACGAAAAGGCGACCAGCAGGCCGATGCCGAGCTGCATCCCGATGCCCCCCTTAACCTTGCGCGAGGATACGGATACCCCGATCAGGGTCAGGATGAAGGCAGAAAAGGGGAAGGCATACCGTTTCTGCTTTTCGATCTGGTAGGCCTTGACATTTGATTCGCCAAGCATTTTCAGCTGTCCGATGTATTCGGTCAGCTGGCGGATGTTCATGGTCTCCATGAAATTCAGCCTGCGCTTGAAATCGCTTGGTTGCAGGGCAAGGGTGGTATCGATCCGGTTCCCTGTCGTAACGGTTTCCGTGAAATCCCCGATATCCCTGATGTAATAATTCCGTACCATCCACTTCCCTATGGTAGAATCCCACTTGACGTAATCCGACATCAGCTTGGAAACCAGTTTGCCGTCTTCATACTTTTCCATGGAGAACCGGTGTCCCAGGTCGGAAACGGTGCTGTAGCTTTCCATGTAAATGTATACCCCCGGTTCAATCTGGCGGTGTATATTCTGTTCGGTCACCCGGAGGGGTACGGCATGATAATAGGTCTCCTCGAAATCAAGCCGCACACGGTTGGAATTGGGGATGACATAGTCGTTCAGGAGGAACGAGAATACGGCAATGACGGTGGCAGAGAAAAAGTACGGGAGAAGGATCCGGTTAAAGCTCATCCCGCTGCTGATGATGGCGATGAACTCGGTACGGTAAGCCATGCGCGAGGTGAAGTAAATCACCGATACAAAGGTGAACAGGGAACTGAAAAGGACTGCAAAATAAGGGATGAAATTCAGGTAATATTTCGTCAGGATATCAATCAGCCGGGCATCGTGGGCAAGGAAATTATCGATTTTCTCGGAGAAATCGAAAATAACCGCAATACTGAGGATCAGTGCGATGGAGAAGAAGAAAGTCCCCAGGAACTTCTTAACGATGTATACGTCAATTATCTTAATGCCCAGTCTTCGTCTCATAAGCGGAGGGACAGTTTTGAGAGCATTTCATTCTTCCACGGGGTAAAATCCCCCTGCCCGATCTTTTTCCTGGCTTCCTCCATCAGCCGGAGGTAGAACCTCAGGTTGTGCAGGCTCGCCAGCTGCGCGCCCAGGATTTCCCCTGAAACGATTAGATGACGCAAATAGGCCTTTGAATATTGTTGGTCCGCGTAGGAATCTCCGTCGGGATCAAGGACTGAAAAATCATTTTTCCATTTCTCATTCTTAATGTTAATGATCCCCTCCCGGGTAAAAAGCTGCCCGTTCCTTCCGTTCCTGGTCGGCATGACGCAATCGAACATGTCCACTCCCCTCGAAATGGACTCCAGGATATTGGCCGGCGTACCCACACCCATCAGGTATCTGGGCTTATCCTCCGGCAGGATCCCGTTCACCACCTCGATCATTTCATACATCAGCTCTTCCGGCTCTCCCACCGATAATCCGCCGATGGCATTCCCTTCCATGCCGGCCTCGGCGATCCTCGAGGCCGATTGTTTCCGCAGATCGGCAAAGGTGCTGCCCTGAACGATCGGGAACCAGCTCTGGAAATGCCCGTAAAGGGGTTCGGTCTCGAAGAAGCGTTTACGCCCGCGGTCAAGCCAGGCATGGGTGAGTTCCATGGAATCGCGGGCACAGGGGTATTCACAGGGCCAGGGCGTGCATTCGTCGAATGCCATGATGATGTCGGCCCCGATGCTGCGCTGGATATCAACCACGTTCTCCGGGGTGAAGGTATGCTGGGTGCCGTCGATGTGGGACCGGAAATGGGCCCCTTCAGGGGTCAGTTTCCTCTGCTGCGAGAGGGAAAACACCTGGTAGCCCCCGCTGTCGGTCAGTACAGCGCCGTCCCAGTTCATGAACCCGTGTATCCCCCCTGCCCCGGCGATCACATCGATCCCGGGCCGCAGGAAAAGGTGGTAAGTATTCCCGAGAATGACCGGGGCCCTGATCTCATGCTTAAGATCCCCCTGGTTAACCCCTTTAACGGATCCGGCCGTCCCCACCGGCATGAAAACCGGAGTGGGAATGTTCCCGTGATCCGTTTCCAGGAAACCCGTTCTTGCCTTTGATACATCATCGGAATGAAGGATCTTGAACCTCATTATTGCAGAATTAGCGCAAATATAAAGATATTTGTACGGATCTTAAATCTCACGGAATTGAACATCGCAGACTATCCGATTGCCTGCAGGGTGATGGCCGGGGTGCTTGCAGGGAGTTTCCTGCTCCAGCTGGTGTACTGGTGGACCATTCATGCCAGGCTCGTTTTTTACAGGCCCGTAAGTTCAAGGATCAGAAAATTCCCCGTATCGGTCATCATCTGTGCCCGGAACGAGGAAGCGAACCTCAGAGCCAACCTCCCCCTGGTGCTGGAGCAGGATTATCCCGATTTCGAGGTGATCGTTGTGGACGATGCTTCGACGGACGGGACCGCCGACCTCCTCAGGGATTTCAGGCAGCAATACCCGCACCTGCGCACCAGCAGCATCAAACCCAACGTTCATATCAGCAAGGGCAAGAAACTTGCCCTGACCGTGGGAATCAAAGCCGCAAGGCACGAGTGGATCCTGCTCACCGATGCGGACTGCCGGCCGGCAGGCAGGCAGTGGCTGTCGCTCATGCAACGGAATTTCAGCGGGGATACGGGGATCGTGCTAGGGTACGGCGGGTACAGGAGGAGAAGGGGACTGCTGAACCTGGTCATCCGCTACGATGCTTTTTTCATTGCCCTGCAGTATTTTGGTTTTGCGCTTGCCGGATTGCCCTATATGGGCGTGGGAAGGAACCTTGCCTACCGCAGGGAAATCTTTTTCCGCAACAAGGGCTTTGCCTCACATTACGACCTTGCCTCGGGCGATGATGACCTGTTCATCAACGAGGTGGCCCGCAATGAACCGGTCCGTATCGAGATCCGGGCGGAAGCCCATACTATTTCGGATCCGAAGCGTTCGTGGAGGGACTGGTATTACCAGAAAAGAAGGCACCTTACAACGGGACCAAGGTACAGGCCGGCCACCAAATTCCTGCTGGGGACGGAGATCATCAGCCGCCTGCTGTTCTATGCGTCCTTTGTGTACCTGCTTGCCCTCCAGGTCATGCTTCCCCTTGTCATCGCAATTTTTCTTGTCCGCATGTTATCAACAATACTTGTTATCAAATGGTCGATGTCCCGTTTGAACGAAAGCTATTTATTGCTAATTTCGCTACTGTTGGACCCTGTACTGCCCCTGGTGCAAATTGGTATGGCCTTCAGCAATTACGTTGCATCTAAACGAGCCAGATGGAGTTAAATCCCAATCTCTCAGATAAAGCACAGTATGATTTCCTCCTGGTCGTGAAAGCCCGGGAGGGGGACCAGAAGGCCTACGCAGAACTGCTTGGGAGATACCGGGATGCCATCTATTTCATGCTGCTGAAAATGGTCAATAATCCCATCGATGCGGAGGACCTTACGATCGAGGCTTTCGGTAAGGCTTTCAAGAACATCACCCAGTACACGCCCAATTTTGCCTTCAGCACCTGGCTCTTCAAGATCGCCACCAACAACTGCATCGACTTTATCCGGAAGAAGCGTGCCGCGACCATTTCACTGGACCATTCAAACGATGAGAACGAGACGGCCACCGTCACCGTACAGTCGGATTCCCTCGATCCGGAGGCCCACCTGATCAACAGCCAGAAGATCAAGCTCCTGCGGGAGGTGGTCAGCAAACTCAAACCCAGGTACCGGACGCTGGTGGAACTGAGGTACTTCAAGGAGTATTCCTACGAAGAGATCTCCGATGAGCTGGAACTGCCCATCGGTACGGTGAAAGCACAGCTGTTCAGGGCCAGGGAACTGCTGTACAACATCCTTAAAAGCAGCGGTTCCCATATGTAGGGACTGCCAGTGTAAAGATCCAGGATGGAGATCCTGCTCAAATACTTCCCGGGACTGAGTCCCATTCAAATGGACCGCTACCGCGGCCTGAACGAACGCCTCCGGTTCTGGAACAGCCGGATCAACGTGGTTTCCCGTAAAGACATTGAGCACCTGCCTGAAAGGCATATCCTGCATTCCCTTGGAATTGCCGTCCACTGCAGGTTCGGTCCCGCTGACACCGTCCTGGACGTGGGTACCGGCGGGGGATTGCCGGGACTCCCGCTGGCCATTATGTTCCCCGAAACCCGGTTCACCCTGATCGATTCTACTGGCAAGAAAATCCGGGCCGTGGAGGATATCGCGGGGTACCTGGGACTCCAGAACGTCCGCTGCCTGCAGGTGAGGGCCGAAGATTACCGGGAAAAAATGCATTATGTGGTTTCCAGGGCCGTGACGACCATGGATCGCTTTGCCGGGTGGGTGCGGGATAACCTGCCGGAGAAAACCGGGAATGGCAAAGGAACGGGCATCTGGTACCTGAAGGGAGGTGACCTCGGGAAGGAGCTGGCCCCATTCCGGGGTGCCCGTGTGTACCCGCTTTCAGAGGTATTCTCCGAACCGTTCTTTGAGACCAAGAAACTGGTGTGGATCCCCCGGGACAGCCTGTTCTGAACCCCGGGACAGCCTGTTCTGAATCCAGGAAAAGCCTGTTCTGAATCCAGGAAAAGCCTGTTCTGAACCCCGTACATTTTTCCGGTAAAGGTTTTGAGATAATTAAAAAAACATTACTTTTGCAATCTCATTTTTAAACAGGAAGGCAATGAAGAGGACATTCCAGCCATCGAACCGGAAAAGAAAGAACAAGCACGGATTCAGAAGCCGCATGGCAACTGCCAACGGGCGCAGGGTCCTCAGCAGCCGCAGGGCAAAGGGAAGAAGCAAGCTGTCCGTTTCAGATGAATCAAGGCACAAGGCATGAACCTGTGCACATAACGATATGTAAGGCTGTCCGGCGGACAGCCTTTTTTATTTCCGGCAACCGTGTAAAATATCGACCCGGACCGGCCCATTTCCACGGATAGTTTGTATTTTTAGGACACCCATTACCACGCCGCCCATGCGTAAACAGAGAACCGGTCACCGGGAGAAGATCCGTGAAAGCTCGGAAACAGGCATTCCGCTGTCCATCATCATGCCCCTTGCAGATGATGCGGAGCGTTTATCCCTCTGCATGGATTCCCTCCAGAAGATCAGGAAACCGTTCAACAAGGACTATGAGGTGGTCCTGCCGGTAAGGGACGAGGCAGCGGCACGCAGGCAGATCTCCGGGATGCCCGGCCTGGAAGGCCTGCTCGAGAAGGGGATTTTCAGGATCCTTCCTGTTCCGGGACAGGGTACAGTTGAAGATGCCATACGGGCGGGGATAGAAAACAGCAGCCGGGAAAATATCCTGCTCTTCGAACCGGGAACCATCGAACGGAGCTTCAATTTCGACGAATTCTTCAACATACAGGCGGAAGAGCTCGAAGTGAAGAACATTCTGGTGCCGGTTTTCCGGGAGCAGGAGATGAAACCGGGCCGGGACCATTCCCCCGTACTGTTGATGAAAAGGCCCCTGGCCGAATACCTCTTCGGCGACCTCCCCCTGGCCGGCCGCGATTACCAGGCGGCAATGTTTTACCGGCTGGCGAAAATGGACATCGAGCTGGTTCCCCGCCCTATTTCCCAGGTTAACCCCTTCGGGCCCCCTTCAAGGATTGACGGCGGATTCGCAGGAAGGCTGAACCGGGGACTCCGGAATTTCGGGGACTGGTATTTCCGCATTCCCCTGGGCGAGATCCGGACTTCCCCGCATAAAAAATATCCCTTCCTGGACCTGCCTTCATATTTTCGCTCCCTCTTCGTCATAACGGCGTTCCTGATTGCCATCATCCTGCCGATCCTGAGTCTTGGAGCGGGACAGAGCGGCGATGACGAAAAGCATTACCTGCACGCCGAAAAGGTCTATAATTATTTTGCAACCGGGGGCGAGGACAAATCCGCACTCGACGACCCGAGGCTGAAGCTGAACTTCTACGGGCAGTCCCTCGACCTGCTCACCTACCTTGTCAACCGGACCCTGAAAATCGAAAACGAATACGAGGCAAGGCACTTCATCATCGCCATTACGGGATTCCTGTGCATTCTTTTCGCGGGACTCCTGGCTGCCCGGCTCGGGGGGTACCGCGCTGGACTGATCACTATGCTGGGGATGTTTTTCGCACCCCGCTTCCTGGGCCATGCCATGAACAACCCCATGGACGTCCCCTTCGCCCTCGGCTATGTCTTCACCCTTTACCAGACCTTCCGCTTCCTTGAAAGACTACCCCGCTTCTCAAAACGCAACGCCTTCTGGATCATGATGGGGCTCGCCTTCACGATCAGCATACGGATCGGGGGACTCCTGCTCATTCCTTACGTGTTCATGTTCGCGGGACTCTACGTGCTCTTCACCCGCTTTGAATTTAAATTATTCTCCGCCGACTGGTTCCGTATGGTCTGGAAGGGGTTGATCTACCTGGGACTGATCTCTGTCACGGGATACCTCATCAGCCTGATCCCCTGGCCCTACGGCTTCCAGAAACCCTTCAAGAATCCCTTCGAGGCCCTTCGCATGATGGCCAACATTTCCGTGGCGATCAAGGTGCTCTTCAACGGTACCATTTACTGGTCGAACAAGCTGCCGTGGTACTACATCTCGATGAATATCCTCTATACCGTTCCGGTGGTCCTGCTTTCCGGGTTCTTCCTCAGCGCCCTGCTCTACCCCTTCTACCGGAAACAGGTCAGGTCCATATTCATGTTCTTCCTTTTCTTCGTCGTCCTTTTTCCCATTGCCTATGTGATCTACAAGGAATCCAATGTTTACGGGGGATGGAGACACCTGCTTTTCGTATTTCCAGCCATGGCCGTACTCTCCGGGTTTGCGTGGGACCGCCTGATCCGGATCCTGAAACCGGCGGCACTGAAATATGCAATCGGCGTGCTGCTGCTCGGGGGAATTGTCCATCCCCTGGTACACATAGTCAGGAACCATCCCCTTGAGTACATCTATTTCAACGAATTGATGGGTGTGAAAAAAGCCTACGGCAGATTTGAAACGGATTATTACATGCACAGCCTGAGGCCGGGGGTTGAGTGGCTGATCGAAAACCGGCTCAGGGATGCGGTTCCCCCGGGTGACGAAAAGATCCGGGTGGCCACCAACGGATCGGTCACCTACTACCTCAGGCACCTGGACAAGACCACCTATCCGCTCTATACCCGTTACTACGACCGGGGGGAGTATGACTGGGACTATGCCGTTTATTTCTGCAATTACATCGATCCCTTCCAGCTGACTCACAAACTCTGGCCCCCGGCCGGGACCATTAAGACCATCGATGTGGACGGCGTGCCCGTATGCGCGATCGTGGAAAGGAAAAGCAAGGAGGATATGGAAGCCATACAGAGGGTGCTCAACCGTGATTTCACCAACGGGATCCCGATGCTGGAGGAAGTCAACCGGAAAGACACCACGAATGAGATTGTCAAACTTCGCCTGGCAGAGGCTTACCTCCAGACCGGGCAGTTCGATAAGGTGCACCGGGTCATGGACGAATGCCTGAGGATCTATCCGGATTACGACAAGGCGCTTAACCTGAAGGGTGTGGCTTACCTGGAAACAGGTAACCTTGACCAGGCCAGGTCCACCTTCCTGCACATCACCCGGGTGAACTACCGGTTCGTTTCCGCCTATCATAACCTGGGACTCGTATGCATGCACATGCAGCCGCCCGAAGTAGCCATGGCCATTAGCTATTTTCAGCAGGCCATCCGGACCAACAGCAGTTACCGGCCATCCTACCTGGCACTTGCAGCCATCTACAGGCAACAGGGCCGCCTGCAAGAAGCACAGCAATATGAAAATGCCGCCAACAGGCTTTAAAATGCCGCCAACTGACTTTAAGTAAGGGGTTTTTATTATTTTTAAACCTTTTTCAGAACATCGCATACCTCAATGAATATTGCTGTAATCGGAGCCGGGCCGGCCGGCATGACCGCCGCGTATAAACTTTCAGGCGCAATCCCGGACGGCAGGATCAGCCGCCTTGACGTCTATGAAGCCGGCAATCAGGTGGGAGGCATGGCAAAATCGATGCGCATGTGGGGCCAGCTGGTTGACATGGGCCCGCACCGGTTCTTCAGCCATGACAGGAAGGTTAACGAACTATGGCTTGAGGTTGCAGGACGGGATTATAAAATGGTGAACCGCCAGACCCGCATCTATTACAAGAGCAGGTTCTTTGACTACCCCCTGAAAGCGGGGAACGCCCTGAAAAGCCTGGGATTTTTCGAGGCGGCACGCTGCATGCTCAGTTATTTCAGGGAGAAAATACTGCCTGCCAGGGATACCGGGACCTTCGAATCATGGGTTACCCGGAGATTCGGGAAACGGCTTTACCAGATCTTCTTCAAGACTTACAGCGAGAAGCTGTGGGGACTCAAATGCACCGAGCTGGATTCAGATTTTGCTGCCCAGCGTATCAAGCGCCTGTCCCTCTACGAAGCGGTCAAGAACTCCCTGATGAAGAAAAAGAAAACCCGGCATAAAACCCTGGTCGACCAGTTTGCCTATCCCACCGGAGGGACTGGTTCGCTCTATGAAAAAATGGCGGATACCATCCGCCGGAACGGGGGCAGCATGCTGCTCGAAACGGCTGTAGAGAAGGTCCTGAATCACGAAGGCAGGGCATATGCACTTGAACTGGCATCAGGCGAAATCATTGAATACGATCACATCGTTTCAACCATGCCCATCTCCCTGCTTGTCACCCGCCTGCCGGAAGTCCCCGATGAAATCAGGGAAAGGGCGCTGGCCCTCAGGTTCCGCAACACCATCCTGGTGTACCTCAAGGTGGCCGGGAAGGACCTGTTCCCCGACCAGTGGCTGTACATCCATTCCTCCGACCTGCGGATGGGCAGGATGACGAATTTCAGGAACTGGATACCCGAACTTTACGGGGACAGGGAGGAAAGCATCCTGTGCCTGGAATACTGGTCAAATTTCGAGGACCCCGAATGGAAGCAGGACGATGACTGGTACGTTGAGCTCGCAAAGGAAGAACTGGCCGCAACGGGACTGGCGAACAAGGACGACATCCTCGAAGGAAAGGTGATCCGGATCCCGCGCAGTTACCCGGTGTATTTCAGCCGGTACAAGGAGGTCCTCGAGCCGGTCCAGCAATACCTCGACGGCATCGGGAACCTGCATGCCATCGGACGCTACGGCTCCTACAAATACAATAACCAGGATCACAGTATTTTCATGGGACTCCTGGCTGCCGAGAACATACTCGATGGGACCTCTCATGACCTGTGGGAGATCAACACCGATTACGATACCTACCAGGAAGCTTCGGTGATCAGCGAAACAGGCCTGGTAGAAACCTCATAATACCAGTTGGAATATGAACTTCTTACGTTTTTTATTCAGCAGGGTCTTTCTTAAACACCTTGCCATAGCAGCAGGCGTAACCCTCATTTTACTGACCGCAATCCTGCTGTTCCTGCGCATCTATACCCGGCACGGGCAGGCTTTGAGCGTTCCGGACCTTACCGGACTGAGCATCGAGGAAGCGGATTCGGTCCTCGCAGAAAGAAAACTCCGCATGCACATCGTCGATTCGGTCTTCGACATGAATGCCACCCGCGGATCGGTCATCGACCAGAATCCCCGGCCCGAGTTCAAGGTCAAGGAAGACCGTACCATCTTTCTAACCATCAATGCATTCAATCCCGAGATCATCCCGATGCCCAACGTATCGGGGGTAAGCCTGAGACAGGCGAGCGCCATCCTGCAGACAGCGGGACTGAAAATCGGGAAACTCACCTACGTGCCTGATATCGCTGTAAACAACGTACTGCAACAAAAATACCGGGGGAACGTTATAGAAGAAGGCGATTCGATCCCCAGGGGTTCAAAAGTGGACCTGGTGCTGGGAAGGGGTCTAAGCAATGAAAAGACAGCGGCGCCCGACCTGGTCGGCCTTTTCCTTGATGAGGCCAGGCAGAGGATCACGGAGCGATACCTGAACCTCGGGGCGATCATTTACGACAGGTCAATTGAGAATGCCGACGATTCAGCGCTGGCATTTGTATGGAAGCAGAGACCCGTTTACAGCGAGGAAGAAGAGATACTGATCAACCTGGGGTCATCGGTTGACATCTGGTTAACGGTCGATTCAACCAAGCTTCCCCTTCCGGAAGAAATCAAATTGCCGCCTCCCGGCGAAGATGAACGGTAACCGAATGCTCTTCTTCCGGGAAGAGTTAGAATTGAGATTTCATAATGAAAATTAAAACCGGAATTGCCTGCCTTGTTTTGTACCTGGTCTCTTTCCTGCCGGTCCATGCCCAGGAAGTCCTGGTACCGGCCGGCCGGCCCGGCATACAATCCCCGAAGGCCAGGAAAAGCACCGGGGTCGATGTCTTACCGGACACGCTGGACCTGCCTTTCTTTGACGATTTTTCCCGCCGGGACTGGCTTCCCAATCCCACTTTCTGGACGGATGACTACGCCTACGTCAACAATACCTATACCAGCAATCCCGTTACCATCGGCGTGGCCACCCTCGATGCCATTAACTCGAAAGGGGAACTGAACGGTTCCACCCAGCTGCCCTTCGAATCCGATTTCCTGACCTCCGTCCCCATCAACCTGGACTACCCGGGCAGGAATGATATCTGGCTGAGTTTTTTCTACGAGCCAAAAGGACTCGGGGATGCACCGGAGCCCTGGGATTCGCTCACGGTCGATTTCTATGCACCGGACAGCAATAGATGGGAAACCGTCTGGTCAGTCGAAGGATCGGAAAAGGACACCTTCCGGCAGGTCTTCATTCCCGTTACCGCCGAACGCTTCCTGAAAAAAGGCTTCCGGTTCCGGTTTCTGAACTATGCCAGCCTTCCCAGGGTGGTCGGTTACGACGACAAGAACAACAACGTGGACATCTGGAACGTAGATTACGTTTACCTGGATACAGCCAGGTCATCCAACGTCACCGCCCTGAATGACGTATCGATGATCTCGTCGCTGGGTTCCCTGCTGAAAACCTACCAGACCATTCCGTGGAGGCATTTCCCGAAAGCTTACATCACCGAGCTCAAATCAACGGTCGATATCAGCTACCGGAACAACGACACCACCGTCAGGAACGTAACGCGGATCCTGAAAATCACCGACCTGAAATACCGTGAATCCGATTCTGTGAACGGCGGGGCCACCAATGTCGCACCCGGGGTGTTGAAAACCTTCCAGTTCCCGTACAATTACCCTTTTATCTTTTATGAAGCCGACTCCACGGTCTTCGAGATCCGGTCCTACCTGGTCACCGAGGACCTCGATTACAAATGGAACGACACCGTGGTCCGCTACCAGCGCTTCTACAATTATTACGCCTACGACGACGGGAGCGCCGAAAACGGATACGGGCTCAGGGGTGAAGGCACGGCCAATGCCGCCGTTGCATACCGGTTTAAAACCTATAAAACCGACACCCTCAGGGGGGTGCAGATGTATTTCAACCGAACGCTGGGGGATTATACGCAGGATTACTTCTACCTGGCAGTCTGGGACCACGACAAAGATCTTAATGCCCCGGGAGAGTTGATCTACAAAATGTCAGGCATCAAACCCGAATACACCTCGGAATTAAACCAGTTTTTCACCTACAAGTTCGATACCACCATCGTGGTATCCGAGCTCTTTTACGTGGGATGGATCAAAACCACCGAAAGGATGCTTAATGTGGGATGGGATGTCTGGAACAACAACCGGGACAAGATTTTTTATAACCTGGGACAGGAATGGATCAATACGGGTTTCAACGGAAGCCTCATGCTGCGCCCCCTCATGGGCAAAGAACTGAGCTGGCCGGTATCCGCCCCGGAGATCCCGGAGATGAGGATGCAGGTTTACCCCAATCCCGCCAGCGAATATTTTTACACGGAATTCCCTACGGGTGCCGGAAATGCATCATCCTGGAATCCCGGCACAAAATCGATTGCAGGCGTTGATGGTACCGCTCCGGGGGAATGGACCATCGGCCTGTATAACCTGCAGGGCAAGCTGGTCTACGAGAGCCGTCCCGGGGAAACCAGGCATTACGTCGGGGATCTGCCGGTGGGACTCTACCTGGTCAGGGTAAACCAGAAGGGGATTTACAGGGCAGGCAGCAAATTAATGATCGTACGCTGACAGGAACCGGTGATTGATCCCCCGGAACAATACGTAGTCGCGAATTAGCTCATCTGATGAATAATAACCACACGGACCATTCGGACCAGGATTTCACCGATTCATCGGAACTTTTTGAGCATCACCGCTTCGTGGTGGACAGGGGGCAGCAACCCATGCGCATCGACAAATACCTGGTCAACCACCTCTGGCAGACCTCGAGGACCCGGGTACAGTCCGCCGCCCAGGCCGGCAACATCCTGGTCAATGACAACCCTGTCAAATCGAATTACCGGATCAAGCCGGGCGAAATCATCAGCATCGTTCTACCCCATCCCCCCAGGGAAACGGTGATCGTTCCGGAAAATATCCCCCTGGATATCGTCTTCGAGGATGATGATTTACTGGTGATAAACAAGGCCGCCGGCATGGTGGTGCACCCGGGAGTGGGGAATTATGGCGGCACCCTGGTCAATGCGCTGTATTACCATTTCCGCGACCTTCCCCTGTTCCAATCCGGCGATATGCGCCCCGGGATGGTCCACCGCCTCGACAAAGACACCTCGGGACTCCTGGTGGTCGCCAAGACCGAACTGGCCCTCAACCGGCTGGCCAAACAGTTCTTTGAACGCACCACGAACCGCAGGTACCTGGCACTCGTGTGGGGGGACCTTAAGGAGGATGAGGGCAGCATCGAAGGGCACATCGGTAGGGACATGCGGGACCGTACCCGGATGCGGGTTTACCCGGACGGATCGCAGGGGAAACCGGCCCTGACCCATTACCGGGTCATCGAACGCCTCGGATACATTAACCTCGTGGAATGCCGCCTCGAAACAGGCCGCACCCACCAGATCAGGGTACATTTCCAGTACATCCGCCACCCCCTGTTCAACGATGCCACCTACGGGGGGGACCAGATCCTGAAAGGGACGACCTTTACAAAATACAGGCAGTTCGTGCAGAACTGTTTTGCCATCCTGCCACGCCAGGCCCTCCATGCCCGTTCACTTGGCTTCAGGCACCCGGTGAGCGGAAAGGAAATGCTGTTTGAATCGGAACTCCCGGAAGACATGAAGCAGGTTATTGAAAAATGGCGCCGCTACCTCGGGGGTCGATCGGGTGAAACCGGATGAAAAAGAAATTATCTTTGTATGAGACCATGCAAAAACGCATTGCCATGATCAAGGGAGAACTTAATTCCTGATCCGCTTGATGCCATGAAAAAAAATGTTGCCATAGTTACGGGCGGGGATTCCTCCGAACTGGTCATCTCGCTGAAAAGCGCGGAACAGGTCAGGCTGAACCTGGATCCCTCCAGGTATGAACCCTACATCGTATACATCCGCGAGAATGACTGGCATATCAGGTTGGGAGAAGAAGGTCCGGGAGCGAAAGGGTCGGAACATCTTCCATTGAACAGGGATGATTTCAGTTTTAAGCGTGATGGCGATACGATCCGCTTCGATTACGCATTCATCGCCCTTCATGGGCCCCCCGGAGAAGATGGACAGCTGCAGGCCTACCTCGACAAACTCGGCATCCCCTACTCCACCTCCGGAGCACGCTCCCTCGAGCTATCCTTCAATAAATTCGCCAGCAAGGAGCTGGTTCGCAAAGCAGGCATACTGACGGCCGATGCAGTGTTGATCCGGAAGGAAGCCGCTTCCAGGCACACTGCTTCTGACTCTCAACCTCAATGGGAAATAGTAAGCGGAAACCGGATCGATCCATATAACCCGGAAGTCGTGCTTGAGAAAGTGGGACTCCCGTGCTTCATAAAACCCAACGCAGGCGGATCAAGCTTTGGCGTCTCCAGGATAAATAAGGCTGGAGACCTGGAGAATGCCATAAATAAAGCCTTTAAAGAGGATGATGAAGTGCTGGTTGAAAAATACCTCCCGGGACGGGAATTGACCTGCGGCCTGCTCAAGACCTCTTCCATGGAATACATCTTCCCGTTAACGGAAATCATATCCAGGAATGAATTCTTCGACTACGAAGCCAAGTACACCGTCGGGATGGCAGAAGAGGTGACCCCGGCGGAGATACCCGACAAGCAGGCCCGGAAATGCAAGGCAATCTCCTCGAAAATCTATGACCTGATGGAATGCAGGGGACTGGTACGGATTGACTTTATCCATAGCCGCGGAGAGTTTTACTTCCTTGAACTGAACGGCGTGCCCGGCATGAGCCGTGAAAGCATTGTCCCCAAAATGATCCGTACCATGGGCCATACCGAGGCGGAGATCTACAACCTCATCATCGGGGAAACGATCGGGAAATCGAATGGCACCTGAATGATTCCCTCCTGCCCATTTTGACATCCCTGGCTTTTCCAAGCCAGAATAACCGAACCTGTTGTCAGGAGAATGATAT
>Ga0307445_10000899_pt1 | contig 16529 bp, 1 predicted proteins | sample SalMarSW160330MG_FD_202147 | JGI IMG/M metagenome (GOLD analysis project Ga0307445, IMG submission 202147) | Salt marsh sediment microbial communities from the Plum Island Ecosystem LTER, Massachusetts, United States - SW1603-30 | ecosystem: Environmental > Aquatic > Marine > Intertidal zone >...
TTTGAAAGGTGACCTTATCCCTTTCCGGCTTGTAGTGGTTCATGTTGATAGCGTCGGATGTCTGATTGGCGCTTGCATCCATGCTGGCTGCGGTAAAGATTGGGACGACGTTCGTGTCTTTCATGGCTTATTACCTCCTGAGTTTTAGGGCGGACTCTATCGACCTCGGGGTGATGAAGCTCACGCCCTTGTCGTATAGTTTCCCCGCGCGTATGCGGTCGTTGTACTCTTTTTCTGCGAGCAGGATGCTTTCATATTCCGCCTGTGATCGTCGATTCGGGGAAATAGCATAGAATCCCCTTAGCCGGGCATAGATATCAGCACGGCGTTGTCTGTATGCCTCCTTGAGCCTGGTTTCCGCCCACTTCCGTTCCTTCATCGCGGCGATATGGGCGGGGTTGAATGTGAGTGCCCGTAAAACGGTGTCCAAAGGAGTCGGCTGTATGATCCTCCCGTCGAGCAGCTTGGGCACGTTCCCCGTGCTGGTAACGCCGTGCCGGTACTCTCGAAGCGCCTGTATGGGCGCAGCGGCCGCACGGGGAAGAAAGTACTCCGCTGCCCTGCCCCATTGCCCGCGTGATGCGCTCTGCCCTGAACGGACAATGTCCGTGTAGATTGAACCAGGCGCGCCGAGCAGCTCGGGGATGGTGTTCGGCATGTTGCCCACAAAGTCTATCTTCAGGGAGCCCTTGAGGGAGACGCCGATCCCGGTCATGCCGGAAAGGCCGAACCTCCCGAGGTATTCCGCCCAGGGACCGAAGGTGTTCGCAAGCCAGGTGTAAATCGCTTCTTCCGGATCGTCGACGCCCAGGATCTTCTTTGCGAGAGCCATAAAGACTGACCACCCCACGATCGCTCCGGCGCCGGCAATCATGCCGCCGGCAAGCCACATATAGAGAAGACCCTTGGTATTCTTGCGTTTCCAGCCGATGTCGTACATCGTCTGGAGGTAGGTGTGCGTGAATTTACTGAAGGTGTAGAAGCTCTTCATCACCTTGGCAAAGATGTTCTGGCCCTGCGCATAATGCGGGAGCGCGGCATTCCCCATATAGATGCCGTGCGCCCGGTTGCTGGTCAGCTTGGCCTTTTCGAAGGCCTCAGCCACGTCGCTGCCCTGGTCTCGCGCGCCCTTGTACGCAGCGGAGAGCGTGGCGGCACGGTTAAGCTTTTCGGTCGCGCCGAACATGAACATGCTGGCCCGCAGAATTGCCGACGTCGCAAGGCCGATCCTGGAGGAGAGTACTGCCAGGGCCTCCTGCCTGAATTGCGCCTCGGTCCACCCCTTCAGCTCGAAATTATCGAACATGGCCACCGTCTCGGGGGATAGCCTTGATCGGTCGCCGAACCGGTATGTCATGAAATCGGCCATGCCGGATGATATGAAACCGGGGACCTTCCCCCAGGGCACACCGGCGTACTCATTCAGTGCCGCCGGCACACTGGTTGCGAGGGCGGTGAGGTTGACCAGGGGAGATGCCAGGCGGAAGCCCAGGTACTTCAGGACAGCGGCCGCCTTGACCGCCGCGATTACGCGATCGGAAAACTCCTGGTTGCGAAGGGTTTCCTCCATGTAGACCTTCACGTCGCGCCAGATATTCCTTTGCGCCGCGGGGTCGATCCTGCGCGCCTCCACGGCTGCCAGGTATCCCTCGTAAGAGTCGTAGTCGCTCGGCTCGATGTCCGTCCCGGTAACCGCTTTGACCATCTTGGACGCCATTTCTTTCTTGGCCAGGCCGGCGGATATCCCGGCCGCATACTGCGCGGCTGCTTTAAGGGGATCTTCTTCGTAACCTTCCCATACGTCCAGGCCGATGCCCTCCTTGCGCTTGATCATCCGGGAGCGAAAACCACGGCCTTTCACGACGTTGGCGAGCTCCATAGCGATGGAATACGCAAAGAGAGGCTCGGTGTCGTAAGGCCCTATCCCTCGCAGCATATTGGCAAGGGCGTTCGCTACTTTCTGCTCGAAGCCTCCAGGAGGGTTGGTGAAATGCCACGCCTGGTCGGCCCGGTACCACTTTCCGCCCATAGCCTTGAACACCTCAGTCATGCGCTTTGTATACGGGCCCCGGAGCTGGAAGTCCGGACCGGCGTCCGTCTCGACGAGTTTTCCGGAAAGGCCGAAGTCCGCCAGGGTGCTCTCGCTTTTCTGGCTTGATACCCTCTCAAAAGCCGCATTGACCATTGCCCCCAGGGCGACGGTCTGGCCGGCCATTTCAAAAACGTCCTCGGGCATATTCTTTGTCTTGCTTTTACGGACAATGTATCCCTCGCGCGCCCATTGCGCGTGGAGGATGTTCGCCGCAGTGCGGGTATCCCGGAACTCCATCTTCGGGTGCGCGCCTTTTTTCTTCCCGACGACCATCCACTTGCCCGGTTTTCTCTGTCGAGGAGCGTAGTAACCGCGCATATCGCCCATGGTTGCCAGGGCAACCTTGAGGTTGATCCGGACCTTTTTGCCGTCAACCCAGGTCACAACGGCCGGCACTTCCAGGCCCGCCGCCTCGTACGATTGGATGATGTCCAGCATTTGGGCATAGAGCTTGTCGAACCCGTGATTCATGATCTGGCGGTATGCGCTCCACGCGGTGATGGCATCGTCGGAGAATCCCATCTCCTTGAGGTCGGCAGCCTGGTAGTTCTTTTTGTACTGATCTGCCCTCTTGATGAGGGCCCGGAGCTTGTCGTATTCTTCGGGCCGCGCTTTTTTGTGTCCCTTGATGTCCTCCAGGAGCCGGTCACTCTCGGTGATGTCGGCAAGGTGGTGGCGGAACGCTTCGGGCTTTTCAAGGCGCGCTTCGAGGACGCGCTGCGCTGCGGGCACCTCTTCGAAGTAGAACTCCGGAGACTGGAGGAGCCGCTGAAGGAACGTGGTATCCGGGCGCTCGGAGGCCCACCCGGTCTTGGCGATCTTCGGGTACTGCTTGATGATGCGCTTGGCCGAGTCGGCGATGTTTTTATTCCAGTTTTCGCGCATGTACCGCTGTTCGTCCTTGAGCTTTTGGGCCTTTTCTCTGTCTGCGGCGGTTGCTTTCGGCTGGCCGGCGCGTTTGAAGGTGTCCCCGATGTAGTCCTTTGCCCACTTCTGGAGATCGTCTTTCTCCGGAGGCTCGGGCCGGAACATGGTCTGCCCGGTGTAGAGCACATCCTCGCGCATATCGGGGGTGATCCGGATGGCGTTGACAGTGTGCAGTCGGCTTGCTCCCCCGGTTTCCGTGTTGTAGGCCGTTGGCGGGAGAAACGTACGCAGTTGAAGTTCCTTCATTTTCCCGCCCCACTGCTTGACATATTTACCCATCTCAGCCACGAGCTTCCGGTCGTAGAACTCTTTCATGCCCTCGCCGCCAACTTCGAGGTCGAGGTCTTGGAGACTCCTCCAATCTCCTACCACACCGCTGCCTTTGACTATTTTTGCGGCGATTTGTTTACCAAACGTATCAGCTAGGTTCTTGGCCGTCATGTCATTGAAGGTCAGATCTTTCATGACGTGGCCTAGTTTGTCAAACACGCGGACGGAATAAAGCCGTTCGCTGGTCCGGACCGTCGTCGCGGGGCTTCGCGCGTAGTCGATCCCCCCGACGTATTTCGCCAGGTTGTACCGCTCGTTCTGGATCTTGCCCGTGGACCACGCGAGGTAGTCCTTGCCTTGCTCCACGGCGTGGCGGAGCATGCGCTTCATAACGACCATCGGCCAGTTTTCCAGGAAGGGGGCGCGTGGGACTCCTTTTTGAATGGGAAGGTTGGCAATAACCTCCTCCCTCGTGGGCCAAATGCCTCCGACTGAGTGGGAGGGAACGTTCTTGTAGACGGCCCTGAATCCGTCATTTATTCGTTCAAAGGTCATATCGCCCGGAAGTTCATCCCGGAAACCCCTCTTCTTGGCGTCCTGCAGCCAATCGGATTGCACTTCATCCACATAGAAGGCCGTATCTCCGTCCTTGGTGACTATGTTGTCGAAAACGCGAGCGTGCGCTAGCACGTTGGGCTCATTCCAGTGTGAGCCATAGTAATCATGCTTCCCGCCAGGCCCCAGGGAAATGGCCGATGTCGATGTGGGAAGCGTGATGAGAATTTCTTTGTAGCCGTAGCCATGAGCGTCCGGACCCGGGATAAGGGAATACTGTGAATATTTGGTCGCCCTGTTTTCCCTCCGTTCCGGTGCCTCCAGGAAGACGCGGTAGTAATGTTCTTTTGCAAGAGAGAGGGCGTCACCGAGAGAACCTTCGGCCCCGACGTAGTTCTCCGCGCGCGTATCATCGCCCGTGAATGTAGCCCATTGCCCGGACCAATCATTGCCGATAATGGTGTAATTATTTGAGGGGTTTTCTCCGAGGTACGCCGTTGCGTATACCAGCTCGTCTACCGTCTCCGGATCTCCGCCGGCCTCTTCGAGCTGTTCTTCATCGTAGACGGGCTCAGTGCTTTCGAGTTCGACTTCGTCTTCTTCCCATGCGTCATTCCCGCTGCGTATGACCTCCGTGAGCTGAATCTGATTTACCCTGAGATATTCCCGGAAGGCGTCCCGGTCGATCTTGCCGTCAACCGCATTGTCTTTTACCCACTGTTCGACGTTGAGCCACTTGAGCTCTGCCGGCTTGACCTGCTTCTTCTCCAACCACTTGAGAAGAGAGGCTGTTTTCCGTGGCATGTCCTCGTAGGCCTCAACGACCTTTGTCAACTTGGAGTAGAAAACCGGCGCATTCTCGCGCTCCTGCGCCATGAGCTGGGACACGTGCGACAATCTTTCGTTCTGCTCAAGGGGCTGGTATTTCTGGCGGAGGATCCTGTCGTATATCTGCTGGACCCGGGCGATCCGGTCGCCCAGCTTCGCCTTTAGTGCGCGGATGATGCGGTTGAGTTGGATGAAAAAACGGCGAATAAGGCCCGGTTTTCCCTTCAAGACGTTTGCGGAGTTGGTGCGAGCGAAATAAGAGAAGCCGGTGGCTGCTTCCTCCTCGTTGCCCTCAAAGAAGTCCATGAGCGCCTGATAATCTTTATCCGGCAGAAGCCACCGCGCCGCGATGTGAAAGGCCTCGTGGTAGGTCGTGCTGACGAACTCCTCGGGCGTCTGCGCCTGGCTGAGCTGCATCAGGGCAAAGACGTTGTTCATGGTCGTCGCCCCTGCGACGCCCGTGATGTTTCCGCCGTGCTCCCGGAGGGACCGCTCGATCTGTTTGGGGTCGCGGGACAGGTCGGCAAGGGTCATGCGGGGCTTGACGTTGACGGTGATGAACGGCTGGACGTCTTCCGGCATTACGGTCCGAAGGATGCCAAGGGCCTCAGAGAGGGCGCGCTGTGCGTCCTGGATGTCGTGGGGGGTGAGTTGTGTTACTTGGCGAGCTGGTCGAGCGCGCGTTTGTAGTCCGCTGCGGCCTCTTTCCTCAAGGAGTCTATTTCGGAGGGCGTCAATGGACCCGTAGCGGGAGATTTCCCGGAGCTGGCTTTGGGTGAGGCTCCGGAGTCCGCCGGTGATGCCTGCTTGTCTGAGGGCTGCTTCAACATTTTTCTCTCCCAGGTTTGCATTGATCTTGGAGATGGTCTCCTCGGACGGGTGAAGCCGCGAGGAGAATTGTGCTAGAGCCAGGGTCGAGGCCTCCACAAACTTGCCGCCGTTGGCCTCAATGTAGTTTCTGAGCTCCCGGAGGGTAGCGCCACTCGTCGCAACGTCGTCTACGGCGATGTACTCCCGCCCTGGCTCGACAGGCCCGTCAAATATAGCAGGCCTGGCAAGTCTTGTCAAGGCAGACGCGGCGGTGTGAAAAACTCTATTGGTCTGCACGATCCCCGTTTCGGATTCCATGCCCGTGGCGGCGTGGATGACTGCCGCGTACGCGAGGGGAATTTTGTTCACCCCTGTCTTTTCGACCGCGATGATCGGCAGCAGCTTGGCATTGGGATGGCGTTTCTTCAATGCCTGCAGGCGCTCGGGCTTGACCAGGTCCTTGACGAGGCGGACCGCCGCGTCGATGTCGCCGCCCTTTGCCGCGTTGTAGTCCGGGTGCGCCTTGAGTTTGGCGATGGTGGTATGTCCCACGATCCTGGGAAACGATTCCGGCCAGACCTGCGGGATTATCTCCTTGCTTGGTCCAGGCGGCGCCGGCCTCATGCTCGTAGTGGTCGGTCCGTTGGCGTGCCCGCTGGCTTCGTACACCGCGTAAGGAACGGAAAAGCCTTCTCCAAGGTCATAGAGCCGATCTATCATGGCCTGAGTGTTCGGCTGCGGAACGTGGGCCACCATGTACTTGCCCGAGGTCTCGAAATCACCTGTTACTGTTAAAGCGCGCAGCGTGTCGTCGAGGAAGAAGATGGATCCAGCCGCCTTTGAGCGCGGCACCTGCAGACGGTACAGGCGGTCTGAGGGCCTCCACTGGATGATAACGCGGCGGCTTTCGAGTCGGTCCACGGCGTGGTTGCTCAAAAGATCATGCACGATCTCCTTTGTGACCCGGACCGTTCTATGCGACGATGGCTGGGACTTGTAACTCAATGGGAGGAGAATCCCTTCCCGGGTCGATCCGTCCTCCATAGAGAACCGGACTATCCTTGACCCCACAGGGGCATCGGCATAGCCCTGGATGAGATTGCCCGTGATCATGTGCCGCTTGAGCCTGATGTCCTGGCCGGCCATTTCGTCCCAGGCCGGAAAAATCCCGGTGCTCATCCATTGCACGTTTATGTCCCCGTCCAAGATTTTCGAGAGGGGGACCGGGTATCGCTGGAGGGCGTTGTCCACGGCGAAAATGAGGGTTGTGTTGCTTGGCGCTGCGGGGTTGCCGGGGAACTTGCGGCCTGGTCTCGGTGCGTCGATGGCGATAAGCACGCCGTTCATGGCCATGTCACTGGAAAGTCGAATTTCGTAGGTGTCGCCAACATCGTAGTCACTGAGCCGGTATTCGAGGGACTGCATAGCGATTTTAATAGCGTTGAGGGCGCGTTTTATCGCGTCTGGATCTTTATAGCGGAGCTTGAGGGTTCCCTCATTTTCCTCCAGGTATTCCGCGTGGGCGGCCCTGATCTCCCGGAGGATGTTACTTTTGTAGCGATGGAGGCTCCCGTCGTGGGCCTCGGCCGTTCTGTCGAGCATACGCGTGAGCCGGACCTTGTTATAGGGCTTCTTTTCGGACGCGACGCGCAGCTCCTCGAGGCGGGTGCTTTTCCCGAACGGATTGGTTTCGTCTTTACCCACCGTGAGGATCGACGTTGATAGGACCCTGGCCTTGAAGTCCAGGTCGTCCACCTGCAAGTCGTAGGTTCCTTCCTCCTTCAGGCGCTTGATGTACTCGTTGTAGGCGCGCTCTACCTCATCGAAGAAGCGGCGCTGCATGGCGACCGGCTGAATAGCGATCTTCCCCGTGGCTTTCATGGCGAGCCCGGTCCGCACGTCGCTCAGGAGGTTCATATCCGCTGCCTCCTGCGGGTGGTCATGGAGCCAGTTTTCCACGACTTCATCCCCGTATTTGTTCAAGAGGTCCGGGAAAGTCTTTTGCGCAAGAGGGCTGTCGGAATTGGCGGAGACGTTGGCGGAAAGGCTCCTCATTTTTCTCATGTGGACGGCAGCCGGCCGGATTTCAGCGGGGAGGTCAAGCATCAGGAAGCGGTAAAATGGCAGGTTGACCTGGCCTTTCCTGTTTACGCGTCCCTGTTTTTGCACTTCGCTGTCGATGTTGAGCTCGGCTTGTACGCCCTGATAGGTGCGTGGCCGCTTGTCGAGCGCAGTAGGCGCGGTGTGGAGGGAAAGGCCGGCGGAAGCAGCGCGGTTGATGATGAGGGCGTCGAGGTCTCCGTCGTTGTAGCCGCGTATTATCGCATTGCGGTCACTGATCTCGGGGCCCGTACGGCGCCGCAGCGGCATGTCCGGCTTTTCGAGGTCCGCCACGAACTGACGACCCGTGATCTCCGCGGCTTTGTATCCCGCGTCGCGCAGCCGGCCCAGGAGATAGTCTATCGGGCTGCCCGGAATGTCTGTCATGGTTTCGGAGATGCTCTTGTCGATCTGTCGGTAGATGGTCTGCAGCCGGGGCGGCAGGTCATTGACGGCGATGGTGTGGACCGTAGCTTCTTTGTCCGACGGGCCTTTGATGCTCACACGCAGGCACCTGCTCAGGTACCGCCGGAGCACGTCCGCGTAGGTAATGTTTCCGATGGGATCCCCGATACGGATAGCGCCTTCCTCGAACTCCTGTTTAAGGAAGCTCTCCATGGTATTGGCCAGGGCAATGACGGGTTTCCTGCCGCTTTTGAGTTCCTCTATGGCGCGATCGGCGGCGGTCCTCACCTTCATGCACAGAAGGAGGCTCCGCACGGCGTTGTGAACCGTGGCTGCGAAATTCGATGCCGATACTGTGGTGTGGATCCGCTTTCCACCCTGGACCTCGCTGCCGGGGATCGGGACGCCGTAAACTGTACTCGGAGGTGACCAATTCTTTGCAGCAGTCCCCTTGGGTTTTTTGGTCGCGTCCTCGATGCCGGCCATGAGCTCGCTGTCGAAATGGAGGATATCCCGGATGTGCGTGGTCATCTGGTCGGCGCGCTTTTCATCCCTGGCGCGGTTCTTCGTGTCAAACTCCCACTCGTTCTTGATCCCCTCGAAGGATTTCTCGCGTCTCAAGAGCTGCCCAAGGCGCGCGAGGTAGGTGGATGTTATTTCCTGGAGCGGGGTGTCGCCCTTGGTGACCGCGTCGATCAGTTCATCCATGGTCACGTTGGCTTTGCTGAGGTCCGTCCTGAAATAGATTGGCACGGTGTCCGGGCGTTTTGCGTAGGTCGCTGAGAGGTAGATCACTCCCCTTGCGTGGGTAAGCATCTCCCGCAGGAAAATGCCGGTGTTTGATTCAGGCCCGGAAGCGTTGTGGGACTCGTCGAGAATAACGAAATTTCCGGGTATCACGTTCGCCAGTGCTTGCTGCGGGAGGTTTCCCTCTTTGTTGATCTGCGAGTAAGTGGTCAAGATGCCGTCGTATCCTGACATCCCACCGACGCCCATTTCGCGGAGCTTTCTGAGCATGTTGGTCCGCTTTTCACCGATGAGCGGCCGGAAAACAGGGAGTCGCGTCCTCGGGTCTACGATCGTGGCGCGGTCCTTGTCACTGGCCATGATGTACGGGAGGAACTTGCGGCCTATGTCCGTAATATCCCGGTAGAAGTCAGTGAAGAGATTTGCTTTCTCGGTAAAGAAGACGGGATGGCCGCCCTGCAGGCGCGCCCAATGATAGAGAGCGGCGGCGATTCTTCCTTTGCCGACACCGGTTTGGTCGCCAATAATGGTCGCGGTTCCGTTCTTTTCTAGGTTCCGGATAGCAAGGGCTATCCCGTCCACCTGGTCGGCTGAAAAGGCGGCAAATAGCGCCTGATTGTTTGGGTATTGGAGCTGCCTTGCCACATACTCGTCGATGCCTCCAACGTCGGCCTCAAGGCTGTCCAGGGCCTCTTCGATGGCATCCCGCATGGTGCGCGGAGTCAGGGTCTCGTCAATGATGGGACCTTTTGACTTCGGGTGGTAAGTGACCTGGTATTCGGTCGCGGTGTCTTCCTGGGTGGGCTTCGCTTCTTTCTGGAGCGCGGGAAAGTCCGCCTGCAGCCAGTGGGCAAAGTATTTCCGGCCCTTCTCACCGACGAGCGCGGCAACGTCCTTGACAAATTCCTTGATGGACCTGCCTGCCGCGAGTGCGGCTTGCCACATTTGCTTAAGGATGTCCTTGATCTTGGCGTACTTATCGACGTCTACGTCAGCCGGGGGAAGAATCTCACCTTCTTCTCCCAGGAGGTCGTTGATCTTCTTGGCCCCTTCGGCGAGCTGCTTGAGATACTCTGCGGTTTCTTTGGCGTGCTGTTTGGCGCTTTCTGCCGGTCGTTTTTCAGCCGGCGGGGGTTGGGTTTTTGGCTTCTGCTCCTTGATAGCCTCGTCAAAGGCGTCGAGGAGCTGCCCGGGTGTGGCGTCTTCGAGTTTTACTTCATCCAGGTTAGAAATTCCGGTAGGCTCAGGTCGTTTACCTGGTTCTCTGCCTCCTCCCTGCTCAGGTTGTCCGGCTCCTCGTTCTCCAGGCCGACCTCCTCCCTGTACGCCTTCAGGTCCAGGGCGTCCGCCAGAAGGGCCTGGAGCTGGTATTGCCCCACGTTCACCGGGGGGTTTTCCTGGTCCAGAAGGACCGCCGCCACCTGGTGCGGCTCCATGCTCGGTCGTAGGTCGTGGCTTATTCCCGGCCAGCTCTCCTCCAGAAGGTAGATTACCTCCTGCGGCCCCAGCTCCCCCCATGCCCGGTCTACGAGGCCCACCACCTTGCCCCTCCACTTTCGGAGGTATTCCTGCGGGCTTAGTTCCAGGGGTTGGTTGGGGTTCAGAGGGATGCCGAGGGGGAGCCGTTGGCTCTTGTACTTCCATAGATCCATCGGCGGCAGCCAGGCCTGTTGGTTCGCCATTCCAGATCCTCCTTAGTTCAGGGACGAGCTCATCGACGGACTTTACAGCCTGGTAGGCGGCGCGGTCCGAGGGGTCGGTCGAGGCATACACATCGTGAATCTCATTTGGTGCGCGCCGCCCGTCCAGGATGATTAATCTTATCGGAAACTTGGTCCCTTGTCGAGCATATTCTTCTCCCGGGATGTCGATGTTCCGGACCACGTTGTAGTTTCTGTTGAGCCAGTTGAGGAAAATCCGGTCCGCATCGCGCAGCTTTCCGGCTTTATTGAAGTTGGTGTTCCCGATGATGAAGGCGGCCTTCCCGTTGTTCTTCATGGCAGATATGGAGCGCATGATGATCTTGTGCTCCAGCATCTTGATGTCGTAGCCCTTGATCTTTTCCCAATGCTCGACCCCGAACGGCGGGTTAGCTAGAACCTTGTCGCTCTGCGAGGCGTATTTCGGCACCGTATGAGCGGCATCGACGCCGGTCACGGTGAAGCCTTGCTCCCGGAGGATCGTGCGCCTGGTCGGGTCAAGCTCGTTGGCCGCTACCAGGTCCGGATTGGCGATGGTGACGAGCGCGCCGTTGCCAGCGGTAGGTTCGTACACCTGATCAGTCCGGATAACCTCGATGGCGCGCTGCATGAGGTAGCCGAGGTGTATGGGTGTGGAGTACTCCTGGAGCTGGACGCTGCCGCTGGTCCTGGTGCTGAGGTTCGGCTGCCACTCGTAGATGTCCTTGAGCATATTGTAGGTGGTCGTGAAGTCATGCCCGTACCCGACGACCTCACGAGCCTTAAGCACGATTGCGGCCTCAAAGGCCTCCTGGACCTTCCTATATCTGAACTCGGGATCCTTTACGAGCTTCGCGCGTGTTGTTCCCAGGAGGTGAGCCACCTCCATCTGGATTTTGACCTTGTTCAACTTGTTCCGGGAGGCGGGCTGGACCATGCCGAGGAAGTGCTGCGCGAGGGCCGGCACGTTGAGGTCGTCGGGCGTACCGATGTCGGCCGGCCCGAGGACTTCGAGCTCTTCTGAGGGCTTCGCTGGCTTGAAGTCGCTCGCGGCAAAATGCAGATTGCCGCTTCCTTCTACTCTGAGATACTGGCGGCCGTCGGGGTGGGTGCGGATGTGGAGGACCTTCACGTTGGTGTAGGTTATGCCGCTGTCCTTTGTGGACGTGACCAGGTCGCCGATCTTGTAGGTCGGCTTTTTTTGCTCTGGCGACGGCTGCTCCTCCGGCATACCGATGTCGGCCGGCGGCTTTTCCTCCTCTTCTCCGATCTTTTCGTATTTCAGCTCAACCCAATTTCCAGGAAGTTCCTTCCTCGAAATCAATTTGCCGATGTACGGGAGTTTCTCGAAGATCTTGCGGTTCTCGGCCTCCATGTCCTTCTTGACCGAGTATGTGACGGTTCGCGGCGTGGTCGTTTCGGGTTTCGGCTGCTTCGTCTCGGCCCGTGGGTTGACGACCTTTGCCTTCAGGAAGCCCTGGGCGATGAGATTGCGGGAGAAGACGTTCGCGAATTGCGCATCCCGGCCCCTGAGTTCCCCCCTGGGGCCCCGCACGGCTGTCTCGGAAAGGATAAGTCGGCCGTTCTGCACAGCAAAGACCATCTCTCCGTCCTGAATGAGGTCTCCCCCTTCCTCGATGTAGTGGGTGAAATAGAGGCCCTGGATATGGGGAGTGTCAGGAAGAGGATGGCGCTCAATTACAAGGTCGAGGTAGCCCTTGTTCCTGAGCTTCATGTAGAAGTCTTCACCTTCCAGGGCCTTCTTTTCGAGGCCGTGGGCAATGAGGAGTTTCGCGATACGTTTGGCGGGGTTGGCCAACTGCTGCTTTGGCGGGAGGATTTCTTGCTCGTACCATTCGCCGTGGACAGCGGCCCCTTCCGGGTTTATACCCCAAACGTGCTTGCTCTTTCCGGCCGGAAGATAGCCGTAATCGACAACATCCTCTTTTTTGAGTTGATTTGCCTTGAGGAGGTGCGCGTAAGTGGTGCCCTTGTAACCAGGAGACCCGAAGACGGCACCTTCCTTGTTCTTGACAACGAGTTGGGCTACTCCTTCGCCGGGGAGTTCTTTTGTGCCACCAGCTTTCCCTTGTGGCGCACCTTTGTTCCCGGGGGTAGGCCCTGCCACCAACCCTGGAGGCTTTTCTCCCCGCCCTGCCCGTTTACCCGAAATTTGACGTTTAGCCTTGGCGCGTTGAAGGGCCTCTTCGGCGAGGCGGCCTGACGTTCCTGTTCCATACGAAAAAGCTCCTGTTAGATGGACGGTCTTGCCGCCCGGAAGTGTGAGGTCAAGCGGATGCTCCATGAGATAGAAGGTTGCGTCGCCCGCTGCTCGATGGAGGGCCTCTTCCTCGTCTGATTGCATCCTGAACTCGTCGCCGCTGATATGAAAGACGGCGGATGGCTCAAGCTCGGTCTGTTTAAGGGACTTGGCGACCAGCTTCAGGAGCTCATCGCCCATGTCATGTCCTATATTATCGTTGACCCATTTAAGGCTGTCAACGTCGATTGAAGATTGGAAAGGCAATTTCTCCGCTTCGTCCCATGCCCGGCGGTTTGGGAGTTCCGTGAGAGGATCGGTAAGGAGCTCTTTCCGCATCTCCTTGGACGTCATTTCGGAGACGAGCTTCCTCTTTTTGATATTGGTACGCCGTTCCGGACCGTGATATCCGTGCCATTCGACGGGTCGATCAAAATCGCCCTCGGCCAGCCAGCCTTCGAATTGCGTCCAGTCCATACGGGCCATGGGGCCATAGCCCTTCCAGCCTTTCTCGTAGTTGGACATGTAGCCGGAGCGGGCCGCCCTCTCGGTTCCGTAGCCCAGGAGCACTTTGTGCTCGTCGAACTTGCGGGTACCAGGATCGACCTGGTTCTCGATAAAAACGGGGAGCTTCGCGATCGGCTTTTCCGGCTCGGGGTTGATGAATACGTCAACCTGGTCGCCGTCGTTCCCCTGGGTGCCCCGGATATAGCCGTAATGCGCGGTGAGGGTTTGCTCCCACTGCTTCGCTGCTCCTGGCTTGCTTCTCCTCACGCCGCCGGCGGGGTTCTCGACTGAAATATCTACACCGTGGATCCGGATGTGCCCCTTTTTGTAGTTGCCGGCTTCAATTTGGGCTTCCGAGGGCTCAGGTTCGGCCTCTTCGGCTGCCTTCTGGATGTGCTCGGGCTCCTCGCCGGCGGCTTCCTCAAGCTCCGGCGCTACCGCTTCTTCTTCGGCTTTGACTTCGGGAGGTGGTGTGCCCGGTGCCACGGGTTGTGTGCCTTCTGGCTGCTCTTCGGATGCCCCTTGAACCATTCCACCTGGTCCAGGCGCTCCTGCGCCACCTTCTTCGACGGGTACGGCCCCCCCATGTGTTTCCCGCTCTCCGCGTAGACGTGCCAGCCGTCGCTCTTCTTCATCAGCATTGACCATTTCCTCCGTTGCTGGTGGTGGATATGTGGCAATCGCTCCCTGCCAGGCCTCGTTTAGGTCTGCGGCGGGTTCTGACTCGTCGGCGAGGATTGCTCGGATTTCCTTTGCTGAAAAGCCCGTGTCTGCTGCAATCGACTTAATAACGCTTGCTTCAATCGGCTTTCGATAGCTGGCCGCAGCTTCTTCAATATCTCTCGTTGAGTAGCCTTCATTTTGCAACTCCTCGATTAAGGTACGGTAATCGGCGTCGGACATGCCCTCAATAGTGGAGGGAGCCTGCTCGATCTGCTCGGCGGTGTAGACGATGTCGGGCTTGCGCTGTTCCTTGGCCGCCTCCAGGACGGTGTCCCATATTTCCTTTTGCCGGGTTTCCCGGGGACCCCACTCGTGGCCGGAGAGCCCCTTCTCGATCGCCTTGATGGTCTCATCGCGCCCGAAGCCGTTCTCCCCGATGAGGTCGGGATAAGTGGAGGAATAGCCTTTCCACTCCTCTTCACCGCCAGGGTATTGGAAGCGGAGACGTCCGCCCGGTTCTCCCATTTTGACCTGGGAGAGGAGGTCCTTGACATAGGGAACGAGGCCGCCCATGGCCTCCTGGTTCGCTTTCTCCTGCCGTTCCTTGAGCTGTCCGTGGAGAGCCGTGAGGCCGGCTAAAGACTGCCTTACATACAGGTCGCGAGCGTGTGCGTCTTCGAACGCCTGTGCGGACTCTTGAGCACTTTTGAGCGGCGGTGGAGCAACCTGTTCGACCAGGTCGATGGGTTCACGCTCTTTTTTTTGAGCCCTTTTCCTCGCTTCTGCGATTCTATCTAGCTCAGCCTGTACGGCAGGGGCAAGGGGATGATCGGGTGGAATGTTCTGTTTTATCGCTTCAAGGGCCTGGTCATCAATCTTTCCGGCGTTGTAGTCGCGGCTGATCTTGTCCACCATGCTGTTTGCGGCATCTATGTCCTCTTGGGTGACGCCCTCGCCCGCTTTTTCGGGGATGCGTGGACGAAAGATGTTGTCAGGAGTCGGCTCCTCGCCGGCGAGCAGGTTGTCAACGGCGGTGGTTAGGATTGGATTGTATGAGAAGGTGTTCTTGATGTAGTTCAGATCGTTCTTAGTGAGCGTACCTTCCTTGAAGGCGTTGGCCATGTTGACGGCCGCCTGTTTCGATGCTTCCGGATCAAGAGACTTGCTGGTGACCTTGAGGGCCTCCGAAACGGCCTGCTTCACCTCGGGACGAACCAGGCGGTTCTTGAAGAATTTATCGACTACGCGCCCAAATGCTTTGTTGTCGCCGTTCCTGATGGCGTCATTCACGCCGGGGATGAGTTCACCCAGGGCTTTTTTCTCCGCCGGGACAGCCGCTATGCGCCTCATGAGCGGCAAAATGCCGAACATGACCCCAAAGGCCGCGCCGTTGGCGAAACCGCTCTCCAGTTCCTTGGCAGTGGGCAGGCGCCCCTGTTTCGCGGCCTGGTATGCAGCTTCCCCTGCGCCGGCGGCTCCGAGCTTCGGGATGGCCATGAGTTTGCCGCCTTCTGCGATCTTGCCGTACAGGGTGCCGAGAGCGGTCGCCTCTCCTGCCTTGCCGATCGCTTTGACCATGCCCATGGCCGTAGGTTCTTTTTCGGCCTGCTCTACGCCGGCGCGGACGCCCATGCCGATGGCGAAGTCTGGAAGGCGGGAAAGAATCTGTGCCGATGCATCTGAGAGGTATCCGGTAGCCTTCAGGCCGGTCTTTATAGCGGAGCCGACCGGGATGTCGAAAGCTACCATGGTGGGGAGAAGGCCGCCGATGCTTTCCGCAGTCTGGTAAAGGATATCCTCGGCCGCGTTTCTCGGTTTGGTCTCTTCCCGGGTGCGCTGAACGTTTTCCTCCGGCTGGGTAACGGTCTTCTGCTTGATGATGTCCTTTGCTGCGCGGACAGCTTCCTGCGCCTCGGGGATCTCGGAGAGCTTGTCAAAGGCGGTTTTCATGCCGGGCTCGACGATCTCTAACCCGATCAGGGCGGGCTTAGCCAGGCCGCCGAGGAGCTTGTTGATGTCCACGGCGCCGGAAACCGCGCCGGCACCGAGGCGTCGTGGGAGAGCGCTGAGGACGCCAGGCTGTTCCTCGCCGGCGCTCTCGGGCTGCTCGGGCTCCTCGGGCTGCTGCGGAAACCATTTATTGGGCGCAAACGGGTCCTGGTCGCTTGTGGGAAGCGCCTGGTAGCCGTCTCCCTGGTCGCTCCACAAGGAGGGATCAAACGGGTCCGCCTGCTGTGTATCTTTCGGAGTAAAACTGTCGAAGGGGTCTGCCATTAGTCGCCGTTGGCCTCAACTTTCTTTTTGTCCTTCTTTTTGCCCTTTTTGATCACCTTTTTCTCGACGACCTTCCCGCCGGCGTCAAGCTTGATTCTGATAGTGTCGCCGGTCTTTTTGTCCACGTATGTGGCGCTGACGCCTTTGCCTCGGCTTTTTTTGTCCTCACCCCCACCAAGTGCCCCGGTTTCTTGGGATGTGACATTCTTGGCGTCTTTAGGGATTTTCCCTTTCCAGATCTCCGCCTCCTCTTCCCTGCCGACGTACTCCGCTTGCCCGGGCTGCGGGAGAGCGCGATTTCCCTTAGTGAAACTCTCTCCGGTGGGGGACGAGGTCTTGCGGTACCGCTTGAAGCCGAGTGTTCCCGGTTTGTAGGTAACACCGTCCGGGCTCTTGACGTACTGAACGCTTC
>Ga0307445_10000902_pt1 | contig 16504 bp, 34 predicted proteins | sample SalMarSW160330MG_FD_202147 | JGI IMG/M metagenome (GOLD analysis project Ga0307445, IMG submission 202147) | Salt marsh sediment microbial communities from the Plum Island Ecosystem LTER, Massachusetts, United States - SW1603-30 | ecosystem: Environmental > Aquatic > Marine > Intertidal zone >...
TTCATTTCCTCTGGGGTGAGTTCTTTTTTACTCATGACGGTAAGTAGTCTCCTTGCGTTGCCACACAGAGCCAGGGTACGCATGGGCCTACCCTGACAGGTCTTTATTGTTCTATCTTAGTACCATCCAGTTAATACTCATGGTGATATAAATCCTTGCATTGCCTGTCCATACCCCACGCCACCATGCCACTGCTCACCTTGGCGCTCCGTGTTTTATTTTATTTACCCACCCTCTGTCTTTTTGCCGACATCACGTCCCTCCAGACAGTCGGCCCAACGGTCTAACACGTAATCACTGGGGCCAGCACATTCCCCAGAACGCATCCCCTTCGCGTGAGTTCGCAGACAGTACACCACCTCCGCCACCTCCATAGGTAATCGCCCCCCAACACCGTCCAGCAAAGTAGCGATGGACTCGAGAGCGTCAGCCCACCTGCGAAACTTTTTAGGAACGGCAGCTAGCCCCAAGGACTCCCACAGGTGATTCGCTTCACAGCGAAGATATTTGGCTACCTCAAGAGCTACACGACCAGGAGGCTCAGGGTCAGGGGCACGGCGCGCAAGATAATCAGGGTCACAACCCGGACAATAAAGAACCCCGTCCACCCGGATGCCCCCGGTCAGCTCCTTGTCACAGCGTCCGCACTTCTCAGTAGTACTCATGGGGACTATTATTCCTTTCTAGGACCTTTTTCAAGCATCCCCAGTCTCTCCATTTTCTTCACGCACCGTTTGCAGAGCCGACCGTTCGCTGGTTTCTCTCGCGACCACAGCCACTCACCCAACGGTAGTCCACAATAGGAGTTGCCTACTGCGTATCCTATGCAGTCGGCTACGTGGTAGATCGGTCCGTCGCCGTAGAGGTATATACGTTGCATGTTGCTGGTACTCATGGGGGACTATTATTCCTTTCTAGCACCTGTTCCACAGAGGGAAAAGAAGATGCTTACCAAACCTTGCCTAACCATACACCACACCAGACCAGACCACATAAGCGCACCACACCAGGCCTCACATCGCACCGTGGTGCTCTGGCTAAAACCTATGCGACGCTCCACTTAGGAACGCCAGTGCGTGCGAGACACGAAACTCCTTGCTCTCACCGGTCCAGTTTTTCCATTTGATGGGCACCATCACCTGCCTGTGGAAGTCCGGGTACTCAGTGGGGAGCTCATCACAGCGTTTCACGAGCCACCCCATTGCCTGGGAGATTGCTTCATAGTAGGTAATCATGACCCACTTACCACCAGGATGGTCCACTTTGAACGCCTCGATTTCCACCGTGTCGTTTCTGAATCTTTTACCCTGCATATAAACTCCTCTTTACTATTTTTGATGACGGTGCTCCTGCTCCCCGGAGAGGAAGCGATAATAGAACGTAATAATCGGGGCAGTATATTATGCTGCTGCTCCCAACCGGCAACTATTTTCTGAGTGACCGGTTTAATGTGTCCATCGTAAAGAACGTGCTTGCTGTTGTCAAGTTCTTTTTAGTAGGGTGGACAGTAGTCGCTACGCTCCTGGTCAAGTTCTTTTTGCTAAGGTAAGACAGTAGTCGCTACACTCCTGGCTCAAGTTCTTTTTTACAAGATGGACAAGGAAAAGGTTTGTGTGGGAGAAGGCTGGAAAATAGTGCTGCAGGAAAGTTGTCTGGTGGTGGATACTGAACAACTGTTTTTAAGCCGATTCATGTGCTCAGTGAAGATGCGTGCTTGAGGAGGTGGAGAATGGTTTTGGTGAACCCTGGATTCTACGTAAGCTCGAGATGCGGACGGATACGTGGTTAAGTGGATTATGCGTGGCAGTATTGAACACAACTGGACATCGGGAAAGAGGTGAGCTGAAGTTGCCCTGGAGACACGCTGTAGATTGGCTAAAACGAGCAGTGGGAACCAGTGGGGGACAGTGGGATGAAGTGGGGAGGGAAGGGGAAGATTGGGACAGGGGCCCGTATACCCCCTATATACCCCAAAAAGGGCTATAATTACACGTATTTAGCGATTTTAGGGGTCTAAATAGCTGATATTAGGGGTATTTAGGGGATCTAGATCCCATGTAAGGGGTATTTACACAGGATCTAGTAGGTAAATAGGCCTCATGGATCGTGTATTTCGCAAATTCACAGGGTGTGTACGTGTTAATTGATCGTGTTTGTGCTTCACGGTGTGTGTCATTTAATAGGGTGTGGATCCATTTAAGCAGAAATTGACTTTGTCAAGTTTGGCACGTTTTGTGTTTGGGGATCAACACGAGGATTAAATCGGATCCATTTTACGTTGTCAAGTATAAAATGGATCTGATCTTTTTGCAAAAAGTGTGTTGACAACGTAAAGATCGATTTAGCCTATGCCTAGGGCATATGGTTTAACCATAGGGCAAGGCCCCCGAAGGGGCACGGGCTACACGCGCCACAAATCCCCGGTGCCGTTCTCCACCGCGACCCAATAGGCTTTCGCTTGGCGTCGCCGTTTCTTGTCCGCGCGGATCCGCGCCATGCACTTGGCACAGTACACACCCACCTGTGTGGGCTTTCCGCATTCCCAGCACTCGCGCTCCGGGTCGCTGTCTGTTTTCTTGCCCATCTTTTTTCTCCTTTGTCAACCGATGATGCTCACCGCGTAGCGGTTCGCGGGGTCGGCGTTGAGGGCGGCGTCGAGATCTGCACGGTCGTCGCTGATGATCTCCTCGATGACCTCGCCCGCACTGTTGAGGATCGCCCAGCCGCTACGCTTTTCCTTACGCGCCCGCGCATCGGAAAGGGCCTGCACGATCTCCATGTGCGCTTTGATGGCAGCGAGTTGCGCGTCCAGCGACTCGTCCTTGAGAGCGTTGGACAGACGTTCCATCGTGGCCGCTACGTCCTTGTAAAGCTGCTGATCCATTTCTGTGCTCCTGTTGGTTTGCCGTCCGACGTGCAAAATATAATACCGAACTTTACCGCGTCAAGTTTCTTTTTGCAAAAACTTTGCGGGTAGTACCCTGGGGAGGGTGGGGGTATATGGTTTAACCAAATGGGGAAGGGAGGAGCTCGGGGAGATTGTCTCCCGGCTCCTTGTGGGATTATTGCAGGTCGGAATTGTACCAGGCGGACGAGTCGCTGCGATCCATGAGGGAGTAGGTGTTGTACTGATTCCGCAGGGTGGGCTTGGATCCGCAGATCGTGACCCGCCTCATATCGGATTGGGATCTGGCGTAGGCCTCGACCCGCTCGGCTTCCATGTAGGAGACGCAGGGGAGGATCACGCGGTTGTTACGCCCGTCGCTCTTGCCCCACCCGGACAGGAAGGTGTCCGTGGCGCAGACGTAGAAAAGGGCCTCGGGGATCTCGGATTGCTTGGTGACGAAGGTTGACATTTTCTGTGCTCCTGTTGGTTTGCCGTCCGACGTGCAAAATATAATACCGATCTTTACGCGGTCAAGTTTTTTTTGAAAAAGTTTTTACGCGCCCAGGTCATAGGCTAGGGTGTTAGGTTTAACCTGGAAGTGTAGGCAAAAAGAAAACCGGGACCGCTAGGCCCCGGTTTCTCCCTGACATGGGGAGGACGCGGCTACCAGTTGGGGTCTGCGTCCAGCCGATCCCACATGTCCGGTACGAGATCCCAACTCTCGTAAGCGTCCTCCTTCGAGTAGAAGTTCGGGTCGTGCTCCTGCGCGCACCACTCGCGGTCGCGCCTGTAGACGCAATCGTTCATGTTCCGGCACTCCGCACATGACGACGGCTGCTTCTTGAAGCTGTTGGTGGCCATGGTTACCTCCGTTGGTTGGTTTGCCTTCCGACGCTGCAAAATATAACACCGAACTTTACGCGGTCAAGTTTTTTTTTTGAAAAAAGTTTTCGCACGCCAGGGCAGGGGCGTTAGGTTAAACCAAATAGCACCGCCCAGAGCTTACCCCTCCTCCTGGGAGTTGCCTCGGCAGGCCTTACGCTGGGCCTCCTTCTTTTTGTTCTTGTGGCTTCCCGCGCCAGATCGCCACTTACCGATCAAGCCGTACATGTTACGGATCGGATCTCCATCCTTGACGATCCGGGGTTGCTTCTTTTTTCTACGTCTGGCCATAGGTCACCTGGCGTCGATTTCTCCAGAAGCCGTGGTGGGCGCGTCGGGGATTTCCGCGAAGTCGCAGAACAAAAACCCTTCCTCGTGCATGATGGTCCGGGCCTCATGCTCGGAAATGTTCTGGCAATCCCCAAGCTGCTTGGAATCCAGGTAGTAGGACACCGGGCTTGCGGGCCAGTCGTCCTTGTAGATTTCCAAGTAGTCCCCATTTTTGCAGGGGAGTACGGCCACCAATTTGTTGACGAAGGCCATGCTAGTACCCCATGACGTCGTTGTAGCCCTGGCAACCGAAGGCCATACCCGCCTGCATGGCTGCTTCGCTGCGCCAGTCGTCATCCTCATGGTACGGGCGGAAGCTCGGGTTCTCCCGGATGAGCTCCACCCCAGGACCATCGAGATGCACATAGTGCGTGCTCGAGTCCGAGGGATCCTCGTTGTAAAAGGCCAGGGCCTCATCGTAGGTGGCGAAGTCCTCACCCGTCCAACAATCATCGTTGCCCGCGTGGGGGTGACTGCCCCAATAGTTGACCGAGTACATTTTGGCCATCTGCTTACTCCGTTGTTTCTCCGTCCGACGTGTGAAATATAACACCGACGCAACGCGCGGTCAAGTCGATTTTTTGATTTTTTTTTAATGTGTGCGCGTAGACTAGGGCTACTGGTTAAACCTAACAGCATGAGCAAAGAAAAACCCGGGACCGCTAGGCCCCGGGCCTTTCCTACTCTCGGGCGGCGATACCTCCCATGCTACTCACCTCGGTCACGGCGGCCAGGATGAACACTTTGCCCTGGGTCTTACCGTAGAACAGGGCAGCGAGTGTGGGTTTGAACTTCAGGACGCTGGTCACGATCCGCACGGCGTCCTCGGCGGCGACCCGGCCCTTGTCCTCGGGGTTGAGCACCAGCATGTTGACGGTGGTCACGCCGTTCTTGAGACAGTTGCGCTCGATCATGACCGCGACGTTTGCGGTCTTGACCCGCGCCAGAACGTGACACCGCTTGCCCGGCTTCCAGTCCTTCATGACCGGGGTCTTGACCTGCGCGGCGTGCCGATGCTTGTGCATCATATCGGCGCAGCCCGTTCCGAGCACCAGCGCCACCAGAATCACCATAAGCCGTTTCATCTTTTTCTCCGTTCGCAAGAGGTTTTCCGTCCGACGTGTCAAATATAACATCGGTACTTTACGTTGTCAAGATGCAAAACGGATTATTTTTGCGCGCCGTCCCCTGGGCTATTGGTTAAACCTAACCGCGTGGACAAAGAAAAACCCGGGATGGTGGTCCCGGGTTGGGGGAAGGCTAGTAGCAGTCCGTCCAGTGTTCGCCGGTTTCCTCGCCCCACTGCTCCCGGGGCGCGAGGCGCTGGCCAGACATGTTGTAGTCTGCGCCGCACTCGTAGCAGGTATTGGTGAAGCGGTCCAGGGTGATTTCCTCGCCACAATCGCAGCGCCCGATACGGGGATGGCGGTAGGACCACTCCCGCGCATCGACTCCCTCAAAGACCACATCGTGGTCCCCGCAGAGGCACTTGCGGAAATTGTCGAGCGCCGCTGGATTCATATCCGCCGTATCGACGTTGCCGTCTTTGTCGCAGGGGAAGCTGAACCCGTGGCCCGGCGATCCATCGCGCCACCGGAAACACAGGCTGTACTCGATACCCTCTTCGACGTAGGGTTGCTGGATGATTTTCATTTGATGCTCCGTTGGTTTGCTGTCCGACGTGCAAAATATAATGCCGATCTTTACGCGGTCAAGTTTCTTTTTTCGATTTTTGCAAAACGGGTCGGGTGGGTTTAACCTAATACCATAGGGGGAGGCCCGGGACCGTGGCCCCGGGTATTGATGGTTAGCTGTGGGAAAGGTTAGAGAAGACGGCGGCGGGGTAGACGTCTTCGACACAGGAGAAGAAGTCCACGACGTTCAGGAAATACCAGGACGCGCTGACGGTAGCCCATTCCTCGGTATCGGGGATCGTGAACGGCACGGCATAGTGGCCGTCGAAATTGGTGGTGTTGCAGACGGCCACGTACTTACCCGGACCACCATAGGGTTTCTTGTTGTTGGGCATGTGGGCTACTCTCTTTCCAGGACCACATCGACCTCGTGGGCGGGGAGGTAGCGCTGGTCCTCGTTGGGGATCTGGGAAACGGTGCCGTCATCCCACTGGATTTCGTTGCCGATCCGTTTGCCGATCCGGGCGCCCGCACGGCGCCACAGATCCAAGTAGAGATCCAGGGAAATGTAGTCGAACCCGGACCACTTGGGATTCTTGTGCTTGTGCTAGGCCATGGTCTGGAACTCACCCCCGAGCCCCATGAGCATGACGTCCGAAATGGTTTCGCTGAACTTTTCGATGGTACCGGGGGGAAGGCCCAGCTTGACCATCGGACCGTTCACGACCAGGTTTGCGCCCTTGCTGAAGGGGACGTTCCACTTGTCTACCACGACGCCACCCTCTTTGACGTCCCCGAGATAGGGACCGAGGCGCCGGTCGTACATCGTGGTGCTACAGCGGGAAAAGAATCCTTCGCCGTCCGATTCCGCGCCGACGCTACCGTGGGGACCGACGCCGCGAGTTAGGAGATCGTACTGTTTTTCGTACTTGTCCGCCATGATTTTTCTCCGTTTCCGTTTCGACGTGCAAAATATAATATCGAACTTTACGCGGTCAAGTTTTTTTTTTGAAAAAGTTTTCACGCGCCAGGCAGGACCAATGGTTAAACCAAATAGTAAGGCCCGTACCAGACGCTACACCTTCATCACTAGGCGGTGACTCCAATGTAGCGTGCCTATATCCTGGCACGGGGTAGTGATCCCAGCGGGATTTGAACCCGCGTTTTCGGCGTGAAAGGCCGACGTCCTACCAGGCTGGACGATGGGACCATAGCGCTTTGAGTAGGATATCCAGGTTTGTTGCTGCGGACTTAATCCACATGCCCCGTCTTTTATCCCACAGGAGGCCATCCCTGTAGCCCTGTTTATTCAGGCGCTACCCAAAGCTACACTCGGTAAAGAATTTCGGTTGCCCTACTTTTAGCAGTACCGGGTGTGTTCTTACATCATCGGGATGATCAACACCCCGCGTTTGTCCTCGGGCTCGGGCACGTCCTCGCGCTGCCCGTTGAGGTACTCCAAGTACCTCGGGTCGTACACCTCGACCGTGGGCTGGGGCCTGTCCTCGCGCTCCACGATCTTCCGTACCACGTTCTCACTGCGTCGCCAGTCGATCATGATTTTTCTCCGTTTCCAGCGTTTGCTTGGCCTTGCGCCGATAGCGCCGGTTCAAGTATTGCTTCGTTGCCTTCAAAGACCGACCCTTGTGCATGGGGCAGCAGCAGGGGCAACGAATTCCACCGGGGCCAACGCGGGGATCAGTATGCTTGTATTGTTTGACCATTTGATTCTCCGTCTCAGATCCCATGCAAAGGAGGGAATGACGCCAGATAACGCTTTGCTTTATCTGCTGCTCCTCGCATACTTGACGCTTTCACAGTGAACCCGACTCGGAAGGTGTTGCCTGTCCACACGTCTACTTGATATAGACCACCACCTTCGTAACCCTCGGGGATCCTCGGATCCCCATCGCTCAGATCCTCAGTGTAGAGGGTAACACCATTCCATTCGGTTTTCATCTGCATTTTGTTTCTCCGTCCGACGTGCAAAATATAACACCGACGCAACGCGCGGTCAAGTAAAAATCGGATTTTTTTTTTGCGCACCCAGGGTAGGACTACTGGTTAAACCAAATAACTATTAAAAAGACGAGGCGGACCCACTACTGCGGATCCGCCTCTAGGTGTTTCGCCCACGGGAGTACCTGTACTCCCTGTCGGTACGTGGGCAGTGCCAGGCAACGGAGACAGGGCACACGCTAACTATGAGAACAGTGTACCGATTTTTATTTACGATGTCAAGAAAAATCAAAACACCGACTCGGAAAATGCGAGGTACTGATCACCCGCGCCAGGACAAGGGTATTAGGTTTAACCCAGTACGACAACGAAAAAAAAAACGGCGTAGGCATTACCTACGCCGTTCCCGTTAGTTAATGTTGATTCGGCCCCCGCTGTCTGTTGCTGCTAATCAGACAGCGGGGGCTAAATAGACCGGAGTCTCGGGTCTTTCGGGTAGATTCTTTGCAGCGTACACACAGCAAAAACCGTGATCCCCAAAGCCAAAGGTCGCCGGTAAGAAATCCACCGGAGATCCTCTAGGACTAGACACATAACCAGCGCGAACGCCGCGACGGTTAAGGCTAGATATATGGAGATCACGTGCAGCATAGTTGTAGCTTTTAGTGGCAGACCACCACTCTCACCATGGTTGTTCCCTCACGGTACTCGGCGTAGTGATTGGTACAGACGAAGTCTCCCGCCGGGGCCTCGGGCATCAGGTACAGGCAAAGGGCCTTGAAGGCGCTCTTTGCCCGAAGGACCTGGGAACGGACCATTGCCCGCTGGCCATCCTTGTCCTCGAAATGGTTGACGTAGAATTTCATGCGTTGCGCTCCGTTGGTTTGCCGTCCGACGCAACAAATATAACAACGGCGCTTTACGCGGTCAAGTAAAAATCGGATTTTTTTTTGCACGCCATGCCCAGGGGTAGACAGGGACGTTTGGTTAAACCAACTGGTGAAGGGGAAAGCAGACCCCAGGGCGTAGGGTCTGCTTTCTACTGGAAGTCTTAGAGGTTGATTTCCTCCCACCGCTCGAACATGAGCTTGACCGCTGCGATGTCCTCCTTGCCCTCGGAGTACGCGAACTCCTCGCGGATATCCATCAGGGCGTTGAACTTCTCCTGGTCCACCACCTCGGCCGCTGCCTCCAGATGGGACCACAACCTGTCGTACCAGTGTTCACCGAATTCCATTGCCTTGCTCCTTTTCGGATTTCCTTCCGACGCGCAAAATATAACAACGGTACTTTACCGCGTCAAGATGCGCTGCGCTTTTTTCTGTTAACACCAGTAAAATCCGCAGGATTTTTCCTGGCAGTGCTTCAGGAGATCCATCAGGTCATTCAGACGGCGGGTGATATAGTCCTCGTTTCTGCCAAAGGAGATGACCTTACACTGGCCAGTCCCCGGACCACCGGACTCGTAGGGGGGCTCTGTGGCGTTCTGGCGACGCGCCGAAACATTTTGCGCTTTGATGATCGCGCGCACCACATTGGGAACGTCCTTGGCATCGACTTCCCCACAGCATTCATCTGTGGGCAGGTTTAGAAGCGCGAGCATGGCACAGGCATTGCCGTTGGCCATGTTGATGTAGGGGCAGTCGGGCTCCGTGATTGTACCCGTGCAAAATGGATCCATATCCTTGTCACAGGCATCACAGATATTGCAGGGGATTTCCCTCATCTGCCATTCGTAGCTGGGATAGAAGGTAATGGACATTGTGTGCTCCGCTGGTTTCCGTTCCGACGTGCAAAATATAATGCCGAACTTTACGCGGTCAAGTTTCTTTTTTCGATTTTTTGCGGTCCATGGCCAGGGGTGGCACACGGTAATGGTTAAACCAAATAGCAACGGGGAGAGCAGGGCCGAAGCCCTACCCTGTTCCCCTTAGTAGTGGTGCTCGCCGCCCTCCTGCTCCAGCCTGTCGAGCGCCTCCAGGTCCTTGAGCAGATCCATTTCCGCTTGCGCGTCGGATCCGAAAGCGGCGATTGTCACCCAACCGCCGGGATCCTTGTGGATCCAGCAGCCGTTGTGCGTGACCGTGGGAGATCCGCTGAAACGGGAATCGTTCTGGCGCACGATTTTCGACAGCAGATCCGCCCGGATCTGCACGCGCGCCGCGTGGTCACTGATCATCTTGAACTTCATGCTACTCCTCCTCCATGAGCTTGACCAGGCAGTCGCCGCCCGGCACGGGTTTGATCTCCACGAGGCGCCGGTCCACCAGCTTCTTCAGCCCCCGATGCCCGAAGGTCGGGTCACTCGTGCGAAGCATGAAGTAGCCGTGACCCTTGCGCGCACAATTGCTCGCGTCCACCTTCTCTTGATGGGCCTTCAGCGCGTCCAACATCTTGGGGCCGTGGTTTGTGGTGATGACCATTGCTCGCTCCTTTTTGCTGGTTTGCCGTCCGACGTGCAAAATATAACAACGACACTTTACGCGGTCAAGTATCAAAATGAATTATTTTTTGCGCGCAATACCCAGGACACCCCAGGGCATGGAGCAGCACGTTAGGTTAAACCAACTGGTAAAAGGAAAGGGAGAAGGGAAAGCCCCTTCTCCGTGGGATAGGTTAGGCGTGCAGCAGGCGGGTGAGTTCGTTGGACAGGCGCAGGGCGTGTTCCAGACCCAGGAAGGTCTTGAGCAGGAACATGCTCACGTACTTGGGCGGAGCATAGGGTTGCTGAAGGAGCACGTCCACATGGACGTAGTGACCTTCGCTGCCACCCTCGACGGCGAAGCACAGGATACGCCAGGCGTTCTCGGGCCACTCGTCCAGCTTTTGCTCGTACCGGGCATCGGGTGACACGTCGAAATATTCGTCCACGATCAACCCGGCATCCTGCAAACCGCTGGAAAGTTTCTTGAGTATTTCCGCCAGCGGTCGCCCCTTCACGCGGCGCATGAGGCCCACGGATTCCCCCGTGGCTTTCTCCACCACGGGAGCCCAGTCCTCCAGGACCAACTCGTAGGGCTTGCGCGCCTCGGGCTCACCCATGATAAAGAGCTCGTCCATCTCCTCTTTGCTCAAGCTGTACTTGAGCGCACAGTGGCGCCCGTAGGCGTTGGACGCAGCAGCGTAGGTGCGGCGATCTGCTTCGTTCAACTTGTCCAGGTATTTCATGTTGGCGATCTCCGTTGGTTATCCGTCCGACGCTGCAAAATATAACACCGAAACAAAAAAGCACAAGAGGCAAAATGAATTATTTTTGCGCGCAATACCCTAGCACGCCTATACCCAGGACCTCGAGCATAGCCATTGGTTAAACCAAATAACAAGCCCCTGTAAAAAGGGGCTCGGGTAGGTCGTGGGCAGTGTCTACGGGGGATAGGGCAGGTCGTCAATCGGCACGGTCCACAACAGGGCATAGTCACCAAAGGAATCCGTCGTGCCGAAATACACGGAACCTGGCAAATTTCGCTTGTCTAGCTCCGCCTGGATCTGCTCGGCCAGCTTTTCGGCCCCCTCCTCTAGGGCCTCCCAGCCGTCGTCGTACTGGATATCCTCATCCGTTAGCACAATGTCCAGCCGCTCCGCCGCACGCCGCACAATGTAGATCCCATGGGAACAGTCCACCAGGATCTCCAGCGCCACCGTGCAATGGTCATCTTCGGCATAGTCCGAGAAACCCTCGGGTGTGGACCACGCCGCCAGCCAACTGAGAATGGCCAACTGCAAATTGTCAATCATTTCCTTTGTCACTGGAATCATTTTCTGTGCTCCGTTGGTTTGCCGTCCGACGTGAGAAATATAACACCGAAACAAAAAAGCACAAGAGGCAAAATGAATTATTTTTGCGCGCCACGTCTACCCTATGCCCAGGGGTAGCACGTTAGGTTTAACCCGGAAATGCGGGCAAAAAGAAACCCGGCGCAACGTTGCGCCGGGTTTCTCGCCGTAGCCCTAGGCTACTTCTTGGCGGCGGACTTCTCCGGGAGCAGGTCCTTGTGCTCCTCGATGAAGGCCTCGATGGAGTCCTTCATGGAAAACAGCTTCTCCCACTGGGACTTGTAGAAGGACACCGGGAACCGGCCCAGCCCGTAGACCGAGACGCAACCCTTGGTGGACACCTTGATGCTCGTCCCACCCTTGGTCTGCGCCCGCTGGAGCTCGGCCTTGGCCTGGGCCAACTCGATCTTCAGGGCCTTGAGCTCGGCCTCCTCGTCCACGGCCTGGGCCTGGGCCTCGACCTTCGGGGCCTCGGGCTTGGCGGGGGCGTCGTCGGTGTTCTTGTTGTTGCGCTTGCCGGTGATCAGGTTTTTGCTGGTGGCCATGTTGACTTCTCCGTTTGGCTTGGGGGCTTGATTGCCCGTTTTTGTTGTGCCGGTTTCCTTCCGACGTGAGAAATATAACACCGAACAAAAATAGCACAATAGGAAAAATGAATCGGGCTTGCAACGCTTGAATTTAATAGGCGAAAAAACTTTACGTCGTCAATCAAAAATCCCCTTGCACGTTGCAGCCTACCGCGCCGCAAGGCACAACGCGCCGCGACCGCATACCCCAGGGGACCGGGCCGGGCCGGGCCGTTAGGTTAAACCGAATATCCATAGGGCATAGGGTAGGACATGGGCCAACGACGTTAGGTTAAACCCGGAGCCGCACAGCCTATTAGGCTTGTGAATTTCGCGGGGGATTTTTTCGCAAGGGTTACGTGGAAAGGACCACCCTCATTTTGTATAGAGAAAACACTTCTTATATAGAAGGGGTAGGACTAGGACGTTAGGTTAAACCAATAGGGGAAGGGAGAGGACACAGGCTATCCTGTATCCCCTTGCCTACGTTGTTAGGTTTAACCCATCCCTGCCGCGCCCGGCTGCGCCGCGCCAGCCTAATAGGCTATGAGAATTTTTCGGGGGACTTGTGGAAGGGAAGGCTCGAAGGGGAAGGTTGGATTTTGTATAGAGAGAGCGTTACCCCTCTAGTACACTTGCACTTCCAGCGGACTGCCACAGATGGGACAATGGGGCACACCCTCCTCGTCCACGAAGATGTACCCGTCGCCAGCCTTGGGCTCGCTGCCATCTTCCATTTCCGCGTCGTACTTCACGATGTCTACTTTCCCCAGGTCCTCGTGCTCGTTCAGGTTGCCCCCGTCGTTGTCGTACCCCGTCCAGTACCCGCCGTCCAGGTCCCAGTACACCCCGCAAGGTCCACCGTCAGAACCACCGTCAATCCGAAGCTGCTCGGGACGGTTGGCCGTATCTGAACAGACCACCGTCGCCCGGCAATCCTCGAACATTGCACACTCACTCATGCCGTTGAGGTTGAAGGCCACCGGCCGAGTGTACCCGCCGCGCACGTCCGCGCCGCCGTGGACCTGCAACAGAACGTGCTCCCCGTCCTCGTCCTCCCAGTAATAATACTGGATGACCTGCGACAGCAGAGACGCATGGTTGTACGTGTTGACGATCACCGGCTCGCCCTCACCGTAGATCCCACCGAAGGCCGTACCGTTCTCCTCGGCCTCGTCCGCCAGGACTTTCATGAAAGCATCGGCGCACGCCAGCCAGTGCTCACCCTTCATTTCGCCCGTCGTGGCGAAAGTGTGGAACCGCTGGTCCAACTCCTCGTTGTACTCCAGCCGACCCTTCAGCCAGTGGTACAGATTGACCGTGATGTCCAGGTAGCCCCACGAAGCGTTTAGCGTCGCAGGCTTTTCGTTCTCAAAGCTGCGCCCCTGGTTACGCTGCCAGTGCCGACCACAGGACATACCACTGTCCAGGAAATGCGTGCCCGTGTTCTCCGTGAGCAGATCGTGGAGTACCTGAGCCGTCACGTCCTGGATATCTTCGTGCGTCGTGTTCATCATTCTTCTCCGTTTGATGCGGTTTGTTTTTTCCATCCGACGTGTGAAATATAACACCGACGAATTAAAAGTCAACAAAAATTATTTTTTATTCTGCACGAACGGGATAGTTACCTCGGCCGAGAATACCTCTGCCTTAATGTGGTCTATGGCGATCACGTCCTTTGCGACTGCTTCCGCTTCACGGTACGTCAAAAACACCTGGGGGCACACGTTATCGTAACTGATAGCCTTCTCCAAGGGAGGAGGGTTTCCGTGCCGTCGCACCCCCACGAAGTAGATAGTATGCGTCCAACAATCGAGGGTAGGGTTTTTCACTTGCTGCTCCTGGGTTGTTTCCGTCCGACGTCACCACAATATCAAAACGACTTTACGATGTCAAGAAAATTCAAACGCACCTTACCGCGCCCCAGGGTAGAGCTCGAGCCCTAGGGGTAGGGGTAGGGCTAGGGCCATGCTGTTCGGTTTAACCAGTTGCCCGGCAGCTTAATAGGCTTGGAGATTTTCCGGGAACACTTTTGGTGCGGGTAGTCTATTAGACTGTGTAGAATTTTGTATAGAGAAAAACTACTTTCGTTGCGTTAGCCTACGGACTTCGGGGCAACGTCTAGCAGACGAACCGCATACGCTACGCCCTTCACACGCAGCACCGCTTGTCCATTACGCACGAATGCTTTACTGGCAGCAGTGCTCTCCTCCCACGTCTTACCGTGGTCCTCTGTGTACCACACTGAATCCCCGACGGCTACTTCGAGGTTCCAATCGTGGATCAGCACCTCAGTGGATTCTACGTGTCCAGCAGCATAGCCTTCCATTTACTACTCCGTTTTAAAGAAACGAGTACCGATAGCCCCCGCTGTAGTAACGGTGCCCATCGTGCCGCCAGTGCTTCACCATGTTGGAGTGCTTCGCCAAGCTCAGTGCATAAGGCTCGAACATACGACGGTCACAGGTCGGGAAAGCCTTGTCCCACTTGGCCAACGCTTCCTCCTCGGAATCAGCCTCGCAGTGCAGGTGTGCCATGTATTCCATGAGGCCACCAATCACTATATAACGCCGGTCCTTTACAGGTCCACCCAACGCGCGCTCGATACACTTTGTCATGTTGTTACACATTGCTTTCCTCGCAAGTTGTTTCCGTCCAACGCTGTGAAATATACCACACGGCGAATTGAATTGTCAAGAAAATTCAAACGCGGCTACGCCGTCACAGACTAGGCTAGGGCTATACCCTGGCCCACGATGTTCGGTTTAACCAGTTGGCTGCCGCGCCGCGCTGGGCCGGGCAGCTTATTAGACTGTGGGAATTTCCCTGGGATATTTTCGGCGCGGGTAGCTTAATAGACTACGTGGGATTTTGTATAGAGAAAAGGCTACCTGTCAACGCTGCTCGGCTCGTTTCCTTGACCGTGCAACGCCAGCACAAGATGACCCATCAAGTCTGCCAGGTGCGCCAGGGCTACCTCGGTTCCCCCGGAAGGTCCACCCAGCTTAATCACCTTCTCTGCCGCTTCGTGCAACCGCGCCCGCAGCACACACTCTACACCCTCCGACCCGTGCGCCCGGTAAGCACACCCCAGGTCAATTCCGAATTTGTCTTGTAGGGCTTGGTTGATTGTCATCTGTTACCACTCGAAAGTCTGTAGACCTTCAATCTCCAGCGCGTCCCGGTCGAAGCGAACCCACTGGGCACCCTGCCGGTGGGCGAACTCCAGCACCTTCACGAAGGCATCGGAGAGCACACCGTCATACTCGGTGAAGGCACCGTCACTGTTCACCCACACGATGTACCCGTAGCCCAGGTCCGCAATGAAATGCTCGCTGGTATCCGGCGCGTGCGCGTGCTCCTTGGCAAACTTGGCCAGAGCCACGTTGTCGTCATCGGTAAAATGCGTCGTGGAACACACCAGCGTTTTGTCAAATTCCAGCTTTTTCATAGTAGCTCCTCCTACAGACGGATGTCCGCCTCGTCCTCGGTGGCTTCCACCACGTTGACCGCGTGGGGCCGACTCGACACGTCGCCGTCGTCATCGTATTCCCAGTCGGTGAGGTTGCACGCCGCGTCGAAAATCTTTTGCTGGTTCGCCTTATCCTCGGCAATGTCCGCGACACACGCCGCGTCCACAACCACCGTGCGATACTGCGGGACCAACCGCTCCACGAAAACCACGTACTTGGGCATCACTTGTCTCCTTGATCGTTGGCTTCCAGCCACGCTAGGAAATCGGCGGGGTACTCCAGACCACCGGAGCCCACCGTTGCCGCGTCAACCGCAAGCTGCACACGCGCCAGCGACTTGAAGGGCAGCGTGTAGGTGTAGAAGTTGCTCGGGATCGCGGACTTCTTGATCTTCCAGATCCCCGTCTGCGCCTGAAAATAGAACACGTCTTGTGCTGTGGGCATTTTTGTTTCCCTTCCTTTACTTGAACCGCTTGGGAATCTCACCCTTGAACATGGCCAGCGCCTCGGCGGGGGTGGTGAGCTTGTCACCGTTGCGGTGTTCGACGTGAACCCCCAACTGTGTCACGCGGTAGATGAACTCCACGTCCCCGTGGATCTCGTTGGAGATCCCGAAACCCAGGAAGTCGTTGTCCACTTCCGCACGACGCTTGTCCAATTCCGACGCCTCACGAGACGTTACGTAGTGCAGCGGATTGCCACTCCCAATACTCGATAGCCGTTCGGCACGCGCCCCGTTGATCTGATCCGCAATGATCTGCGCCGCCAGATACATCGGATCCCAGCCCCGATGCTTCATGAACCGCGTGACGAAGGGCACCAGGGTTGCCAGCACCCCGTGGGGGCCGTCCGGGTAGCCGTCACTGTGACGGTACAGAATGATGTAGTTGCCGTTCACCAAATCGTCCACGATGATATGACAGCGAGTTGACATTGTGTTTCTCCGTTTTTCGTTTTCGTGTGCTGAAAATATCACACGCACTTTACGTTGTCAAGAAA
>Ga0307445_10000904_pt1 | contig 16479 bp, 6 predicted proteins | sample SalMarSW160330MG_FD_202147 | JGI IMG/M metagenome (GOLD analysis project Ga0307445, IMG submission 202147) | Salt marsh sediment microbial communities from the Plum Island Ecosystem LTER, Massachusetts, United States - SW1603-30 | ecosystem: Environmental > Aquatic > Marine > Intertidal zone >...
TCTCCACTCGCCAGGTTGGTGCCCATCTATATTGCAGGAATGGAGCTAGAGATCCCACTGCAACAACTTTTCCACTCCCTGCTTCAGACACTGCCGCTACAGGATTTCCATCGTATTCAATTACAGTTGTTGCTGGACTCTCTACAGCTAGAGTGCAACCTTGTAGTTTGTAGTCAAGGTTTGAGTGGATAGAACTTACATCTTGGGTTAGATGGTGCTCTGTCATGTCAGTAGCTATTCCAATCCAGTGATCCATATTGAAAGTAATTCCATATGTTTCTGAAACGTCATTTAGATTCTCAGGGTTGAAAAGCCAAGTATCGGAATCATCTGTACCAATAAGTAGAAGGTCTCCTCCTCCTGTGACAAAATTGTGTACAGCTGTAACTTCTGCTACAGTCAATGCTACCATTGGAAAGACAAGAATGAGTGCATCCATTCCCGAAAGGATTCCAGAATCAAGGGTCTGATCGAAATTCATCTCACAAACATATCCATATTCTTCAAGAATCCATGCAAGATATGACGCATTTCCTGGAGTAAATGCAGCGCTTCCCAATCCTGTATGTGCCTCATCAAAGAGGACTGTATATCCTTCTTGACTTACAATGTTTACTTTTTGTTGAGTCGTTTCAGTAGCAACCGATGGTGCATTAACTAGCATCATTGGCGATGCTAGAATGACTATTGATGCTAAAACAAAGATGAGCTTCAGACTATTTCTCATTCTATCACCAGATTCTCAGGCCAGATTAACACATAAGAAACATGTAATAAATCTGTTCTCATACAATTCTAGGATAATTCTCTGAAAGATATTACGTCCTAGAACTGAAATTTAATTTTATGGAAAAAAAAGAAGAGGAGAGGTAGTGTAAACTACCTTCTCTTTAGATTGATTGTTTTACTTTCTTTTAACCACTACCACAACGATAATGATTAGCACTACAACTCCGACGCCGATTGCCAATAGAAGCATTGGATCAATTGCGAAGGGTGCTGGTGTGGGTTCGTATGGGAACATTGCAAAGTCCATACCGAATCCAATGACTTGTGTAACAAATGTCATTCCAGTCATAGCCACGCCATAGTACTCGTTGGTGGTCATTGGTTGATAATCACCATAGGGTGATGCACCAGACACAACAATAACACCAGTACCGTCTTCACCTGCATTGATTTCGATTGTTGTAGCAACGAACTTACCCGACTCGCCATCATTGTGAGCTAATGGTGGTACTAGGTCAGAGTCCGTAATGGTTGCGGATGCACCATAGTACATGAGTGGGTATACGTTCTCGATGGTTGTGTTCTCGAGTGCTACCACATCAGTTCCCTCTGCTCCAGAAGTGCTTCCGTAGAGTGAGGTTGGACCATGCATAAGCACTCCATCTACACCATCAACAATACTAGCAACGAATGGATCTGTGCTTGTACCGTTTGCAACAACTCGGTAGGATGCGTTACAGTTGGAGTACGCATCACTGATTGAGATTGCTTCAGGGTAGACGTGTGAACCAACTGCATCAAGAATGAGTGATGCGTTGTTGTTAATGTAGGCATATCCTGAGAAGTCAGAATCTGATCCGACCCAGAGGAATTTGTTTCCTTCATTGAACCAGTCACTAACTGCAGTAATCTCTGCCGCTGTGAAACCATTTGTGGATCCATAGATACCACCAATCATAAGACCTCTTGCACGAGCAAGAATTGTGTCATTGAGACCGCCCCAAGCCCAAACGACTTGGAATCCTGCATCTGTTAGATTGTTCTCTAACCAAGCATCTTCAGCTGCAAAGATTGTATCAGTGTACTGTCCGTGACTCATGTCAAAGACAATCAATGAACCTGCAGCTTTCTCCATACCAAATGCAATTGCTTGTGTAACAAATGTCATTCCAGTCATAGCCACGCCATAGTACTCGTTGGTGGTCATTGGTTGATAATCACCGTAGGGTGATGCACCAGACACAATAATTGCACCAGTTTCATCTGTACCCGCCATAACTTCTAGAGATGTAGCAACGAACTTACCCGACTCGCCATCATTGTGAGCTAATGGTGGTACTAGGTCAGAGTCCGTAATGGTTGCGGATGCACCATAGTACATGAGTGGGTATACGTTCTCGATGGTTGTGTTCTCGAGTGCTACCACATCAGTTCCCTCTGCTCCAGAAGTGCTTCCGTAGAGTGAGGTTGGACCATGCATAAGCACTCCATCTACACCATCAACAATACTAGCAACGAATGGATCTGTGCTTGTACCGTTTGCAACAACTCGGTAGGATGCGTTACAGTTGGAGTACGCATCACTGATTGAGATTGCTTCAGGGTAGACGTGTGAACCAACTGCATCAAGAATGAGTGATGCGTTGTTGTTAATGTAGGCATATCCTGAGAAGTCAGAATCTGATCCGACCCAGAGGAATTTGTTTCCTTCATTGAACCAGTCACTAACTGCAGTAATCTCTGCCGCTGTGAAACCATTTGTGGATCCATAGATACCACCAATCATAAGACCAGTAGCATCTTCTAGAATGGTATCATTAAGACCACCCCAAGCCCATATTACATTAAAACCCATAGCTGTCAGATTGTTCTCTAGCCAAGCATCTTCAGCTGCAAAGATTGTATCTGTATACTGCCCGTGACCCATATCAAATACAATAGTTGGCTTGATTGGATCCGGCAAAGCTGAAACCTTAGTAGGGACGACACCGACGCTGATGATATAAGGAGCGAAAAGCGTAGCGACAATGAGCATTGCAGCTATTTTTCGCATTCGTAGATTTCTATTCAACGTGAATAATCCTCCTTCCAAAAACTGCAAAAATGCAATTCAGAAGATAATACATTGCTTTGATATCGGGTATATAGCCTTTTAGGCTCGTTGATTAATTATAGTTTCATATAAATGACATTTAATAAAATAATAGGATACTATTTGTAAATGAAGGGTTGAATGTCAATTGCTTGCATATACCTCATATGCTTCTGGCTAATCATAGTGCATCCTTTTGGTAACAAACCTTTAATATCACAACATGATTTGCGGAGTGTTAGTGAACGTTTAACATGAGAGTTGGAGCTGAAACAGAAAAATCCAATCCGTATGCAGTTCCAAGTTTCAATTAATTTACAGGTGATTCTGATGGGAGAATTTGAATCCGGAAGAAATATGACAAATATCATTATAGCTGTTGTTGTAATCGGTGTGATCGGAGTTGCTGGAGTAATTATAGTCATCAATCCTTTTGCACCTCAAGAACCTGGTCAAACCATAACGATCTTGACAAGACATGATGTTGCAATTACGACTGCTTATGAAACTGCTTTTCTAGCATCTTCAATTGCTCAAGAAAATCATATCACGGACATTGTTTGGAGAAGTCAGGACGGTAGTTTCTGGGATGATGTAATCAATGCTGGAGGCGTTGATGTACTCTGGGGTGGTGGTCCAACACTGTTTGATCAGATGCAACGTGATGGAAACCTTGAACCTCTCACTAGTACAAAGATGACTGAAGTGCTTGATAGGGTTCCTGATGATATTGCTGGAGCTGATATGAAACGTAGAGATGGTAATAATGATACAGTTTGGGTTGCTGCAGCAATCTCAACTTTTGGATTTACTGTCAATCATGCATTTCTAGATGCACACAGTTTACCCACACCAAACAATTGGACCCATCTTGCCCAACCAATTTGGGGTAGCTTATTGCCTACAGCAACTATTGCAATGGGGAATGCTCCTAAAACAACCTCAAATACAAGAATCTATGAAATTATCACTCAAGGAATGGGTTGGGAAAATGGTTGGGTGACTCTTGCTAGAATGGCAGGTAGTGCTCGATTGTATCAGGGCTCTGTCCAGACACAGGCTGCTGTTGAAAATCAAGAAGTCGGGGTCGCTATGTCTATCGACTTCTATGGATATGCAACACAGTCAAGTAATCCTGATTGCGAATATATCCTACCTCAGGGTGAGTCCATAGTCAATGGTGACCCAATAGCAATCGTAAAAGACACACCAAAGATGGACCTCGCTGAAGCCTTCTTAGACTATGTGCTATCTGCTGAAGGCCAGGCAATCTGGTTCACACCTGGTGTTCTTAGGATGCCAGTTCTTGAATCTGCATTCGGTACAACACTCGGATTGGAACATCAAGACCTATATGAGTTCTTCAATCAAACAAAGGCAAATGTTGGTATTGATTTCAATGACACTCTATCACTTGAGATCAATGCTGCTTTCATATCGTACTTTGAAGCTGTTTTCAATGATGCTCATGATAAACTCGTTCTGTGCTGGGATGCTCTTGTCACTGCATATTATGCTGAAGACATTACATTGCAGCAACTGAATGATTGGGCTGTAATGATGGGTAAACCAGTTAACGTTACTTATGAATCGACCCTTAGACAGTTTACAATACCCTTTGCGCAAGAAATCAATAATGACATGATCTATGATATCACCTTTGCCCATAATATGCAAACTGCATGGACCGCAGCTGCTAATGCACAATATCAAGAAACACTGGATGACCTCAATGCATATCTCGGATCATAATTGGCATAAAATGAAGTAGAGCATAGGGATGTGTGTAGTGTGGAAACGAGTACTACTGATGAACCAATCGAGAAACTCGATGCGGAACTTGAGGATGCGCGTTTTTCTGCTACTAACATCCCTATACAGTTTCTTTATGCTATAAGAGGAATTTTCCTTTGGATTTTCAATAAGATTGTATCGTTTTCTAGGTGGGTCTATCGTCAAGTCAATCGATTCTTCGGTTTCTTAAAAGATCCCAGTGAGAACTCTAGAATTCTTACTATTAGATTTAAGGCTGCTTTGGCACAATTAAGACGTGAAATGGACACTTTAAGCTGGGTCCAGCTAACTGCGATTATAATTATCTTTGGTCTGTTCCTTATTGCACCCCTTCTGAGTGTTGTTACTGGATCGTTTCTTACAGAATCTGGGTTTTCGCTTGATCTGATCACGCAATTATTCAGTAATCCTGCGTATGTTCCACAGTGGCAACCCAGTGATTTCAATTGGATTCGCCCAACTGGAGCTGGCTACGTTGAGATTTGGGGAATCGATCTAGGGATAATTCTGAACTCGGTCTATGTAGCTATTGCAGTTACTCTCATTTCTGTCATCCTTGGTACAAGTTTTGCATTTATCATTGCACGATACGAATTTCCAGGAAAAGGAGTTCTTCGGACCCTTCTTCTGTTTCCTATGCTCTCAACTCCATTCATTGGAGCTATTGGTATCAAGTGGTTCCTAGGTGCAAACGGCTTTCTCAACAACTGGGCTAATGCAATTTTTGGAGCTATTGGATTAGAGTGGACGCGGTTTGAACTTCATGGTTTAATGGCGATTATTATAGTTCAAGGATTCTCGTTATTCTCTCTTGTCTATCTTAATGCATTTTCATCCTTCATGAGTATCGATCCTGCATTAGAAGAACAAGCTGAGAATCTGGGAGCTACAGGATTCAAATTATTCCGTTCTGTTACCTTGCCTCTCGCTATGCCTGGTATTCAAGCTGGTGCAATTCTTACTTTTATTTTGAGCATTGAAGACCTAGGTACTCCTATCGTCTATTCTGAAGATTTACAGGCTCAAAAGGTTCTTGCATTCCAAGTCTTTGATAGCATCGTTGGAGAATCAGGAAGTATTGATCCGCTGGGTCCTGCTATAGGAATGATACTCCTCGTCTTTGCACTCAGTGGTTTCCTTGCTATCCGGAAATATGCATCACTTAGAAGTTACACCTCTGGTAGCAAAGGAGGTCAATGGAATCCACGTACAAGAGTTTTGAAACCTAAAATTATACTTCTAATGTATTTGATTATCATTCCGGTACTGCTCTTTGCATTGATCCCACAAATCAGTGTTATCCTATTATCTTTGGTACAATATCGGTCAAGCGCACTCTTTCCTCCATTGACTTTAGATAGTTATGCAATTTTGTTCAATAGAGATATCGTGACTGCCATTCTTAACACACTGAAGTACGCTGGAGTTGCGACAATTGGAATTGTTCTTCTGGGTGTTTCTGCAGCATATATCATTTCCAGGCGAAATATTCCCGGAAAAACTGCACTTGATATGCTAGTTACATCTCCTATTGCCTTACCAGGGATTGTTATTGCTACTGGTTATTTCACACTCTTCTATAATACTCCATTCTTCCCAATAGGTGCCCCTGCTTTCATAATCACAATGTCCTACTTGGTGCGGAAATTCCCGTTCACAGTAAGGGCTGCGTATGCGGGTCTCCAACAAACGCCTATCGCCTTGGAAGAAGCATCACTAAATGTAGGCGCCTCTCGGAATAAAACGTTCAGCAGTATTGTCATCCCGTTAATTGGAGTTAGCGTTCTTGCTGGAGCTCTCTTATCCTTCGTATATTGTGTCAGTGAAGTTAGCACCAGCTTATTGCTTGGTAGCGCTAATTACTATGAGGCTCCACTAACATATTGGATTCGTGACGTGAATGCAGGTCTACCACCTCTATATGGAGCTGGTCCTGCTGCAGCTTTGGGTGTTCTGATGATGATATTACAGATGATTGTAATAACCGTGACCAATGCAATACTTAAGACAAGAGCCTCCGCAATGACTGGAATTTAGGTGGTAAAAGAAATGGTTACAATCACACTCTCTAATTTGCGAAAAACTTTCGGAGAAGTTGTTGCTACCGATGATGTGAATATGGTTCTTCAAGATGGAAAGCTCTCCACGCTTCTTGGTCCATCAGGGTGCGGCAAGACCACACTACTACGTTTGATTGCTGGGTTTTACCAACCTGATAAGGGACAGATTTTCTTCGATGATCGCGATGTTACGAGTATCCCTCCCAACTTGAGAAATACTGGTATGTGTTTCCAATCTTATGCACTATGGCCTCATATGACGGTTTTTGACAACATCGCATATGGTCTCAAAATTAAACGTGTTCAAGGCATGAAATACACTAAGAGTGCAATTGCCTCGCGTGTAGCTGATGCTCTTGAATTAGTGCAGATGACTGGCCTTGGAGATAGAACACCTCATCAGCTATCCGGTGGACAGCAACAACGTGTTGCTCTTGCAAGAGCTTTAGTCATCGAACCTGATGTTCTACTCCTTGATGAACCGCTATCTAATCTGGATGCAAAACTCAGAAATGAAATGCGTGAAGAGATACTCCGCATCCAAGGTGAACTTGGAATCACCACAGTATATGTTACTCACGATCAAATCGAAGCTTTGAGTATTTCAGATATGGTTGCAGTCATGGACAAAGGATATGTGCAGCAATATGCCCCACCTCGTGAAATCTATGATAGTCCACAGACCCTCTTTGTAGCTGATTTTATCGGTAAGTGTACATTTCTTGATGGACAGATATCCGGTATTGGTGAAACATTGAGCGTACGGCTTCCCGACGGTCAGACAATCCGAGGTATCACTCCACTTGAAGGATATCCCTTCGAGATGAATGAACCAGTTCGATGTGCGGTCAGACCTGAAGATCTTCATAATACTGCTACCAGTTCACAGGACAATTCGATCTCTGGTATCGTACAACAGGTCATCTTTGTCGGAAGCAATATCGAAGTTCACTTCACCATAGGTGACATTCTAGCAACTTCATTGTTACCTCCTGAATCTGATGTGAAACCCGGCTCTACAGTACAACTCTATGCTCCACCTTCACAAATGATGATCCTTCCTAAAGGTGGGGTTGAAGCTCTACGGAAAATTCCTGATCATCCAATCTATGCTAGTAGTGACATCTAGTCGTTGCTGGAATGCCGAATAATCACAGCGACTCCTCGGTTAAAGGCCAGCATCTCGCTACCACTAAGAAGAGCTCTCCCTGTTCCAAGAAGTTCATGCTGTTCATCAACAACAAGGACTTCCTCTCCAGCTTTGAGTTCAGAGCTTGCATTTTTTACAAATTTAGCAAGTGCAGATTTTCCTTTGGCAACAAACTCTGCTGCATCTTCCTCCATGGTAACAATGAATCCATCATCTATATTATGTTGCATTAGGATCTCTCCTCCTTTGAAAGTGGGAGTAAGCAAGCCTGTTGTCGGTACAACAGTGAATATGATATCATTATCCAGAGTTACATGCCTTATCTTTCCTGTACTCCTTGAAAATACTACTTGCAGACCGTCTATGCTGGTAACATCACCTGCATTATTACCCCATTGATACATCATCAATGCTTTTAGCTTTCTGAGATACCATTCTACATTCTCTGTTTTTGCGTCTTCAAGTGCACTAATTGTTTCAGAAGCAGAGGTCGTAGTAATTATCTCACTGCTATTCTCAAGGCAACTGACAATATTATTGGTTGGGCTTTCACGGTCAAACCAAACAACTCTTTGAAAGGCAATCATGTTCAAAATTTCTTGCAGTCTTTTCTGAGCTATGCTAAGAGTCTGTGGATCGACATTTTTTGGGAAGATACATTGCTGAGCAGGATGAACGTGTTCAAGCTCCCAGGGAATAGCACCCATTGGAGTGAAGAACAAAAGGATTGCCTCTTCTGGACTTCTCCTCCGTATTTCTGCAATAATGGTGCTTGCAGTATCCGAAAATGGGCGTTCACCAATATCGGGTACAATGATTACAGTATTTGTTTTTCTGAATGGGTATCGATTTAATATTCGCTCATGGAATCTTGAAATCTCAGGACGTACTGCAGTTTCAGCTCCTGTGTAGAATAACGATGATGATTTCCCAAATAGGTCCGACTCAGTAAGCTGGTCCATATTTTCAGTCATCACTTGAAGAGCTTCTAAGAGCGCTGGATGACTTCTCGCTCTAAGAGCCGCTAGCTCAAAGAGTTTCCCATCAGCAATTGCCTGTCTTACCCGCCGCATCTCTGCCACTGAAACATACAGATTATGACGCATAAGGGCGAGAGATTTTTCCTCATTTGGAAGACCTTGCATTTCACTAGCAGTAGTACTACTACAAACTGGGCAATCACATGGTAGTTCTGTAAGATCTTTGAGATGAATTGTCCCAGTGGTGAGGAGCATTCTCCCTTTTTCTGCAAATTTAGCATACGATGCTGAATCAAAAAAGTCACATCCTAAAAGAGATGCTTGGGCAAATAACATCGGGTGACCGCATCCGAAGAGGTGCACTGGTCTATCCGGTGGCAGATACTTCTTTGCAGCTAGCGTCACTCGGACAATATCTGCATATCTGTACATTTCCATCAATGGAACAACACCTCCTATTGGGTAAACATCAAAATCCAGTGCTCCCATAGCTTTAGCTGACTGTTCTCGTAAGTCTTCGAAGATTCCACCCTGAACAGTCCCAGCAAGCATCATATCCCCCTTGAGTCCTACAGACATTCTTGCCCGTTCTAGAGAGAGTTTGACATCTTTCTCTACTTGCTCTCTCCCGACATCAGGTTTTGAGAAAGCATCCAGAATAGTTCCTATATCGGTCTTGATTTGCTTCTGAAATTCTATTATGGCAATTGGGTCTATTTCTTCCTCGGGAAGATTATGGAAGTACATCTGGAAGGTTCCAGAGTCGGTCATGATTGGATGATTGAAATCTAAGAGAGCATGGACGCCCTCTGCTATCGCCTTCTCTCTGTATCTTTCATGAGAATTAATAATGTATGAATTTGTAATTACCATCTGAAACCCAAATTCTTCAACAAGTGCCTTAGGTGGAATAATAGATTTACCCGGGTGAATTACTGGCATGAGCAATGGTGTCTTCACTGTTCCATGTTTGGTCGAGAATCTACCTAATCTTGCAAGACCATCCTTTGCTTTGATTTCGAAGTTTGCCATTTGTGGTCCCCTATGAAACCTTAATGGCTGGGCAATGAATCTTTCTCTATGTCATAGCTACAATAGTACTGTTTAAGACACAACTATCATTGAGTAGAGTAATGAGTGAATCAACTGCATTACTTGTCCAGCGAAGAAAATACAGAGACCCCGATTTACTGGAAGAGTTTGCTGCACTTGCTACTACAGCAGACTATGAAATAATAGGTACATTTGATATAGTTAGTGACCCGTCTGCCAAGTTTGGTATACGCAGTGGCAAAGCTGATGAGATCAAGACTTGGATTGAGGTCAATAAGCCCGATTTTGTTTTATTCTCTCCTCAACTCAAATCGAGCCAAATGTTCAGACTCATGGAGTTGTGGGAAACAGAGGTTAGGGACAGAGCACAAATCATTCTTGAAATTTTTGATAAGCATGCTAATACACAACAAGCAAAACTACAGATCGAGCAAGCTCGGCTCAAATACGAATTACCTTTTGAGCGACATCAGATTCGGATGAGATTAGCGAAGGAGCATACTGGAGACCGTCCAGTAGCAGAACAGGTCGGTGCTGGAGAAGACCTCCTAAATTTGAAAATACAGGAGCAACGTAGAAGGATATCTGTAATAACTGAGAAGCTTGAGAAGATATCTGAAGCACAAGTGCTGAAAAAGAAAAAGCGTGTAAAAGAAGGCTTTATTGAAATCGCACTAGCTGGTTATACAAATGCGGGGAAAAGCACCCTCCATCACGCATTGACAGCATCCGGTGTGGAGATTGCTGACAAACTTTTCACTACTTTGGCTACGAAAGCGGCTGAACTTGATTTACCCGGCAGGCAGATTGTTCTTTCTGACTCTGTAGGTTTTATTAGTAGTCTCCCTAAAGCTTTGTTACAAGCATTCAATACAACCCTCATGGAAGTAGCTGACGCTGATATTATCATTCTTGTTGTTGATGCTTCTGACACAATCGAAGAGATGGATCGAAAAGTCGACACCTGCCTTGACACGTTCAATGAAATTGGTGCTAATGGAATTCCAATAGTTACTGCACTCAATAAAATTGATCTTATGGATGAAAATGATGTACAAGAACGGGAAGATATACTAGCAGAGATTTCTGCTGCAGTTGTTCCTATTTCTGCAGAGACTCATGCGCATCTTGATGAACTCGTTGCCGCATTGGAACAAATACTACCACAACTTATCCTCTATTCAATTTCGTTGCCTTACGGCGATTTTGGAATGTCAATCATTTCAAGACTTCATGAGGATGCTATAATTGAATCGGAATCCTATAATGAAGATAGTATAACTATTACTGCCCGTCTTAATTATGAGGTATTTCAGTCCCTAGAACGTGAGTTGAATCCCGGGAGTATCACTAAAATTATGCTCAGATGAGTATTCTTTCAAATATGTTTGGATTCATTTCACTTTTTTTTTGTTTTTTCATTTTGCTTACATTCTGTGCCAACAATTATAACGACTAGTACTCTACAAAAAATGTTCCGCTGTTGGGAGAAGTCACTCAGGAGGGATGATATTCACGTTGGAAATTATCGTTACTTCCTGTTTTTCCAAGGCGATCTGGGTCAAGGAGGAGTGTCAGATATGCGTGGACGAAATATCCGGAATCAAGTTATTTCTGTGCTTATAATTTGTAGTTTCATTGTTGGAATCATTACACCTGCGGTATCAGCTGGTCAAATTGCTGTGGAGTATGAGGAATCTAAAAAAGAACCGGCTGAGCGGTATCATCTTGATTCCATATACATTTTTTTTGATAAAAATGACGAAATAATGAAGACAATCGTTGATATCGTTACGGAGATAGTATCATTCAAGCTGGAATCAATCGTCATGATTCCAGTAGACACATACTCTGATTTTAGTTATCAGTTATCAGATGAACCTTGGATTGCAGTTTATGCATTCCAATCCAATCTAACACATGTTCAATTCCCAGACATATCAATAACTTGGCAACAGTTTTACAAATCGCTTGCACAACATCAGTCTACGCACCACATTATAGGAATGGCTAACACACTCTCTATGGAAGAATACATCATCGATGATATTCCTGATATTATTGACAGTCAAGCTGAGCAAACAGATGCATTACTTCTTGCAGTACATGATATTTGGTCAATTACAGACGTTATTGAAAGTCGTGCAGATGAAGATGAGAAATACAAATCCGCATCTGAGGACTTACGAAGCATTGCCCTCACACTTTTTGCTGATAACTTCAACGAGATATTTTCACGCACATTGGAACCAGTTGATGTTGTTGGTCAAATTGATCAGGTTGCTCTTGAAGAACGGACACAGGAAATGTGGGCTGAACACGCACCCACAATAGAACCTGCGGTGTATAAAAAACTCGATAATGGGACTTTGGTCGAGATACCGAAAGATCAAATTCCGGAAGACTTCTCTCCTGTTATCAAGCTTAGCTCTGCAATTACCCCTCCTGGAAGTGATTTCTCTCTTGGAAAGATACCCTTGTTTTCTGGGCTCAGAGGACCAATAGGTGAGATTGTTAATGTTCTCCTGAAGTTACTCTCCGATTCCGACAGTGTTGATATTTCAATCGACAGCGACACAATGGATTCAATCCGTACTATTTTCGAGATTATTCAACCGTTCATCGGGATCGTATCCAACTATGACAGTTCCTCTCCAATGAAGTCCATAATACAGGCCTTGGCTAATGAGTTCCCCTTCATCGAAGAATATAAGGTCTACATAGAGGTTCTTTTGAAGTGCTTATTCAGTCTTAGAGGAAGCCCATCCGAGATTATTGGTACTGTAACAGAAGCAGTCATATCACTCCTGCCAGAGCTCTTTCCTGGTGAAATAACTGATTTCGTAGTAGATCTACTGGGAGTCAATAACGGTCTTGCAGATGTGTTGACTGATGTAGTCGATGGAGGAAAGGGTGTATTTGATTCCCTACTCGCATTCTTTACAAACAACGTATTGACTTCACTATTCAATAAGACTCTTGTTGCCACATTTGGTCTAGCCCAATCAACTGCTGATGTTTTGTTACCTCGAATGAGTGCATTTTCACAATCAATTATTAATTTCATCAGTACACTTGACTTTGAGACCTTCGTAAATGATGTAGCTGAAGAATTATTGACTGATTCTTTAGGTCTCATGACTGATGCAGACGGAGAAGAAGTCCTTGCTCGTATCATGTCTGTTGTTAAGTTGAGTCTGACAGTTCTCGATGCTGTAGACTCATTTACAATCGAGTCTGTGGTTTCGGTTGTTGCTCAACTCGTTGTTGAATTCTTTGGAGCTCCTGCTCTGCTTGACGATCCTGAAGATATTGCGAGAGGTATGATGGGCATAGTCAAGGACTATATGGAAGGTTCAGTGACAAATGTTGCAGGTTTCCGTGATGAATTAGAATCTGTTGTGACTCCTTCCATCACAGGGTTTGCAAGTCCGTTAGGAGATTTGCTTATAGATGTAATAACAATGATTGCAGGCTTCTATAATGATGGATTTAGTCCGTCTGCAGTCCCAGATATGTTTGAGGTTTTTGAGGGTCTTGTTGATGAGATGGGTTTCACACCTTCAGTCCACGATGATATCATAGGTGCGATTAATGGTGTCCTTAGACCTGTCCTTGGTATTATTGCAGAGGTATCCAACAGTGATTCTCTTCGAGAGATGGTCAGTAAAACACTTAGTGAATTTGATACTGAAATTGGAAACATACCTGGTCTTGTTGTAGATGTAATTTCCTACCTTGACCTTGAGGGCACATTGGATGCTATAGTTGGTGCTTCAGATGTACTCGATTCTTTGGCGAAAATCTCTACAGGCATCATCAAGATTGCTGAAGCTGCTCAGGGTAAGTCATTCGAAGGAGTCATGCATGGCATTTTGATTTCTGTAGCTGCTATTACCGGCGTAATGCCTGCTTTTGATGATGTCCCTATTGATGCATTCTTGGAACTGCTTAAGGCATTCTTTCCTGAAGTATTTGGTATTGAGCGAGAAGACGCTCCGATGCCCTCTCAGGTCATTGCCAATGTGACTACAATTGTCGGTGGCTACCTTGGCCTTGAATTTGATACAGGAATGCTTAACGAGTTTCTCAAGTCTCTGATGGACACAAAGGACATTTTCACAAAAGGTGTTAGATGGCTTACAGGCATGCTCTTTGATTGGTTGACCGGTGAACTAACTCCCTTATTCAAAGACCTGACTGATATGATTGAAGAAGCCCTTGGAAATTCCGGTGAGATTCTAGGATACCATAGCAAAATTCCAATTGGGGTGGGTGATTGGAACCTATTCGACCTGACCATAGATCTTGGGCTCATCGCAGACTTTGAGATAGATCCGACTCCACTCTTCGATATCGTTAGAAGTGTAATCTTCGATGGCCGCGAGGTATTTTCACTCGATAGCCTAACGGATTTCTTTGGCGTCCTCTTCAAGTGTTTTTCAATCAGCCCTAGGTTCTACGCAGATATGGGTGTTGAGGAATTTGACACCTCAAAGAATCCTATGCTCAAATTTCTGTTGGAGTCCTTTGGTCTAGAATTGACCTTCTCCGGTCATGCCCATTTTGTCCTTAACCTATTCACTTTCAGGGGTGGCGTTTTTGAATGGGACCAGTTCATGCGTGTATTCGAGTGGGGCTTCAATATCAAGATCGGCGTGTCACGGACGTTTACTTTCTTGGACTTTATTACAGGCGGAGCTGCAGGTGCGCTCAATGCAATTGGTGAGTATATTGGCTTGGATGCTATCACAGTCACTGTGTTCTTTGCTGTAGAACTCGATATCGTAAAGCGTGCGGCAACAGCAATTGCTCCCGAGGTCTCAACACTTACAATCGCCATCGCCCTTGGAGCGACTGCGCATATTGGATTAGACCTTCTTATCTGCGAACTTGCCATAGATGGGACTATAGAGATTATATTGACGTTCTTCCAAGACCTGGCGAGTAGCAGTCCGATGCAGATCACATTGAATCTGATATTTACCATATCCGTCACTGTCGACCTTTTACTGGTCTCAAAGGATTTTGATTTTGAGATACTGAATAAACTCTGGGACCTTAGTCCGCATAAAGGTGAAGATGAGTACGCGAATTCAGGAATTGGATTCGATACGGACGGAGACGGCCTCGGAGACGAATACGAGGCTACGTTGCCCGGATATGACCTCAATAATCCCGATACCGACGGGGACGGTGCAGGTGACAAACTCGAAGTCCAAACGATGTTCACTGACGGCACTAATCCAGATACTGATGGGGACGGATTATTAGATGGTGAAGAATGGGAATTGGGTACTAATCCTCACTTCGTGGACTCTGACTGGGATGATATCACAGACTTTGAAGAAGTCCGTGTCTATGGGACCAATCCCCTCTGTATGGATACCGATGGGGATGGGCTAAATGATGACTATGAGATCTACACCAAATGGAATATTACCACAGTCACTCCAACAGTCACAGAGGTCATCATCGGGGGAGTAGCGTACAACGACCACACAGACCCGCTGAATCCTGATACCGATGGGGACTCTCTCCTTGATGGAGATGAGGGTCCGATGGGTGCTTACTACGGTCTCTCCTTGCTCTATAATGAAACTGCTTCTGATCCCGACCCGTTGATTTTCAATAATGGGTACACTCATCCTCTCGACGCTGACACGGATGATGACTCCTACTTGCAATTGTACAATGGAGTGGTGGACAGTCAAGCGTTGTTATTCCTGAAAGATATGAACGATGGTGCAGAGGTCCATGGGCTGCTAGCAGTCTTCTATGACGATGATGGTATTCCTGAGGAGAAACGTCTGTTCACTAATCCTTGCAATCCCGATTCTGATGGAGACACTGGCATTACAGACAGAACCCCACAGGCAAGTCTGTGGATAAATAGCGATGGGTTCGAGCTTGCTCAAGACCCCCCAACTAATCCCTTGGATGCAGACTCTGACGGAGACGGGTTAATTGATGGCATTGAAGGTATCCTCAGTCCGACGAGCAGTCACACTAATCCCAATATGGCCGATACTGATGGAGACGGGCTCTTTGATATGCATGAGCTTCTCTTGGGCTGTGACCCTCGTTCAACTGATACAGATGGAGACCTCATAACTGACGGCGACGAGTTCTACATCTTCTTTACGAACCCCTTAATTGAAGATACAGATTTTGATGCGTTAAAAGATGGTGAAGAGGTCTTCCTGTGGCATTCAAATCCCCTCATCGACGATTCTGATGGCGATGGAATTCGAGATGGAGATGAGGTCTTACTGTACGGTTCGGACCCCATGGACGAGGATGGAGACAATGATGGGCTGACTGACTTCCAAGAGATCATGATATACTATACCGACCCATTTTCGTTTGATACAGACCTTGATGGTCTTGGTGACGGCGCTGAGATATTTACTTACAATTGTGACCCGCTTTCCTGGGATACAGACGGCGACTCGATAACTGAACCAAATGAGTTTGGTGAGATGACTTGGCCGATGAGTGATTATGATGAGGTCATGATTCACCATACAAATGCCACCGCTACTGATTCAGATCTTGACGGGCTCTCTGATGCCATAGAGCTGTATGTAGGCGCTGGAGAAATTCCATGGATGGATCCAA
>Ga0307445_10000909_pt1 | contig 16444 bp, 15 predicted proteins | sample SalMarSW160330MG_FD_202147 | JGI IMG/M metagenome (GOLD analysis project Ga0307445, IMG submission 202147) | Salt marsh sediment microbial communities from the Plum Island Ecosystem LTER, Massachusetts, United States - SW1603-30 | ecosystem: Environmental > Aquatic > Marine > Intertidal zone >...
AATAGAAGTATTTGTTACACTGGAATTATCATAAAATCCCAGGTTTAAATCTATTCCGTTTTTACCTTCGTAATAATTAGATTTATCTAAAAATTTGTTTTGTTCTGTTGATTCTTGCGGAAATATCAGCCAGGAGGTTAAGATTAATTGAATAATTATTAGCCTGAACATTTTATTTACCCTGATTTTTATTTAAAAAATACAACTCAAATGTAAATGCCCAAAGAAGCCAGGTCAAAGTATTTTTTGAGTACAGACCTATGGATGGATGAACGGATTGAATAGTGGATGTATCTCCCGGATAACATTTGCTATCTTCATCTTAGATGATATTTAATCCTGAAACTAATTGTCCAGCGATCGCCGGTGGTAATTGATTTGTCCGAGGTGATAGTTTAAATGTGTTGCAAGGTGGGTGAGAAAATATTCAGTGGTCATTTCATAGCCAAAGACATTTATAGGGAATTTTTCATTGAGTTGTTCTTCTTTTAAATTATTAAAAGTTTTTTCAACAACCATTGATGTCAATTCAATTTCCTTAATCAGTTCTTTCACCGGCACATTTTTTCTGGTGAATTCCTCATCACGTTTTCTGATGTAACCTGAATTACCGAGCGTTGCTCCGATAAAATGCTGAAGATTACCGCAGATGTGAAGACAGAGATTTCCAGCGGAGTTTTTTATACCGCCAGTAACTTCCCACAATTTCTTTTCTTCTTTGCACGAAGTTATTTCGGTTTTTAGTTTTTCCAGATCACGCTGAAAAAGTTTATCAAGTGTTTCAATCATTTTTTCATTATATTTCAATAGTCATCCTTCGACAGGCTCAGGATGACTCTTAATAAATGACGGTTTGATTCTGATGTCACACTGAGTTCGTCGAAGTGTGACAATAATTTTCTATTACTCTAAATTATTAATTGTCTCTTCAAGTACCTTGTTAAATTCCTCAGGTTTTTCAAGCATTGGAAAATGACCAACACCTTTGATTATTTTCAGATCAAAATCTTTAATATGTCTTTTTGCTGATTCTATATTGGTTGGGAATTTATCTGAATTAATAAATCTGACAGGAACACTTATATTGTCAAAGTTTGCTGCTTCATCAAATTTAAAAAGACTTCTGAATGAAGCAAGAGCAACATTTGGTGGAGCTGAGGACATATCTTCAGCAATCTCCATTACGAGAGTGCTATCAGCATTTTCCGGGAAGAGTCCTTTTACGAATTCTTTTGTTGCAGTAATAAAATCTTTTTCAAATGATTTATAAAATCCGTCAAGCTGTTCTTGTGTAAATTTCTGCTCAATATCCTGAAAGGTATCAATAGTTATAAGTGCTTTTACTTTATCTCCGAGTAACTTAGTGGCTGCTAATACAACTGGTCCACCCATTGAATGACCTACTAGAATAACTTTATCAAGCTTCTCTTTATCAATTACTGCTTTTACGTCTTTAGCATAATTTTCAATTATCCAATCCACTCTACCCAACCCTGATTCTCCGTGTCCGGCAAGATCAATTGCAATAACTTTATAGTTTTTACTAAAGTAATCAATTTGACCTGCCCAGTAGTTTTTATCACAGCTCCAGCAATGAACAAAGACAAGTGTCTTTTCTCCGGCACCTGCTTTTTCATAAACAATTGGTTCTTTATCAAAAGAAAATACGGTGTCTTTCTGAATATCTGTTCCGGTAATCTGTGCAATTAACGTTATCGAACAGAATAGAAATAAATACAAAGATCGTTTTAAATTTTTCATGATTTGACAGCCTAAAATTTTTTAAGTTTATTTTTTCTCAACTCAACAGATGTAGTCAATTTTTTAGAACTTCTGTTCCCTGGACAGACGCTATCATCCACTTTCCTTTTACTTTAAGACAGACTTCAAGTTTTTTCACCTTGATTTCTACAGGTTTTTCTTTGCCCGTTGTTTTTACCAGATAAATGACAGTACGGTTAACAATTGCACAATCATTCGAAATTTTAATATTCCAAGAATTACTTGATTCATCTTTAATCTCACGGGTTCTGCTCTGCGGTTTGCAAAGAGAGGTTATAAAAGATTTTTTATAAAAGGTCTGACCATTTGGTATTGAACCAATGAAATTATCGGTTAAAATCTTGTTTAGTGAAATTGAATCTTTTTTAGTAAGGGCATTGTCAAATTGAATTATTAGGCTTATTACATTATCCTTTTCAGTTGTTTTTTGTGCGTTAACGGGAATGACTGACAAAAGTAACGCAGCCATTAAAAGTAATTTTTTCATTATCTCCTCTGAATTATATTATCTAAAATAAAATTAAAAATCATTGCATTATATATAAGGAATTTTGCAATAGTTTAAAGGGGAATTTATTTTGTACGGAAGGGGAAAAGATTGATAATAAGTATTCTTACTAAATCACTATAAAAAAAGACGGGTCATCGACCCGTCTCTACAAGAAATAATTTATACTTTCAACCTCACCGGTCCAGCTTTCTTAACTTCTTCCGCAGTACCATCAGTAAATAGTTTAAAGTTTTCTACAAACCTGGCTGCTAGAGCATCGTACTTTTTCCAGTATTCATCTTTGTTTCCCCAACTATTGGAAGGCTCAAGCACATCTTTAGGAACCTCGGGGCAGGAAAGAGGAACTTCAAATCCAAATAATTTATCTTTTCTATATTTCACTTTATCCAGCTTTCCATCAAGTGCAGCATTTAAAAGATTTCTCGTGTGTCGAATGCTTATTCGTTTTCCAACTCCGAATCTTCCACCAACCCAACCCGTGTTAACAAGCCAGACATTAGCTTTGTGCTTTAACATTCTTTCTTTCAACATCTGTGAGTATTCATAAGGATGACGAACCATAAATGGTGCTCCAAAACAGGCTGAGAAAGTTATTTGCGGTTCAATTCCTAAACCGATTTCCGTTCCGGCAATCTTTGAAGTGTAACCACTAATAAAATGATATTGTGCCTGTTCAGGACTTAATCTTGCAATAGGCGGCATTACTCCCGAGGCATCGCATGTAAGAAAGATTATATTTTTTGGATGCTGCCGGACATATCCTTCAGGAACAATGTTAGGAATAAATTCAATCGGGTAAGAACAACGTGTGTTTTCTGTGACTATGTCATCATCCAGATCAATGTGCCTGCTAACAGGATCGAATACAACGTTTTCCAGAATTGTACCAAACCTTCTAGTAGTTGCATAAATTTCAGGTTCAGCTTCTGCTGAAAGTCGAATGACTTTTGCGTAGCAACCTCCTTCAAAGTTAAAAACTCCCTGGCCACTCCAACCATGCTCATCATCACCAATAAGCAATCTGTTTGGATCTGCAGAAAGAGTTGTTTTTCCGGTTCCACTTAATCCAAAGAAAAGAGCAACGTCACCTTTCTTACCAACATTTGCTGAGCAGTGCATTGGAAGAACATCTTCAAAAGTTAAAAGAAAGTTAAGGACTGTAAATACTGATTTTTTTACTTCCCCACCATAAAGTGAATTAGCTATGATTGCTGTTCTTTCAGCAAAATTTAAAACGATTGCTGTTTGAGTCCTTGTACCATCAATTGCAGGATCAACTTTGAATCCGGATAAAGTTAGTATCGTGAATTCGGGGACAAAGTTTTTAAGCTCATCACGGTCTTCCGTTGTAATAAACATATTTCTTGCAAACAGACTTATCCATGCTTTATCGGTAATAACTCTAACTTTCATTCTGTAATCAGGATCAGCTCCTGCATAAACGTCTTGCACAAATAATTCTTCACCTTGGCAGAAGGCTTTTGCTCTTGCCATAAGTGCAGAAAATTTTTCCTGACTAAATGGACGGTTGTAAACACCCCACCAGATTTTATCCTTTGTACCTTCTTCCTCTACGATAAATTTATCAGCTGCAGCACGTGCAGTGTGAGGTTTAGTGTTAACGAGTAAGGGTCCGCCTTTGGTGACTTTCCCCTCATTTCTAAAAACAGCTTCTTCGTATAAAGCTTCGTCGGGAAGATTCCAGAAGACACGGTCAAGATCAGTGAAGCCCTGATTTTTCAATCTGAAATCAGAAGCAAGATCCATTGCCTGTTTTATTGCCGGTGTATCAAATTCTAAATATTTCATGACCAATCCCTCACTAATTTTCTGTCGCCAATATAGAGTTCGTTAGGTGAGTTAAGATCAAGTGCCCATTTCATTCTTTCTATTCCATCTTGAATATCTTTGATTGAACCGCAATAACTTAATCTTAAATAACCTTCTAGTCCGAATTCAGCACCCGGAACCGTAAGTACCTGAACCTTATTAATTAAGAATGCGGAAAGTTGATTTGAACTTTTATTATAAACACTAAAATCAGCGAAGCAATAAAATGTCCCATCCGGTTTCGTTACTTTAACTCCTTCAAATGAATGTAATAAATCAACCATTACATTTCGGTTGTTTTCCAGAGTTACTCTCAATGATTCAACGCTTGACTGGATTCCGTTAAGTGCGCCAACTGCAGCTTTCTGTAGAAGAACCGAGGGACCGGAAGTCTGATGCCCCTGAATATTACTCATTGCTTCAATAACTTTTTTATTGCCAACAGCCCAGCCAATTCTGAAACCCGTCATTGCATACTGCTTTGACACTCCGTTAATAATAATGAGTTTAGAATTCTCATCTAATTTCTTTGTGTACTTGTAAGGATTGATGATTTTTCTGCCGTCAAAAATTAAGCGATGATAAATATCATCCATTATTAACCAGATATCTTTCTTTTCACAATACTGAACAACATCAGAAATAAATTCTTCAGAGTACATTGCACCGGTCGGATTATTCGGACTGTTGATGATTACAGCTTTAGTGTATGAACCAACGCGGTCTTCAATATCTTTTAATCTTGGATAAAAAGTTCCATCTTCAGGTAATGCAGGAACCGGTATTGCTCCAATCAATCTCGCCATATCGGGATAGCTAACCCAATAAGGTGCCGGAAAAATAACTTCTTCTTGCGGATTGAGTATTGCTTGTAGTGCAACCATTAATGCTTGCTTCGCACCTCCGGAGGCAATGATATGCTGAGGAGTTACCTTCCTGTCGTAATACTCTTCGGTATATCTTATAATTGCCTGTTTTAGTGCAGGTATTCCATCAGCAGGTGCGTAACGGACTTCACCTGTGTTTACGTGCGAAACCGTTGCCATTATTGCTTCCATTGGAACCCTGGTTTTTGGCTCTCCTCCACCTAGGTGAATAACGGGATCACCTTTCTCCTTTAAGATTGCAAACTTTTCGTTAAGTGCAAGAGTAGGGGAGGGCTTTATTGATTTAGCGATAAGACTTAAACTCATATTTCAGCCCTGTAGTTTGATGATAGATTAATCGTAAAATTTTGTAAGTGAAAATTATTCGTCCTACCAACCATAAGCAAGCAATTTTGGCGATTTTAGTGCAATTGATACCTCTTTTAACAAGATTAAATAAAATATTATAAATGAGTATTATTTTTTACAAATCAGCTCACTTCCACTTGCTTATTTAAAATTTAAAATGCAAATTAAGCCTGACATTAGTTCTCTGTATCTTTATTGTGGATTGCAGCAGAGCTCGATTACCAAACAAACTTTTTTCATCACTCTGCTTTCTTCCATTTCGTTCAGAGCTAGTGACCTATCTCTAAAATAATTAAGTCAATAAATAGGAGGGTACCTAAAAGATTTAATAAACTAATTTTTATTTTCTCTTTAATTACAACATTATTCACTCAAAAATTTAGGGAGTATGTCTATGAAAAAATTTTTAACTCTTTGGTTTCTTTGTCTGATCATCGCACCATTTATTTATTCTCAGGGTAATGGTTTAGACATCTGGACTACGACCACAGAATCCATTGGTCGCGTTTATGGAATGGTGATTGATCAAAACAACCCTAGCACAATGTACGCATGTGGGTTGGATCAGGGGGTCTTCAAAACTACTGATAGTGGTGTAAGCTGGACGCAGATTAATAATGGAATACTGAACATACAAGTACAGGCTCTTGCAATTTGTAAAAACACTCCCCAGGTACTTTATGCAGGTACTAATTATGGAACAAACGAAGGTGTTTACAAATCTACTGACGGAGGAGGTTCGTGGACACAGGTAAACACTGGTATAGCTGAACCAGCCGGCGGTATTGGTATTCAAGCACTAATGGTTAACCCTAATGATCCTAATATCGCCTATTGTGCTGTATTCAGCGGTGTTGCTGATGCTGTAAACGGATTATATAAAACTACAGATGGCGGTGCCAACTGGTTCCCGATAGTAAACGGTATTGGGGCAATTAAAAACTTTTTATGCTTCGCAATGTCGCCGACCGATCCAAATACAATTTATGCAGGGTCTTCTTTTTCAGTTGCAACTTCAACAGGTCCTTCTGCTATTTATAAAAGTACTGATGGTGGAGCAAACTGGGTTTTATCCAGTAATGGACTGCCTACTGATCCAACTGAGATAAATCCGGTAAGAACGTTAAATGTTAGTAGTTCAAATGCAAATGTGGTCACTGCAGGTTTGTTCGTGAATACTGTAACATTGTTAGGTGGGTTCTATATTTCTACTGATGCTGGTGCAAGTTGGGTACAGAAAAATAACGGCTTGCCGATTGTACAGGGTAAGCTTATTCGATCAGCAGCAATTAGACCCGGATTTGACAATCAATTTTATTTGGGATTAGACGGTACCTCACCAATCGGTGTTTACGGTACTACAGATGGTGGAGATAACTGGTTCGATTTCAATGGTGGAACTTTGTTGAATACTTATACTATTAGAGCACTTGTTTTTAATCCTACAGGAAACCATACTTTATTTGCTGGCTATGCCTCTACCACTGCAGGTGTAGGAGGAGTTTATGAGTATACATTTTCGTTCGTACCGGTTGAACTTGTATCATTTTCAGCTGAGGTATTTAGTAATAATGTAACTTTAAGCTGGATAACGGCAACTGAAATTAACAATAGTGGATTTGCAATTGAAAGACGCAATGCCGGGAACGAGCAATGGAATAATATAGGTTTTGTAAATGGAAATGGAAATTCCACTGAGATAAGATATTATTCTTTTACTGATAATTCGGTCTCTGTAGGAGAATATTTCTACCGGTTGAAGCAGCTTGACTACAATGGTAATTTTACTTACAGCAAAGAAGTAGAAATTACAATACTTCCGGTAAGTGAATACACGTTAAAGCAGAACTATCCGAATCCATTTAACCCAAGTACTAAAATTGCATTTAGTATACCTAGTTCATCTTTTGTGTCACTAAAAGTTTTTGATATTCTTGGGAATGAAATAAATACACTTGTTAACAGAGAGTTAACTCAAGGTAGTTATGAAGTTCAATTTAGTGGAACAAACCTGCCTAGCGGAGTTTATTTTTATAATCTCACATCTGGAGATTTCTCTAAGACTATGAAAATGAATTTGTTGAAGTAGTAATCGACTTAGTTGATTTATAAACCGCGGTGAATGATGATAATTATCGGATATTTGCTGCGGTTTTTTTTATTTTGATTTAATTGTTTTCTAAGCTTATTTCACTTAGCAGAACACATCTATAACTCTAATCCATTTCTTTTTCAGCTCTTCTTTCTAGTTAGATAGTAACCAGGAAAAAAATCCTCTATGCCGACAAAAATGTTATTTATCTCATCTTCGGATTTGAAAAACGCAGTTTTCACACAAAATTACTATTGGAATTAGTAGAAATTACTTCAAATTATACCTCAGAAAATATAAAAATGATGATTTTTAACGACATAGTACGGTATAATAGTTGCGAAAAACCAGCAAATATAAATCAAGATAAATAACAATAAAGTGGGTCGGGAAATGGTACAAACTACATTTGAAAAAATAATAACCAGCTTTCTTTTTGGAGCTCTTATTCTTTTTATGTCAATAGTTTTTTACAGTTGAAAGTAGTGAATAAGTTCTATACTCCAACTCATTTTACCTCGAACGGGACACAATTCAAGTTTTCAATATTATAGCCTAATTTGTAATTAGGGGAACATTTAAAACTTACAAAGGTATAGGCAATTAAATTTATTATCGGGAAGTATTAGTTAGATTAGATTATATAAGGATGTTTTCGGACATCCTTTTTTATTGAAAATATGCAGAAATAATTTAAAGCCTATTGAAATTTTTTCTTCAGAGCATCCTGAACAATTGGTGGGACAAAATCACTAACATCGCTCTTTAAACTTGCAAGGTTCCTGATTATTGTTGAATTAAGATACGTAAACTTCTCGTGCGGCATAAGAAAGACAGTTGCGATATTACTCGCAAGTTTTCTATTCATCAATGCCATTTGAAATTCAAATTCAAAATCGCTCACTGCACGCAATCCTCTTAAAATACCTGTTGCCCCAACTATTTTGGCATGATCAACTACCAGTCCGTCGAATGAATCAACCGATACATTTTTAAGATCCTTTAAGCTTTCCTTAAGCATATTTACTCTTTCTGCAGTACTGAAAAGGGGTGCTTTGCCGGGATTGACGGCAACTGTAACAACAACTGCATCGAAGAGTTCTTTTGCCCGTTTTATAAGATCGATGTGTCCGTAAGTTACAGGATCAAAGGTGCCGGGGTAAATTATTTTTCGCATTTTTTACGTCATCAATAATTTTGTAAATAATAACGTGAATATTAATGATTGAGTAAGAATTTACAAAAAGCAGTTTCACTTTTTATTATAAGGGTAAAATATTTACATTAGAGTTTACTAACCAATTCGAGTAATTTTCTTTTGCAAATCTTTTGATTTTTGAAAAGAATATATATCATTTACTAAGAAAGATAGTAGATATAAGATTGTTCTTTAAAGGTTAATTAAAAAAATCAAGGTGAATATGTTATTTCGTATAGGCAAGTATCCCCGATGATTTTGAATGGTTGAACTTTGAAATTAGCAATATCTCTTTGTTTCGTTTGAATTGAGCGTTCAATAATCATTAAACTATGGCTATCAAGGTATCCATTGTTCAAAATATTTTCAACTACATTATAAATATCATCCTTTAAAAAAGGAGGATCAGCTAAAATCAAATCATACTGTGCATTTAACTTTTGCGATGAAAATTTTAATGCGGGCATTTTGAAAACTTTACAATTATTTTCTGCTTGTAATGATTTTATATTCTCCTCAAGATTTTTATAAATAACAGGATTTTTTTCTACAAAGTGAATTTCTTGAGCACCTCGGCTCAGGCATTCAAAACCGAGTGCGCCTGATCCTGCATATATATCAAGTACCTTTACTGCTTCAAATGATATCTTATTGGTAAGGATATTAAAAATTGTCTGTCGGACTCTCTCTGTTGTAGGTCTTATCAAATCAGATTTCGGTACATTAATAAATCTACCTTTCAGGTTTCCCGATGTAATTCTAAGTCGCACTTTTTATCGAGTATTTTTTTTAATTAAATCTTGCAGCAATTCCGGTAGCTGCAGTGAATGTACTATATTGTTCACTGGATATTCCAGTGTCTTTAACATCAGGTTTAAACTGAACAATTTTAAAAGGATTGAATTTTACAAACTCTAATCCTGTCTTAAGCTGAAATTCAGATTGCAATTCGGTTCCGATGTCATCACCGAAAAAAAATGCATACTTTGTCGATTTGAAAAGGAGATTTTTTATTCTGTCTTTTGAAAGAATTTTTATAATTGAGTCTAGAAAATCAATTCTTGTTTTTTGGAAGACTTTTACGTAAGCAGGCTTAGATGAAATATTGATAAATAAAGTTATGGAACTTTTTGAGTTATAAATGTTCACATATATTGAATCTTGTGCTGTAAAATAAGTATTCATAAAACCGTTAGCTGTGATGGAAGCATTATCTACGAGGCGTGGATCAAGATTATTTTTTGCACAGAAATTTTTTAGCAGTAGAAGGTATTTTTTGTTCAATGCTATAACAAGAGCATTATTATTGCCGGGAAGAATATCTTTCCCCAAATTATAATATTTAATAGCTAATTCCTCTGAAGCTAAAAACGGGAATAGTTGTGAAATTTCCCAACGGAATTCCTCAGTAATTTCATCCTGAATTAGGTTATTGTCATATGGTAGCTGGATAGTAATAAAAAGTTCGGGAGGTAAAGTAAATGAAACGACTTTGCTATTGATCGGGTTTTGTATATTTATTTCGTCAAAAGCTGTTTGTAATTTGGATGCTAATGCAGTTTCATCCTGCTCTTCAAAATTAATTGAAGGACTTATAAAAGTTTGCCCAATGTTAGTTACAAGTAATTTATCTGATTCTTTTTCTATTTCAACAATTTGCAGTCTGGATGATGTAACATTTATACCTGCGCATCCTTTAATTCCATTCATTACTTTCTTTTTACTGCCAGGAGGAGGTATTTTTCATAGCATCATTATTCAGGTCACCAACCGTTCCGTAACCATCAGGATCTTCAAGGTAATATCTGGTCCCAAGTACACGGTTAGTATCTATTTTAACGACAACACCTCTTCGGTTAATTGTTGTATCAACTGATATGGAAGTATCAATCTCAAGGACGTACGGCTGAAAAGTTTTGGGTGAAAATCTTAAACTATCAGGAGTAAAATGACCATTGGATAAAGGCTTGAAAGGATTTGCGGGTTTCATGGTTAAAGAATCGAACGCATTTACCAAGCTGTCAACAGTTTTGTCCTCTTTTATAAATGTAATCAGTTTACTAAGATCGTCTGTAAAATTCCCGAATTTCCTTTGCCATATAATCTCGGCTTCCTTTATATTGTTCATTCTGAGCCTGGATTCATTTCTGAAAAACCTTTCTTTCTCAACAGCATCTTTCGGATCAATTATAGCAACTTTAATAAGGATTACAGCAAGAATAGCTATTACCGTATAAAGTATAGCATGTATATACCAGGGGTCTCCTGCTTGGGATTTCATCTTTCCTCCGGGAAAATTTTTTTTGTTTGGTTATTCAATATATAAAAACTTTTTAATTTTGTTAAACTTAACTTCGCCAATTCCTTTAACATCCATTATCTCTTCCAGCCTATCAAATTTGCCCCTTTCCTTTCGAAGTTTGATGATTTTTTCTGCTGTTTTTTCACCTATCCCCGGCAACCTGATTAACTCCTCCAGGTTTGCGGTATTAATATTTATACTCTTTTCGTGTAATGCTGAGATATCTTTTTTTGTATAACTAAAGGTATCTGTTAGTTCCAGAACTTTTCGTTTTATTTCAAGATTGCTGACTGATAATGAATCATCCGGGTCAGACTCGGGATTAAGATTTGAATAATATGAAAACAAGCTATCTTCATGTGAGTAATTGAAATTTTTATATTCCCGATTTCCTTCTTCTTTAAAGAATTCTTTGTAAACAAACCCCAGAATAAATATGCCTGCCAAAAACAAAATTACAATAACTTCAGTTTCAGTAAAACCTAGCTTTTTGGATATTTTTTTAAACATCTAATGGTGAAAAAAACAGATTAAAAAATAACTTCAAAGTAATTTACAGGAAGCAATTTCTTATAGATTAAATTCTTTAAATCCTAAACTTGCTAAAAAAATTCTTCTTTTCATTTTCAGATGAATTTTTGATATTAGGCATTTCTGATAGCTGCTTAATAATTTCTTTCTCTTTTGAATTAAGTTTTTGCGGGATGGCAATGTTTACTCTTACAATTTGATCGCCACTTCCCGAATAGTTCAAATGCCTGATTCCTTTCCCTTTCATTTTAAGCATTTTCCCCGGTTGTGTTCCCGAATCAATCTTAAGCATTGCTTTACCGGTAATTGTTGGAACTTCTACTTCTGCACCTAACGCAGCTTGCGGGAAAGTAATAAATAAGTTATAAATAATATCATCATCTTCTCTTATAAAATTTTCGTGCGGTAATTCCTGGAAAACTACGATGATATCACCTGCATGACCACCACGCTTACCGGTGTTACCTTCACCTCTTAGTGTCATGTAATTACCATCCTGCACACCAGCCGGTACTTCAATACTAATAGTTGCTTCATCCTGTATTCTGCCATCGCCAGAACAATTTCTGCAGGGAGAGTCAATTACCTGTCCCTCGCCATTACAGTTGTGGCACGCAGTTATATTTACAAACTGACCGAAAACTGATCTTGAGACAGTTTTAATTTCACCGGCACCATTACAAACCGGACATGTTTTTAAAGATGTTCCAGCCTGGGCACCAGTTCCATTACATTCATTACACTTTACTTGTTTTTTGATCTTTATTTTTTTTGATATACCAGTCGCGATTTCTTCGAGGGTTAACTTTAAAGTTACTCGCATATCAGAGCCAGGTACCCCACTACCACGTCTTCTGGATCTGCCTCTTTGACTTCCACCGAAAAATTCATCAAAAATAGATGAGCCGCCGAATATATCTGAAAAATGTGAAAAGATATCATTGACTGAAGAAAAACCGCTTGAACCGAAACCGCTTCCTCTAACTCCTTCGTGTCCAAACCTATCGTAGTTATTCCTTTTATCATCGTGACTTAAAATTTCATATGCTTCAGCAGCCTCTTTAAATTTTTCTTCGGATTCTTTATCGCCCGGATTTCTATCCGGGTGGAACTGCATTGCAAGTTTACGATAAGCTTTTTTTATTTCTTCTTTTGTGGAGGTCCTGCTTACTCCAAGAACCTCATAATAGTCTCTTTTAACCATTTAAATTAATTCTCATTTTCTAATGTTGAATCTGAAGAATTATCATCCGATATCTGACTATCATCGGTCGAAGTCTCTTCACTTACGATCACTTTTGCGTGTCTTATCACTTTATCACGATAAAGATATCCTTTTTCAATTTCTTCCAAAACAGTGTGCGGTGGTACTGAATCGTCTTTTCTCTGCATTAATGCATCATGATAATCAACATTGAATGGTTCCCCTTTAACCTGCATTTTTTTAACACCTTGCTCATCCAGAACTTTAAGGAGCTTTTCATATACTAATTTTATTCCTTCTTTAACTGCACCTGTCGAGTTATCATCATCTATATGCTGCAGTGACCTTTCAAAATCATCAACTACCGGAAGTAATTTAATAATAAAGGATTCTGCAGCATAATTAATCAAATTAAACTGGTCGTTCTCAGTTCTTCTTTTATAATTTTCAAACTCCGCTGCCTTTCTTAAAAACTTATCATGCCATTCTTTAACCTGAGTTTCAAGCTCTGCTATCTTCTTTTCTGATTTATCAATAAGCTTTTCATCCTTATCTTCATTTTCTTTGGCTGTCTCTTCGATATTTTCTTCTGACTCAATAATTTTATTTTGTTCATCTTCGTGCTTGTCTTTCTTATGTTTACTCATTAGTAATCTTCTCCTGATTATTTAACGTGATTTAAATTGTTCTGATAAAACTGTGGCAAGATAATCCACAATTGCAACGATCTTCGAGTATTCCATCCTTTTCGGACCTATGATACCCAGCGTTCCTTTTATTTGACCAAAATTATATTCTTTACTTACGAAGCTGTATTCTTTAAGCTTCTTTTCTATATTTTCACTACCGATAGATATATAAACTTCTTCACTTCTTGATCCTGAAGATTTTTCCATTATGTGAATTATAACATCTTTATCTTCTATTAGTTCGATAATGCTTTGAAAGTTTTCAGGGTTCTCAAATTCAGGTTGTTGGATAATATTTTTTGCACCGGTTACAATCAACCTTTCAGAAGTAATATCATCCTTAAACAGTTTTTCAACAGAGTCAACAAATAATCTTATTATTGGTTTTTGATTATCCTCAACATCCAGAAACCTCTCTTTAAATGTATTCCTGATCTCTGTAAAACTTAATCCCGAAAGCCTCTCATTTAAAAGGGTTTGGACTGATTCAATTTGTGACTCCTTAATTTCAGAATCTAGTTCCATTGTAATTGTTTTCACCAATCCGGATTTTATGCTTATAACTACAAGTATTCTTGTTGAAGCTAAACTAATAATCTGAATTTTCTCGAGAGTTCCTGATTCTAGATTAGGATAAGTAACGCAGGCTATCTGTTTTGTAATTGAGCTGAGAAGTTTTGAAGTTATTTTAACAAGCTCATCAGTTTCATCCAATAATATATTTAAACTTCTATCAATTAGACTCTTTTCTTTAGAATTTAATTTTTCTATATCCATCAATGAATCGACATAATAGCGATAGCCTTTGTCAGTCGGAACTCTTCCTGCAGATGTATGCGGATGATTTATATAGCCGGAGTCCTCCAGATCAGACATAATGTTTCTTACAGTCGCAGGGGAATATCCAATATTATAGTTTTTAGTTATATAGCGGGAGCCGACCGGTGTAGCCGTCAAAATGAATTGCTGTACAACTGACCTCAATATTGCTTTTTCCCTCTGATTTAATTCTTCTTTTTCCATTTTTTACTTATATAATACTCAAAATCAAGGCGCAAATATATCAAAATTAAAATAATTTTTTTAGCCATTCGAAGAGGAGTACACCAATTCTTCCCATTTTTACTAAATGGAAACTAACATAACTTTGAATAAGATAATAACTTATTTTAGGGATGTAGCTATTTTGAACAAGGATGACTAAACATTAAATTTTTATCAAGAATTTTAAACTTCTTCAAATAAAGGAATTTTTGGTGGCCAAAAAATACGAAGATGCGGGTGTAAGCATTCAGGCAAGCGATGATACCGTCGAGAAAATAAAAAATTATGCAAAATCAACGTTTAATAAAGCTGTTCTATCGGATATAGGGCTTTTTGGTGCGTTTTTTCAACCTGACTTTACTAATTACAAAGAACCTGTCTTGGTGTCCAGTGTTGACGGAGTTGGTACAAAACTTAAAATTGCCACAATGCTGAACAAGCACGATACCATAGGTCAGGATCTGGTAAACCATTGTGTAAATGATATTGCCGTTTGTGGTGCTGAACCACTTTACTTTTTAGATTATATGGCTTTCGGTAAGCTCGACCCTGAAGTAGCAGCAGAAATCGTAAAAGGATTTTCTATCGCTTGCAAAGAAAATAACTGCGCTCTTATTGGTGGAGAAACTGCAGAGATGCCCGGACTTTATCAGGAGGGTGATTACGATCTTTCGGGAACCATTGTTGGTATTGTAGAAAAATCTAAAATCATAAAAGGCGACTCAATTACTTCCGGAGATGTTCTTATCGGAGTACCTTCAACCGGACTTCATACAAATGGATATTCACTTGCTAGAAAGGCAATTTTAGAAAAATATGATTTACATAACAAGATGCCTTTTACAAACAATACCATTGGTGAAGAATTACTAACTGTGCACCGTAGCTATTTAAGTATAATAAAAGTTTTAAAAAATAATCTTTCCGTTAAAGGATTTTCACACATAACCGGTGGAGGAATTGTTGGAAATACAAAAAGAATTTTACCTCCAGGATTAAATCTTAAAATTGATTGGGGAAATTGGAAGCTACCTTCTATGTTTCATTTGATTCAGGACGCTGGTGATATTTCTGATGAAGAAATGAAAGAAGTTTTTAATATGGGAATAGGATTAGTATTTGTGATCTCAAAAAATCAATTGGAACTTGCTCTTCGTCTTCTGAAAGAACAAAAAGAAAATCCAATTATAGTTGGAACTGTAGAATAATTTATTGCACAATCCTTTATGTTTATAGACACTCACGCACATCTTTTTTATCCCAACTTCGATGGTGAACTCGAGGAAGTCATATCAAGAGCCAAAAGTGAAGGTGTCGACTACATTTTAGTTCCAGCCACTGACTTGAAAACAGCAAAGCAGGTTATTGAGCTCACTGAAAAATATGAATTGGTTTATGGCGCTGTCGGAATTCATCCGCATGATACTAAAGATTGGGATTCCTCGATGATTTCTGAAATAGAAGAGCTGGCTAAAAAAGAAAAAATTTTAGCGATAGGTGAAATTGGACTGGACTATTATTACGATTTTTCTCCTAAAGAGAAACAGATTGAAGCATTCAGAGCACAAATTGAACTTGCACTTAAACTGGATTTACCGGTAATAATTCACAACAGGGATTCTGACGCGGATATGATGGAAATAATCAGAAGCTATTGTGGTGCAGGATTAAAAGCTCAGTTACATTGTTTTAATGGATCGCTGGATGATGCTATGGAACTTGTTGGAATGAATTATATGATTTCCTTTACCGGTAACATTACTTTTAAAAATGCAGATAATCTTCGAAGAATTCTCCAGCATATTCCACCAGAGAATTTATTACTTGAAACTGATTCGCCGTTTATGACTCCCGTTCCTTTTCGTGGAAAGAGAAACGAGCCTTCGTATGTAAGATATGTTGCCGAAAAAATTGCAGAGCTTCATAAATTAAGAACTGAAGATGTTGCAAGAATAACTTCATTTAATGCTTTTAGAATTTTTGGAATTGGCAGTAAACCGGAAACCGCTTTCACTTATAAGCTTGG
>Ga0307445_10000910_pt1 | contig 16429 bp, 14 predicted proteins | sample SalMarSW160330MG_FD_202147 | JGI IMG/M metagenome (GOLD analysis project Ga0307445, IMG submission 202147) | Salt marsh sediment microbial communities from the Plum Island Ecosystem LTER, Massachusetts, United States - SW1603-30 | ecosystem: Environmental > Aquatic > Marine > Intertidal zone >...
ACCAGCAAAATAAGGATCATTGTATCCTAAGCCACATAAAGCTGTTAAATATCCTCCAGCACTTCCTCCCATAAAATAGACAGAATTCAAGTTCGCATTATAAATTGAAGCGTATTCTGCTTCAAGTCTTTTAGTGAAATTTCCAATTTGATATACCATATCTGATAGAGTTACATTTCCTCTCACGTATTCTGGAGTAGGTATAAAAGAAGATCCTCCTGCATCTAATAGACCATATTGGATATCAAATACAATATATCCTTGAGCTGCGAGATACTTATTAAGAACTAATACATTTCCTAAGCTTTTATCACCGAATTGCCAACTTCCGCCATGTATCTTGATGATTACACTATTATTCCCCGGTAATTTTGAACCATCCGTTATGGGATAATAGGTGTCGAAATACAACCTAATTCCATCATTATCATAGTATAAGGTATCCACATCCACATTACAATTTTTGATAGGAAAACCTAAAAAGTAATCATAGAAATTGAATTGAGTAGGTGACATGTATGATTCTATTTGATTAGGGATTGTTGAACGCCAATCAGACCCATAAGCTATGTTGAATTCATTTTCGGCATTTTGAATTGAATAGGGCGTGGATAATAATGGTAGCGAGTTAAGAAACGCAAGAGAAATACCAAATATTAAGATAATTCTGGAAATCCACGGTTTTTTTTTTAATCTTGTGGATAGCAATTTAACAAGCAAAATGGTGGTGAGTATATATAGAATGGTTAAAAATCCTGAGATTTGGCTGAGAAAATACGATAATGTTATAGCTAAACTCGTTGGAATTTTAAAAAGCACGATTGCCGTAAAATATATACCCACAATAAATGTCAAGAAACAGAGATTTATCAAGATTATCCTCAGTATATTCATCTTTTTAAATTTAGTCAAAATTCCATCCCTCCCTAATTTCATTGCTCGAAAAGATTAACAAGGAAAAATATATTCCGTAGATAACGATTATGAAAAATCCCGAGATTATCATCAATGAGCCCAAGATTGCAAGAAAGCCACTTAAGATGAATGTAGTAAAGATAATGCCAAATACAATCATTAAAATGCTAAGAATAAAGCTAATAATGAAGTAATATGAATGGCGATTGATTTTTTTTCCTATTTTTGATGATTTATTCAAATATTTATCAATTATAAATAGCAGATACAGATTAAATGACCAAGAACATATCAGGAATACTCCAAAAATATCATATAATACAGAAGGTGATGGCATGATGAAGTAGAGAATGCCTAAAGCAGCTGTAATTACATTTAAAAATATCGATAGATTGCTTATTTTCTTTAAAATTATCTGTGGTTTCATCAAATTCAAAGTACTTTCCCTTAATTTATTTTCAATTTATTGATACTTACATATATGATATTAATCTTAATAAATGTAAAAAATGGAATAACTTGAATAATAAAATATTATAAAAAATTCTTAACTAGATTAAGTAGATTTTTCAATCTTTGTTTTTTTACTATAATACCTACTCGTCAGATAATAGGCTGCAAACATGATTACTAGTATTACTAATATTATCAATAAGATATTATTAAATAAAGTAGATTGCGCTTCAATGACGCCTAAAGGTAGAGTTGCCCAATCAACAGGAGGAGTGATTCCCAATATTGAACCTAACCAAGAATAAAAAAAGGCTCGAGGGATTGAACCAATTAGAGTACCAATACTATATTTTTTAACGTCCATATCAACCAATCCAGAGGCATAGCTTATAGGATCAAAAGCTATAAAGGGTAAAAACCTAGCGACGATAATTGCTCCCATACCATATTTATGGATAAAATTATCAGCTAAATCTATTGCTTTATCTCCTACAAACTTTTTAACGATTGGACGACCTCCTTTTTTACTGATATAGAAACATAGTAAAGCTGCAGCCATGGATCCGATGATTCCCATTACACCCCCAATAAATACCCCCCATATTATTCCGGTTGCAAGTAGAACGATTTCAGAGGGGATTGGAACTATTAATCCTTGGATAGCCATTACAATTATAAAAATTAAAATACCCACAAAACCTAAGTAATAGATAGGATTTACAAACCAATCAACCACAAATCGATAAAGGATTGTACCGTCCACGAAATAGATATAATAAAGTAAGAAAAGCGAAAGTAAAACTAGTATGATAAAGACGATAATATATAAAATTGTTTTCTTATCATAATGAGAGAAGTCTAAAAGATTTCTTATATACACCTTAAATTTGCTTGATTCTTTTTTATTTGAATCGGTTGCATTATCACTCATGTTTTTCTAATCTCAATTTTTCTTAAATGTAATATTGTTAATTTAAATTTCTTTAAAAATTATATTTTTCAATTTTTGCTACTCATAAATTTCAAGAATCATGAATTATCATGGAGAAACCCCATATATTTTTGCTCATAGAGGTGGTATGGGGTTATGCATCGAAAATACTATTCCTTGCTTTCTAAATGCATTAATTTATAAGGTTGGAATTGAAACTGATGTGCAACTCACGAAAGATGGAGTGTTAATCTGTTTTCATGATTATGTTTTTAAATTAAATTCCAAGAGATACGATGTTGCTAATTTAACCTATGATGAGATGCAACAGTTGAAATTTCCTGATGATAGAAAAATCCCAACCACTCATGAGTTATTTAAGATAGTATTAAATGAAAGTAATATCCGCATGAGTTTTGATATTCGGGGAAAAAAGGCAGGTAAAGTCCTTATTGACACAGCCAAGCAATATGGATTATTGGATAAGATTGAAATCTCTGATAGAAGCATGATTACTCTTTCACAATTGAGAAAGTTTGACGATAAAGTTAAATTGATTTACACGCTTCCCGAAGATATATCAAAAGTTAATGAAGGCAATCTAAATTTTGAAAAATTACATGGAGTAAATGTCAAAGCAATTAATCTCAAATCGTTTAGAGCAAATATGAAAAATTTAAATGAAATTTTAAAGCATGGTCTTGAATGCTACGTGTGGGATCTTAATACTAAATCTCGGCTAAAGAAAATCATGCAAATGCGAATTAGAGATAAAACCATTTCTGCCATATACACGGATTACCCCGATTTTGCAACATCAATTAGAACCGAGCTTGAAGAATCTACCCATTAATTTTGTTAATAATATTGAACAATTATATTTTTATTCTGAAATACTGATAATATTATTATTTAAATTTTTAACTGAAATGTTGGAATTATGAAAATCTCAAAAATAAATCTTTTACTTATATATGTAATTTTAGTTTGGATCCTATTAGCGTTTTTATTTGGAATCTATGATTTGCAAATATCTATTGCTTTTGTTGATGAAACATCAGTTTGGGGCGAATTTGGAGCGGCATATGGCGAAATTCCAGGATACGGCCTAATAGCAGTTGCTTTTGCAACTTATCTTGGAGGGTATATTAAAAATATAAAAAAGCAAAAAATCCTGAGCTATATTGGAATTGGTGTAGGTATCATCTATATTATAGTTGGAGTGTTAGATCATTTAAATGCAGGGAATATTACCCTTGGAAGCACGCTCGTTCTGAGCTTAGCAATATACACTGCAATCACGTGGAAGAAAAATTGGAAAGATTTTAGAAAATTAAGCGGATTAATCTCGATTTTAGCACTTCTTAATCCATTATTGTTGGTTCAGCTCATAAAACTGTTCTGGGGTCGGGTTAGGTTTAGGGATTTACTCCCAGGATATGTTGATTTTACGCCTTGGTTCTTACCGCAAGGGATAACCGGTAATGATAGTTTCCCTTCAGGTCATACCGCTATGGGATGGATATTTCTTCCCATAATATTTTCACTAAAAGGAAGAAAAATCAATGTGCTAACGAAAATTCTTATTCCTATACTCATTCTTTCATGGGGTTTATTTGTTGCCTTATCGAGAGTAGTTATAGGTGCGCATTATGCATCTGACGTCTTATTTTCATCAGGTTTTGCTGCGATTATCTCGATTCTATTTTATAAAATAATTTACAAATAATTTACAGTATAGGGGTATCTGGGTCATTCTTACCCCTTTTTTATTATCAATAATTCTTCTTTATAGGTTTACTAAAAATGCTTTTTTATTTTTGCCTCTAGAATAATAATGTAAATTAAATTTTCGCATTTTACATGATTGTTAAGAATTTCGTTTTATTCATAGGAAAAAAAAGAAGTTTTATAAGAGTGTTGTTACATTAGTTAATAAATACTCATTAGGTTTTTTTATGGAACTATTACAGCAGGAATATTTGGTTAAATTTAAAGGTAGAGATGGTTCTCTGTATGGCTTAAGACTAGGTATTCCCAGTGATGCTGAATTAATCAGTAAAACTTTTATTGAACATTTTGGTTTTGGCTATATAGACGCGAAGGTTTATGATGTTGGTAAATTAAGTGAAGCCATTGCACAGAAAAATAGTTTCTGGTTCATAGGTGAGTTATTAGATAATGAAAACCCTGAGTTCTGTGGGGGAGGTGTTATAGATATCATCAGTCCATATATAGCACAAATGTCTAAAGTCGTTATAAGGACTAAATTTCAGCGAAAAGGATTGGCTTCCGAAATGGGTATCAAGGGTATTTTCAAGATTTTAAAATTTCCACAATTCGAGAAAGTTATCCGATTAAATGCAGAAGCTCGTGCTAGTCTTAAATCTACTCAAATGACAATGAGAAATCAAGGATCCAAACCATATGGGTTTAACCCTATCTATGCTAATTTAGGGAATCGTTTATATTTAAATAAGAAAGAAGAAAAACCATATGTAAAAGGAGAGACCATTCCTCTCATATTTTACTCAAGAACATTGAACAATTTTTGGGAAAGAAGGAATAATGTAGTATACTTATTGAACGATGAAGATATCCTGTTTTTTTATGATTATCAACTTAATAATAACCGAAACATGAAAAAAAGAGATCTCCTTATAACTATGGAGGATTCTAATTACAAATCACATGATATTGAAATTAAACAAAATTTTAATCTTGGTACTGTTCATATTAAAGGATGTATGCATAACATCTTTATCAAAATGTTTCTTAAAAAGTTTAAAAAGTGGAGATATATTGATTGGCGAATTCCTGCTACAGAGGAAGGGGTACGATCAATGAAAATGGCAATTGAAAATGATTTTAAAGTTATAGGTTATGATATCGGTTCTTATTTAGCTCGAGATGGAACATTGCATGATTCAGTCTTTCTTGCTTACTTTCCTAGAAAGGTTAAATTAAACCCGAATGAACATCTCGATATATTAAAAAAAGTTAGACCAATTGTCGATAAGGTCTTAGATTCTCTTTAAAAATTTATTCTTTTTTTACCCCTTTATATATCAACCAGACCCAAATAAGTACTGTAAGTGCATAGAAGGAACCAATCATTCTAAGAGAGTCATTATTTACATAATTCATCACAAATGCTAAATATAAATATGTATATAATCCGATTAGCCCACACATTAACCGGATCCATCTTTTTTTCATCATTTTATTCTCCATTACAGAAAGGATCTTGAATGATGTGATTATTGATGGGATAATAGTAATTGAAGATACGATTATAATAATATAAATAAGATAAGGTAATGACCAAACCGGACGCCAACCTGTGCTTTCATTGAATACAATTCCATCAAAGAAATAAAAAATAACCATTAAACCTAATGCAAAAGCATAAAGCAGTAGCAATTTAATTTCGGATTTTAAACTATACACACTTTCTGATTGAATTAATATTTTATTGGTAGCGAGCATAAAAACTGGGCCATAAAAGATCAAGAAAGCGGAGATATAATTTAATAATAGCGCTAATGATTCACTCTTAACTATTTCATTAATTATTACGTAAGTTGCGTTGATTATTAGACCCAAAGCAATTGAAATATAAAAACCACTAAAAGTTGCATTTAATCGATTTCTTCGTCGCTTAAGAATCGACCATCCGAAACCCAAAAAGAAGATGGCCATCATCAAATTAATAATAAAAATCAAAAATATTCTTGAAAGATCAAATTGTAGTATCATGATAAAATTATCCTAAAATTACATTTTTATTAGATTATGATAGAATTTATTTAAAAATTCTAGGCAAAACAAAACTATAATTTACAGTTATGTTCATGTTTTGACTTTTAATATGGGAAATTTCGGAAATTACTTTTTTGATAAAAACAGTTATATATTTATTTCTCCGCGTGTGTGATAAAAAATGAAAGAAATAGTTAAAAATGTATATCATGTAGGGGATTCTGGTTGCTCGGTGTTTTTAGTTGACACTCAAAGTGAATATGGATTGGTTCTAATTGATTGTGGAATGTCCCTTGATATGATAAAAGATATTAACAAGCAAGACCTTAATCCAATGAAAATACAACATTGTATTATTACTCATTTTCATATCGATCATATCGCTGCGTGCGCTGACCTTAAACAATTCAATAACAAGATAAAATTTTATGCTCATGAATTAGATGCTAACGCTATTGAAGAACCAGGGCATGATAGAGAGACTGCAGCAAATTGGTATGGCGTAAAATACACTCCCATCAAATTGGAACGTCGACTTAAAGGAGAGCTTAATGTATTAAAATTTGGTGCACTTAATTTTGAATGCATACACATTCCTGGGCATACTCCTGGTTCAATAGCTATATTATTAAAACTAACAGAGCCTAATATAAAAGTTCTATTCGGACAAGATTTACATGGACCTATCATTCCCGGGATTAGTGATTACGATGATTACCAAAAATCTCTCAACATGTTATTGGACTTGAAAGCAGATATTCTATGTGAAGGGCATTATGGAGTTTTTCAGCCAGAAGAAAAAGTTAGAAAATATATTAGTCGCTACATTAAATGACTCTACCTAATATTAAAATTCGCAAGTTCTTTAAATAGAATTAAATCTTTTTATAAAAAAAGAGTATTATTATCATTTATACAAGCAGTGGAATAGGATATCATGCTAAATGCTGTTTATGAATCGTTCAATGAAGCAATAAGAAGATTTGAATATGATTATATCTATATTGACAGTATTTTTCTTGCTATATGGGTGGGATTCCTTATAAAATATAAAAAGGGCAATGCGATTAAGTTTGGAATTTTTACTGGATTTGTCACATATTTTATTGATGCTATAATATGGTGGAATTCACCAGCGGGATCTAATTATCCTATTGGAACTATGATTCGCGAATATTGGATCGGAGGAGTAAAGGTTCCACAATCGTTAGGAGTCTATTTCTGGCCGAAATTTGGAACAGATTTCATGATGACTTTTTCATATTCCCTTTTTGCGTTTGGTTGGTTATGGATAATGTTTGAAAATTATGTTAAAAGGAATTATAAAGAAATACTCCTTTTTACAGGCATGATTTTTGGATTTTGGTTGGTTACGCCCTTTCTTTCATATTTAATTCACCTTGACGATACTTTAGTTATTTCAATTAGGCACATGGATACTCAGATGATAACGTGGACCATAAATATTATTGTTGGATATTTTTTGCTTTTTTTAATTTATGGTACTGGTAAATTTAGGAAACGGGATTTAAAATTAATAGGTTTCGTATTTCTCATAGGATGCCTTGGAGCTTTTTTCATGGAATTTCCGTTATTCATTTCAGGAATACGTCCTTCAGGCATATCTTTCTTACTTTACGATACAATCCTAATGTTTAATCAGGGTGCACCATACCTCTATATCTTGTATGCTGAGGTCTTTCCATATTTAGCCATAAAAATAAGAAAAAAAAAGACTCATTCTGAAATAGAACTACTCGCGTAATTCTATAAAAATAGAAAAAGAAAAAAATTAGCTTTGATAAGATTTAATCAATTTGATATTGTTTTTAAGTACCTTTGCTAAGGGGAGCTTGGTATAATTTTTACTAACTTTAGAAAGAGCTTCAAGCGCTTCTTCATGTTTATTAAGAGCTTCCGTATAACTTTTTTGATCTAAGTAAGTAAGTCCCAATTTATAATGCGTATCAGCAATTCCTTCGTAATTTTTAAGTAGTTCGAATATTTCAAGAGCTTTATTAGAGGATTTCCAAGCTTCAGTATAATCTCCCTTATTTAGATATACAAGTGATAAATTATTCAAGATGGTTCCTTTAGTATCCAATTCTTCTAATTCATCAGCAATTTGAATAGCTTCTTTAAATCTTTCTATGGCAACAGGATAGTTTGCTTCAGCTAAGTATATTAGTCCGATATTGTTCAAACTATCTGCTTTTCTTTTTAAATTATAAACATCAATTTCTATTTTAAGAACTTCCTCAAAATTCTTCAAGGCATCAAGATATTTACCTTTATCACGATAGATCATCGCAGTATTATAATAAGCTTTTGATTTTTCTTCTGACTCTCCAAGAAATTTAAATAATTTGATTGAACGATCATACCAGTTCAAGGCATCATCGTAATTCCCTTGTTCTTGGTAAGTTTGGCCGATTTTATTGAGACTGTATGTTTTACCCATTAAATCTCCGGTTTGATCAAAAATGTCAAGTGCCTGTTTGAATTTCTTCAATGCATCTTTATACATTCCTTGGTATTGATAAATAGCACCGAGTTCATTATAAAGAAAACCTCTTCGTTCTAGATCATCATTCTCGTCAGCAATTTTTAGTGATTGCTGGAAAAGAGATAATGCTTGTGAATAATCACCTTGATCCTTATTTAACTTGCCTAAACTTTCATAACAATCACATATACCTTGAACACGCTCTATCTCTTCAAACAATTTTAAAGATTTACTGTACCAATTAAAAGCTTCCTCTAAATCATTTTGATTGTGATAAATCATACCTATTTTTCTAAGAGTACTAGCTTGTCCTGCAAGATCTCCAATTTGTTCCTTAATCTCAAGAGCTTTTTTGTATTTTTGTAAAACCTCATCATACTCATCCCAAATAAGATAAATGCTTCCAATATTCAAAAAACGCTCTGCTTTGCCTTTTATATCTCCCAATTCTTCATCAATTTCAAGAGCTTTTTCGAACCAATTTAAAGCTTGAGGAAAGTCTTCCTCTTCGTAATATATAATGCCAATACTGTTGAAAATGTTAGCTTTTCCTTCAAGATTGCCTAATTTCTCAACAACATTAAGAGCATCTTGAAAGCGTCTAATTGATTCAGGATAATGTTTTTGAGCTTGATATATCTCGGCAATTATTTTTAAAATGTTTATCTGTTCCTCTAAATTACCTAAATTTTCCGCTATCACTAAGCTTTCTTCATATCTCCTTAATGCTTCTATAAAATCCCATTGTTCTCTGGATATCTCGCCCATGGCTTTAAGACATTCAAGTTTTCTTTGCAAATTTCCAATTTGATCAGTAATCTGAACTGCTGCTTCGAAATTTTCTAAAGCTAATTTATCATCGCCTTGATATTGATAATTCAAGCCAATATTATACAATACATCAATTTTTCCATCATAATTGAGTTCATTTTTAAATATTTCAAAGGATTCGTCAAACATTTTCTTTGCATCATCATATCTTCCATAATTTTGATATATAGTTCCGATTTTATTCAAAATATCTGCTTTTTTTTCTGGATCTCCCAATTTATCTAATATTTCCAATGCCGCATTGTATCTTTTTTCAGCCTCAGAATAATTCGCTTGTTCTTGATAAAATGAGCCTATATTTTTAAGCGTTTCAGCACTTCCTTCCGAGCTTTCAATTTCGCTGCTAATATCAAGAGCTTGTTGAAAATATTCTAAAGCTTTACTGAAATTTCTTTGGTCTACATAAATTAATCCAATAATATTGAGAAAAGTCGCAATTCCTTGAGTATCATTCAAACGCTGATAAATTTCTAAAACTTTTTCAAGACGCCTTAAAGCTTTAGTATAATTTCGTTGTTTCTTGTATATTAATCCTATATTTTTTAAAGTTTCTATTTTTCCGCGGAGATTGCCAATCTGATTAAAAAGATTTAGACCCGTTTCAAGCCATTGGAGTGCTTCGAAATATTTATCTTGGTTTCGAAAAATGATTCCAATTTGGGTTGAAAATTTCGCTTGTTTTTCAATATTACCATAATCTTCTGCTAATTGAACTGCTTCTTTGAAATATTCATAAGATCTTGGATAATTCCATTGATCTCTATAGATTTCTCCCAGATTATTTAAAACATCCATTTTTCCTTCAATAAATTGCATTTGGATAAATATATCTAGTGCTTTATTGCATTTTTCAATCCCTAAAATTGAATTTCCTCCAATATGATGAATCAACCCCAAATTATTGAGTATATTTCCTTTTTCAATCAGATTTCCAAGTGTATCGTTTATTTCCATTGCTTCATCCAAATCGTTTAATGCAGCAGAAAGATTTCTGCTTTTGACGTGAGTAGCTGCAATATTTTTAAGTTTAAATGCTTTTTCTTGCAAATTATTCAATTTTTCATCTATTTTTAACGAGATATCAAAATTTTTAATAGCTTCTTTATAGTTAGAACGATTTAGTTCTAATAGACCTATTTGATTATACAATTCGGATTCGGTCTTCATATCTTTGTATTTTATATTAATTTTCAATCCTTGTTGAAAAAAATTATATGCTTCTACCAAATTTCCTTGAGCTTGGTATATTAGCCCAATATTCTTAAAAATTGAAATTCTTTCAGGAAATGTTTTTAATTTAATTTGGGATTGAAGAGCTTTTTTAAACCATTCCAAAGCTTTTTCGAGTTCATTTTGTTCTAAGTTGATGATACCCATATTCATTAATGAAATTGTCTTCCATTTTTCATCTCCACTATCCTCAGCTAATCTATAAATTCTTTCTAAACATCTTAAAGCATCATTATATTGTTTATTTTCATGATATATCTTAAGTGGAATGAATAATTTTTCTTCATTGGAGAGTTCTTTAATAGATTCTTTTATCCACCTTGAGAAATCTAATTCATTGGGTTCTTTACTAATATTCTCAGTACTCTCAATTAACTCGTTTAGAAGAATTCTGGTATTGATATCTAACCTGTAAATATTTAGGTGATGATTTACTCGTGAAATGTCCAATAATATCTGGTCTAATTCATCAATATCTTTTAATGATTGAATGTTATTATCTCTGATTTCTTTTAATTGATTAACATCCTTTATTTCTTCAACATGATTTACCCATATCAAATTTTTTAATGAATCCATCTGTTCAATTGTAGGAGTCATATCATAATCATTCATACCAGAATACCCCAATACTATCAAATTCCTATCTCTTGATACATTTCTTATAAATTCTGCTTTATGGGGTTCTAATTGAACAATATTTCGTCCTTCTTGATTCGTTCCTATTAATTTTAATGTAATTATGAGCGATTCCTGAGTATTCTCACCAGTAATTAGATTATTAGAAGCACCATGAATTTTATAGACGCCCATTTTACCACTTTCAAATAACTTTTCAGGATTTGTGTACTTCTCATAATCTTTTTGAGTTATGACGGGGATAATTTTTTTCCGAGGGACATTTAAGGTTAGAAGCGCAGTTTCAATAAGGTGATCGAAGTTCGTTGACATGACAAAACTACCTTTGGTGATCATTTCAGCTAAGAAAAAATGTTCAATGTTTGGCTTATCACACTCTGAAAAAAAGCCAAGAATTTCAGAACTTTCATCAATGATTGAATAAATAATCCTTAACAGTTGTTCAAGAGTTAAATTCTCCAAAGATTCTATTTTATCAACTTCAGATTCGATAATCGTCAATTTTAAAATGGATTTAATCAAATCGCTTGCATTAGGTAAGTTTGATGGTGTCAAGACGGAACACCCAGCACCTACCAAAAAAGTTAATGATTTTCCATCTTTTATATATTCTTGAAAATTTAATTTTGAAATTTCTTCGGTAGAGGTCAAATTTTTCGCGCTCTATAATATTTATATCTTATTATTAGAATAGGTTTTTTTCATTCTTTTATAATTTTGCTTTATAGATTCTAAATAATTTGAGTAGAAGAATATTAATATTTGATGGTAATATTCATAATGCTAATATTTAATAAAAAGAAGGATTTCTTTATTTAAATCAACCTAATCATTTGATGTTAAAAAATGATTGGAAATATTAATATTATCCCCGACAATTATTTGCTTTTATATCATTGACTCCAAAAACTCAATGATTCTCAAAGCATCAGTAACTTGATTTTTAATTGATATTGTTCCATCGCTGAAATTATAGCCCGTAATATTAAATAATTAAAATGCATACCCTTTTTCGAGTAGATAACGGTAATTTCTTGCAATCTCTTGCAGAGGAGTAATTTGAGGAAAACCGTGAAAGTATACTATTATCGGATGAGGTCGTTTGAAATTACTTGAATGAAAATACAGGATTCCTCTAAATACTTGATCCTCTATTTGCAAATCAACCATCACTATTTCAAATGGTCCATCATTTTGCTTATTCTTGAATTCCATGATAAGGAAAGTTCAATAATTTAAAGACACAAATTTTATTTTCGATACTTAATGATAATTCTTATAATTCTCATAATTTACCATCATTAAATAATGCATCTTGAAGATTGGCATACTCATAGCTCATTTTGTAGACACGCTACTGGAAATCTTGAACAATATGTGACAGCAGCAATAAATAAAAAGTTTAACGTAATTGGATTAAGCGCTCACTTTCCATATGAGATTCTCGATGGAATTGAGAACATGCCATATCAGGAATATTCAATGCCTATTGATGAACTTGACTCATACATTTTTAATGCAATAAATCTGAGAGAAAAATATAAAAATCAAATTTCGGTAAAAGTTGCTTTCGAATTAGATTTTGTAGAAAAACAAGTTGATAAACATCGTAAATATCTCGAACGATATTCTGATCAATTAGATTATATAATTGGTTCCATTCATAATTTAAACACTTCATTTGGTCTTTTTGCATTCGATGATTTTCGTTTTTTGAAAGATTACACCAAATTCGAAGACACGGATGAAATTTATACTAATTACTTTCAAACCATGCAAGCAATGATAAGTTCTGATCGATTTAATTTCACCACGATAGGTCATTTTGATCTTCCCAAAAAGTTCAATATTCTTCCTAATAATAAAGAACTCATAATAGAAGAAGAATTTAAAACTTTAGAAATGGCCAAAAAACGGGAGGTGGTAATTGAAATTAATACTAGTGGATTAAGAAGACCAATAAAAGAACAATATCCGAGCAAAGAGATAATTAAAGAAATGTATAATTTAGGTATTGATGTTATATTGGGATCTGATGCTCATCATCCAAATGAAATAGGGTATGAATTTAAATCATCAATTAGATTATTGAAGAATATAGGTTATAAGAGATTGACTCATTTTGACAAGATGGTTAAAAGTTACATAAAAATATGAATTTTTGAGATGTATCCATCATGAATGATAAAAAGGATAAATGTGAAATATGTGGTAAAGATTTAGTTTATGCTATAATCCCTAGCGACTATAAGGACCTTACATGTGAATTTTGTGGAAAAATATTCAACACAAACACATTTTGTGAAGATTTTCATTATATCTGTGATAATTGCCATCAAAGCGGAGCTATGGAAATTATTGAAAATATAACTGAAACGACAGATATCAAAGACCCATTTATTTTAGCGGAAAAGATCATGCGTCACCCTAAATTCAAGATGTATGGCCCTGAACACCACGTGCTTACGCCAGCAGTCATTCTGACAGCACTAAAAAATAATGATATTAAAAAGCCCAATGGGGAATCTATTACCCTTTTTGATATTAAAGAGGCAATAAGGCGTGCCTCTAAGATTCCAGGGGGGTGGTGCGGATTTTATGGGTCCTGTGGAGCGGGAATGGGGTCCGGAATTGCCATAAGTATTTTCACTGGTGCTAATCCCTCTAAAGGTAGAGAACGAACCTTAGCAAATCAAATGACCTCCAGATCTTTATCAAAAATAGGTGATAACTTAGAACATTGCTGTAAAAGATCAGTAAAAATCTCGATTTCCGAAACTTTACGTTTCTTAGAAGAAAATTTCAATATTAAACTAAACTATCAACCAAAATCGTGCTATTTTTCAAACAAAAATGAGAAATGTGAAAAAGAAAATTGTTTGTTCCATTAAAATTTCAATCCAGCTTTCTTGAACGAAGCCAAGCTTCCATGCTTAGATATTTGAGCAAATTTATATGCATTGAATCCCTTGTTTGAATTACCAGATTATTATCTTCGGATTTTCCAATAACAGAAAAAAGTAGCTCTTCATTATCACGATCAATTACGTATCTGTCCTCAGAATCAAACATCCGGATTGTAATATTATCGAGACTCTCTAACTCCTCTAAAATTTCAGCATCTTCTTCTAAAGTGATATCAATTGAGGTAGATACTTTAATAATCACGGAAGATCTAACCTCATAAAGGGTCAGTTCTTGTAAATCCTTAATATTTGGAACCACGATCGTCACGTTATGAACTGCTTTCATCAAGATTTCCTTCATTTTTTCTAAAATCAGCTTTTTAGGGATAACCAAATTCGTTGCGTCAATAATTTTAGATCCAGAAGATGCTGCTAATTGATTTCTTAACGTTACATTTTCATTCTCTAAAATTTCTAAATCTTGATCAGCTGTATCTAATTCACCTTTTAAGATCTCTAATTTCCCTTGTAAATCTTCTATGATTTTATTTTTCTCAAGTATTTCATCCTTATCGATCGTGCTTTCTCTAAGTTCATTGATTTCCTCTTCTTTTAGCATCAAAGTCCTTTCCATTGTTTTAATTTTTTCATCTTTTATCTTCAATGAGCTATCGAGCGTTTTAATCTGTTCTGTTTTTAAGTTAATCGAATCCTTTAACGTTTTTATCTGGTCCTCTTTTAATTCCATCGAATTTTGTAAGTTCTCAATAAGTTTATCTTTTGTTTTTACATTTATTTCAAGAAGTTTAGCCTTTTCCATCTCTTGTTTCGTAGAATTTAATTCCTTTTGCAAATTAACAATAATCTGGTCTTTATCTTCCATTTGAAATTCAGTCTCTTCGATCTTAAAAATGCTCTAAATTAAGAATAATAATATAAGATTTCCTTTTTAATTCTATTTTATTGAGGTAAATTTAATCTAATTTAGCATGATTTTAAACTTAATTTAATCTACCATAGTTTTAAATTTAATTAATGTTATTATAATTTCATGAATAATCAATCAAATATAGATGATTTAGAAACCGATCTAGTTGATCTGATTGAAAAATTATTAAATGCAAATGCCGCGATATTGGGAATAAGTGTTTCAACTCATGGGGGTACATATCTTGCTAGTAAATTTAAAAAGGATATATCAATGACAAAAACTGAAATATCTGCGGCAAGCAGTTCATTAGTTTTCTTATCTTCTAAAATATTACAAGATTCATTAAATCAAAAAATTTCCTATAATATGATTACTGGAAAAAAACGAATTATTTTATCAATCTTAACAGAAAACATTGCTTTAATATCCTTTTTAAATCGAGAATTAGCTGAACTTGAAGGATTGGATACTTTTATTAAATTATTAAAACAATTTGCCATTTCCATCTCAGCAATTATAGATACTTCAGATTTAATTAAAGAGGACGTCTTTGTCGCCATAAAGAGAGCTATACCAAACGCTTTGGTCATCGCTATTATTACAAAAGATGGCTTGCCCATAAAAATGCAAACTACAATGCCAGAACCGATACTTTCGGCCATGACATCGGCGATTTACAATTTAGCAGGTATCTTATTGGAAGAAGGCTTGGAATACTCAATAATAGGAGGAGAAAACGGGTCAATCATTATCCATGAATTAGATCAAAACAGAATACTTGCTATAGCCGTACCAGAAGCAGATGAACGTAAACTTGGTTCTTATATAGCAAAAATAAAGGCGATTATTGAATAACTCCGACTTACTCTGAAATTATTTTGTAAATCTTATCGACAATTTTCAAAGCTCCAAAATAAGATGCTGCAAAGTCAGGAGCTCCAAATAATATTGTACAAACGGGATCAAATTTTTGAATAGGACTATCGGGATCAGACTTATCATGAATATATTCAAGATCGTTAATTTTAATCAAATCCCGCTTTTTTAATTCCTTAGGAGCGAAGAAAATTAATTTGGTTGCAAATTGAGTTGAATTACTCTTAGACAATACACGTTCTATTTCTTCCCAGTTCTCTGAATTAAAACTTTTAACATGCAAGTCTAATAAATTAATGTTTAACGTGAGCTCTGAAGCACTTATTGATCCAGGTATTCTAGGATTTATTTCCATCAAATAAGGATAGTGATTCCTCACTACAAAATCAAACCCATTAATCCCTCTAAGTTTCAATGTTTTTGACAACATTAGAGAGATTTCCATTATA
>Ga0307445_10000915_pt1 | contig 16377 bp, 17 predicted proteins | sample SalMarSW160330MG_FD_202147 | JGI IMG/M metagenome (GOLD analysis project Ga0307445, IMG submission 202147) | Salt marsh sediment microbial communities from the Plum Island Ecosystem LTER, Massachusetts, United States - SW1603-30 | ecosystem: Environmental > Aquatic > Marine > Intertidal zone >...
AGGACGGGAGCGTGGCGCGCGTGGGGGCAGACGCCCAGATCACGGTCGATCGCCTCCAACCCGCCGAAACGGGGGCGCGCGCGATCGAGCTCACGCAGTGGCAGGGCGAGAGCGAACATACGGTGGCACGGGCAGAGGATAACCACGGATGGTACGTGGTCCGCACGCCCTCTGGCACGGGCACGGCGGTGGGCACGGCGTTTCAGGTCCGCGTCACGCCGGCACTGGCCAGTTGGTTCAGCATCGACGAGGGCACGGTCCGCGTCTCGAACCTGGGATCGTCGGTCGTCGCCACTGCCGGGCAGGCGGCTTTGTCGCGTATGGCAGAGGCGCCCGGGCAGCCTGTGTACCGCGTGCGCGGCGAGGGGGAGGTGACCGAGACCGGCCCCGTGTGGCGCATTGCCGGGCAGGCGTTCGTCGTATACGAGGCGTCTACCGTGGTGGGGGACCCACAGGTGGGCGACTGGGTATCGGTCGAGGGGCACGTCGACGGGTCGGGGACGCGTTACGCCGACCGGATCGTGCTGCTGACGCGCTCGGCGATCGCGCACGTGCGCCTAACGGGAGGGGTGGATGCGATCGGCGCCACCGCGTGGACGATCGCCGGGCAGCAGGTGACCATCACGCCCGAAACCGACATCGAAGAGGGGCTTCAGGTCGGCGACGCAGTGAGCGTCGACGGCACGATCGAGGCGGGCGGGACGCTGGTCGCCGAACACATTCTTTATCGCGGCGATTCGGTGCTCGGCGAGGCGTTTTCCTACGTCGGCGTCGTCCAGTCCGCGAGCAAATCGGCATGGATGATTTCGGACGTGCAGATCGCTTTGAATGGGGAGACCGCGACGGATGTAGACCTGCCGGCGGGGAGCGTCGTCCTCGTGCGTGGCAACGTGCTCGAAGACGGCAGTTGGCTGGCACGGTCGATCCGGAGGGCCAGTTCACAGCAGCGTACGTTCGAGTTTGTGGGCGAGGTCGAGCAGGTGGACCCGTGGACTGTGGCGGGCATCGACCTCAGGACGGATCCGTACACCGTGGTCGACGAGGGCATCGGGGAGGACGACCGGGTACGCGTACAGGGCCTGGTGCTGGACGACGGGACCCGGGTTGCTGAGGCGATCAAGTGGGACGATCGGGACGGGTTGGCATTTGCCTTCGTCGGCACGGTGGAACGGATGGATTCATGGCAGGTAAGCGGCATCGCGTTGGCCGTCGACGATGACACCGAGATCGATCCCGGCGTCGACGTGGACGGACTGGTGCGCGTGACAGGCCATCTCGCCGGAACAGAGTGGGTCGCCGAGCGGATCGAGCCGGCCATGGAGGCCGGGGAGGGCGCGGGCTGCATCCGGCAGTACAGCGTGGTGACCAAAGTCGACGCCGGGCAGGTTGCGCTCCTCGACGGCGCGACGTTGACGCGGGGTGGCACGATGGTCGAGGAGGGCACCCTCGAACGGGGTGCGGTGGTCGAGGTGGAGGCGTGCACCGACAGGTCCGGGAGCACGCACGTGGTCCGCATCACCGTGCTGAGCCACGTCGACGTGCCGCCGCTCGAGAGGCCGCCGCTCGAGGTGCCGACGGATACGCCGTCGCCCGTCGCAGGACCGTCCCCCGTCGCGCCGCCGTCACCCACCACGGGCGACGAGCCGGCGGGGAAGGTGACGATCTGCCACAACGGGCAGACGATCGAGATCTCGACGGACGCGTGGCCGGCGCACGAGGCGATCGGAGACACGATGGGCCCGTGCCCAGAGCCGGACGACCGGAGTGCGAACCCGCCGACCAAGGAGCCAAAGCCAACGAAGGCGCCCAAGCCGACCAAGACCAAGTAGCCGGTTGCTCTGCGCTTGCCAGAGACGGATCGCCCCTGCTGCTGTCGACCAGCAGCAGGGGCGATCTCGTTAGCGCGTCCGCGTGACCTTTTGCAGGCCGCGCGGGTGGTCGGGGTCCAGGCCCTTGGCTTCGGCCAGGCCCAGGGCAAAGACCTGCCCGGGAACGACTGCCACGATCGGCGAGAGCCACTCGGGCACGCCCGCCGGCAGGCGCAGCGGCGTGTGGGCCAGGGCAAGGGCGTCGTCGAGCGGCGAGAGGACGATCGTCTCCGTCTCGCGCTCGCGCATCTGCCGGACGAGGTCGGTCATTTCTGCGGCCATCTGCCCTTCGGGCACGATGGCCATGACCGGGAAGCCGTGCTCGACCAGCGCCACTGGACCGTGCTGGAAATCGGCGGCAGAGTACGGGTCGGCCAGGACGTAGGTCAGCTCTTTGAGCTTGAGCGCGATCTCGAAGGCGGTGGCATAGTTGTAGCCGCGCCCGACGACGACGCAGGATTCCATGTAGCGGTAGCGCTCGACGTCCTCCCGGATCGTGTCCGCGCGCTCGAGGAGCCGGTCGACGGCGTCGGGGATGGCCTCCAGCGCAGCCAGGCGCGCCTGGTCTTCCGCCAGGGCAGCGCTCAGCGCAGCCACTACGGCGAGCGAGGCGGTATAGGTCTTGGTCGCGGCGACGCTGCGCTCCTCTCCGGCGTGCAGCGAGAGGTCCAGGTGGGCCGCCTCGGCCAGGGGCGAACCGGGAGTGTTGGTGATGGCCAGGGTCAGCGCGCCCTGGCGGCGGCCCTCCTCCACGACAGAGACGATATCGGGCGAGGCGCCCGACTGGGAGATGCCGATCACCAGCGCCCTCTCCAGGCGAGGCGGGCGGTCGTACACGGTAAACAGGGAGGGGGCCGCCAGGGCGACAGGGATGCCGTTGGCCGCGCCGAGCAGGTACTTGGCATAGCGTACGGCATTGTCGGACGTGCCGCGCGCGGCGATCATGGCATAGCGCGGGGCGCGCGCGCGGATCTGCGCGGCTGCGCGCTCGATCGCATCACCCTCGGCCGCCAGCAGGCGGCGCAGCACGGCCGGCTGTTCCCAGATCTCACGACGGAGGTTCGAGTCCTTCTCTGGCATGCAGCTCTCCTTTCTGGCGTACGGTGGTTGGTCCGCAGTCGATTATACGATGGAAGGCATGGGCGGTCAATCGTCGCCGCCGCCGCAGCAGAGATTTGCGCGTGCCGGAGGAACATGTTATAATCGAGAGGACGTGGGCGAATAGCTCAGCTGGTTAGAGCGCACGGTTCACATCCGTGAGGGCGTGGGTTCGAGTCCCTCTTCGCCCACTTTTGCTTTGCCTTATGTCGCACGAATCCCTCCTACGGCCACTCTCACCGTTTCCGCCATGCCTTTGCCGTCAACTACCTGCGTAACGGCGGCGACGCCTACGCCCTGCAGATGTGCCTCGCCCACTCGACGATGGAGATGGTCAAGGCGCACCGGCGGGCGTCGCCGGTGGATAACTGGCGGTTGTAGGGTAGCAGGGCGTGCGTCTTTGACGACCTGCGTGGCTTGTGGTATGCTATGGGTATAACTCAAGAAAGAGTCTCGCGCCCTGGCCGGGCGCGAGGCGGATAAGAATCCGAAGGCGGTGACCGGGGCGCGACGAGGCCCACGGTGCCGTATGTGCAAGAGGTGTACCCGCTCGCCGTTCAACCGGTGGGCGGGCTCTTTGTTGCTTGGTGGCTGAAGGGTGGAGGACGCCGTGCTCGGCGATGAGGAGATTCTGGAGAGGCTGGTGGAGCACGTGGCGGAGGAGGTGTGCCGCGACCCTCATCGACCTCGACCACCTCATCGCCTGCCGATCCCAGGCACTGCACACCGCCGTGCATCTGCAGCTCCGCCCACCGACGCACAGAGCGACCCTCGCTCTGCCTGGCGGCGGGATCCCCACATCCGCTCTCGCTGTCCCGCCGTCGCGTGGGTCCTGGTCGCTAGCATCGCCTCCCACATCCTGCGCGACGCCTCGAGCGGCACGGCACCGCTGCTGTGGCCGCTGCCCAGCCTATCGGTTTCCCGCTGGCTCTACTATGCCGGCGAGCTGGTTCTCCTCCTGGCGACCTACTTCCTCGCTGTGCACTATCTGTCCAACCTCTAGCCCTTTCTTGACCCATCACTGACCATATTGTGGTATAATGATGTCACTAGACGCGTCCCTTCCCTGACCAACAGCGGACCTCCTCCCTGCAGCGCCGCTAGCTACCTGACACTCTCACTATAGAAAAGTTGACCGGCAAGCCAATCCGAGTAAGGTTGTTTGCGCCAACAAACGACCTATATAAGGAGAGGGGCTATGTCGGTCAACCGCCTGTATCATCCTTCGTTTCAGCAAGTTATACAACTGCTCTCGGGCCTGCGGATCACCCAATTGCAGAACTTGATTGGGTGGTTGTCGGTACCTACCTCAGCAAAGGGGTTCACTTGGCAAGATCGCAGGCAAGATACCCGGGAAGGCGAAAGAACCGATGTTGTTCGTCTCAGCTAGAAGGAGGCAGCGATGAAAGAACGAGGGATTCTGATCGGCATCAGCGTCGTGGGCCTGCTGCTGGCGCTGACCCGTGGGTCGGCGATGGCGCAAGCGCCAGAGGAGCGCGTCGAACCGCAGGGAGGTGTGTCTATCGAGGCACTGGTCAGCCCATACTTCTCCTATCAGGGCATGCTCCGCGAGGATGGTTCCCCTGTCACCGGCACGCGCGACATGGTTTTCCAGTTCTACTCGGACGGCGCCTGCACTGCCGTGGTCGGGAGCGCGATCCCGGTGTCCGATGTGGCGGTCGAAGCGGGCGTCTTTAGCGTCGGGCTGTCCATCGCGTCCAATTACGTCAACGGGCAGGGCCTGTGGCTGGGGATCCAGGTCGAGGGCACAACGGTGGGCTGTCAAGAGATCCTCGCCGTGCCCTATGCACTCAGCCTGCGGCCGGGGGCGCGGATCGAGGGAGAGCAGTCAAACTGGGACGCGCTTCACGCCGTGAACACGGCTACCTCGGGCCAGTCCTACGGTGTGTATAGCCGGAGCTATGCGCCAACGGGACGGGGGACGTACGGCTATGCGAGCGCGAGCAGCGGCACGGCGTACGGCGTCTATGGGCGGAGTGATTCGGCCGACGGCGCCGGGGTATACGCCCGGGGCATAGATGCCGGCGCAGACCTCATCCTGGGCGGGAATGCCGATACCACCTTGGGAGACGATGGGCGGATCCTTTCCGATCCCAACTATCCCAGCAGCGACATTCACGTGATCTCTAACGACGGCATTCGCGTCGATCTCGACCAGGATGGCGATGGCGAGGACGCAGACTTTGAGATCCGCAACGCGTCTGATACACTCATCTTCAACGTGGATGAAAGCGGTGCGGTTGCCTTTGGCGGCACGGGCATTGCCTCCTTTCCCCGCCCGGCCTACGACAGCGGCTGGGTGAGCGTGAGCGCCGGAGATACAGAGCTCTTGACACACAACCTCGGCGGCGATGTGGACAAGTACGTGGTCGATTTCGCCTGCAAGGTGGGTGGAAACGCAGGCATCAGGGGCATCGGCGGCGACTATAGCGGCACGCAATACTGGGGCGCCTACTGGGACGACCTGACCAGTTCCCAGATCGAGCTCGTCCGCTGGGCGGGTGACTTTAGCTGTCCCCAGATGCGCGTCCGCATCTGGATGTACCTCTAGTGCCTCGCCAGGCCGACACTGGCTTGTCGAAGGTGATTCTCATGAGAGCTCCAAAACATAGCTCACAGTCAGAGTGGCGAGACACTGGCGCCCAAGAGGAGGCGCGATGAGACCACGAACTCGAACCATCCTCGCGCTGCTCGTACTCGGCGGCCTAGTGCTCGCCGGGGTCGCCCGGGCCGCCGCACCGGTGGTCACGCTGCAGCGCTACGTGATCGGCGGTGGCGGTGGGCGCGCAGAGGCCGGGGGCTCTGTGCTGCAGGGGACGATCGGCCAGCCGGTGGTGGGACGCGTCTCCAGCGGTCCCTACGAGCTGGAGGCTGGGTTCTGGGCCGGCATGGGTGCGGGACAGCAGGTGTACCTGCCCGTGGTCGGCAAGGGCTACACGCCCTAGCTCACAGTCGCTCAACTAAGCCCGACCTCCGAGGTCGAGGGCCTCGGAGGTCGAGGGGCAGGCCGAGGTGCAGCGCGGTGGCGGCGATGATGCGGTCGGGGAGGTCGGGAACTCGACGCAGCATCAGATGTCCTCGCGGAGGAAGGTGGCCCATTCCTCTCGGTGGGTCTGGTCGATCTCCTCGGCCGATGGGGCGGTGCCGAGATCGGCGCAGAGGCCCCAGAGGAACGTACGCGGGCTGTGCGGGAGGGCGGCGAGCTCGCGCTCGATGTCAGGGACGATGCGCTCGATCAGGCGCGCCTTGTCGACGGGCGAAAGGTGCCTGACGACGTCCTGGGCTTGTTCCAGGGTCACTGGCTTTCCCATGGTGGACCTCCGTTCGCTGCGGCGGGTCTTGCCGGATGGCGATCCATGCCTGCCACTATACCACACTGCAGGCGGGGATGGTACTGCTCGGAGCGGTTTGCGTTACTAGAACAAATGTGCTACAATGGCCGTGTGTTGGTCCTCGTTGTTTCTCTTCCGGTGAAGCGCCAGGCCGGGGACCGGAGAAGCCAGGCTGCCCCCTGACGGGGATCTCTGAGAGCCTGGCGATCCGAGGGAAGACCCTGGCGGTTCCAGCGAAGGCCTAAGGAGGTGCACTGCCATGAACCTCTCCGTATCCGATCGTGAGGCCCCGTCCGCTTACCCTGCACGGGATTTCCTCTGCCTCGACTGCGTCGTAGCCGGCGGGTGCAACCCGCAGTCGCAGTTGTGCCTCTGGCGCGCCGATCACAGCGAGCCGCCGGACGAGCGCGAGGCGCAGCTTCTCTCGGCGGTCGACCAGGCGAGCTCGTACCGGGAGTTGGTCCACGTCGCCGAGGTGGCGCAGCTGGTGGCGGTGCCGATGCGTACGGTGCGGGCACGGATCCGGCGCGCTGCGAAGGCCGGGCTGCTGGTGCAGGAGGCGAGCGAGCCGGACGGGGTGCGGCTGACCTCTGCGGGCCGCGCCCGCCTGGCGCAGCTCCAGGACGACCGGCCGCGGATCGAGCTGAATTCGCTGCAGCGCGGGTACTATGATCTGCTGGCCACGGTGCGCGACCTGGAGGGGATCGAAGCGGCGACGGGAGAGCGAGCGAATCGGAATTCGGTGACGGCGTCGGCGGTGGGATCGGTGCTGGGACGTCGCCGGCGTGCGGTGGCAGCGACGCTGCGCCGCCTGGCAGAGCTGGAGCTGGTGGCGTACGATTTCGGGCGCGTGTCGCTGGCGGATGCGGGCCGGCACCTGGTGGAGACGCTGCGGGCGTACACGGTGAACGTGCGGTTGGGGCCGCGCGTGGCGATCGTGGGGCAGGGACGGGTGCGGACGCGGTATCTTCGAAGGCGCCAGGACGCGGCGAATCAGAATTCGGTGAATCAGAGTCCGGGCGACTCGGGGTCCGGGGACGGCGCCGGTCGCAGGGTGGTTGGGGTGGGGCGAGCGAGCGTGCGATGAAGGCGAGAGAGACCAGGCGCGGGACAGAAGCAGCTCGCTCGACGGACCCGGCGCTGCAAGATAACCTCGATGAGATCGTGCTGCAGTGCCTGGAGGCGGGCGCCTCGGTCGCTTACGTGCTGCACGACCCGCAGGCCGTGATCCTGCGGGACGACAGCGACGAGGCGATCGAGACGGACGATGCCGGCACCGCGTTGGTGGTGCTCTTTCCGCAGCGGTGCAGCGGCGGCCACGACGTCGAGGCCCTGCGGATGGAGGTGCACAGGCTGGGTCAAGAGCCGCCCACGCTGCTGGGGTGATGCGAGTGACGGACCTGGCATCGGATGAGTCCGACGCCTGAGGGATTAGGCCTGTCGAGACAGGCTCCTGCCGCCGCAACGCGTTTGACGCGTTTGCCGGTCCTTGCCCGTGGATGAATCCGCGGGGCAGCCTGGCGAGATGCCCGGCGACGTCTACCATGCCCAGGGCGCTAGCCACCTCGGCGTCGTCATGGAAGAGGCCGGCTACTTCCAGTGGGACGGCAAGCACCATGGCATTGCCTGGCGCCTCATCGATCACGACTTGGGCAGCGAGACCCTCGCCGCCAGGCTCCAGGCCGCATGCCGCGCATCTCGACTCTAGTCTACATGGTGCCCTCTGCCACATGGCCAGTCCCTCAGCAGGCGTGTGCCCCTCGGTCCCCCAGCCGTGTTGTACAGTTCGGGTCTGTGAGGACGTGGGCTCGAGTCCCCCTTTCCCCATGCTTTTGCTGCTCTGCGTCCCTGACGCTTGAGGTCGTGTGCGTGATAACGCAGCACGTCAGAGTGCGCCGCATTCCTATGCGCTGCATTTCTAAGCTTTCCTTGACCCAGCCCTGACGAAATCGTGCTATAATGTGAACGTCATCCTCCTCGCCAGGACCTCTCGACCTCGCGAACCCCTCTGCGCTGCCGCCACGACGGCGTGGCGACTGCCGCGAGCTGCGGACGCGCACCCCCGCACACGTACGGCACAAGGAGTCCCGAGATGATTGCGTCCTATGTCGGTACCGTGCGGCGTTTCAGCCGCGACCTCCGCCTCTACCTGGCTTCTTCGGCCCTGTACGGATTCGCCGTCGACGGTATCCGCGCCGTCCTGTTCAACCTCTATCTGCTTCGCCTGGGCTACGGTCCAAGGCAGATCGGCCTGATCAACGCCATGACGGTGGTCGTCTTTACCGTGGCCTGTTTCCCGGTCGGAACGTGGAGCAAGCGGTGGGGCAGCCGTCGGACGTTGATGCTGGGTATGGCCTTTGTCGTCGCCGGTTGTGCCCTGCCGCCCCTGGCCGAGCTCGTGCCCCTGCGATGGCGGGTGGGATGGCTGGCGTGTACCAATGCGTTCGGGGGACTCGGCGCGGCATTCTCCTGGGTCAGCGGCATCCCCTTTCTGATGGCTGCGGCCGGACCGGAGGCGCGTGACCATGCCTTTGCCGCCTATGCCGCCGTCGGCCCGCTGTCGGCGTTCCTGGGCAGCCTGCTTGGCGGTGCCCTGCCGGGAGCCCTCGCACCACTGCTGGGCGTCACGCTCGATGCGCCGGGGGCCTATCGCGATGCACTGTGGATCCCGGTCGTCGTGGGCAGCGTCGCCATACTGCTCTTGCGCGCCATGCGCGAGGTGAGCATTGGTCGCGTGGCCGAGCGCGCGGCAGATATGCGCCCGGCACCCTATGGGCTCATCGCTGCTGTCACCCTGATCGCCGTCTTTCGTTACGCCGGGAACGGTGCCGTGGTCACCTTTACCAACGTCTACCTCGACGCCGGGCTGGGGACCTCCACCATCCTGATCGGTGCCCTGATCGCTGCGGGCAAGCTGCTCTCTGTCCCTGCCGGCCTGGCCACGCCTCTCCTCGTCGTGCGTTGGGGCAGGGGCCGGACTGTCATCCTGGGCTCACTCTTTCTCGCACTCGCCACGCTGCCCTTGGCCCTCGTCCCCCACTGGGCGGCTGTGGGATTGGGCTACATTGGCGTCACCACGCTCTTTACCATCACGACCACCGCGCTGCGCGTCTACAGCCAGGAACTGGTCTCGCCCGCGTGGCGCTCGACGATGTCGGCTGCGCTCATGGCCGGCGCGGGCTCGATCGCCTCGGCCATTGCCTTTGGCGGGGGATACCTGATCCCCGCGCTCGGCTATTCGGGCCTCTTTCTGGTCGGCGCGACCTTGACCGCACTCGGCGCAGCGGTCTTTTGGGGCGTCTTTCGCGTGCCGCGCGGCGAGCTGGCGCGGCGGGCCGGGGCAGGCGCCGGCCTGGGCGACTGACCTCATCCACGTACGTGGAAGAGTGGGACGGCTCGTCGGGCACCATTACCTGCGCCACGTACAGATAAGGAGGGTAGCCTACGTCACGGTTCAGGCGACATCTGGTGTCGCGCACCGGCGTATCCTCTACGACACAGAGGCGCGGTCGGAAGCTTGCTTCCGCGCTCGCAACGCGACATAGAAGGAGAAAGGTCATGAAAGTCTTTGCATTGGGTGGGTATGGCAAAGTAGGATTGCCGGCGATCAAGTTGTTGGCAGCAAGTGATCTGGTTACCGAGATCGCCATCGGTGCGCGGAATCTAGAGCGCGCAGAAAAGGCTGCCGGGGAGATCGGCGCAAAGGGTCTCGCCGTCCACGTGGATGGTATCGATGAGCAGGAGCTGGCGTCACTGCTGCCAGGGTACGATGTCGTTCTGAACGCTGCATCAAATCAAGTCGTTCTCCCTGCCATACGGGCTGCGACACAGGCCGGCGTTCACTACTGCGATGTAGCGTCATTTGGGAACTTTGTCCAACAAGCGCTGCAGCTTGCGCCCGAGGCCAAAGCCGCCGGTATAACCGCGATCGTCGCCATCGGCATCTCGCCTTGTATCAGTAACCTGATGGGTGTGCACGTGGCGCGGCAGCTGGATGAGGTTAAGCAGCTCCAGCTCGGGAGAGCCGACATCGTCGATTTTGGGAGCGGGCGAGAATTGTCCCCCCGACAGTGGACGGCAGACCCCCAGGAGAGCCTCGCTGCGCTGCGCGCGTTCAGGGGGTCCATTGGCTGGATGTTGGGGCTCCTGCAGGAACACAGCACTCGGACGGCGCTGGCGTACCAGGACGGGCGCTGGGATGAGGTGGATCCGATCAGAGACGGAATGGACGTGCCCCACCTACGGCAGGGCGGCACGGTCACCTCGTATCCAGTTGTGAGTTGCGGTTCGTTCTGGGGGGCTCTGCCTAGCGATCTTGCCGAGGTATCGCCGATGGAGATGTATTTCAGTTCACTGCCGCCGCAGCTACACGTCGTGCTTCGGGAGCAAGCATTGCGCATGCTGGAGGATCAAGTCGATCGCGACACTGCCCTCAACGCCCTCTACGAGACGGCAGAGGATGATCCTCATCGCTGGCTGACCCTTCCAGACGACTATACGCCACTTCCCAAGCTGTGGGTGCGCGCCGTAGGTCGCAAAGCAGGCGGTGCGGCACGCTGCAGTTGCTGGTTCACGGCTCCGATGTGGGATGTGGGTGGGTACTTGATGACGAGCGTGCCCCTGGCCGTGGCCGTGCTCCAGATCCTGCGCGGTGAGATGCGTGACCGGGGGGTGATGACCGCCGAGAAAGCGTTTGAACCGCTACCTTTCTTTGATCAAGTGGTGTCCCTGTTGCCAGACCCTCCCCCGGACGGAAAACTGATCGGCGAGTCCTTTGAGTGGTTGGACTGACGGCGTCAACCCCAGGTCTGCTCTCTTGGAAGGAGAATCGATGACCATAGCAGCAAACGTGGACCAGACAGACATCTGAATTTGTCGCGGCCCAGAAACGCCACTTTGCCACCGATGGCATCGTGATCTGTGGCTTCTGTGCTCTGGGTCGATGAGTAAGTCTATGGGTGTGGGCATCTTGTCCTTCCAGGCAGAGCCGCAGAAGCCGACGACGCCATAGCTGCCAGCAAAGGAGTCTCGCGATGTTCTTTATCCAGACGATCCCGCCGGAAGAAGCCACGGGCGCAGTACGAGAGCTGTACGACAGAGGCGGCCCGGTTTGGCAGAACCTTACCCTACGGCCCGAGGCCGCCCTGGCCCTGCACGCCCTGATTCAGGCCTTGCGTGCCACCATGGACCCACGCCGCTTTGAGCTGGTCTATTTTCTCTCAGCCTCTCGCAACGGGTGCAGCGCTTGAGCGCTTGGTCACGGGGCGGTGCTCCGTACCGAGTTTGTCAGCAGCGAGCAGCTCGATGCCATCGTCCGTGGCGATTACCAGAGTGCCGGCCTCGAGCCCGCCGAGGCCGCGGTGCTGGCCTTTGCGGAAAAGGTGGCGCTCCATGCGCACCGGGTGACGCAAGAGGACGTGAACCACCCGCGCAGCCACGGCGTCACCGACGCAGAGATCCTGGACGTCATCCTCACCGCCGCACTGGCCTGCTTTGTCGGCCGCGAGGCCGACGCGACCGGGTTCCAGCTCCCTGCAGCGTTCCTGAGCGAGTCGAGACAACTGTTTGGGGACCAGCTCTATTGTGCCCTTCAGACCGGGCGACGCTACGACCAAGCCGGCCAGACCGAAGGAGGTCCCCAGGGATGATCATCGACAGACCAGACCAGCGACAGGAGGTCCACGACGCGCACGGCGGAAGGGGAAGCCTGTCCATCTATGGCTTCTTTGAGGGCACGACCCACCCGGCGATCCGATTCACCGACTTTATCATCGAACCGGGAGCCTCTCTCGGCTACCACCAGCATACAGAGACCGAAGAGATCGTGTACGTTGTCTCTGGACAACTGGAGGCGTTCCACGATGGAACTTGCCGCGTACTGGCGCCCGGAGAGGCCGTCTTGATGAGGGCGCGGCAGCCGCACGCTTACCGCAACTGCGGTGACGAGGACCTGCACGTCCTTGCCTTCTTTGCCGCGCCTGGGGGTGAGATAGACGGGGAGGACCTCCCTATGCCCGAGGCCATCTCAGGCTGGGCGTAACCGTCCTGGAGGCTATCTCAAGACTGTCCTATCCTCTTGATGTTGCACGGCAACGAGTGTTTTGCGCAGCGGCTCGCATCGTTCTATAATGCACCCACTCTGTCCCACCACGCACGTGCACTGGACGGCGTGTTCGTCAAGGTGAAGGTAGCCGGCCCGGCGGTGGGTGAAACGCGGCGTTGGGCAGCTGTCTGCCTCACCGACCCCGAGTTCGTGCCCGCGATCGAGGTGCGGATGGCCGCCGTCGTGCAGGGCTGCGGCCCGGTCGCGTCCGTCGAAGCCAAGGTCCAGCGAAAGGAGCTCCCCGTGGGATCGCCAAGCAACGCATCGTCGACCGTCCCACAGCCGGTCGCGCTGCTGCGCAGGCTCATCCAGTTCGACACCACCAATCCCCCCGGCCGCGTCGCCGAGTGCATCTCCTTCATCGACGGCCTGCTGACCGACGCGGGGATACAGACCACCATCCTGGCGCTGGACGACGCGCATCCCAACCTGATCGCGCGGCTGCCCGGTCGCGGGGACGCGCCGCCGCTCCTGCTTTACGGGCACGTCGACGTCGTCACCACCGCCAACCAGTCGTGGCAGCACCCGCCCTTTGCGGCCGAGGTCGCCGATGGCTTTGTCTGGGGACGCGGCGCGCTCGACATGAAGGGCGCCGTCGCCATGATGCTCACCGCCCTCCTGCGCGCCAAGGCAGACGGCCTGGTTCCCCCCAGCGACGTCCTCCTCGCCCTCGTCTGCGACGAGGAAACGCTGGGAGAGAATGGCGCCAAGTTCCTGGTCGAGCAGCACGCCGACCTGTTCGACGGCGTCCGCTATGCGATCGGCGAGGTGGGCGGGTTCACCCTCTATGTCGGCGGGCGCCGGTTCTACCCGATCATGGTGGCCGAGAAACAGGTGTGTTGGCTACAAGCGACCGTGCGTGGCCCCGGTGGGCACGCCTCGATGCCCGCGCGCGGCGGGGCTATGGCGCGGTTGGCCCGGCTGCTGGCCCGGCTCGACCGGCGCCGCCTGCCCGTCCACGTCACCCCGGCTTCCCGCCTCATGCTCACCACGATGGCCGATGCCCTCGGCGGGCCCACCGGCCTGCTCCTGGGTCGTCTGCTGAATCCGCTCCTGACCGACCGCGTCCTCGACCTGCTGGGCGAGCGCGGGCGCATCTTTGATTCACTCCTGCACAACACCGTCTGCCCGACCATCCTGCACGCCAGCGAAAAGATCAACGTCATCCCTGGCACCGTCTCGGTCGAGCTCGACGGGCGCCTGCTGCCCGGCTATGGTCCCGACGACCTGACCGCAGAGGTGATGCGCCTGGCCGGCAGCGACGTGGCGCTCGAGGTCGTCCAGTACGAGCCCGGGCCGGCCGAGCCCGACATGGGCCTCTTTGACACCCTGTCCGGCGTCCTGCGCGAGGCCGATCCAGCCGGCATCCCCGTCCCTACCCTCGTGCCTGGGGTGACCGACGGGCGCGTCTTTTCCCGGCTGGGGATCCAGACCTACGGCTTTATGCCTATGCAACTGCCCGAGGGTCTCAGTTTCACGCAGACCATCCACGGTGCGGACGAGCGCATCCCGGTCGAGGCGGTCGATTTCGGCGCTGGCGCGATCTATGCCCTTTTGCAGCGTTTCGGCGGCTAGTGTATCATTACCTGCCGGGCCCGATCGTGCCCTCCACGCGACACCGTCACGGCTGTAGCAACGTCGCTTGGCAGTGTCATTCCGAGCGAAGCGGCGGACGCAGACGTCCGCGCAATCTCCAGCTTGCGTAAAGAGACCTAGTGTTGGCCTCTGTATGCACCCTGGGGATTGCTTCGCCGGAAAAGCACTGGCTCGCAATGACAATGCAGCAGCCCTAACGACATCGTACAGGTCTTGGACAGAACCCAAGAGAGGGATACCCATGAAAGCATTCAAGGACAAGGTCGCTGTCGTCACCGGCGCAGCCAGCGGCATCGGGCGCGCCATCGCCGATCGCTGCGCACGCGAGGGTATGCGCGTCGTCCTGGCCGACGTAGAAGAGCCGGCCCTCCGCCAGGCCAAAGAGGAGCTGCGCGCCGCCGGGGCTGACGTGCTGGCTGTGGTGACCGACGTCTCCCACGCCGGCGACGTCGAGGCCCTGGCCCGGAAGACGATGGACGCCTACGGGGCCGTGCACCTGCTGTGCAACAATGCCGGCGTCGGCGCCGGCGGTGCCGCCTGGGAGACCACGCTCAACGACTGGAAGTGGGTCCTCGGCGTCAACCTATGGGGCGTGATCCACGGGCTCCGTACCTTCCTGCCGATCATGCTCGACCAGGATGCCGAGGCATACATTGTCAACACCGCCTCTATCGCCGGGCTGATCTCCTATGCCCCCGATGCGCCCTACCACGTGACCAAGCACGCCGTCGTCGCCCTCTCTGAGAAGCTCTACTACGACCTGGCATACCGTGAGGCCAAGGTCCACGTCTCTGTCCTGTGCCCCGGCCTGGTCAACACGCGGATCCTGGATTTCGCGCGCAACCGTCCCGCTGACCTCCGGGACCACCTGCCCGAGACGCCGCCCACGCCCGAGGTGCAGGCCTACCTGGACGCCTTTCGCCGGGCACTGGAGGCCGGGATGCCGCCTGCCGAGGTCGCCGATCGCGTCTTTGAGGCGATCGAGGAAGAGCGCTTCTACATCCTCACCCATCCCGAGTTCATGCCACTGATCGAAGCCCGCATGGCCGCCATCGTCCAGGGCCACAACCCCATCGACCTGCAAGCGCTGTCTGAGGGCTAGCGGCACTCGCATGAGAGAGCGAAGGAGGCAGAAGCAGGGAGCACAACTTGGCCAAGAAACGGAGGATCATTGAGGACATGTTGAGAGGCACTCTGGACGAAGGCGCACCCGTGGAAAAGCCGGATCGTGTCGCCGCCGGCGGCACCGATCTGTCGCTCGAGCGCTTGCCGCTGCTCGGTCTGAACGCGCTCGCCAGAGCGCACGAGTACGACTATTTTGCGGACGGGCACCGGGGTGCCAGCATGGTGGCAGCATACCTGCTCTGTACGGACAATGACCTCGACACGCGCACCCGCTCGCGGATCGCCGAGTTGATCGACGTCAACTGGGCGTCGACCCCGCTGTGTGCGGCCTTTCCAGAGACCGGCGCCGATCCGGGGCGGATCCGGGAGATTGGCGCGGCACTGACAGAGGGAGCAGAGACGCTGCGACAGGTCGGGCACAACGCGATCCTGGCCATGTTGGCGATCAAGGCGCTGCGCATGATACCTTGCGCAGCAACGCACGAGCGCATCGACGGGATCTGCCGCCTGATCCGCTCCTTTACGTCGTGGCGGGACGTGGCACCCGACCCGGATGTCGATCCGCCGCCGTTTGCCGACACAGTGGCTGCATCGCGCTTTGTCCTACAGGAGGCGTACGAGGCCATCGACCGCTTTGTCGGCTTTGGCCAGGGATACGCCGGGCACATGCTGACCTTTGGCCAGGCGCTCGTCGAGCTGGCGGCCATGGGCGATGTAGAATGGGCGGAGAGCTGCCGCCTCGCTTTCCGGAAATACGTAACCGTGACGCGCCTCGGGCCGGAGCCGGGTTCCAAGCCGCGTCCGGACCACGAGCCGAGTGACCTGCGACCGGTCGACGCGGCATACTGGGAGAAGCGAGGGGAGGGTAGTCTGGGCATCGGGCACGCCTTCAAGTACCCGTACAGCTACTATGAGCTCTTGCGGCGAGCTGACGACCCGGCCCTGGCTCGCCTGTGGGATGAGAAGGCGTATCACCTGTTCTGATGCGCAACCCAGTCGACCTGCAGGCGCCGCCCGAGAGCTAGCGGCGTCCCGCGCTGGAGAGGGACGGACCCTGCCCGCCATGCTCATGCCTTGCGCCCTGGCGGTGTCCCTTCCTCGATAACAGGAGTGCCGTTGGGGCACGACGGGATTGATGGCGCGACCGTGCCATGGCCGCCAGCCGCAGCGCGGTCGACAGGGTCCGGCTCGACCAGGCGCTCGAGCGGGCGGCGGTTGACGTGCAGTTGGAGCA
>Ga0307445_10000921_pt1 | contig 16307 bp, 11 predicted proteins | sample SalMarSW160330MG_FD_202147 | JGI IMG/M metagenome (GOLD analysis project Ga0307445, IMG submission 202147) | Salt marsh sediment microbial communities from the Plum Island Ecosystem LTER, Massachusetts, United States - SW1603-30 | ecosystem: Environmental > Aquatic > Marine > Intertidal zone >...
CATAACCCAGTCATTCGGATCCATGCCAGACACTTCTTCAGCCTCCCAACCTGGCAGATCAATGAGGCATGGATATAACGATTTATAAGCCTGACTGAATACCATGCCATTGATTAAAAAGAAAAAGATTAGACTTGGTCCCACTCTACAAAGGCGCTTGATTAATTTTCGCATCTCCGATTCTCCTCCCTCTAAAATATGAAATCCCTATTTAAAGCAATATTATAGTCCATCTTTTTAGTTTTTCATAAGATTGTCTGCTTTTAACAGCTTCTCAGAACATGATGGGGACGAAAAGATAGACGGTTAGTCCCATTTAGTTTCTCTGTCTTGCTTATGTTTTTTTAGCAATACTAACATCATTTTCATTTTAATACAGCTTTCAGTTCTTCAGCCTTAGATTTGACATTTTTAAAGGTTCTTTAGAAACCATGTAATATGAAAGAAAAAGTACCGTTTCGTTTCAGCTAAATTCGGACCACTCATAAACAATATATCAGAGTTAACTTATGAGAAAGACGCTTCGCTCAAACTGTATATAGCTACACTTCTTCCAGAAAGCGCTCCTGAATCAAACTGGCTGTCATCTCCAATAGGTAAAATTTTCACTATGAACCGAAGGCTTTATGTGCCTAAACAAGAAGTCTTGACTGGGGAATACTATGTGCAGCCGATTCAGAAGCAGACGAAATAACTAAGTTTGCGGTCAAAAAAACATGCAAAAATAGACCAATTTTGCTTGCTTTGGCCTATTTTGGCCCTGTTTGTTCTGGTTATGGTAATTGATTCAATACAAAGGGATTAGCACAAAAAAGAGTGCCGGGGGCGGGACTCGAACCCGCACAGAGGATAACCTCCGAGGGATTTTAAGTCCCTTGCGTCTACCAATTCCGCCACCCCGGCATTGTAAGCGGAAAGATTATATCACATCATTATTGACTTGTCCCCAATTGGTGGTAGAATAAGGACAAGTCACCCAAAGTGGATAATCAGAAACAGCTGACAATCCGTATCCTGCCAAAACAACTGAGCACCTTCGCAGATAACAGCGCAGACAGCATTGCCAACTTTTTTATCCGTCTCAAATTCACAGCCAATTTCATCAGTTTCATCGCCCTCGCTTTGGGCTTAGCCGCCGGCATTCTGTTCGCTCTTGCCCAACCCCTGGGGGCAGGAATCGTGATTATCCTTTGTGGTTTTTTCGATGTTTTAGATGGACAGGTGGCAGCCAAAACAAACAAAAAAAGCCTGTTCGGGGCTATATTCGATTCCACATTGGACAGATATTCCGAGTTTTTTATCTTTTTGGGGATCGCTTATTATTTTCGGGATCACTGGGCACTCTGGCTGTGTTTTTTCACATTTTTCGGATCCTATACAGTCAGCTATACACGAGCAAGAGCTGAGGGCTTGGGCATGGAATGTCAAATCGGTATCATGCAGAGAGCAGAAAGGCTAGGCCTCCTCGCTTTCGGTTCTCTGTTCGGTTCTGCCTTCGGTGCATTCGATCCCGTGATGATAGCCGTATTGATAACGATAGCCCTCATCTCCAATTTCACTGCCTTCCAAAGAATACACCACGTGAAAAAAATCGAAGCCCAGAGAAAAACACAAGGCAACTAATACAAAAAGTGGATTTAAGAAAAGCGATGATCTCTATTCGACGGTGACGCTTTTAGCGAGATTTCTAGGTTGGTCCACATCTGCACCCCTGTGTGCCGCAATGTAATAGGCAAAAAGCTGAAGCGGAACCGTGGTCAAAAACGGAGTAAACAGGGGAAGGGTTGTGGGAATAGGGATCACATCCTCCACCTTGTCTTTGATTTCCTCATCGTTATCGAAAGCCACTGCGATGACATAACCGTTCCTTGTTTTCACTTCCGAGATGTTGCTCAAAATTTTGTCATACACTCTATCTTTGGGAACCACGACCATGGTCGGCATCAGGTCATCGATCAAGGCGATCGGACCGTGTTTCATTTCTCCCCCTGCATAGCCTTCGGCATGAATATAGGATATTTCCTTCAGTTTCAGGGCTCCCTCCAATGCGACCGGGAAGCTCACCCAGCGACCTAGGTAGAGAAAATGGGAAAAGGGGACAAAACGTATGGCCAGCTCTTCGATGGATTTGGCCCTATCCAAGATAATCTCCATCTTGTGAGGAATGCGCTGTAATTCCTGGATGAGCGAAAGGCTTTCCTTTTCGTCCAGCTTTTCTCTTCTCTGTCCGAGAAAAATGGCCAGCAGGGCCAGTGCAGCCATTTGAGCAGAAAAAGTCTTCGTTGCCGCAACCCCTATCTCCGGCCCAGCGTGAGTGTACAGAACTCCGTCTGATTCTCTGGCGATCGAAGAATTCACCACGTTGCAGATGGCTAAAGATAGCGTCTCTCTCTTTTTAACAGCCCTCAATGCGGCCAACGAATCAGCCGTCTCTCCAGACTGAGAGATCACAACGACAAGGGCTTCCCTATCCAAAATAAAATCGCTGTACCTGTATTCAGAGGCATACTCTACATCGACAGGTACCCCCGCCAGATTTTCTATAAAATATTTTCCGAGCAAACCTGCATGATAAGAGGTCCCGCAGGCGATGATAACCACTTTTTTGATCTCATCCAGACGGTAGGAAGGCATGCCCACTTCATCGAAAAACACCTTCCCTGTATCGAGGGATATCCTTCCTTGGAGCGTATCCCTGATGACTTCAGGTTGTTCATATATCTCTTTGAGCATAAAATGTTTGAATCCCCTCTTCTCGATCATCAGAGGATTCCATGAAATGTGCTCGGGTTCTTTTTTCACTTCATTTCCAGAAAAATCGCTGAATTTTGCACCGGTGGGTTCTACGACAACCATTTCACCATCTTTGAGAAACACGATCTCTCTTGTGTGATTGATCAAGGGATTGAGATCGGAGCAAACAAAATACTCATTTTCCCCTATCCCGACGACCATTGGAGGCCCCATCTTGGCCGCAACGATCTTTTCGGGATCTTTCACAGAAATTGCAGCGATCGCAAAATCCCCTCGCAGATGCTCGAGAGCTCTCCGGACAGCTTCTTCTAAAGACGTTTCATAGTACTTCTCGATAAGGTGAGCGATGACTTCGGTATCGGTCTCTGTTTTGAAAGCGTGGCCTTCCTTCAGAAGTTCGTTCTTCAGCACAAGATAATTTTCGATGATGCCGTTGTGAACGACAACCAATGATCCAGTGCAGTCCTGGTGAGGGTGGGCGTTTTCTTCGGAAGGTCGCCCATGGGTGGCCCAGCGGGTGTGCCCGAGGCCATAGCGCCCTTGTAAAGGCTCTTTGTTCAAGCTCTTTTCCAATTCTGCGATTTTACCTTTAACCCTTCGCCTGTTTATCTTGCCTTCCTCTATGACAGCGATTCCGGCTGAATCGTATCCGCGGTATTCCAGTTTTTTCAAGCTGTCCACGATGATCGGGACGATCTCTTTAGAACCCACATACCCGATGATTCCACACATTATTTTTTCCTCTTTCTTCTCGCCCACCCAGGTTTCTCAACCTGCCTGCTCCGAGCGACCGCCAAGGCTCCGGAAGACACATTTTTGGTGATCGTCGATCCCGCCCCCACGTATGAATCTTTGCCTATCTTGACAGGCGCGACAAGTTCTGTGCCTGATCCGATAAAAGCACCCTCATCGATGATGGTTTTGTACTTCTTTCTCCCATCATAATTACAAGTTATGGTCCCGGCACCAATGTTGACGTTCTCCTTGATATCGCAATCTCCTAGATAGGAAAGATGGCCAGCCTTGGATCCTTTGCCAAAAACCGCATTTTTCATCTCCACAAAATTCCCGACTTTTGCTCCGGTTTTGACAATGCTTTTTGGCCTCAAGTGGGTGAAGGGCCCAACTTGAGCGCCTTCCTCGACCACGCTTTTTTCGATCATGGTGGATGTCAGAATTTTGGATTTATGTCCAATCCGGGAATCTATCACATGAACAAAGGGATAAAGCTGGCATCCCTGCCCAATTTTCGTCTTCCCTTCGAGGACAACCGAGGAATATATGACGGTGTCCCGACCGATTTTCACATCTAGGTCGATCCACGTGGTGGAGGGATCGTAGATCGTAACGCCGCTTTCAGCAAGTGACATTATCTTTCTCTGTCTCAGGATCTCCACCGCCTTAGCCAGCTCGTAGCGGTCATTTATGCCCACGATCTCCTGTTCAACGGGAGCCTTATAAACACCGACCCTGCCCTTACCCTTTGACATAACTTCTATGATATCCGTGAGATAATACTCTCTCTTGATATTCTTATTAGAAATCTTGGGAAGAGCTTTGAGCAGACTTTCGATCTTGAACAAATAGACCCCGACATTGACTTCTTTTATCTTGCGTTGAGTAGGGGTCGCGTCTCTTTCCTCGAATATCCTTATTAAACCTCTATCATGATAGGTCACGCGTCCGAAGCCTGTGGGATTATCCATTTCTGCACTCAAAAACGTCAGTGTGTTCTGGTCCTTATGGTGCTTTTTTATCATAGATTTCAGCGTTTCCGGACGAATGAGCGTTAGATCTCCGTTAATGACAAGAAGATCCTTTTCTTTGTGAGACTGAAGGACCTTTTTTGCGGCCAAGACTGCATGGGCTGTTCCCCGCTGTTGTTTTTGGTGAATGAATTTGACAGGTTTGGAATACTCCGCCTGCATGACTTCATCCTTTTGATGACCGACAACCACGTAAACAGTATCGGGCTTCAAGGCAAACATGCAATCCACCACTACGTTAATCATGGGCTTCCCGAGCATTGGATGCAGAACTTTGACCTTATCGGATTTGAATCTGGTTCCCTTGCCCGCAGCAAGAACAAGGGCTAGAAGCTTTCTTTTCATCCCGTTTTTGTGATGACTTTGAACTTTTTGTCTTCCCATAGGGGCTCGAATCCTGGTTCATTCTGAGCCAATACTCCGAATTGTTTATCTTTATGAACGGCATCCTTCAGGCTAAGCAGGCAATTTTGGTTATCCTCCATCAGGCAATATGTGAGTGCCTTCATATAGGCAACTTTGCCTTCTTTTGGTTTTATCGTTTTCGCTTTTTCCAACAATTTGAGGGCTTGGTCATGATCACCTTGATTATGTAGATATATGGCATATTCATAGTGGTCTTCGAATGTTTTTAAAGTTACCGTCTCTCTCTTCTGGCGTTTTTCACAAAGAGAAAGGTAGATATTTGCACGGTCGACGAGTTCTTTTTCCATGTTATATTTTTCTATAAAAGCCTCGAATAACTCCTTGGCCTTGACACAATCTCCTTTTCGGAATGCTTTAGTGGCTTGGCCATAAGCATCCAGAATTTTTACAAAAACGTCTTTTCTCGATTTTTCTTTTGTATCTGGCAATTTTCTCTCCAATGTTGACCCGAATTTTCACGGATTGTCATTTTATATCAGAATGATATGTTTGACAAGGGGAGAGGCTCGAGGTGGATCTTCACAAGGGCAAAAAATAGTCCGGATTTTCCGATAAAAAACGAACGACCTTTAGGTGAAGGGCATGCCCAGCTTTTTTTGCTATAAAATGCCCGGTTACGGGATTTCCCAAAAGCGAGAGATCTCCGACAAGATCTAATATTTTGTGTCTCACAAATTCATCGGGGTATCTCAGGGGACCGTTGATCACGCGGGTTTTATCCAGAACAATTGTATTTTTATAGGATCCTCCGAGGGCCAATCCCTGTTTTTGCAGAGCAGGAACATCCTCTAGAAATCCGAAGGTTCGGGCCGGGGCAATTTCTTTCTCGAAATTCTCCGGATTTATCACAACAGACATTTCCTGCTTTTTGATACTCGGATGCTCAAACTCGATTTGATAAGTGATTCTTAATTCGGTATCCGGATCGACAGAGATTGAAGCCTTCTCTTCCTGAATAAAAAGGGATTTTGTGATCTTCTGGAGGTTCGTTTCCTTTTTGAGCTCCTTAAATCCAGCCCTTCGGACCGCTCGGGCAAAATGGAGGGCACTTCCATCCATCGAAGGGATCTCTTCTTGATTGAGTTCGATCGTCACGCTATCGATACCATAAACCCATAGAACGGCGAGGATGTGTTCCAAGGTCATTATTTTCCCATGGTCGGTATCTAACATGGTGCAATTTTTAGTTCTTATATCCTCTAGAGAAATGCGAAATTCCAAATTTCCCAGATCAGATCTCCTGAAAACGATTTGACCCGAGTCTGAGGGGATCAATCTAAGTTCGACAGGTTTTCCTGTATGGATTCCGAAGCCGAAGAACTCCAAGTCTCTTTCTAATGTTTTCATTTTTGCCATAAGCTTTTTACTTCCGTTTTAGGTATTTTTCCTTCACGATCCTGGATTAGTATAACCCAGATAAAAAGTTGGGGTCAAACTTCGTTCGTTTTCCCGTTCTAGCATAAGCAGCACCAGATATGCTAAAATCAGGATAATGAAATCACAGCTTGAAGACATCCTCCATCAGGTTCATAGAGGAAAACTTAGCCCCCAAGAAGCGCTTAAACGCATCAAAGATTATCCCTACCAAGATTTAGCTTTTGCCAAGATCGATCATCACAGAGAACTTCGGCGGGGTTTCCCAGAGATCATTTTCGGCTTGGGAAAAACAGCAGATCAAATCATCAAGATCTCCCGGGAAATATTAAAAAAAGGGGACAATCTGCTCATTACCAAAGTCGATTCCTCCGTGTACAAAAAAGTCAAGGCCAAGCTCCCTAAAGTCCAGTACAATTCACTCGCTAAGGTTATTTTTTGTAAACAAAAGAAAGATGTGGCAGGAAAAGGGAAAATAATCGTTATCACGGCAGGGACATCCGACATCCCGATTGCCGAAGAAGCAGCCGTCACGTGTGAGATTTTTGGAAACGAAGTGGATAGAGTCTACGATGTGGGCGTGGCCGGTCTTCACAGACTCTTCGGAGAATATGACAAAATTACAAAGGCAAGGGTATTGATCGTCGTTGCGGGGATGGAAGGGGCTCTTCCCAGCGTCGTTGCAGGAATAACGGATAAGCCCATAATTGCGGTTCCGACAAGCGTGGGATATGGGGCGAGCATGAAGGGACTGGCCGCTCTCTTGGCAATGCTAAATTCTTGCCCCGGCGGTGTGGCGGTGGTGAATATCGACAATGGATTCGGCGCGGCTTATCTTGCAAGTTTGATCAATCATCTCTGAATGGTGAATCAAAAAGTTTTGCAACTTATGCAGTTAGGTGTGCTCTATTCCATGACAAAGGAGTTGAATGGACTTAGGCTCTTGACAATTTTCCGTTCCAACCCTATATTTTATTAGTTAACTTTTATCCATTATCAACCTGTTAGAATAAGGTGGGTAAGCTTATTATTTGCTCGAAAATTGTAGACGATATGGGCGTTTTTTCGAATAATTAAAAGGGATGGGGATTAACAGGATGGTATAGATTTATTAGAATACGATGGAAATAATCGATCAAATAAGGCAGGCAGCCAACATCATCGAACTGGCCTCCCAGTACACAACCTTGAAAAGAGCAGGGCGAAGGCATGTCGGACTATGCCCTTTTCATTCTGAAAAGACTCCTTCATTCACTCTGGACGATGAAAGACAGCTTTTCCACTGCTTTGGATGCGGAACAGGTGGGGATGTTTTCACTCTTATTATGGAGAAGGAAGGTCTCAGTTTTCCTGAAGCCGTGCGCTATCTTGCTGAAAAATACAACATACCTCTTCCAGAACGAGAAAGATTCACATCTCAAAATAAACAATTGGGAGAAGAAATTAAAAACATAACTGAGGAGGCACTGGCACACTTTCGGAAAAATTTGCACAACACAGATGAAGGTAAAAAAGCACTTTCTTATCTTAAAAAAAGAAAAATTTCAGATGAAACTATTCAAACGCTAAAAATAGGATATGCATTAAATTCTTGGGATGCTCTTGTATCATATTTTAGAAGAAAGGAAATTTCCTCCAAAATACTTGAGAATGCAGGATTGACAATTTATCACCAAAAGAAAAACAGCTATTACGACCGATTTAGAGGAAGAATTATTTTCCCGATATTTACTGAATATGGAAAAGTTGTAGCTTTTGGAGGAAGAAGTCTTTTTAATGTAGAACCAAAATACTTAAATTCTCCTGATACAAAAATATACTCAAAAGGGAAACTCCTTTATGGTCTCAACTTTTGCAAAGAAACAATTAGAGAGAAAGAAGAAGTAATACTCGTTGAAGGGTATACAGACTTCACAGCCCTCTTCCAAGCAGGGATAAAAAATTTAGCTGCGTCACTGGGTACAAGTTTGACACCTGAACAAATTGATCAGGCGAAACGATTCGCTAGAAAAAGACTCATTTTATGCTTTGATGGCGATACAGCCGGGATAAAAGCAGCAAGCCGAGGCGCTGCTTTAGGGATTCAAAAAGAAATTCAGACAAGAGTTACAATAATTCCGAACGGATTAGATCCTGATAGTTATATTAAAAAACATGACGTTGATTCATTTATCAATCTAATAAAAACAAGCATATCCGACTTAGACTATCTTATAGAATATTTTTCCCAGGGAATAAATATGGATCTTCCTGGAGGGAAATCAAAGGTAGCCATGAATATAACGGAAATACTGAAAAACATTTCAAATCCAGTTAGACGGAGTGAATATATAAGGCGCACCTGTGAAAATTTAAATATTCATGAAGATGAATTAAGATCGATGATTAAAAGAGGAACTTCTAAATCCGAAGAAAAAAAGAGCGTGACCTTTCTTCCAGCTGAAGAAATTCTTCTTAATATATTCTTTCGAGACAAGAGTATTACTTCCCGTATTATAGACTTTTTAAAGGAAGATTATTTAAAGGGATTAAAAGGAGAGCCAATTTTTAAGGAAATAAAAAAAGCTTTCGCAAAAAATAATAAAACCCCAGATTTCAACGAATTTAAGCAAATTTTAGACAAATCTATTTACAGTGCATTGTCAGAAGTTCAATTTGGAGAAAAAACTCCGTATACATTCGAAGAGGCAAAGGATTGCATCGAAAGTCTGCGGGACAGGTCTCTTGAGATGAAGTGTGTTGAATTGGATGCCCAAATAAAAAAATTGCAGCGGAATGGAGATTATGAAAAGAGCAATGAACTGTTGAGCCGAAAATTTGAAATTAAAAAACAACTTTCTTTGTCAATGCAACAAAACCGATGAGCGATAGGAGATAACATTGCCTTCTGAAAGCAAATACGACAGAGAAGAAGTTCATGAGTTGATCTCCAAGGGGAGGAAACGTGGATATCTTCTCTTCGAAGAAATCGATGAGACTTTCCAAGATGAGTTCGACAGCGATGCTGACTTTAACGAATTCATCAGTTCGATGGACGACTATGGCATTAAAATTCGGTATAAGCGAAGGGGCCAACTTCCCAAAATAAGAAAAAGCGATATCGTCTCACTAGAAGGCCTGGAAAGAACCACGGATCCTGTGAAGCTCTATCTTCGGGAAATGGGGAATATTTCGCTGCTCACTAGAGAAGGAGAAATCGCTATAGCGAGGGAGATCGAGCGCGGAGAAAAAACCATAATCAAAGCTCTTTCGAAAACAAGATTGGTTCTTAACGAAGTTCTTTCCATCAAAGACAAACTCGATGATTTTCCAGATATTTTGCATGACATGTTCGAGATAAGCGAGGATGATATCGGTGAAGGAAAACTCGAGGAGCAGAAGAAAAAAATCCTGAAAAAGATCGAAAAGATCCGGGGAATGAGTGAAGAACTCGATTCCATTCCTGTCCGGAAAAAACATGCTTTTACCAGAGGACGCCTGATCGTTCGAATGAGCCGATCCATACGGGACCTTAGCATTCGGCCCGGCCTGCGTGAGGAGATCATCGAAGGCCTAAGGGAAAAGCTTAAGGTGATCAACGAACTGGAAGAGACAAAAGAGGAATTGAACCTCGCTCTTGCTCAAGCAAAAACGAAACGGGCTAAGAGAAAAGAAGCCGACCTGAAGCTTAAAGCTAAAGATATAAATAAGCTATTGCGCACTTATCAAAACGAGATAGGCTTAGATTCTCAAACGTTGAGAAAAACACTCAGAGCTATCACCACGGGTAGAAAAATCAGTGACCAGGCAAAAAAGGAATTGGTCGCTGCCAATTTACGGTTGGTTGTATCGATCGCCAAAAAATACAGCAACCGGGGGCTTCAATTCCTCGATTTGATCCAAGAAGGCAACATGGGCCTTATGAAAGCCGTGGATAAGTTCGAATACAGAAGAGGTTATAAATTTTCGACCTATGCAACATGGTGGATCCGACAGGCTATAACCCGAGCCATCGCAGACCAAGCAAGGACGATAAGAATACCTGTTCATATGATAGAGACTATCAACAAACTGATCCGCGTATCCCGGAGTCTTGTGCAAGAGATAGGGAGAGAGCCGACATGCGAGGAGATCGCGAAAAAAATGGACCTCCCGATCATCAAGGTGCGCAAGATCATCAAGATCGCCCAGGAACCCATTTCTCTGGAAACCCCCATCGGCGAAGAAGAAGACAGTCACTTAGGTGATTTTATCGAAGATAAGTTTATCCCATCTCCTCCGGATGCCGTCATCCACATCAACCTGAGAGAGCAGATTGAAAATGCCCTGAAAACACTCACAGAAAGAGAGGCAAAAGTCCTGAAGATGAGATTCGGACTGGGAGACGGTAATGAACACACCCTGGAAGAAGTGGGCCAGCAGTTCAAGGTAACACGTGAAAGGATCCGGCAGATCGAGGCAAAGGCATTACGGAAACTCAAACACCCCAGTCGCAGCCGAAAGCTGAAGTCTTTCACGGAAGGCGAAGAACCAATCTAATTCCTGAATTATTTACCAGTCGATACCCTCCACTCCACCCAGCAATAATGGCTGGCCAGAAGACTAAAAACGACTGTATTCATAATCTGTTTTCTAGAATAAATTTCTATAATTTTATGAATACCTTTTTGTAAGGGCGGGGAGGGTTGGCGGTGGGGTGGGTTGGCGGCGGGGTGAGTTAGCCGGAAAATTGACTTGACTTTATATTTGTTATAGATTGAAGGAGAGGGCCTATAGCTCAGCGGTAGAGCCACCGGCTCATAACCGGCAGGTCCCAGGTTCGAATCCTGGTAGGCCCATTTTCGCACAGAGGATAGGATGTGGAAACAGATTTCGCTAATTTAATCAAACTGCAACAACTCGATATCGAGATAAGAAACACATCTGTCCTTCTTGATGATATCCCACATCTGATCGAAGAGATCGAGCAAGAATCCAAGGATAGCCTACAGATCGTTCAAGATGCTAAAGACAGTTTGGCCAAGAACCAGAAAAAAAGACGGGACCTGGAATCTGGATTGCAGGATATCAAAGATAACATAACTAAGTTCAAACGGCAGCTCAATGAGGTGAAAACAAATAAAGAATACACAGCTCTTCTCAAAGAAATCGACGAAACGAACGCAAGAATCGATTCTCTGGAAGAACAAATAATTACTGAGATGCTTTCTGCCGACGAAATCGAGAGTGAAATCAAAGAAGCCAGCAAAAAAGCAGAGGAAATCCAGGCAGATCTAGCCAAGAAAAAAGAAAAAATATTGCAGGAAAAGAACGAAGCCCAGGAGAAATTGAACGATCTAGAAAAAGAAAAAGAAGAACTATTGCCAAAAATCCCCTCTGATCAAATGAAACTTTACAAGCAGATTTCCAGCAAGAAAAACGGGATCGTTCTTTCTCCAGTTACAGACGAATTCTGCACAATGTGCCATATGCGTGTTCGCCCACAGATGGTGAACGAACTCATTGCTGGAAGAGAGATCATCACGTGTGAGAACTGCGGAAGGATCCTTCACTACATAAAAAAGTCAGAGTGAATCCCTCCAGATACCTCTATTCCCCACCTCCTTCAACATAAAGAGCATCGATGATATCCTGGTATTTTTTCTCGACAAAACTTCTTTTTATCTTAAAAGTAGGTGTAATCTCTCCATCGGCAATCGTGAATTCTTTATCCAAAAGCGCGATTTTTTTTATCTTTTCATAAGAGGCAAAATTGGGAGTCGCTCTATCGACCTCGGCCTCCAAGAATTTGACAATTTCTTCCTTTTTGATGAGGTCAAGTCTAGTCTCGTAAGGAATTTTGTTGAATGAAGCATACTCCTCCAATTTTTCAAAATTGGGAACGATAAGGGCCGACATGAACTTACGCTTATCTCCGATGACCAAAACATCGGCTACATAGGTGTTGATCTTGAGGGCATTTTCAATCGGCTGAGGGGCAACATTCTTGCCTCCCGCTGTAACGATGATATCTTTTTTTCTGTCGGTGATGACGATGAATCCATCTTCATCCAGATAACCGATGTCTCCCGTGTAAAACCATCCATCCTTGATGGCTTCCCGGGTTTCATCCTCCATCTTATAGTAGCCTCTCATGATATTAGGACCTCTGGCCAGGATTTCCCCATCTTCAGCAATTTTCACCTCGACATCAGGGATGGGGGGACCGACACTGCCGAATTTTATCTTTTCTAACCGGTTAATGGTTATAACGGGCGATGTTTCGGTCAATCCGTATCCTTCCAACACGATGAGTCCCATAGCATAAAACAATTCGGCGATATCTTTGGAAAGTGGAGCAGCCCCCGACACAAAAAACCTGATTCTCCCACCGGTTTTGGCGATGATCTTGGAGAACACAAGCTTGTGCGCCATTTTCCTTTTGAATTCAAGAAGCCTTGGGATGGATTCCCCTCGGAGGGTTCTCTGGCCAAATTCTCTTCCCACCTTTATTGCCCAAAAGAAAATTTTTCTCTTTAACGGAGGACTCGCTAAGACATTATCCATGACATTCGAATAGACTTTTTCGAACAAACGGGGAACTCCGATAACGACTGTGGGCCGCACTTCAGGCAAATTCTGCCCCACACTCAGCATATCCTCGGCATAAGCTATGGAACACCCCTTGTAAAGATAGGTGTAGGTGGCAATTCTTTCGAAACTGTGGGACAAAGGTAACCAGGACAACACCGTGTCTTCATTGGTAAACTCGATCACGTCAGTAACTCCTTTGACATTACTGACAAAATTACTGTGTGTGAGCATCACTCCTTTCGGGACACCGGTGGTGCCCGATGTGTACAAGATGGAGGCCAGTTTGTCAGGCGTTGCACGGGAGGCTGCCTTATCGAAAAGATCCGGACTTTCTTCAAAAATCTTTTTTCCCTTTTCCAAAACTTGATCGAAAGTCAAAACACCTTCAAGAGCTTGAGATTCAAACGTAATGTAATGCCTAACCTTATGTAGTTCAGATCTTATCTCCTTTATTTTACTTCCCTGCTCTGAGTCCGAATACACTACGATTGTCGCATCCGAATTATCCGTTATGTACTTGATCTGTTCAGGGATCAAGGACGGGTAGACAGGAACGGTGACTCCCCCAGCACACAAGGTTGCGATGTCTGTCATCACCCACTCGGGTCTGGTTTCGGATAATATCACCAATTTGTCCTCAGGATTCAAACCCAATTCTTTCAGCCCAAGAGAAAAATATTTGACTTTATTTCCAAATTCTTCTGTGGATACAGGGACATATTTTCCTTCCTTTTTGTAAAGGATCAAATCGTCCCTGGGATATTCTTTGAGAGTATTGGAAAATAGCTGACAGATAGTTTGGACCATAAGACCCTCCTCAACTAAGGTGGGTCAATTTTAATGAAGTTCAGGAACTCGTGTCAAGTAGGATGAGATAGGGTGGGACTGAGAGGAACGTCCCCTTATTATTAGTCTTCGCGGACTTTTGCGATCGAGACGATTCTATCCCCTTTCTCGAGATTGATCAGTTTCACTCCTTGAGTTGCCCGGCTGAGAGGTCTGACAAGTTCGCTTTTAATACGGATGACTTTACCTGTTTCCGTGATACAGATGAGCTGTTCATCGGAAACGCCGATCATCCCGATTGCATTTCCAATTTTTGGGCTGACCTTCAGGTTGATAACTCCTTTTCCTCCCCTTCTGTGTCTCGGATAAAGTTCGACCGCTGTTTTCTTTCCCAGTCCTTTTTCGCTCGCGGTAAAAATATACTTTTCCCCTTCTCCCGCAACGACCATCCCGATGATTTTATCTTTTTTGCTCAAAGACATGGCTTTCACACCAGCAGCCTGCCGGCCCATCGGCCTGACATCGCTTTCTTTGAAACGAATGGCTTTGCCCAACTTGGTCCCGATAATGATATCCTTCGTTCCATCGGTCATTTTCGCTGTCAACAACTCCGACTTGGGATTCATGCCGATGGCAATGATGCCTCCCTTCCGTATGTGACGGAAATCACTCAACCGTGTTTTTTTTATCCGGCCATCCGAGCATAACATTATGATAAATTTGTCTTTTTCAAATTCCTTAACAGCGACCACGGAACTGGCCTTTTCGGCTGGCTCCATTTCCACAAGATTCTTGATGGATTTCCCTCGGCTCGCCACACCCAGATCAGGTATGAGCAGGGCCTTTAACCAATACAGACGACCTTGGTCGGTAAAAATGAGCAGATAGCTATGGGTCGAACTGATGAACACATCCTGAACTATATCCTCAGCTTTCATGCTGATCCCTCTGCGCCCTTTCCCGCCACGGCTCTGGAAGTGATAGTAACTCAGGGATGTTCGCTTCACATAACCTGATGATGTATAAGTTAGGACGACATCCTCTTCTTTGATCAAATCTTCCGGCTTTAAATCGACAATTTCTTCAGCGATGATCTCGGTCCGCCTCTGATCCTGATAAGCCTGCCGAATCTGTTTGAGTTCATCTGTGATGATGCCATAAATGAGTTCTTCACTTCCCAGTATCTTCCTCAAATTCGCGATGAGCTTTTTTAGCTCCTTGTATTCTTTCAGGATCTTATCCCGTTCCAACCCGGTCAATTTCTGCAACTGCATCTCCAGTATGGCCTGGGCTTGGATGTTGGTGAGGTTAAAATTGGTGATCAATCCTTTTCTTGCTTGTTCTACTGTCCGGGATGCGCGGATGAGTGCTATCACTTCATCCAAATGATCGAGAGCTATATTCAATCCTTCCAATATATGAGCTCTATGTTCAGCTTTTTTCAGATCGAAGCGCGTGCGGCGTCTCACAACGTCCTGCCGGTGAGAGATAAAATATCGCATCATATCCAGCAAGCTCAAAACCTTGGGCTGCTTCTCGACGATGGCCAGCATGTGGATACCGAAAGAAGTCTGAAGAGCTGTGTGCTTGTACAGGTTGTTGAGAATAACCTCAGGGAACTCTCCTTTTCTTATCTCGATAACGATTCTCATCCCTTCCCTATCCGATTCATCTCTGATATCTGCGATACCGTCTATCTTTTTGCTGTTGACAAGCTTAGCTATGTTCTCCAAAAGATTCCCTTTATTAACCTGGTACGGGATCTCGGTAATTACGATCCGGTCTCTCTCATTCTTTCGGCCTCGTTCGATCATGGCCCGCGCTCTGAGACGGATGATACCTTTACCCGTTTCATAGGCGCTCTTTATTCCCTCCACCCCGCAAATATAACCGCCTGTGGGGAAATCTGGACCGGACACAAACTGCATGATTTTTTCCAGTGACACCTTTGGGTTTTTGATGAGATAGATGATACCGTCGATGATCTCCCCCATGTTGTGGGGGGGGATGTTTGTGGCCATACCAACAGCAATCCCTGAACTGCCATTTACCAAAAGATTCGGGAACTTCGCCGGCAGGACCTCGGGCATTTGGAGGCTCCCATCATAATTGGGAACAAAGTTGACCGTGTCTTTCTCGAGATCTGCTAGCATCTCATGGGTTATTTTTTTCATTCTGACTTCGGTATAACGCATGGCCGCAGGGGGATCCCCATCGATGGAGCCGAAATTCCCTTGCCCATCCACCAAGGGATACCGAAGACTGAAATCCTGAGCCATCCGGACTACGGTATCGTAGACCGCCATCTCTCCATGTGGATGATATTTACCGATAACATCTCCGACGATGCGGGCAGATTTTTTGTAGGATTTATTCCAGGTATTGCCCATGTCATGCATGGCGAAGAGAGTTCGCCGATGTACCGGTTTCAATCCGTCTTTTATATCAGGAATGGCACGACCTATGATCACACTCATGGCGTAATCCAGATAGGACTGCCTCATTTCTTTTTCAAGGCTTACGACTGACAGCTTGTTTTCAGGCTTGCTACTCATCTACTCTCCTCACTCTGAATTATGAACAAATGACATCGCTACTAATTTTCTGCTCCACATCAAAGTGGGGGGGGGGTCGGCCTAAATGTCGAGG
>Ga0307445_10000922_pt1 | contig 16294 bp, 17 predicted proteins | sample SalMarSW160330MG_FD_202147 | JGI IMG/M metagenome (GOLD analysis project Ga0307445, IMG submission 202147) | Salt marsh sediment microbial communities from the Plum Island Ecosystem LTER, Massachusetts, United States - SW1603-30 | ecosystem: Environmental > Aquatic > Marine > Intertidal zone >...
TTGGCGATGCCGACAGCAACTATAAACCGCTCCTCTCGATTACCGGCGCGCCCATATCGGGCGACAATCCCGGGGAACGGATAGTTGATACCGGCATTACGCAGACGCTCGCCTATCTATATGAAACGGGGCTCACAACCAGCCTCTTTCAACGCATCGATTTCTCCAATCCTGATATGATCACTATGAATACAAAAGACGGGGTAGAAGTGGTGCTCGGTGCGGTTGACGGCATCAGCAGCCGGATCGATGAGTTGAACGCGCTTCTTAAGACGCTCGATCTCGCGGCCTATCAAAGGATAGATCTCAGTTTTGGGGGTGAGGCGATACTTGTGCCCCGTAAGGTGGTGAACCGATGAGAAAAGAAAGAGTGGTGGTCGGCCTCGATGTGGGCACCACCAAAGTCGTTGCTTTGGTCGGAAACGTTGTCGATGGAATGATCGAGGTCATCGGTATGGGCAAGGCCGAATCACACGGTCTGGAGAAGGGAGTGGTTGTCGACATCGGCCGCACGATCTCTTCGATCCGCAAATCGATCGAAGAGGCGGAGAACATGGCCGATGTCAAGATAAGCTCAGTTTATGTGGGCATCGCCGGCAAACACATTACTTCTATCAACAACAGTGGAACCGTGTCGATCAATCGTCCCGATCGGATCATCACCGACGATGATGTCCGCCGGGTAGTGGAGACTGCGCAGGCGATCCAGCTTCCGCCGGCAAGCGAGATGATTCACATCATACCTCGGCAGTATATCGTGGACGGTCAAGACGGGATAACCGATCCGGTCGGGATGACCGGCACTCGCCTTGAAGTTGATGTGCACATCGTCACCGGGGCGATTACCGCAGTCCACAATCTTGTTCGCTGCGTCGAGGCACTAGACGTAGGAATCGAGCAGATAGTGCTCGAGCCTATCGCCTCCTCACTCGCCGTGCTGTCTTCCGCCGAAAAGGAGCTTGGTGTAATTCTGCTCGACATTGGCGGTGGGACAACGGATATCAGCGTGTTCCGCGGCGGCGATATTTGGTTCTCCAAGGTAATCCCGATCGCAGGCGAGCACATAACCAACGATATCACAGTCGGCCTCCAGACCCCGATTGAAGAGGCGGAGCTGATCAAAAAACAGGCCGGAACAGCGTTGGTTGACAGCGTCGGAGAGGATGAGAAGATAGAAGTGGCAACGATCGGGGGAGACGAAAAGAAGACCGTCTCCAAGAAGAAACTTGCCAAGATCATTGAGCCGCGCGTTGAGGAACTCCTAGACCTCGCGATGCAGGAAGTTGAAGACGCCGGCTATCGCGATCTTGTTCCCGCGGGATTGGTATTGACCGGCGGTTCTTCCTTGCTGGACGGCATCACCGAGTTCGCGCATCAACGCTACGGCGTGCCTGTGCGCCGGGGAAAGATCCCGCAGGGGATCCATGGTCTACGTGACATTGTCGAATCCCCCATATACGCCACGTCAATCGGACTGCTGCGTTATGCAGTTGAAACCAAGGACTTCTCGAAGAAACGCTATGACCGGAAGAAGCCGTCTTTGATCAACAAGCTTTTCTCCTGGTTCAACCGTTTCTTCCGGGGGTAGCAGATGCCAACGGCAGACAATAGGGTCCTCACTCCGCCGGCGCGGCTAATGGTAATCGGAGTTGGCGGTGGCGGCGGAAACGCAGTCGATCGCATGTTCAACTCCCATATCGGCGGAGTGGAACTGGTGGCAGTGAACACGGACGCCCAAGTACTTGAGGTTGTCCAAGCGCACCGCTCGGTCCAGATTGGAAGAAAGCTTACGAGCGGCCTCGGCGCAGGCGGCAACCCGGAAATCGGGCGGCTTGCCGCCGAAGAAAGCCACGAAGAGATTGCCGACTTGTTGAGCGACGTTGATATGGCGTTCATCACCTGTGGAATGGGAGGTGGTACCGGAACCGGTGCCGCACCAGTAATCGCAGCGCTCGCCAAGGAAGCGGGGATCCTCACCACCGGCATCGTTACGCGACCTTTCTCTTTCGAAGGCCTGGCACGCGCAGAGAAGGCAGAGGCCGGGATCGCCCGCCTTTCGCAGGAAGTCGATGCACTCATCACAATCGCCAACGACAAGCTCCTTAAGGTAACCCCCAACGACATGCCGATCACGCGGGCATTCGAGATGGCTGACGAAATACTGCGTCAGGGAGTGGAAGGCATTTCTGATCTTATCACCATTCCCGGCATGATTAACCTTGACTTTGCCGATATCGAAAGCGTAATTCGCGGCGCAGGCACCGCAATGATGGGTATCGGAGAGGGCGAAGGCGAGGGTAAAACCAAGGATGCAGCACGTAACGCTATCTCGTCGCCGCTTCTTGATGGTTCGATCAAGGGAGCCCGCAAGGTAATCATGAACATCACCGGCGGCAGCGACCTTACCCTCGAAGAGGTTACCGAGGCGGCGGCGCTCATCCGCGAAGCAGTCTCCGACCGCGCTGACATCATCTTCGGAACCGCCATCCGTGAAGGTATGGAAAGCGTACGTCTGACCGTAATCGCCACCGGATTCGCCATGTCCCACACCGGGGAAGACGAAGAAGGCGCATCGTTGGGAAACGAGACGATGCTAGCCAAGCTGCAACACGAAAGCCCGGTTGGCGCAGACGATTTCGACATCCCAACATTCTTGCGCAGAAGTCGCAAGACAAGGAATGAAAAGTCTCGTCCGTGGGGCGAGAGCTGAAGTTTCAGAGAGTCAAACTGTTTGCCAGAGGTGGGAGTCGAACCCACACGACCCGAGGGCCACGGGATTTTGAGTCCCGCGCGTCTGCCAATTCCGCCACTCTGGCTGCAAGATATCGATTCTAGCCTATGGATGCAGCTTCGTCAACAGATTCGATACGATTCCTTGTTCCTCATGTCGAATGATCGCCACATGTTTCGGTGTTTTCATTAGTTGTTGTTTGCCATGCAGTGTCTTCTTCTACGACCGCGCATTACGAAACAGATCAGACCATACATTGTGGAACGCGCACTGGTTCTTCAGCCGCTTCGCAACGATTCGAATTCTAGTTTCTGCGGTAGGAAGACGCGAAGAAGACGCCCCGTCATGCCGACGCGGGGGTATCTATGATATGATCGGCCCACAGGGATTCGATATCATAGAACTCGCGGGCTTCCTTCGTGAACACATGCACAACAATATCTCCGTAATCAAGCGCTACCCATCGTCTCTCCGCAAGGCCCTCTCGATGGTATGCCTTGCGCGGCAGCTTGGCCATCAACTCGGAGACAATCGCTTTCACATGCACCGGATTCTCTCCCTCAGCTATGACAAAATACTCGGTGGGAATGAGCGCCTCGCGCAGATCGATAATCACGCTGCGGCCACCCTTCTTCTCACTGATCAGATTGACTATCTTGTCGAGCAGCTCGTCATCGCTATTGATTAACATCAAACCCCTTCCCCGCGATCAACACCAAATCAGTACCATCGGGAACATTCGGCGCCAGCGCGCTGTAGTGATCCTGCAGTTGATCCGGAGTAACGATGGCGGAGTTGACACCATCGGGAAGCGCTGCCTGAAGCATTTGCCCTTTCGCCTTGTCGGTCAACACCACGATGTACGTTTCATCGTAATCGAAAGATTCTGCATTTGCCACCTTGGTAATCATGAAATCACGATTGCTGAGATAATCGGATGTGCGGCTTGCCACCATACGAACGCCGTTTCCATTGAACACCGCCACACTGACTTCGTCCGGGGTAAGAAGGTCAATTCCTTTGATGAGGTGAGCCACCATCTGCTCCGTCTCGACTACTTGTGGCTGCAGGTAGCTGATCTCGTCTATCATAACCGGGATGCCGGGGATCGTGGCCATCTGTAGCCGTCCAAGGTCCAACCCCTGAACGATCTTCGCCAAGTCATACATGTCGATCAAAGACAGGTTGGTATGAAGGTATGGGTTGATCGTGCGTACCATCTTGCGAATACTGTCATAATCACTGTTCTGAAATCCCTTTTCTAGAATAGCGCTGATCAGCTTCTGCTGGTGAGCGATCCGACCCAAGTCGCCCGTCTCGCCACGGTAGCGAATATACTCCAACGCAGTCTTGCCGTCGAAGGTTTGTGTGCCGGCCTGAATATCTATGTGCAATGGAGGATCGGCGCGCTCATCGTCGTACTTCATCGGCTCATCCACAGTGATCGTCACTCCGCCGAACTGGTCGATCAATCGCTCAAAGCCGGCATAGTCTAGAGTAATGTAGAATGGTACCTCGATGCCCAGCAGATCCGCCACAGCCTGGCGCGCTTCATTCGCACCCCCCTTGGCGTACGCGGCGTTCAACTTGTGAAACTCTCCATCAGTGAGCTTCACCCGCAAATCACGAGGAACGGAGATCAAAGAGACATTCTCGCCCGACGCCATGCTGAGAAGCATCATCGTATCACTGCGGCTTGTTTGACCGACCTTATCCAGCCCGAGGATAAGGATGTTTGTTCGCTCCCCCTGAGCGACAAGACGTCCAACATGCCGCTGGGTGATGAAATACCAGCCGATTACAATAGCGACTACCGCCATCAGCACGCCCAGAGCAATCAGGATCTGTCTCCGCATCGTTCTCCCCCTCATTATCGACCCTCAAGCTCGACGCTATCACAAGAAACGGGCAATGTCAACTATTGCAGCACGGAATTGTTGATTCCAGCCACGCTCGGGGTATCCTTGCGATGTATGAACGATAACGTCCTTGCTCCGTGTGTTCGCCTGGCGACTGCCGCGATGATCGCCCGCATGAGTGGCCACGAACACCTTTCGTGTCCAGCGTCGATTGCAGCAAAGATTACCGGTCGCGCGCCAGTTACCGTAATAAAGAGGCATTGCTGAAATGGATACTACAGCATCCCGTCCGCGCGTGGAGTTCGTCACATTCGGATGCCGAGTCAATCAGTACGAGACGCAGATGATGCGCGAGAAACTCACATCTGATTTTGAGGTTGGCCCCTCAACCAGCATCGTGACGGACGCCTACGTTATCAACGCATGTACCGTCACTGCGCTGGCCGAGCGCAAAGCTCGTCAGGCAATACGGCGTCTGCGTCGCCAATCCCCACAGGCAAAGATCATCGTCATTGGCTGCGTCGGAGACGCAGTTGTCCAAGGAATATCTACGCTCGATGAAGTCGACCTTGTCGCCGCAAATACATGGAAAACTCGGATCAAAGAGGTCGTCGCGCGCGCCCTCGCCGAGGAGTCCGGTGTTCTGCCCATCACTCCTCCACAGGCGATGGACCGCGAGCACATATCTTGCCAGGCGGGCCGCGTGCGCGCCTTCCTGAAGATACAGGATGGATGTGACCGGGCTTGCACTTTCTGCCGCACCACACAGGTACGCGGTGCGTCGCGTAGCAAGCCGATCGAAGCAACTGTCGATGAAGCAATCGGGCTGGTCGAGAATGGTTATCCCGAAGTCGTGCTCACCGGGATAAACCTCGCCCAGTACGGATCCGAGACGGACACACTCGCCACGTTGACCCACAGGCTGCTGCGTATCGAGCGTCTGCAACGGCTGCGGTTGGCGTCGATCAATCCGTATGGAATCGACGATCGGCTGATTGACACCTTTGCATCTGATTCCCGCGCCTGTCCTCACTTCCACATCCCATTGCAGAGCGGTGACGATAGGGTTCTTCGCCTCATGGCTCGCGGCTACACGCGCACATTCTTTCTATCACGCGTAGATCAAGTGCGGCGTGCAATCCCCGACGCGACCTTCGGCGCTGATATCATCGTCGGCTTTCCCGGCGAAGACGACGAGTCCTTCGCCAAGACGCTGGACATGATCGAACGCGTGGCATTTGCGAATCTCCATGTATTTCGTTACTCTCCGCGTGCCGGGACACAGGCCGCAATCGCCCGCGACCGCACTCCGGAGGCGGTGAAACGTGAACGAGCAGAGCAAGTCGCTGAGAGATTCCACGCAGTACAGCGCACTCTGCTGGAAACATACGTAGGAAAATCAATGGATATCCTTCTGGAAGAGCCGATCGCCGGAGGATGGCGGGGATATACGCGTGGCTACATCGACACACATGTGCATACTGCCGCAGTCTACCATCCGGGGGAAGAGACCACGGCAATCATCGTGGGCGCCAAAAATGGCCGCCTACAAGGGGTGACAGAGCATAGAACAGGCAAGTGCTGAAATCAGGCTGCGTGACAATGCGGAATCAACAGCTCTTCTTGGCGAATACAATCGCAACTTGAAGGAGATCGAGAAGTCCTTCCCCGCGAGGATCATTGCGCGTGGAGAGACCGTTCACATCGAAGGCACACCTGAACAGGTTGAACAGGTGCGGTCACTGTTTGAAAGCCTGCTGGACATAATCGAGTCAAACCACGTCCCCAACCTCTCCGAGGTTCGCTACCTCATCTCTCAAGTACAGAACGGGAATGGAGTCGAAGGAGCGCTGTCCGACGTTGTGCGTGTAACCCATTGGGGGGAAGAGATCCGTGCCAAGACCGTGGGACAGCATCGTTACGTTCAACAGATTCGCGAGAACGATATTGTCTTCTCCATCGGGCCTGCAGGAACAGGGAAGACATACCTCGCAGTGGCGATGGCCATCGACTGCCTGAAGAAGGAGAAAGTCAAGCGAATTATCCTCACACGGCCGGCTGTAGAAGCGGGGGAAGAACTGGGATTCCTCCCCGGCGATATCCAGGCCAAAGTGAGCCCGTACCTGCGACCGCTTTACGACGCAATCTTCGACATGATACCGGCTAATGAATTCGAGAAACTGACCGAGCACGGGAGAATCGAAATGGCCCCGCTCGCATTCATGCGCGGCCGTACGTTGAACAACAGCTTCGTCATCCTCGACGAAGCGCAGAACACAACATCGATTCAGATGAAGATGTTCCTGACGCGCCTCGGGTTCAACTCCAAGGCGGTAATCACCGGCGACATCACCCAGGTCGATCTCGAAGAGGGGGCCTCCGGCCTTGCCACCGTACATTCGATTCTTGACGGAATCAAGGGAATCTCCTTCGTAAACTTGGAGAAGTCCGACGTCGTTCGCCATCCGCTCGTGGCGCGCATCATCGAAGCCTATGAGCGCGATGAAGACCGCAAACGGCACCAGAAGAAGGAATAGAAGCACACGAACTCACGCCACATCACCTTCACACGATTGTCACAACTCTGCCGTTGGTCCTTCATCCTCAATCGCTACTCTGGCTACAAATCGATAGAGGAGGTTTACGATGAACAGGATAAAACTGGCACTTGTGGCGGCCCTTATCGTGGGCATGTTCGCGGTGATACCGGGAAGCGCTCAATCGACAGGCACAATGGCAAGTGCAAACGACACCTACAGCTTGCCGTTGCTCATTACGATAAACCAGATGGAGCTTTCGGCGGATCAGATGCAACAGATACACGATATTCTCGCCGGCATAATCACTGAAGCGGACGGAATGAGTGTGGCCCGGGATGCGTTCGCGGCCGAGATGCTCACATTCACGGGCAGCGCGGATGACCTGAATGCCAAACTGAATGACTTCCAGACGAAGATGGAGGATGCGCGTGCCGCGCTCCAGCAGAGCTGGCAGGATGCCATCGACCAAATCGAAGGAATACTGACCGTCAAGCAGGGCGAAATCCTTCGAAACGGACTCGGTACATTGGGCTCCGGATTTCTCAATGCACCGTCTTCACGATTGAATAGCCCTGCAAATGCAGGTGGTCAATCCGTACAGACACCCGGAAGCGGCTGGCAAGCGGGACAGGGACAATCGGATAGTCAGAACGCTCCCATGATGGCGATGCGAGAACGGATGTCCGGGGATACCGACAGGCCGGCCCGAATGGCCCCGCAATTCGGCAATCAAGCCGCACAGGCGAATCAGTGCGTTTCTGGCGGCCGCTTGGGCCCGATGCAGGGCGGCATTGGCGGTCCGTCGCTCTCACAGCAGACACGAGGACGAGGCCTAAATATCGTTCAGCAGATCGTCGACATACTGGAAGCAAAACTTCAGTAATAGGAATACACGATACGGATCTGCGGCCCGCTTCCAAGACGGTGGCGGGCCGTTCTTTTCGACGGTCATCGGTCCTTGTCTGCGCCCCCTCTACCCGGGATCATAATACACGGAGGAGGAGGCAATGCTGGTATTCCTTGGCCTGATGTTTGTATGGTTTGCCCTTGCACGCAGCACCGCCCCCGCCGTGATCGCGATCGGGGCCGCAAGTGCAATCGCCGTGACATTGGTGCAACGCCTTCTCTTTCCGCGTATCCATCTTCCCACACTCTCACTTGTCGTCACTCGCTTTCCGCAACTCGTGGCGTTCGGTCTTGTCCTCATGTGGAGGTTCATTTCGTCCACCCTATATACATGTCTGCTGATCGTATCCCGCAAGGCCGAGGGGAGAATAGTGGCTCTGCCAGTGCAAATCGAAGACCAATTCGGGCGATTTGTACTGCTGAATTCGATCACGCTTACGCCATCGACCATATCCCTCCTTCTCGAGGGCGATACTCTCTACGTTCACTGGCTGCGCGCCGCCGGCCACAAGGGAGACTGGCAGATGATCAAGGAATCCCTCGAACGGCGGCTGACAAAGATCTTCTCATCGAAGGCGAACAATGAGCACGGTTGAGGCGCTCCTCATCTTGTCGGTTGTGGCGGTTCTCTGGCGCCTCGCCCGCGGCCCCACAGCGTGGGATCGTATACTCGCGTATAACAGCGCCAGCAACCGCATATTCGTTCTTCTCGCCACCATCTCCGTTCTCACGCAGCGCGAAGGCTACCTCAATGTGACGATCGTCTATGCCGCGCTGAGCTTCCTCGGCGTCATTATCCTCGCAAGATTCGCGGAAAGAGGAGGTGGAAACCGATGATCTCAGACATCATCATCGGCGTGGGGATGCTGCTTGTGCTCATCGGCACACTTGGGATCCTGCGATTTCCCGATATCTACTCGCGATTGCAGGCAAGCGGTGTTTCGGACAACGCTGGATTGAGCCTCGTTCTCATCGGCCTCATCGTACGTGGAGGGATCCAAAGCGATGACATAGCGCTGTTCTTCCTACTTCTCCTTCTCCTCGTGACAAACCCGATCGTCACCCACTCGATCGCGAAGAGCGCCTTCATCCAGAAGCACCGCGCCGGAGACAGGCAATGACTGCAACCGCACTGCTGCTCCTTCTGCCACCAATCGCGATCTTTGCATTGGCAAGCCGTCGACGCCTCACAGCCGTGATGTCGATGGGCCTCCTGAGCCTCATCCTTGCTGCTGTGTATCTACTCGCTCGCGCACCCGACGTGGCAATCACCGAAGCAGCAATCGGAGCGGCGTTGGTTACGCTCATCTACCTGCTTGCAATAAGGAGAAGCGGCCGGCTGTCAGTTGTCTGCAGCGAGGTTCCACAACTCTTCTTCCGTGAGGGAAAGCGATTCGATGGACTGGAGCATGAGATTCTGGCCGGTTTCGCCCATGAGCTCGGCCTTGACCTCGTCGTCAGCATCCTCCCGCACAGCGAGCTGCGGGAGGCATTGGGTCGCGGGGAAGCGGAAATTGCAGCCGGGGGGATCATTCCCGGCGAGCAAAGCCGATCCGTGCTCTGTACAACTGGTTTCTTGCCTACAGCTGTCTTTCGCATAACCGGAGAAGGGCACATACCGCACTCCCATTCGGACGTATTGGATTACATGTCGGACACACTGGATGCGATCCGCTCCCGCCGTCTGGCATCGTGCGACCTCGATCTGGCGCGATTCATACCTGTCTCCCGACTCGACCTTACCGGGTATACCGTGCAGCGGCTGGAAGGCCGCGAGGCCTCGTACTCGTTCCTTGTCGCCTCAGACAGACCCGACCTGCGTGACCGCTTGACCACACACATCGAGTCTCTGAAGGAGAGCGGAGAATTGGAACGGATGATCGCGAGGTACTTGCGATGAGGACGTCAAAGCTTGCACAGACAACGGCGGCTCTCGTTCTCGTCGCATGCGCATGCGCGATCATAGCATTCGGGTTCTCCTATCGAGGGCCGCTTGATAGGCCCAATCCTTACCTATCCCGTGCGACAACCGACACCGGTGCGACGAATCTAGTCGCCGGTATCTATCTAGATTATCGTCTCTACGACTCGCTGTTCGAGCTTCTTGTTTTCTCGGTTGCCGTCCTCGGAGTTCGCTTCTACCTTGGCACGACAAGGCAATCGCCAAATACAAAGGCTATTCCGGAATCGCAGGCCGTGCGCGCTTCCGCCGATCTGCTCTTCTCGCCTATACTTTTGATCGGCGTCTATCTGATTCTGTTCGGGCACTTATCGCCGGGGGGCGGGTTCAGCGGCGGAGCGGTCGCCGGAACAGGCCTCTTGCTGTGTGCAGTAGCGCTGGGCGCTGAGACGGTTGCTCGGCGATTCCACAGCACGCAGTTGGAGTTGTTCGAGTGGGGCGCTCTGTTTGTTGTTCTCTTGCTCGTTCTAATCCCGCTCATCTTTGGCCTGTCACCGTTCACCGACCTATTGCCGCGCGGTGCCCCCGGAGAACTGCTGAGTGGCGGGACACTTCTAATCTACAATGTCCTCATCGGCATCAAGGTGTTTGTCGGCACCTGGGTGGTCATCAGCACGTTCATTCGCCACCGGGGTGAGATCTGATGGAGATGATTAACGGTGTCACGGTAGCCGTAGTGCTCTTCGGCATCGGCCTGCTCGGACTCATCATCAGACGAGATCTGGTAATCAAGCTACTTGCTCTCGGCCTTGTCGATAGCTCGGTCACCCTCGCTCTCGTCTCTCTCGACGCTCGACAAGACGCCCTGACGCCGATCTGGCAAGGAGCCGGCCTTGCTTATGTCGATCCCCTGCCGCATGCGCTTGTTCTCGCAGCGATTGTGATCAACTTTGCTCTCCTGGCATTGGCGCTTGTTTTTGTGATGTTGCTTGTGGAACGATATCACACCACTGACTCACATAGAATCGCACACGAGATCGGCCGGGAGACGGAAGAATGAGCATCGCACTACTGCCGCTCTTTCACTTCCTGTTTGGAGTAGCGAGCCTCATCTGGAAAAAAGGCGGAAAAAGGCTCTTCTATCTCGCCCTAGTAATCGACAGTGCCATCATCGCATCCCTTGCCCAGCACCTGCTGCACCAGACCTCGATATCAATCGTGCTCGGAGGCTGGGGGCGAGATATAGGAATCGAGCTTGTCGCCGATCGGGTTACGCTTGCATTCTCAATCCTAGCGGTTCTCTTGGGATTCGCGGTTGTGACTTACTTGTGGCGCGACCACCTGCGCGGGTACTTTCACCTTCTGTTGCACCTGCTCTTCGGTTCCGTGTTCGCCATGTTGGTGGCACACGATCTATTCAATATCTACGTCGTCATGGAGCTTCTGACGTTGGTGAGCTCCCTTCTCATCGGATACCGACGGAAGCCACAGCAGATTTGGGCCAGTCTGAACTACCTGATGCTCGCGGCATTGGGGATGGGGGTCTACTTGTTCGGAGTGGCGATCATCTATTATCACACCGGTACGATCAACATGACGCTTCTTGCCGATCGGCTCGTCGGCGCGCAAGGGCAGGGATGGCTTATCGCAGCGGCGATTCTGCTGGTGGCAGGAATCGCGATCAAGGCAGGGATTTTCGTGTTCTCATTGTGGCTTCCCGCCGCTCACGCCACCGCCCATTCGGCTGTGTCCGCACTTCTTTCCGGCTTGGTGATCAAGATGGGGATCGTCGCTCTCCTTCGCCTTTCGCTCGTAATCGATATGCAGCTCCCCCTTCTCGTTCTCGGCGCGGTTACCGGTCTCCTGGGGGCGCTGTATGCAGCCTATACGTACGATCTAAAGAGAATGCTCGCGTTCCACACCATGTCACAAGTCGGATACATGTTGATCGGAATCGGAGTCGGCTCGGAACTCGCGATCATCGGAAGCGTCGCCTATGCCGTGGGGCACGGACTGTTCAAAGGGCTCTTGTTCCTGACGTCCGGCGAGGTGGTACGGACGACCGGGAGCAAGCTGATACCAGAACAAATCTCGCTGCGCGAGCATATACCTCGTGCGACGAGGGTAGCCCTCACGATCGGAACATTGGCAATCATGGGAGCTCCTCCGCTCGCCGGGTTCTGCGCCAAGTGCCTGATTGCCGAGGAAAGCGCGGCCCTCCTCCTTCAAGTACTGCTCGGGGTGATCTCACTTGGAACGGTAGTCTCGTTTGCCAAGCTTCTGCCGTTTTTCGTATATCATCGTGCACCTGTCGGGCCGCGACCGATAACGATATCATTCTCCATTCTCGGAATGGCGATCGTCGGCTTCCTCCCGCTCTCGTTCTCTTTTGTCCCCCGTAGCCAATGGATGGCAGAGCTCAATCCATACCAGGCCGCCGAGGGCATGGCAATCATCGCGATCGGAATCATCACATATCGTCTCATTCGCAAGCATCCGCCGGCGTTGTCGCAGCATATCTTCCGTTTGGAGGAAGCAATTCTGGTCATCCTCGCCGCGTTGATCGGGCTCTTCGCTCTGCACGTAGCTTTCTGATGTGTGGGTAGGGCGTGGTTTGCGGTACCATTCGCAACATGACCATAAGATCGCTTGGTAAATACCGGCTGTTCCTTCTTGACATCGACGGCGTTCTCGTGCGCGGCGGGCACGTAATTCCAGGCGCGGTAGAGGCCATAGAGCTTCTGCAGCAAATGGGAAGCACTTTCTTCCTAACGAACAACTCGACGCGCAGCCGCGTGCAGGTGGCGGAGAGATTATCCGCCATCGGCTTTCCAATAGATGCAAACATGATCATAACGAGTGCTTATCTCGCCGGGCGATATCTCGCCGACAAGTGCGGGACCGTGCGCGTATGGCCGCTTGGAGAGGAAGGGTTGAAAGCCGAACTCGTGACAACCGGCCACACGATCGCGTCGCCCGACCGCGCGCAGTGGATTGTGGCGGGGATGGATCGTCAACTAACTTACGACAAACTTGCACAGGCGTTGCAAGCTCTCATGAATGGGGCGTCGCTCCTGGCGACAAACAGCGACCCAACTTTCCCAACACCGGACGGCGTCGAGCCCGGGGCCGGCGCGGTGATCGGTGCGCTCTCCGGGATGGGGTACACTCCTGAGGCCGTCGTTGGGAAACCAGCAAGTTTCGGCTTTGAGATGGCGCTTCGCATGACGGGAATCGCCCCGGAGGACGCGCTGATGGTCGGAGATCGTTTGGAGACGGATATCCTGGGAGCAGCACAGGCGGGGATCGACAGCGCCCTCGTCCTCACGGGCGTGACTTCACAGGAGGCCGGACCGCTCTATGAGCCACAGCCACAGATGGTGGCACGCTCGCTGCATGAACTCGCCAGCGGCCAGTTCTCCGCCCCACGGGAATAGGCATAGATGCAAAGGAGAAGGATGATGAATACCGACGAGATCATGCAACTGGCCCTCACTCTCTCCGGTCTCACTGAGATACCGGGAGACAGCGTAGTATACAACGCAGGAACCGACATCGAACGGATTATGATCGGAATCGATGTTGACGCCCACGCAGCCTCGTTGGCCAAGGAACATGGCTACGATCTTGCCATATCACACCACCCAATGGGCGACATGGCGATTATTGATTTCCATCATGTCCTCGACCGGCACGTACAACAGATGAAGTCGGCCGGTGTGCCGCTTGGCGTTGCCACGGACGCTGTCGCCCAACTGATCGAGGAGAGACGCATCATCAACTCGATGAGAAACTATGACCACGCGCCATCGATCGCGCGCATGCTCGATATCGCATACATGAACATCCACACGCCACTCGACGAGATCGGGCGCAAGCGAATGGCGGATGCAGCCTCTTCCCTGAGCCCGGATGATACGGTCGCTGACTTGATTGAGCATTTCCAGAACACGTTCGGTGAGTTCCGGCACGCGCTGACCACGATCGAGCCGTTCCTGGGAAGTGCAGACAATCGTCTCGGTCGCGTGGTGGTTTCGCACGGAGCGGGAACAAACGGGGGATATCGAGTGGCAAAGGCGTATTTCGACCATGGCATTGACACAGTGATCTACATCCATTGCCTGCCGCCGGACGTAATCAAACTGCGCGAGGAATACCCACAGTGGAAGAATCTCATTGTCACCGGACACATCGCAAGCGACTCCGTGGGGATCAACCCATTCATCGCCGCCTTGCGGGCAAAGGGGATAGAAGTAACGGCAATCAGCGGTATCATCCCCAGCTAGGGATTCACGCTCAATCGTCTCCCCTCGCATTGCTTGCGCCTGCTACTACCCACGTGGCGGCGTGAGTGCCTCGCCGGCGGATGTGATCTATCACTCCAGAAAGGAGCGAATACCTATGAAGGCGATACTCGCGGCGCGCGATCTATGCAAATCGTATGCGTCGCACGACCTATTCAGCATGCTGTCCGTCACCTTTCACGTCGATGAACGCGTGGGATTGATCGGACCGAACGGAGCGGGAAAGACGACGCTCCTCAAGATACTCGCCGGCGTTGAGCCTCCGGATGCAGGGAGCGTGGATCGCGCCAACGATGCGCGCATCGCCTATCTCCCTCAGGTCGACGTATTCCCAGCCGAGGCTACGGTGGAGGGATCTCTTCTTGACGCCTTGACTGATATCCTGCTTGAGGACTACGAACCATCAGTGCGCGCGCGCAAAATGCTGCGCCGTCTCGGTTTCAAGGACGGTAATGTACAAGTTGAAAGTCTTTCCGGCGGTTGGCGCAAGCGCCTGGCAATCGGGTGCCAGTTGATACGGGAACCGGATCTCCTACTAATGGACGAGCCGACGAATCACCTCGATCTTGAAGGAATCGATTGGCTGGAACGCTTTCTGGAGAGATCTTCGATTTCATTCATCGTCACCACGCACGATCGGTATTTTCTGGAACGAATTACCGATCGTATCGTTGAGATCAACCCCCGCTATCGCGGTGGTTTCTTCAGTGTCAATGGCCATTACAGTGACTTCCTGGAGAAACGGGAGGCGTTCTTGCAGATAGAAGACGAAGAGCGACGCGCGCTCGCAGGCGACGTTCGGCGGGAGATCGAATGGCTGCGGCGCTCTCCGAAGGCACGAGGGACAAAATCCTCATCACGAATCGATGCAGCGCAGGGAAAGATCGACCGCCTGTCCGAGGTTCGGCAACGACATGCTGCTGGGCCAAAGATCGAAATCGGGTTCAGATCAAGTGGACGTCGAACACACGACCTGATAGTCGCAAAGGGGATCGAGAAGACATTCGGAAGCAGTCTATTGTTCCGCAATCTCGATATCCACGTAACCCGTGGTTCGCGACTGGGAATCGCCGGAAACAACGCGAGCGGGAAGACAACCCTGTTGCGCACACTCGCCGAATCCGTTACACCCGATGCCGGCAACGTGAAGCACGCCGCAAATCTTCGCATCGCTCTGTTCGATCAGCAACGTCGACAACTCGATCGAGCAGAACGCCTGCGACGGGCATTGTCGCCAAGCGGTGACGTCGTTTCCTACCTCGGGCGCAGCACGCACATCATCCCCTGGGCAAAACGATTCGGGTTCCGAGCCGATCAGCTGGACACACCGGTAGGCGACCTCTCCGGCGGCGAGCAGGCACGCGTATTGATGGCGATGATGCTCCGCGAACCGGTCGACGTGCTCATGCTCGATGAACCAACCAACGACCTCGACATCGAATCAATCGAGGTCCTCGAACAGGCACTGATCGAGTTTCCCGGCGCAGTTGTCCTCATCACGCACGACCGCCACATGTTGGATCGAGCATGCACCGATCTTATCGGGCTGCATGGCGATGGCCGCTGGGGTAATTATGGAAGCGTTGTCCAATGGCAGGCAGCGCAAGAAGAGAATGCCGATGAACAGGAGACCTCAGATAAGCCGGAAGATGGCAAGAGAAAGCAGCCGCCACGGTCGCGGTCCGGGCTTACCTACCAGGAGAAACGAGAATGGGAGGGCATGGAGGAGCAGATTCTAGCTGCAGAGAACGAAGTGACCAGCCTACAAGCACAACTGAACGATCCGATCGTGGCAACCGATCACGAACGCCTGGAGGTTGCCTACAAGGCACACCAGGCCGCACAACATAAACTTGATACGCTCTTTGCCCGCTGGGAGGAATTGGAACAAAAGAAGGCGGGAGACTGACCCCGCGGCCCGCTCCCAGGTGAGCCGATCGTGGCCGGAAGCGTATTCGCCACGTCTCAGACACTGCAGCCTTCAACTTCACCTGCGCGACTACCACAGGGGGAGTGTCGCCGCATTAAGTGACAGCAACCTCCTGTCGGACCGG
>Ga0307445_10000923_pt1 | contig 16287 bp, 15 predicted proteins | sample SalMarSW160330MG_FD_202147 | JGI IMG/M metagenome (GOLD analysis project Ga0307445, IMG submission 202147) | Salt marsh sediment microbial communities from the Plum Island Ecosystem LTER, Massachusetts, United States - SW1603-30 | ecosystem: Environmental > Aquatic > Marine > Intertidal zone >...
TCAACGGCATTTTTTACCCTTCGGGCGCGTCGATCTCACAACATCGGCATCGTTGTAGCTCATTCGTAGTAGTTTACTACAACTTCATGGGCCACTGCCTTGCCGCTGTAGCAATCTCAACTCGTAAATAATTCAGTCAATTTTTGTATAAAAAATGCGTAAAAAGATTTTTGCTGCCCAAAAGGATCGGCTCCTGTACGGGCTATTTGCCCTCAGTCTCGTGTTTTTCTTGATGGCCAAGATTTTCCCCGCCCACGAGGCAAAAGCCCTGAGAGAGGAGATGATCGCCGCTTCGCAGACGATGTCGGAGGCCATGGACATTCTCAAGGGTTGTCGCGAAGCGAAAAACCTTGGAATAGACTCATCCTCCGATGTGAACCACACCGGGCTCATCGGCGTAAGATTCTCCCTCATCACCACCACGCTAGGAAACCTCGAGGCCAAAAGAACGACGACAAATCCCAATTTTGCCGGCCTTTTGGTGTTGTTGATGAGAAGAGCGGGTGTCCATTCCAAGGATACCATTGCCGTGAGTGCATCGGGATCTTTTCCAGGTTTGATTTTGGCTGTCCTATCGGCTGCAAAGACCATGGATCTAGAGCCCCTTTTCCTGGCCTCCATAGGTGCTTCTCAATGGGGGGCGAATCATCCCGATTTTCATTGGCTGCACATGCAGGCTTGTCTGCAGCGAAAGGGAATAATTTCATTCAATCCCATAGCTGTCTCCATGGGGGGAGATCGAGATATCGGTGGAGATATGAAAGAGGAAGGGCGTGCCCTTCTTATCAAGGATATGGCGGAAGCTGGTTTTCCGATTATTTCCGAGGGAAATTTGGAGAAGAATGTCCAGCTTAAAACGCAGCTCTATCTTCAGAAGGCATCGAACAAAAAAATAAAAGTTTTTATCAACATCGGCGGCAGTTGGTCCAATCTGGGAATCGATTCAGAAATCCTGCACCTCAAGCCGGGTCTCGAAAAGATCCCACGAATTCCTCCGGAGGAAAAAAGAGGCGTTCTTTATGCTATGGCGGCTCTGGATATCCCTGTGATCCATCTGCTGTATGTCAAAGGCCTTGTCCAACAATATGGACTTCCATGGGATCCGCTTCCTCTTCCCCAGCCAGGTCAGGGAGAAATGTACAAAAACATGGAAGAAAATCAGAATTCTTTCTTGTTGATATCCGCTGTTTATCTTTTGTTGGCAGGAGTGTTTTTAGCTTTCGGAATAAAAACCTCTACATGATGACACGAACCATAGCCACACCTTGATAGACTTCCAGCGATTTGGAATCCTGGCAAATTGTTCTGTGGATGATCAGCGTTCCCAGGGGATAATTCTCCCATCTATACATTTTGGCGTGGCGCTTGGAGCCCGTGATGAAAGAGAGTTCCTGAACGGCATCCTCTATTTCGGGAAGGTTCAGGTGTTTGAGCATATCGTTTATGGGTTTGATGTCCGCAATGTGGAAGTAGGTCCCGGTCGAGTCCAGTTTTAAGGATAGCCTGGGTTGTGGTTCGAGGAAGATATATTGTGTTTCCGCTCTCCCGGCCACATACACTTTGTTCTCTTGGTAATTGTACACGATTGGCTTCTCCGGGAAGATCTTGAGCTTGATTTCAGGCCACGTCAATTTTCCGGCTTCATGTTGACGGAGAAAAATCAGACCCAGCAACAGGATGAGCATGATCATCATCGCCCTGAAAACGAATTCATGCTGTCTTTTGATTATGAGAATAATCAGCCAAACAGCAGCGAGGATAAGAAGCACACTTGCGGCCGTTGTCAGTGAGATCATTCCAAGGATGTCTTTCATCCCATTCTCCTAAACTCTCCTCAAGCCTGGGGAAGAGTATACCCATCCAAAAAAACCGGATCTGCAAATATAGTAGCACAGATGATAGCTCGATGTTAAGATTTAATCGTGCCGGTCATCTTCATTGAGTTTAGTCGAATGATCTAGATCAAGGTTTGACTTTGGGGAGAGGAATTCCGTACGGGCCATCAGGAAGAACGACGGTTTGTGGCTCGCGCCCTAAGCGCTTTTTTTGTGTGCTCACGGCCCAAGCGATGGTTCGATTCATCAACTTTTGAAGGTTTTTTGTTTCCTGGACGATCCCTCTTGCATCGGTCCCGGTGACCAGGGAAAAATCCTGGTCCGGAATTTCCAGGCAACAATAAAGGAGATTCTGGGGAGAAATTATGTTCAACAACCGGGTCCACATTTGCGCTTCCCATTGATCGGGAACAAATGTCCAGGATGGATCCAGTATGAGCCTGATGAATTCTTTCGGTCCGGCTTTTTCCAGCAGCCGGAGCATTTTTTTGTAGTTGGCGCTGCCGATCGGATCCTTATCCGTATGATGGGCCCCAAGGATGCATAGGCTCTCTTTTTTGACTAGAGGCGCACACACGAGCGCCCCCTTTGCCGCTTGATAGTGATTGATTCCCACATAACCGGCGTGGGTGATCACGAGGTCATATTTTTTCTGGAAGGGGATGGCCGCATAGGTGCACAGCTTTTCGAAGGCCGCTTTGTGGGCATCCTCCAAGGTGCCTGCAAAAACCCCTGTCAATCTGAACTGCGAATCGAGAGTGACGTTCACGACCATATCGCAACCAGCTGCTCTGGCGACCCTGAGAGCTTCTTCATGGACTGGATTTTTTTCCAGCACCAAGTCCCGCGAATAAGGAGAATGGAGGATGGCACCGCTGTGCAGAGCGTGTGTGGATGCCTCAGAGATCAGCCCGGGGCAGATGGACTTTCTTCCTCCAGAAGCGCCAGCCATGAAGTGACTTTCCACAAGGCCGGTGAGGATCTTTATATCGCTTTGAACGAAGTATCTGTTGACCAAGATCTCTCCACCAACTGGGGTGCGACAGACCTTTAGCATGTCATTCCTATTCCTGGAGTCATGGTTGAGGACCTCTAAACCAAGATTCCAAATCCGAGGATCGAGCATATCTCTCAGCTCCTGTTCATCCATAGCCCGGTGTGTTCCGGTGGCCACAAGGAGACGGATTTGCTGGAGCGGCAAGCCAGCTTTGACCATCTCATCGACGATAGGAAACAAGATACCCGACTTTCCCGCATAGGGGACGGGGCGGGTGTTGTCGGAGATGACGATCACGGCTTCGGCATTGGGATTGGCTCGGAGCTTTTTCCGTGTGATCTCTCCCAAGGGAGGACAATCGATCGGCGATCTCAAAGCATCGAGGATCGCTTTTTCTGGGTCTGAGATGGTGCCGGCCTTTCCCATTCGAAGGACATCGGAAGAGTCTGGGACTTGCACAGGAAATTGTGCGTGACCGAGATCGAAGAAGACCTCCTTCCCTTTTTCCTCACCCATTTTTCTCTCCCCTTTTTTCCGGGCTATTGATCGATTTGACCAAGGTGAAATCTCCTGCCCAGGCTGACTCCAGAACAGGGTGCATGTATTCATCCACGTCTTCTGCGCTCATCGGGATGGGCATGTTTTGAAGTTTCGAAGCCAACTGGGGGTCTTTTGCCGCTTGGAGAGCTTTTTTGATGTGGTCGGTGGTCAGGCCATCGATCTCGGCGAGTGTGGTCGGATACCCCACGCGCAGGCTCAGTGCGATCAATCCTTGGGCCACACATATTCCGAGGTCTCTCCCTTCCTGGCCTAAGCAGCTATCTTGGGTGAGATCGTATGTGTGCATGAGTTCGACCAGCCGTCGGAGTTGATTCTGAATAGCATGGGAGAAAAAAACGGTGTAGTATGGATTGAGAATGGCGCAGGCCCTTCCATGGCTGAGGACATCCACCAGGGAAAAGCTCGTGAGGTGAGCTCCGTTCGTGCCTCCCACCATGATCGCGTATCCTCCCAGATCAGTCGCCAGTCCCAGGGCCTCCCTGGCCTCCAGATTGTCGGGATCAGCGACAGCCTTTTCCAAGTTTGCCAAAATCAATTCGATGCCCGTGAGAGCGATATCCTCGATTTTCGGATAGATCTCGGGTCGGGCACCGTAATACACCTCGAGACAGTGGGATAGGCCATCGAAGGCTCCGTCACAGGTAAAGGAAGGGGACATGGATCGGGTGAGCCCGTAATCGAAAAGAGAGCGGGAGGGAACGATGGCATCGTCGATGATGAGTTTTTTCTGAAAATTCCGGAAGTCTGTGATGTTGGAGTATTTGGTCAGATGGGCTGCGGAGCCTGATGCAGTCTGAAGAGCGACAAAAGGCAACAGTTCTTTTCCCGTGGTTGCCGCCTTTTCTGCCACTTTGCCGAGACCAAAATAATCGCCCAGGCTGCCGCCCAAGCAAGCGAGAACGATAGCGGCCTTTGTTGCATCGATACCTGAACCTCCCGATGCAGCGAGAACAAGGTCAGGCTTTATGGAAAGAATGGCTTTTTCGATGCGGAACACATCTTCCTGTGGCGAATTGGGATGGGCAGTGGGAGTGTGACCCACGGTCTGTAAACCGGCCTGTTTGAGCGTACGAACGAGAACATCATAACGAACAGGATCCCTTTCCTGCAGGCTCGTGACGAGTAAAACGTTTTTGCCCAAACCTCGGGAGAGAGGGCCGATTTTCTGGAGACAATCCAAACCGTGAACATAGCTTTCCTGTTTGAAAGTTTTGATGAGTTTTTTGGCCTTGTTTTTGAGTGTGCTCATGTTTCTCTATGGTAACATATATGAATTTTTTTATAACTTGCACTTTTTTCTTTTGGAAGAGTCGGTTTTGTGCTAAAATGATGGGCCTGTAGAAAGGATGGAGCTCAAAGGATCTTTTTTTTCCGATTTCCTAAAACCCGCCCAGGTCGTCTATGACCTCAAAGCCAAGGACAAAATACAAGCGATCGAAGAGCTCCTCGATGTTTTGTTCAAGCAGAAACTCATCAAAAACAAAAAACCGATTTTGACGCGCGTCATCGATAGAGAACGACTTGAATCCACGGCGATCGGTCACGGGGTGGCTTTGCCCCATGCCCGCATGGATACGGGACACGATATCGCTGTAGTTGTCGGAAAGTCCGCTAAAGGTATCGATTTCGATTCCATCGATGGCAAGCACGTCCACATCATCATCCTGATCGTTTGGAATCCTTCGATCCCCGGTCTTTTTAATCACCTGTTTGCCGGATTGGCCCAATTTTTGCGAAATCCAGGATTCCGGAAGAGATTGTTCGATGCTAAAAACAAAAAACAGCTATTCGAGGTCATCTCGGAGATCGAGCTCAGACTTCCTGACAAGGATGATAAGATCATGAGCCGAGCGAGTCTTCTGTGGAAACTCCAAGAGATCGAAATCAAGAAAAAAAAGGTGAAAAAAGACGAAAAGAAGGAGTTGCAGAAAAAAGCGGATTTGATCCGGCAAGAATTGGATGCCGAACTGTTAGACAGGTTCGACAGATTGATGGATAGATATGGATTTGCTGTGGCAGAAGTGGATGGGGGATCCTGTTTGGGTTGTTTCATCAATGTTGCAACTGGAATGGGATCAGCGATCGAGGGGAGCAATGATATTTATGTGTGCGAAAACTGCGGCAAATTCCTGATCTCCAAAAAGAAAACCTAGGGGACATCCCATTAGGTACCTATGGGGACGTCCCCATATAATTAATAAAATGAATCCTGCGTGTGTCAGCAAAGAAAAATGGGAGGCTCTCAAAGAAAAGATGGAAAGCCTCGGCATACATGAAAAGGATATCGTCGAGAAGTTTATCCGCTCGAGCGGAAAAGGAGGGCAAAAGGTCAACAAAACCTCCACATGTGTGTATCTGAAACATGTCCCGACCGATATCGAGGTAAAGTGCCAGAGAGAGCGCTACCAAGCTATCAACAGATACCTGGCGCGGAAAATCCTGGCAGAGAAAATGGAAGCGAAAATCCTGGGCAAGGAGAGTGAGGAACGCCAAAAGATCGAGAAGATCCGCCGGCAAAAGAGAAAACGCTCCAAAAGGGCCAAAATGAAAATGCTGGAGGATAAGAAAAAGCAAGCCCAGAAGAAAAAAGACCGGAGCTTCCGCCCTAAACCCGAGGATTTCGAGTCGTAATTAAATTTATTCGGCGAGTTTAACCAACATCTGGAGCAGGAGGTTTGCCCCTTTTTCCAGATCCTCCCATTGGATCATTTCTTTAGGTGAATGGCTTATGCCATCCTCGCAGGGAATAAAAATCATCCCGGGATCAGCCACCGATGCCAAGATCTGGGCATCATGACCTGCACCGCTCGGGAGGGTTATGTGTTCATAGCCTAGGTTTTCACTCTCTTTTTTCATCATACCCTGGATTTTTTCCGGGATGGGGACAGGATCGGTTTTATCCACCACTACGGATGAAAAATGCAATCCCCGGGTCGAAGCTACATCTAAAGCCATCGCCATCAGTGTCTTCTCCAGTTCGGTCAGGATTTGTCGGGATGTGCTGCGAAAATCCAACGAGAAATCCACCTCACCGGGAACGATGGTGAAAGCTCCGGGATTGACCTTGACTCTTCCGATGGTCAACATGCTGCCGTAATGATGAGTGGCCACATATTGTGTGCTCTTCAACGCAAAATCGGCTAGACCCAAAAAGGCATCGTGACGAAGTTCGAACGGTGTGGCGCCAGCATGGCTTGCTTCTCCCAGAAATTGGCATTCCCAATAATTCTTACCGGCGATGACATTCACAATGCCTATCGGCTTGTCTTCAGACTCAAGAACAGGCCCTTGTTCGATATGTATTTCCAGGAAAGTTTCTATCTCGGGTCTGAGTTTGTGGGCTTCCAAGATGCTTTCTATGCTGAATTCGGTATTGGCCAATACCTCCACAAACGGAATCCCGAATTGGGTTTTCCCCTTTTCCAGAAGGTCTCTGTTCGGGGGGGATATAAAGGCACGGCTGCCGAGGAAGTCGCCGACCAGGTTTCCTTCTTCGTCCGTAAAAGACGCCACTTCCAATGGCTTTGTCCTTTTTACTCCCTCTTCATTTATCCGCCTCAAGCACTCCAGGGCTGAGAGAACGCCGATTGAACCGTCGAACATCCCCCCGTTGATCACGGTATCGATATGGGAGCCTGCCATGATCGTTTTTCCCGCTCCCTTCAACCGGCCGAAAATATTCCCCACGCCATCCTGACGGATTTCGAGCCCTGCATTTTTTATCCTGTCTTTGAGCCATTCACGTGCTTCGAGATCGGCCTCGCTGAAAGACGGGCGGCTTATCCCTCCTCTGGGATCCCGCCCGATTTGCCCCAGCTTTTCGATATCTTTTTGTAAACGATCGAGATTTATTCGAATGTCCATCATCTATCCTTTATTCGATCAGAGCGATCATCTCCTGCACGGCTTGGTCTATTCCGACGATGGCTGCTCTCGCCACGATGGCGAATCCAATGCTGAATTCTTTCATTTCCGGGATGGCTGCAACGGGCTGGACATTGAAATAATCCAATCCATGACCGGCATGAATCTCCAGCCCCAATCCGGTGCCATGGCTGGCTGCCTGGCTTATCTCTTTTAAGGCTCGGTCACGTTCTTCCCCGGGTTTTAAGTCAGCGTACTTTCCGGTGTTGATCTCGATCAGGTCGACTCCCACTCTTTGGCAGGTTTTTATTTGTTCGATATCGGGATCCACAAAGATGCTGACCCTTATCCCGGCCTGTTTGAGATCCTGGATATGTCTCTGGAGGTGGTCTTCGTTCGATCGGACATCCAGGCCCCCTTCTGTGGTTATTTCTTCATCCCGTTCGGGAACCAGAGAAACGACATCCGGTTTGATTTCCGTGGCCAATCGTTTCATTTCATCGGTAGCGGCCATCTCTATGTTGAGTTTTGTCTTCACGGTCTGTTTGAGTATACGGAGGTCCCGCTCTTTGATGTGGCGCCTGTCCGAGCGTATGTGACAAACGATCCCTTCTGCCCCGGCCTGTTCTGCCAACAACGCTGCCAGCACAGGGTCAGGGATGTTGTGCCGGCGTGCCTCTCTTAGGGTGGCGATATGGTCCACGTTGACCGCAAGTTTCATGTTCCCCTCCATTTAAAATTTTTCCAGTACCATTATACCGGGAAAAAGGGGAAGGGCCAACCCATTAACCGAGGTGCTGGGATAAAACCTGGGCCATCCGGTTGGCCAGGTCCTCCAGTTCATTCCGGTCTGGTCCCTCGACCATGATACGAGCCAGGAACTCTGTCCCAGAATAACGGAGACTGAAACGACCTCGATTATCAAGTTGACTTTCGATCTCCTCTTTGGTTCTGATTATCTCGGGATACAGGGAAAAGGCTTCTTTCCTGGATACGGGCACATTCAAGAGGATCTGCGGGTATACCCGGTAATCCTTCACAAGTTCGGATAGGGATGCTTTTTTTATCGATAGGGCCTCGACCATCCTGATGCTGGTCAGGATTCCATCCCCCGTGGGGCAGTCATCCAGAAAAATGGTGTGGCCCGACTGTTCCCCTCCTAGGTTGGCTCCGGACTTGATCATCTCCTCCAAGACGAATCGATCTCCGACATCGGTTCTCACCAGTGTGAGTCCCCATTTCTCGAGAGCCTTTTCCAATCCCATGTTGCTCATCGTAGTCGCCACGATCCGGTCGGATTTCAACCGCCCGACTTCCTTCATGAATTGGGTTTGAACGAACAGCGTGTGATCTCCGTTTAGAATCTGGCCGCTTTCATCGACCCAGATAGCGCGATCCGCATCGCCATCATACGCGATCCCGATGTCGGCACCGGCCTCGACGACACTTTCAGCGAGTTTTTCTGGATGGAGGGATCCACAGCTCACGTTTATGTTCCTCCCGTCAGGAGAAGAATTGATCGCCACAACGTCAAATCCCTGCAATTGAAAAATGAATGGTGCAATCGCCGAACTGGCCCCGTGCGAACAGTCCAATACGACCTTCATGTTGCGATCAGGATTTTTCTCGGGAAAACGCTCCAACAGAAATTCTGTGTATTTTTGTCCCAATGTCGGTTCAGGATATACCTCTATGGTTTTGGGTTCGATCTCCCTATGCCGGGACGCCATAGCATTTTCCAAACGTTTTTCCCACGCTTCCGGAATTTTCATGCCGGCCGAAGAAAAGATTTTGATGCCGTTATCTTTATAAGGATTATGGGAGGCAGAAATGACGATGCCAGCAGAAAAAGCGTACTGTTTGGTGAGGTAAGAGATCGCAGAAGTGGGAATAACTCCTGCCGATACAGCTTCTCCATTTCTTAGTCCAAGGCCTTGAAACAGAGCCCGTTCCAGCCATTTTCCTGACTCTCTCGTGTCGCGCCCGATAATCACCTTGGGGGGAAGCTCTTCCTGCTGGAGCAGGTCCATGAGCGCTTCGCCAAGGGTACAAACGGTAGAATAGTCCATCGGGAATTTCCCTGCAATTCCTCTTATCCCGTCAGTTCCGAAAAGTTTTTCCATTTTTTCCGCAGTTTCCAGTCGGTATAAAGACCAAAATTATACTGAAATATTATGACAATTCAAGGGAAAATTCCCACCCGGTTATTTTTTTATCTCGGGCTTTTTTTGTCCGGCAAGGTTCTGGATCAAAATCCGCACGAGCACTGTCGTTCGGGATACGGCCAATCGCAGGTCCGGATTGGGCAGGATGAGGTTGGCCTCCACTTCTGTCGGTTCCGTCAATGCCGATATGTCGACCGGCGTGGTTTTGACCTTGTCGCTTTTATTGATTTTGCTTTCCGGCCCTCTCACTCGGACACGGGAAGGGATCACTTCGATCTTTGCAACCCCCAATCCTTCCCGAAGCTCTCCCAGGATATCCGGTTCCACTTCGAGCATTTCTTCCACGATCCTTTCCAATTTCAATTTTACCTGCTGCGGGATGATCTGCTGGATCTCTGCTCCTTCTGGAGCTCGGATCATGTTTTCGCTGAGATAATAGTCCTGCACATCGATCCGGGCTCCACGCAGATCCAAGACCGCATTGACATTGGCTGCCGTGAATTGCCCGATCAGCCTTTTGGGTGCCCGGATGATGACATTCAGTGTCGGTGGCGGTTTTTCCACAAGGGCCATGCTGGAAGGGATGTTGTGGACATCGAGGCGAATAGTCAGGATTTTTTCATCGAAGATTTTATCATCGGGAATGAGTATAAACCACAGCACAAGGGCGATGAGAAAAGAGAATAATTTCAGACCCCAATTACGGATAAAAACCTGTCTCAATATTCTTATCATTTTATTTCAAATAGTTGATCAATTTTTCCTTAAGCTGCTTTTTCTCCAATCCTCTTTCCAAGCGTCCCTTGATGGCCACTGAAATAGTGCCGACTTCTTCCGACACGACGAGGACCAGAGCATCGGTTTCTTGGCTGAGTCCCAAGGCGGCCAAATGTCTTGTTCTGGCCAGGAATTCGTCCCCCAAGTTATGGGAGGCCGGAAGGGGAAGGAGGCATCCCGCGGCCACGATCCTGTCGCCTTTGATGATCACGGCTCCATCATGGAGGGGAGAATTCGGAAAAAATATGGAGACCAGCAGGTCCTTTGTTACAGCGGCATCTATTTTGGTGCCGCGGTCGGAATAACTTTTCAGGGAGATGTCCTTCTCGATGGCGATGAGAGCTCCGATTTTTTTGGAGGCGAGGTAATCCACGGCCATGAACACATCTTCCAATTTTTCCGATAGGGCTTTGAGCGTCATGGGTTTGCGGAAAGATTGGGAGCCGATCGTCGTCAAGAATTTCCGGATCTCTCCTTGGAACAGCACGATGATCGCGATGATCAAGTACATGATGAATTTTTCGATAAGCCAGTGAGAGACCACAAGATTGCCCCACTGGGTGATCAGAAAAAGAAGCCCGACGATGGCGATACCGAAGGCCATCTGGTAGGCTTTGGTGTCTTTGATCAAACGAAAGAAGGAGTACAGGATGATGGTGGTAAGCAGGATGTCGAGAAAATCTCCCAGTGTAAAATTGGCCAGCGCGTTGAAGATATTCTCAAGCATACCGGATCGTATTCTCCTTATCTGGTTCGGTATCGTTTTGGGCAGATACTCTCTCATCCAGGATCGCTTCGGCCACTGTGATCGCTCTCTTGACCTGCTCGACATCGTGCACCCGTAAGATGTGAGCTCCCCTCAAAACGGCCAAAACGGCACTGGCGATGGTCCCTTCTGTTCTTTCCTGAGGGGGAAGGTTGAGTATCTTTCCGATAAAGGATTTGCGCGAAATCCCCAACAGGATCGGCCGGTCGAGGTCTTTCAAAAAATCCAGGTTATTTATGATGGCCAGGTTGTGTTCCAGGCTTTTGCCGAATCCTATTCCCGGATCGACGATAATTTTTTCCATTTTGATGCCATAGGCCATGGCTGTCGTTATTCTTTCTTTCAGGAAACAGCCTATCTCTTGAAAGAGGTCTTCGTAATAGGGATTGACCTGCATGGTTTTGGGCACACCCTTCATGTGCATCAGAACGACCGGGACTCCTTTTTCCGAGGCCAAGAGAGGCATGCGGTCATCGAAACGGAATGCGCTGATGTCGTTGATGATATCGGCGCCCGCAGCCAATGCCTCTTCGGCCACTTTGGCTTTGGTCGTATCGACCGAGATAAGGATCTTGGTCCTTTTCCTGAGTTCGGTGATGACCGGGATGATCCGCCTCAATTCCTCTTCGGTGGATACAGGGTCAGAACCGGGGCGGGTGCTTTCCCCTCCGATGTCGAGAATGTCAGCCCCTTGTTTTTCCAATTCCAGCCCTATATGGACCGCACGGTCTTTGTCCATACTCAAACCAGGGTCTGAAAAGGAGTCGGGCGTGGCATTGATGACACCCATGAACCAAGTTTTCGGGCCAAGGGTGTGCTGTTTTTCGTTGACCTCGAATATAAGATTCTTTCTCATTTCTCGCTTTTCTGTTCAGCAGGGTCGACTTTGGGTTTTTCTTTTTTAGGTTCTGCTTTTTTCCTCGGTTTTTTTGTGGTCCCCTTGTTATTCCCTTCGATGAGATCGTCGATTTCATCCGAGGTAAGGACTTCTTTATCCAGAAGCGCCTCTGCGATGGATTTGAGCGATGCTTTGTTGTTCTCCAACAGGTTCTTCGATCTTTCGAAATTCCGCGTGATGATTTTTTTCACTTCCATGTCGATGAGCTCGGCCGTCTTTTCGCTGAAATTTTTGTGCATGGCCAGCTCTTTACCCAGAAAAATGAGGTCATCACGCTCGCCGAAAGTCAAGGGACCTAGATCGGACATCCCGTACTGGCACACCATTTTCCGGGCAATGTCGGTCGCCCGTTCAAAGTCGTTGGCCGCTCCGGTGGTGGTTTTGTTCAAAAACAGAATTTCCGCCACCCGTCCGGCCATCAGAACGGACAGTTGTGCGTCGAGAAATGTTTTGGAATAGGTGTATCGGTCATCGAGAGGAAGCTGTTGGGTGATCCCCAATGCTAGCCCTCGAGGAATGATCGTCACTTTGTGGATGGGATCGGCCTCCGGGATGAGGGCAGCGACAAGGGCATGACCGGCCTCATGATAAGCCGTTGTATTTTTTTCTTCTTCGCTGATGATCATGCTTTTTCTTTCCACGCCCATCAGCACCTTGTCTTTTGCGTTTTCCATGTCCTTCATCATGACATCTTCCCGGTTAAGGCGAGCAGCCAACAGGGCTGCTTCATTGACGAGGTTGGCCAAATCAGCTCCTGAAAAACCAGGTGAGGAACGGGCCAGTACTTTTAGGTCCACATCCTTATTAAGAGGAATATTTTTTATGTGGACTTTGAGGATGTCCTCGCGGCCTTTGACATCGGGCATGTTCACCACGATCCTCCGGTCGAAACGGCCGGGCCGGAGGATGGCGCTATCCAGAATATCCGGCCTGTTCGTAGCCGCGATCAAGATGACCCCTTCATTGGCATCGAATCCATCCATCTCCACCAGGAGTTGGTTGAGAGTCTGCTCTCGCTCATCATGGCCTCCGCCCAGTCCTGCTCCCCTTTGTCGGCCTACCGCATCGATCTCATCGATGAAGATCAAACAAGGGGCATGTTTTTTCCCTTGTTCGAAAAGATCCCTCACGCGGGATGCGCCGACTCCGACGAACATCTCGACAAAGTCAGAACCGCTGATCGAGAAAAAAGGCACACCTGCTTCACCGGCCACGGCTCGAGCGAGAAGCGTTTTCCCGGTTCCCGGAGCCCCGACCAGAAGAACGCCCTTCGGTATCCGTCCCCCGAGTTTTTGAAACCGTTGGGGGTCTTTAAGGAATCCGATGATCTCTTGAAGCTCTTCTTTGGCTTCTTCCACGCCGGCCACATCCTTGAACGTTACCTTTTTCTGCACCCCAGAGAAAAGCTTGGCCCGGCTTTTTCCGAAGGAGAGGGCTTTGTTTCCCCCGGACTGCATCTGTCGCATGAAAAATACCCAGAACAGGATGAGGATGAGGATCGGGAACCAGGTGAAAAGGTAGCCGTACCAAGGATTGCGGTTGGTATCCTTGACCGTCATGATGACGTTGTGTTCCCTTAAGATCTTGACGAATTCATCGTATTGAAGAAGCACGACACTTTTGAATGCCTGTCCATCGGTGAATGTTCCCTTGATTTGACTCCCCGTTATCGTCACCTCGTTGATATTCCCCTTCTCGACCTCGTCCATAAAATCTGAGAAATTTATCTCCCTTTTGACTGTACCTGGCGTTTGGAGAAGGCTGTACAGGACGATGATGATGATCCCGGCTGTGATCCAAAAAATAATGCTCCGGTATGACTTTGGTGGTTTTCTTCGTACATCTGGCATGATTCAATCCTTTAGAGAATTCATTTTAACATGTTTTGAAAAAATTGTTAACAAAACTGACTTCAATCCTTTAATATATACGTTATATACGTTCGTTTTCCCGAATCTTATTCATTCGGAAGGCATCTCAATTTGATGAATAGGGCTTTTAGGAATGGAGCTGTAAATCTTCAAGGTCGCTTCAACCATTCCTAAAAGCCCTATTTATCGCAGAAATAGAGATGCCTCCAATCATTTGAGCTGCCTTGACTCCTGTCCATAGATTTTGTACTATGAAATTTCCCAAAGGTGGGGCTGTAGTTCAGTTGGGAGAACGCTTGACTGGCAGTCAAGAGGTCGGGAGTTCGAGTCTCCTCAGCTCCACCATTTTTCCCCTGTAGACGCCTTTTCTTGTTTTAGCCTGAGTCAATCAAACTGAGTCATTTTAAGCGATTTTGTCCACAAATTGTCCACAAATTTTAGACACAGTATAAGTCTATCTCGATTTCCTGTCTCAATTTACAATGTCGCAGCAACGTGATAATGTCCTATTTCTGCAAAATAAAAATGTCCGGTTTTTTAGTTGCTGGTGTAAGGTTTTCCTTAGCGAAGGAGAACCTGCATGGCGAAAGACATATTGAAGATGAGTCGGAGAGAGGTTGATCGGTTAATGATACTTCGGGGAGCACTCGAGCGGGAGGTGACGCAATGGAGAGCCGCTGAGGTATTGGGGTAGAGTGAGCGTCAGGTGCGAAGGCTTGTGAAGCGGATCCGGGAGGAGGGGGCGGATGGGATCATACACCGCAGTCGGGGGCGACGGTCGGTTCGGAAGATGTCGGAGGAGACGGCTTCGGGGATTCGAAGGGCGATCGAGAATCGGTATGTGGGATTTGGTCCCACCTTGGCTGCGGAGATGTTGAGGGAACGGGAAGGGATCGAGGTGAGTCGGGAGAAGCTTCGGCAGTTGATGTTGGAGGCGGGATTGTGGAAGAGAGCTAGACGGAGGAAGAGGGCCCATGAGTGGCGGGATAGGATGGCTCATTGTGGTCAGATGGTGCAGGTGGATGGTTCCGAGCACGATTGGTTGGAAGGTCGGGGTCCGAAGATGGTGTTGATGGGCTACATTGATGATGCCGCTTCTCATTTTTTTGGGCGTTTCTATGAGTACGAAGGGGTTTATCCAGCCATGGACTCTCTGGAACGCTATATACGCCGCTACGGACGTCCTGTCTCACTCTATATTGACAAACACTCGACCTACAAGACCTCTAGACAGCCCTCTTTGGATGAACTCCTTAAGGGGCAGAGCGCAGCCACTCAGGTGGGACGAGCCTGTAGGGAGCTTGGGATCGAGGTGATCCATGCTGGTTCTCCTCAGGCTAAGGGGCGAATCGAGCGGTCCTTTGGGACTCATCAGGATCGGTTGATCAAGGTGATGCGGCTGGAAGGGATCTCAACCATGGAGCAGGCCAACGCCTTCTTGGACTCCTATCTCCCATGGCACAACAAGAAGTTTGCCCGCCAACCGCTTAAGAGTAGGAACCTGCATCGAAAAGTTCCCCATGGATTCAGATACCGGGATGTCTTCTGCCTCAAGGAAAAACGCATAATCACCAACGGCTATACTGTCAAGTGGAAAGGCCGTGAACTGCTGATCGATCGGCCGACTTCCGCCATGCGGAGGCGCAAAGTTGAGGTCCGAGAGCAGTTCGACGGTCAGATCGAGATCATTTTCAATGGCCGTAGATTGAAGTATCAAGATATCACAGACAAAACCCAAAATAAAAAACCACAAGAGAAAAAATTGCAAAAGCCCAGAAAAAAGAGCACATATATACAACCAGCTGATCACCCTTGGCGCAGACCGTATAAAGAACTCCATTATGCATGGTTTTTACAAAAAATAGGACAATGAACAAACCGGACATTTTCACTTTGCTAAAAACCGGACATTTTCATGTTGCGTTGACACTGTCTCAATTTACAATTGACTCTAATCATATTCCTTGATATCCTTTTGCCGACCAACAATGGGAATGTAAGGGGACAGTAATGACAAACAAATGTCCTAAGTGTCACACAGATAATCCTGATACCAAGCAATTCTGTGGTGACTGCGGCACCCAACTACCCTCCATCAAGGATATAGAAGTCACAGAAACTTTAGAAACACCAAAAGAGGAACTAACAACAGGCTCTACATTCGCAGGAAGATACCAGATCATCGAGGAGTTGGGTAAGGGCGGGATGGGAAGAGTTTATAAAGTCCTCGATAAAGAGGTTAATGCCAAGGTCGCACTAAAGCTCATCAAGCCTGAAATCGCCTCTGACAAAAAAACCATCGAGAGATTCCGGAATGAACTGAAAGTAGCCCGTGACATTACCCACAAGAATGTCTGCCGGATGTATGATTTGGGCAAAGAGACAGGTGCTTATTACATCACTATGGAGTATGTGTCGGGTGAGGATCTCAAGAGCTTTGTCCGAAGATCAGGATTAATTTCTGTTGGTAAAGCAATCTCTATAGCAAATCAAGTATGTGCGGGCTTACAAGAGGCCCACAGGCTAGGAGTCGTTCATCGGGATCTCAAGCCT
>Ga0307445_10000925_pt1 | contig 16273 bp, 14 predicted proteins | sample SalMarSW160330MG_FD_202147 | JGI IMG/M metagenome (GOLD analysis project Ga0307445, IMG submission 202147) | Salt marsh sediment microbial communities from the Plum Island Ecosystem LTER, Massachusetts, United States - SW1603-30 | ecosystem: Environmental > Aquatic > Marine > Intertidal zone >...
ATGGCTTTCCATCTGGGATAACATTGCTTTCCATTCTTCATAATGCGGATAATTGGGGAACATCCCGTTTGAAATACTGACAACCCGAATTTTTTCTTGCTCAGGAAGGGTTCTGTTCCATTCAAGGATTTTTTTTAGTGATGTGATGTAGGGCGTGTTGTCCTTCTCCCACATCGGGACGGCGAAATAGGTGAGGGATGCATTCGGAGCGACTCCTAGGTTTTTGCCGACAGCAATTGAAGTGACCGGAGACCCATGCATTTGAGGGGAGAGGTCTTTGAGCCCTGTTTCATCATAACGGGTGAGACAAGACGTGTATTCTGTATGGCCCAAGAGCAAAGGTTGGTCGATGATGGCGATCCCCACGCCGGTTCCATCTATTCCTTCCTCATGGAGGGCATTAACACCCAGACCAGGATTTTTTGCATTAGCGACAATCTTAGCAGGATGAAATCCCTCCGGCATTCTGTCTTCAGGCGGCCATTCGGTGAGGGTGTCGAAGGTCATGGAGTTCAGGAATTTTATCAGTTCTCTCAGGTCCAATCTCATAAGAGAAATGTTGGCTAAGCCCCAGAATCGATCGATCTTATTCAGGTCGTCGTTCGTTCTGAGGATAAGTTTTTCATCTTCTCCGATGTCAAGCTGTTTTTCCTTATAGTAAATCCGCCTTAGAGTAAATGGAGCCGGATCGTTGCGCATTTTCCAAAAGGCTATTTGAATATCCGGATACTCAAATCCCAGCATTTGCATACCGCCGTCTCTGTCTTCTTGCTGTTTCGTTGGTTTTCCCAGGAAAGATATTATTTCTTCGGGTGTGGATAACTTATAGGCGATCTGGCCCGATTTTAGGCCATTTCTTATCTTGGCTATCGCGTCTTCATCATTATTGCTTTTTATTGAACTGATTAAAAAAATAGCGCACACAATGGTTGTGAAAATTTCGACAATTTTGTGTTTCATCTATAGTCTCCAATAAATCCAATTATACCTGCCGTTACACTTTATGTGTCACAATATAATACTGGAAGGACAATGGAAGAGTTTCACCAAAACTTGGTTTTTATTTCCATATCATCCGGTAGACTTGGAATTCCCGAAATCCATCGGGTTTTTCCTGGAAGCAATACAAGCTGTCTCCTTTCGCTTGAGCACAGATCTCGCGATCGCCCATAGAAAGGATATTCAGACTTTCCCTTCTAATAAATACACCTTCAGGATTAAAAATATCATATATGTATTCTCCAGGATTTTTGCCTCTTTTAAAGGTCATCATGTAGATGCGGCCTGCATCATCCAGGAAAAAGTCACAAATCGGAAGCCAGTATTTTGGAAAGAAAAACTTGTCTCCAAACTGTTCGAATAACCTTTTTCTTTCTTCGATCACATCTGCGGGAATGGATACTGGCTCGTATTCCTTCCGGATTATCTGGACGAGTTTACCCTCTAAATCAAATTTTAATATCTCATATCCTCTTTCCTCGCAGGCCGCATAAATATAGCCCTGATGAATCTTCCATTTTATGAAAGGCACGGAATTTATGGCTCTATAGCCATTGGCATCTATTTTGTAGGGATCTTGATCCTGACTGATAAGCTCCCGTATTGAATTAAAATCCGGATCACTCACACTCAATACCCAATCCAGCTGTTGTCTGTCTTCAGAGAATCTATCTCCCAGACAAACAAAGTTCCTGTTTTCCAAGGGATACACGGAACGTCCGTCGGTTGGGGAGCGGCACTCTCTGATTAACGATCCCTCTTGATCGAAAAGCAAGATTTTTTTGTTCGTATGATCGTAAACTGTTAAGTTGTTCCGGTTATCCATCCCCGCGTAAAGGATGAATTGGATTTCACCAGGTCCCTGTCCTTTGTGTCCGAAGGAATGAAGGAATTTGCCTTTTGCATCAAATTTGAAAATCAGATTCCCATCTTTATTGCTGTTGAAAAAATAGATATTCCCCACTCTGTCGACCTCAAAATCTGACGCATCAGCTATTCCTAACTCTCCGATTTCCTCACTGGCAAAATCGATGGAAAATTCTTTTTCGAGTGTGAGAATGGCCGGCCCGCCGATAATCTTGTAAGGTTCCAGGTGATTGATGATGACTTCAACGCCGTCCTCGGTGAATTTTTCAATTCTGTCTGATCTCTGCGCGCAGTGAATGCACAAAATGATGATAAAAAGGAAATAGACCGGTTTTTTCATACTCCCTCCCATAATCCATCCAAAATATGTGCCCTCGTTTATTATACAAGTATATTTTTAAATTATTCCCTTAAGGTTGGATCTAATAGAGGTTTTATTTCTGGAACGATAGGATCTCGATACCCAGGTTGTCGACCAGCTTCCAGCGGATTTTTTGGGTGCCCATCACGGTCGGGCTGTCGATAAATTTGATGTGGGAGGGATTCTCGACGAGAATCCCTGCTGCCGCATCGACGGCGACCCATTCGCCCAACCACACTTCACACCACATGTGCCCGACCCAGTTTTTTCCGTTTAGGGCTTCACCGAAAGCGACACGTGTCGGGATCCCTGCCGCCCTGGCAAGAGAGGCAAAAAGTGTCGAGAATTCCACACATTTTCCTCTTTTCCTTTTGAGAACTTCCGGACCCGATAGTGTTTCAGCGATATATTCTGTTCCGATATTTTCGTACACCCAGAGAAGAATTTTTTTCACAAGGGATAACGCATCGTTTTCATCGCCTTTGATTTCAAAAAGTTGCTTTTGGATGGCCGGATCATTCGGCTTGATGAACTCTGAATCCATTAAAAAAGGAGCAAAGTATTCATCTTGGACTGGGAATTGAGCAACAATTGATGGAGGAAGTGGCTTTTTTATCTCCAGCACAGCCTCGTATTCATCCCCATTTCGTACTTTTTCGACAACTTTTTGCCGGTTGTCTACGAATCGAAATTGCTCGAAGGGAATCCCCTTCCATTTGATGGATATCTGTGCCCTGTCGATACTCCATACATTAGGGAATTGGGGCTTGCACAGAACCGTCAGGGTCAATCCATCGGCAGTGTTGAGATAGTTGATATTCCGCGCATTTCTGGCCGTCGTGACATAGGATCGGCTGTTGAGTTCGACAAACTTGATCTGTTTGACCCGGCCTTTTTTGTCGATGTTGAAGATCATGGTGATTCTTTCTCTCGCCTTGGCGATGATACTGCCTTTGTCATCCGGGATGACTTCGACATCATACTCATTGATTTTCCCTTCCACAGGATTAAAAACATGCAATTCGAAATGACCCAGATCTTTTTTTTGGAAAATGACGCTACCCACGACGACTTCGAAATAGACATCGTCGATAGGAATTTCTTGATACTGGATCTCTTCGTTATCGACCTGCCGAGTTAGAAAAAGAGTTTTATCTCTGAACTCTCCAGCGATGTGTGTTTGTTTGATTTTGAATTGAATTTGAAGGTCGAATGCCACCGGGTTCATATCTTTATCGACGATATAAAAGCCCTTTTGTGTGATAGCTTGCGGGTTGTAGCCAGCTATGTCCGTTTTTATGGTTTGATAGATCTGGTATCGGATGTTCCCGTTTTCGAGGTCTTCTACGATGATGTGGTCGAACCCGTAGCCATGCCCGTTTCGCTCCAGCTTTTGCCACGACTCCCTGGTTTGAGCGGATAATGGGGATGCAAAAAGGAAAAGGATTATTATAAGAACACAATAAAAGACATTCCTTTTACCCATATGCTCTTTACTTATTTTAAAGCATATGGCATCGGATATAAAGGACTATTCAATGTTTTATAATCTTCTTACTTTTTCTTTTATCCTCTGGATGTGGCCGCGGCCAAGCCCTTTGACTTCACAACCCAACTCGAAATAACGGTGTATCTTTTCGTCTGAAAGAATCCCGAAGCAATCGATTATGGCTGCTCTGTGACCGATGGCTTTTATCACATCATCGGGTTGAAGGTCGAGATAGGGTTCATGTCGCACGGCAAAAATCACGGCCTCGACATCTTTTAAAGCCGCATTCAGATCGTTCTGGACAGATATCTCTGCCAGTTTCTCCTGATTGCGGAAAAAGCGGGATTTGCTCTCGCCAACTCCTGGATAGGAATCCTGTTTTTCGAATTCCCACCAGTGGTCGATATAGGGATCATGAACTCGAATTTCAGCTCCCATCTCTGCCAGCTTGCGTATGATGATCTCGGAGCCACTGTAACGCGTGTCGCCCACATCTTCACGATACGCGGCCCCCAATACCAGTATTTCCGCGGCCGCTATGGGCTGTCCCATATTGCGCAAAGCGTCCCGGGTGAGTTGGGCCGCATGTACTCCTCTTGTGTCATTTATATCGATAGCCAAGGGTGTGATCTTGAATATATCATCTTCGAATCCCAGGATATGTTTATAGGACCACACACCCAAACCCCCATCCTTGGGAAGGCAATATCCTCCGATGCCAGGACCGGGAAAGATGATATTGCTGTGAGTCGGTCGCACCTTGATGGCTTTGATAACTTTGATTATGTCTACTCCGTTCCGCTCGGCGAACAGGCTCCATTCATCCAAAAAGGCCAAGATAGTCGCACGGTAGGAGTTCTCGACTATTTTTGCCGTTTCAGATTCGATCGGCTTATCCATCACCGTGAGAGGATATTTCTCTGTGTTCAGTACCTCATTCAAGAATTTGACAACCCGGGTTTTTGCTTCTTCATTGATGCCGGAACAAACCCGCCAAAAATCACGGATGCTGGCAACGTAGTTACGGCCAGGCATGACGCGTTCATAACTATGGGCAAGCAATGGTTCACTTTCGATGCCCCTGTTTTTGAATATCTTCTTCATGATGGGGTAGGCCACTTGCTCAGTGGTTCCTGGAGCCACAGTGGTCTCGATCAAGACTAGGGCTTCGGGACGAATATGTTCGGCGATGATCCCAAAAGAGCTTTCCAGTGCGGCCATTTCCGTTCTGCCGGTTCTCACATTTCCCAGATCTTCTTTGAGGTAATCGCACTGCACATCGATAACGACAATGTCGGCAAGAGATAGCACATCGTATGTGTAAGTTGCGATGAGAGTCTGTTTGTCCTTTACACAGCGACTGATCATCGGATCGACCTCGGGATCTTCTGCCTTGACAGGGGAAATGCCTTTGTTCAGCAAAGGTATCTTCCAAAAACTGCGCACACTCGGCCGCTGCATACCGATAACGAATTTGCTGGGATTGCCCTTCTCATCTGTCGAATCGGCTATGATGGCAGCCATTACCGCTCCGACAAAACCGACCCCCATCACCACCACAATTTCTCGCCCTTTTTCTCTTTCCTGGTTGACCCGCTTTTCGAGTGTTTCAAATTCTTGCTTATAATCTTCGGGATCGGGCAGAGGAAATTTTTCACCAGTCGGACTGATGGAGTATTTTTCTTTTTCGTTCATGTGACCTCCCGCTCCTATATTTAATGGAAAAAAGATCCTCTTATACTACATTATTTTAATGAAGAATGGAATGAAATCCATCGAACCTAAAAGCTTGGAAAGGCATTTCGTCCGGCCTTCCTGGAGAAATGAGCAGTTCAGGGCTTTCCGAAAGCACCATGATGGTGGCTCCGAACGTGCTGCGGTTATTGATGATGGTATCCCGGTCGCTGAATATATCCTTCAGTTTTCCGATACTTATCTCGACATCATTATTCTGCAATATCATCTGCAAAGCCTCGAACCGCGGGCACTTGAATTCGTATTCCTGAGGGTCAATGTTTCTGGATTTAAAGGCCTCAAGAAGCTCGGGAGTAAGATGCCTGTTTTTGAGGGGGTGATTGGTGTGATATGTGAAAAGGGAGCCGGGAAAAGGGGAGTACTCTTCCACGTGAGTGGCAGAACATTCGAAGCTTTCCACAGTCTCCAGGCCTCCTATCATATAATTTTGGGGAGCTGCGAATTTGATCGTGTGTATGAATTTAACCGCTTCTTTGTATGTTTTTTTCTGCAATATCCCCCGGATGACAAAGGCTACAGGGAGTCCGTCCCGGGAGTGTTCCAACTGCTGGACGGCATTGACCACAACGGCCACAGAGGAACTGTTCAGCCCGTTTGCGGCGATAAAACCTGGAAAGGTGAACAGCATTGTCTGTAAATTCGATTCTGGTTCTTTGATATGGAGCAACGTCTGAAATCCGTGGTAAAAAGTGGGGATATCCAGGGTTTGAGAGACTATGCTGAGCCCGGTTGGGGATTTTTGAACCCCGATTGTGGTGCAGTGGTCGATAGTTGTGTTGTGGCCGTTGCCCAGCATTTCCGTACCCATTACCCACATCTCATCCACCAACTGGAAGGCAAAGACGGTGTCGTAATCCAGACCAGCTCCATCTGCTATACCACGAACTTCTTCTAGAAGCTCCGGCGTCCATCGTTCGATTGCGGCGGGGAAGTCCGTGTAGTCCAGGAATCTTTTTATGAAAACATCGGGCTCGATTTTGTAGGTCTGTTCGATGTCGGCCTTCCAGAATCCGACCAGAGCATGGATATCCTCTTTCAGCGATTTCCCGTGCTTAAGCCCCCTTTCATAGGGCGTTCCTTCTAGAACAAGGACCCTCAAATTCCCCTTGGCCAAGGACGGTTCGACTTGGCCTATGGATCGATGAGAGAGCAGGGCAAATGCAAGGATTAAAGATAGCAAAAGGCTTAGCGGTTTTTTCATGTTGGCTGGTAAACCAATTCTATATAACTCTTCTGAAAAAAATCAATGGCAGTACCTATATTGACAATAATAACGTTTCAGGATCAAGGGATGTGGGATTTGAAAACCGAGACTCTAGTTTTTCTATAAGGCCAGATAGCCATGTTGGTATACAGTGGATCACTCGTAGCGGAGAGAGTCGACGGGATTGGCGTGGGCGGCTTTGATGGCCTGAAAGCTCACTGTTAGCCAGGAGATGAGCAGGGCGAGAACAGCAGCGGCAAGGAAATACCCGAGCTGGCTGTTGATATCGATGCGGTAGGCGAAACTTTTCAGCCAAGTTCGGGACACCAAATAAGCGATCGGCCATGCGATGATGTTAGCCACCATCACCAATATTGTGAATTCTTTGGAGAGAAGGCTGACAATCCCGGAAACGGAGGATCCCAGCACTTTCCGGATCCCGATCTCTTTAGTTCGCTGTTCGGCCGCAAAAGAGGCCAAGCCGAAGAGTCCCAAGCAGGCGATAAATATAGCCAGCCCGCTGAAATACCCGAAAAGTCGCTGGAGTCTTTGCTCGGACCGGTACTGTCTGTCGAAAACGCTGTCGAGAAAGTAGTAATCCATCGGCAGATTGGGATAAATTTTGTCCCAAGTTTCTTCTATGAAAGAGATAGTTCCAGGAATGTCCTGTGTCTGCATATTGACAGAGATATACCGGTTCGAATCCAGGCTCAAGAATAAATTCATCGGCCGGATAGCATTTTTCAGGGAGGAAAAATGAAAATCTTCGATCACACCGACGACGGTGTAATAGTTCCGGTCTGCACCGTAGGTCTGGATGACTTTTTTCCCGATGGGGTCTTCCCAGCCGAAACGCCGAACAGCCTCCTGGTTGAGAATAACCGCACCCGCGTTTTGGGAATCTCCGCTCGATCTCCTTGTATTCCGTTGATCAGTCGGAAATTCGGGTGAAAAATTTCTCCCGGCTACGAGCTCGATCTCATAGGTGCCGATAAAATCATAATCCACGCTGTTATGAATGAGTTCGATCTTTTCTCCTTCGGGCGCCCCCTCCCATGTGACGTCGTTATACATACCGATCCGGCTGGGTAATTGAAGAGATCCGCACACGCCCAAAACCCTTGGATTCTGCATCAACGCTGTTTTAAAAGGTTGGATATTTTGGCTTCCAGCGGCGCTTTCATTGCTGATGACCAGGATTTGGTCTTTTTTGAATCCCATAGCCTTGTTGCGCATGAACTGCAGTTGCCTGCCCAGAACGAATGTGCAGATGATCAGGGCGATCGTGATGCTGAATTGAAAAATAACCAACACTTTTCTGAACATCCTGCCTTTCTGACCTGTTTTTAAAATCCCTTTGAGAACACTCGTTGGCTGAAAAGCTGACAAGAAAAGGGCCGGATAACTTCCGGAGAAAAGCCCCACAAGAACGACGATACCGAAAAGACCGAAGATTATTCCGCTACGCGCGATGTCCCCAAACCGGATGAATTGCCCGGTCAGGTTATTCAGAGAGGGGAGAAAGACATAGACAAGGGCAAGGGACAGGACCATAGAAAAAGCGGAAAACAGGATTGTCTCTCCGAAGAACTGCTGGATCAACTGTTTGCGCTTGGCTCCCACGACTTTGCGCATCCCCACCTCTTTGGCCCGGTTGGCAGAGCGGGCTGTGGAAAGGTTCATGAAGTTGATGCAGGCGATCAAAAGAATCAGAAGTCCTGTCGCTAAAAAGATGTAGATGGTCCGGATGTCCCCAGTATTTGTGAAGGCGGAGTAGAGATGCATCCGCTTGAGTTGTTCCAATTTGAGCACCCGCTTATCGTCATCCCGCAGATGTTTGGCGAAGACTTCGTTGATTTTTTTCTCCACCTCAACGGCAGAGTGCGTTTCGGGCAGCATGATATAGGAGACGAGTTGTTGGGAGATCCAGTTGTTCCAGTAGGCTGCCGGGGGAGCGATGTCCTTCAATGATTCCATGGAGATCAACATATTGGATTGAATATTCGAGTTTTTGGGTTGATTCTGCATCACACCCGTCACCATCAAGGACATTTTTCCAATCAGGTTGTTCTCCACTTCGAGAGGTTTCCCGATCGGATCAAGGTTGCCGAAATATTTGGAGGCCATATCTTCTGTTAGGACAGCAGTATTGGGCTCCCTCAACGCTGTCGTTTTGTCTCCCTTAAGAATAGGGAAGGTGAACATGTCCAATGCGCCGTGGTCTGCAAAAACGACCTCGTTTTCATAATATCTTTGGTCCTCATGACGCACAAGAAATGTGCGGAGGGATTGGAAGCGGGTGAATCCAATGACCTCGGGGATCTCGTTGTAGAGTGTTTCAGCGAGGGGGACGGGCGAAGTTTGGGCGCGAAACACTTGGTCAGTGAGGTGCTGTTCCACATTCACGCGGTAAATCCGCTCTGCATTCTGGTGATGGGATTCAAAGCTGAACTCATACATGGCGAATAAAATGATTAGGATGAAACAGGCCATTCCTACCGATAAGCCGGCGATGTTGATCAGGGAATAGCCTTTGTGTCTCTTAAGATTCCGGAATGTGATTTTCAGATAGTTTTGAAACATGACAAGACTCCAGTAGATTGAATTGAGCATGATTTCGGGCAGGGACTGGATCAGTTGGAACCAGTACCAACGGTTGGCTGATGCTCGTCCCTTTTCCTCGAACATGCTGTTGTAGATTTCGTCAAAATCCCCTCCAAGATAAACTTGTTCCGTTTGAGGCAAAAACCGATGCATGAGCCATTGAGGAATTTTGGGGGGAGGATAAAATCTTTGATTCACTTTTTTTATTCTTTTTTAATAGCGAGCTCCGGAATTCCGGCCCACATCCTGTCGTGGACTTTACGGAGTTCCGACAATGCCTCTTTTCCTTCTTTTGAAAGACGGTAAAACTTGACAGCTTTCCCCCCTCTCTGAGCGGTTGGTTGACCGATGTGAGACTTCAGGTATCCCAGTTTTTTCATCCTGTCCAGCGGAACATAGACATTGCCGACTGTCCACTCATTTCCGGTGGAAGCTGTTAGGTTCTCCCTAATTTTTACCAGGCTGGCGTTATCCTCCAGCTTGAAGACCGCCAGCAAGATCAGTTCTTCTTTTCGGGTCAAGTATTTCATTTTTGTCCTTGTTTTCTCTAATATCTTTTATGTTATAAAAGTTATTCATATTGTAAGACGCATTTGAAACAAAAAAGTTCCCCATTTGTGTTATTTTTTTTAAAAAATTAAAATTCAGCTAGAACTTTTTTCTTTCTCATACGTCTTTGGTGTTGAGATTGGATACAGACCGGATGAAATACCAGGAGTTCGATGACCTGTACGATACACACAGAACCGCTGTTTATGGTTTTGCTTACAGTTTGACCCAGAATAGAGGTGAAGCGGAAGATCTATTCCAAGAGACCTGGTTGCGAGTCGCCAAGTATTTTCCGAAGGTTTTGGATATGGAAAAAGTCAAATCATGGTTATTCACGATCACAGCCAACCTGCACAGGGATGCGCTACGACGAAAACGGACAAGAAACAGGTTTTTGCTCCACAAAATGTGGGCATCCGATCAGGATTTGACTGTGTGCGAAAGTTCTCCCGAGCACGCGGATTCCGACCGGGCAATGGAATCACAGAAATTGGAGATGGGTCATGCCATTTCTCAGGCTGTCTCCAATTTACCGGATCAGCACCGCCTCATCTTCATGCTCAAGGAGATCGCAGGGTTTAAACAGTCGGAGATAAGTGATATCCTCGGGCTTCCCATCGGGACAGTTAAGTCTGTGATGTTTCGCGCGGTGAAGAAACTTCGTCAAGACCTGGCGGTCTATCATCCAAAAAAAATCAATAATAATGGGAGGGGACCAAATGAAATGCAAAGATGTTGAGCCCAATGGCGAAAGCGCGATTCTGGAGGAAGATTTGAGCGAAATCCGGACTCATCTCCATGAGGTGCCCATCCAAATGCCCGCCAACGAATTTTTCGAACATACCCGGGCTTTGTGCCATGTTAGATTGGCGCGGCCACCCATCCCCAAGTTCATTTGGGCGGCTTTTGGAGCTCTCCTTGTTCTGTCCGGTATTTTGATGTCTCCATTGGCCAGGGAAATCAGCTCGGATCAACCTCTTTCCTTCCCCACGATCGGCGTATTGATTTTATTGCTCCAGAATTTATTGATGCTCTTCTTTGCTCCCGTTTTGATCCAAAAATTCCGTTTTAGAAAAAAAGATCTGATTAACGGTTTTATCGATAAGGAGGTATGTCATGGATAATTCAGCAGGAAAAACGATCGCCATCATCATTCTGGTGGTTCTCCTCATACTGATTTTAGGAAGATTTCTCCCCTTTATTTTCGCTCCGTTCGGCATTTTCCCTCATTTCTGGCAGATGGTAAAATTTCCGAGAACTCCCACAATCCATATCGGACCTTATGGGATTCTCAATTTCACCGCGTACTCGATAATTTCTCTCGTTCTCCTTGCGATTTGGATATTTGTGATCGTCTGGGTGTACCGGGATGCCGAGCGCCGGGGAATGAACGGAGTGTTGTGGGCATTGCTGGTTTTTATCGGAAATTTGATCGGCCTTTTGATCTATTTGATCGTGCGATCGAGCAACGGATCAACGGCCAAAGAATCCCTCACATCCCGGCCATCCTCTCAAATGTGCCCAAAATGTCAATTGCCTTTATCTCCCACCTACGTCTTTTGTCCCAGCTGTGGTGACAGGTTGCGTTCCGATTGTCCTCGGTGTCATAAACCGATAGAAAAGGATTGGAAGGTCTGTCCCCATTGTGGAGAAAAACTGACAACATAAGAAACTAGGATTGATCTAATCGCGTAATCTCATCGCATTCGGTGATATTCAGGAGGAAAATATCACCGTTGAAATCACCCCTTTGTGTGATTTACTTCCTTGGAGAGATCGGTAGAATGATAGTTAGTTGGGCTAACCGCCTTATTCAGCTGGGAGCCCACGATTGAGGAAAAATGTCATGAATTTCAGCACTTACAAAAAGAGAATCCTGATCGTAGATGATGATCCCACCAGCCTAAAAATACTGGAATCTATGCTTCCTACCGACAGATACCATGTCGTCAAAGCCAATAATGGGGAAGAGGCGTTGGAATCTGTATTCGATAAACCTCCGGATTTGATCCTTTTGGATATCATGATGCCCGGTATCGATGGGTATGAAGTAACCAGGAATATTAAATCGGATAGGAGAACAAAAGATATCCCCATCATTATCATCACATCTTTGGATAAGTCTAAAAGCAAGGTGAAAGGGATGGAAGAGGGGGCGGAGGAGCTCCTCAGCAAACCTGTCCATGCCACAGAACTTTTGGCTCGAGTCAGCTCCATGCTTCGGCTGAAGGAATACCGGGATCAGTTGACGATCCGGACACTTTCGGGCAAGAGTTTTGGAACAATGCCCAAGCAGGAAGAAGATGAGGTCCAGATTAAAGAAGAAGAGATGCCGAGAATCCTTCTCGTGGAGGACACAGAGGTGGATGCCAAGATCGTCGAAAATGCGCTGGATGGAGAACCTTATCAGCTGTCAAAAGTTTATAACGGACAGCAGGCATTGTCATTGGTCAGCAACAAAAAAACAGACTTGATTTTATTGGATATCATTCTCCCCGATATGGATGGGTTCGAAATTTGCCAGCAACTGAAAAAAGATTACAAGGATATTCAGGTGGTGATCGTGACCTGCTTGGATGATCTCGAGAGCAAGATAAAAGGTGTCGAGCTTGGAGCAGACGATTTTTTGGTCAAGCCGATTGTCGGCCGAGAGCTCAAAGCGCGGATCAAAACCCTGTTGGAGAAAAAAGTCCACCTAGACAGTCTGAGATCCCACTATCAAGAGGCGTTGGGCAGGTCCCAGCTGGATTGGCTCACAGGCCTCTATAACCATGGCTATTTCCAGCAATTCTTGGGGTACGAGCTGAAACGGTCTCTCAAACAAGGATTCCCCGTGAGCTTGATCATGATCGATGTGGATGACTTTAAACGTTACAACGACACTCTCGGGCATTCGGCTGGAGATGTCATCTTACGAGAGATGGGACAGGTAGTGAGGAACACCATTAGAGAGGTGGATTTTGCCGCTCGCTACGGTGGAGAGGAGTTTGCTGTGGTGCTACCCTATGTCAACAGAGATAATGTCATGAATGTCGTAAAAAGAATTCACGATGCGCTAACATTCCATGATTATTTCCACGATAAATCCATAAAGCTGGAAAATCCGACTGTGAGCATGGGTATTGCCATTTTTCCCGAAGAAGCTTCGAACAAGGCAGATCTCATCATCCAGGCTGATTCGATGCTATATCTTGCCAAGAAAAATGGTAAGAATCAATATCAGATCTCGGAACAAAAATTGTTCTCGCACTTGGATCATTAACTCGGCGGAAAGAGCTCTTTCACAACCTCTTGAACAACATATCCACTTTATTTTCGACACCGCTGGAAATCTTGACAAAAGCAAGCAAACACTATAGATTACTGGTCTTCTTAAAATAAATTAAACAAAAATATTTTATTATGAGGTGATTGAATGTCTGAAATGCATGACAAAAAAGCAGATTTGGCTGGACCAGGTATCGGCGATTATGCTGAACTGGAGAAAATTCTGCCGGCCGACTACAATTCTCTTTTGAATCGAAGAGATACCATGACAGCCGTATATGCGGTGAAAGAGTACATCGAAGATAATTTGGCCAAAGAGCTCAACCTGCAGTTGGTTCAGTGCCCTTTGATCGTAGATATCGAGAGTGGTGTGAACGATATGCTGGACCGGGATGGTTCTCGGACGCCAATCCAGTTTCACATCTCCAATGATTATGATAAAAATCCGGTCGATGCGCAGGTTGTCCAGGCTGCGACAAAGTGGAAACGCGTCGCTCTGAAGCAGTTCGGGATGGGTGTCGGTGAAGGTCTCAACACGGATATGAGAGCCGTAAGAAAAGACTACTTCTTGGATCACGACCACAGCGCTTACGTGGATCAGTGGGATTGGGAACTGGTCATCAAAGAGGATCAGCGCAATCTGGACTTCTTGACGGGCATCGTGAAGAAGATCTGGAAGGTCCTCGTAGGAGCGGAGCTTCATGTTCAGGAGATGTTTCCCCAGCTCAAGACGGACAAATACCCCAACATGCCTGAGGAGTTGACCTTTTTGCATGCCGAAGAGATCCTCGAAATGTATCCTGATCTGCCCAGGAAGAAGCGTGAGACAAAGGTGGTTCAGGAATATCCGGCTATATTTATCTATGGGGTAGGTTATCCTCTGGAGGATGGTCTTCCGCATGAAATGCGGGCAGCCGACTATGACGACTGGATCACACCCACGACATCGAAAGCGGGAAAACCCACACACGGTCTGAATGGAGACATCCTAGTCTGGAATCATGTGACAAAACGCCGGCATGAGCTAACCTCTATGGGCATACGCGTGAATGCCGAGACTCTCAAACAGCAGCTCGAGATGAGCGGCCAGCTGGATTTTCTCAATTTCCCTTATCACCAAGGGATTATCAACGGTACGCTACCCCTCTCGATCGGCGGAGGAATCGGTCAATCACGCACTTACATGTACATTCTCAAAAAGGCCCATCTAGGAGAAGTCAGCGTCACAGTGTGGCCTAAGATTCTCAAGGATATTTGTGCGAAAAAAAATATCTTCGTTCTGGAATAAAATTACTAGCATATTCATCGATTGTATATTGTGTGGATAGATTTGACCCCTTGCTGCAATTAGCCTAATATTATAGAGTGGAAAATTAGTGAAATTCGGATAAGTGGAGGTTTGCCCATGAGAAAAAAAAGAGAGATTTTAAAGGATGGGACCAAGGTGCTTATCAGAGATTTGCATTACGAGGACCTGGATCAATTGATGAATTTCTACCGTTCTCTTCCTCTCGAGGATAGACTGTACCTCAAAGTGGATGTCACAAAAAGAAAAGTCGTCGAACAGCGGATGAAAATGATAGAGGAAGGAACCATTTTTCGTATTGTCGCTTTGCATGAGGATGAAATTATCGGAGATGGGATGTTCGAGATTTCAAAGGAAGAGTGGCGAAAACATCAAGGGGAGCTCAGGGTCATCGTTGCCAAGCCTTTTCAAAGATTGGGATTGGGGATGATCATGATGAGGGAACTCCATTCTCTGGCCATGAAAAAGGATATAGACAAGATCGTCGTTAAAATGATGAAACCTCAGAAAGGGGCCATAAATATCTGTAAAAAACTTGGATTCCATACGGAAACGGTTATTCCTAATTATGTGTGGGACCAAGCGGATGAACCCCAGGATCTGATAATCATGACATGCCAACCAAAAGATCTCTGGAGAGAACTTGAGCATTCTTACACCGACTCGGACTGGCAACGCTGCAGGTAACCTAAGCATCAAAAAGGAATGCTGACAGAATGAAAAGCAAATGGGGGATTCCTTTGTTTATAGCGTTATTGTTCCTCACCTTCATTCCTTCTCTTTCTTTTGCGGGAAAAAAAAGAGGCCCGATCATCCTTGGGATAGGCGGTGGATATTCTTTTTTTCTTGATTCTGGTTTGCGTTCATACGAGGTCTATTTTCCCAAACTGGTATACTTCAGCGAACAGTTGAATTTGACTAGCGATATTAATCTTTATGCTCAATACTTTCCCTGGCGTGGTTTTGGATTTCAATTGGAATTCGATCACCAAAGAGCCGATTACCACTCTGATTTGAATTGGTACGGCCACACTGAACCAGACGGAGAAATCGTTAAGATCGGTTACATCGAAGAGCCATACAAGGAATCATGGAGTATGTCCTTGATCACGGCCTCCATTCTGTACGCCCTGACGCTTCGCACCAATGAAAAAATACAGCCGTATATTTCCGCTGGTATCGGGCTTTATTTTTCAAGGGGTGATGCCGATCGGTTTTATAACCGAACCCGTCTTGGACCCAAAAAGAGCGGCAACCAGGTAAAATTGGGGCTGGGAGTCAAATACAAAATCAGCCCCACGATTGCCATCAACTTGAAAGGAGTGGGCGAGACTGTCTGGCGAAGGGAATATGGTTATGGTGAAATATCTTATGTGGGGTCCGAACAATTCGATTATGCAATTTATTTGGATACTGGCAAGATTGTTCGATGTGAAATATTGCATGTTAATTCCTTCACATATTTAGGAGTGCTGCTGGGTTTGGAATTCACTCTGTAAAAGTTTTGTTGAATAATATTGAGGTCAGAATACATGCCTTTTGAAATCATGAAGAAAGGGTCCCACGCCCTTATTATCCTTTCCCTATGGATATTCACGGCGTGGCTGTTTTATCCTTTATTCACGTTGAACGCCATCCAAATGGCTAATGCAAAGATGTACCTTTTCAGGGCTGCTATCGGGATTGCCATCATGCTCATTTTGTTCGGGAAAACCATTTTTGATTTGTTTTTCCCGCAGTCTTCTTCCGAAGCCAAGTCCATAATCAACACGATTTTTCTGGCTGTTTATTCCTTTGTCATCGCCGGCGGGATCATTTACATGGTTGCGAGGATGATCGTCTTGTACATCAGGAGCATCGATACCGGTTCTC